>Ga0180430_10005320_pt1 | contig 10713 bp, 11 predicted proteins | sample SS_ome_9_FD_132999 | JGI IMG/M metagenome (GOLD analysis project Ga0180430, IMG submission 132999) | Hypersaline lake sediment archaeal communities from the Salton Sea, California, USA - SS_1_S_2 metaG | ecosystem: Environmental > Aquatic > Non-marine Saline and Alkaline > Hypersaline >... | reverse complement strand
GCTTGATGCAAAGAGCTGTGATAAGTGCGGATATAACTTTGAGGCAGAGCTGCAGCGTGCGAAAAAGACTTATTATGTATGCCCAATATGTGGATATAAGATGGAGGCAATGTTAACTCGTTGTCCTGCATGCAATAGACGCTTTATGTGAGAAAGATGGAATCATTCAAAGTCACCGAAGAGAAAAAAACAGATGACGAAGGACCAAAGGTTAAATTCACCCATCTGCTTGATGAGGAAAAAGTAGAGGTACAAAGGTTAACTGAAGAAGATGTTGAAGAATCTGTCAAAGTCATGAGAAAATGTGCATTTGATGTGACTGAGGTGGAAGTAAGCAATATCATCAAGTATGGGAAAAGTTTTGGGGCAACTGTTAACAGAATGATCATTGGAGTTGGTCTTTCCTGGCCAGCGAGGCTGGATCTTGAAGAAAAAACCATTACAGGCGGGGAGGCAAACGCACTTTATATGGAAGACCCTGCAGTGCTCCTCGCATATGAGGGAAGGGGAATTCGAAGAATACTCCTTGAAGAGCGGGAAAAGGAAGTCGAGCGCTCTTCATATAAATATTCGATAGGATATCTCTATGAGGACATACCAAAAGGGAACATAGGAGATTATATTACTGAAGCAGGCTCGCAACTGGAAAAACTCTACTTATCAGAAGGATATGAGTTCTTCAGAACAGAAAAAGGAATTTTGGCATTTAAGAAAATAGAGAAAAAAGAGGACAGTACGAAATTCTCAATAAGCTAGTTTGAACTTAGAAGAACATCTGAAAATCCAAGAGACTGCATTTTCTTTTTGATCTTATCAAGATAGCGGACAAGTTTCAGCATTCCAGTTTTATTAGATGAAATATGGATTTTTTTACCGCGCGGCTTTACTTTTACTGTTTTTATCCCAATTCGAACCAGATATTTTTCAGCCTTTGAAAGTGCCTGTTTTGATATGGCCTTCTTTTTTGTAGCAGAGGAAGGTTCATCCCAATTTGGAAGGCCAAGTTCCTTGGAGAGAAGTCTTATTTCTGCTTTGGTTAAATTGCTCTCGAGTAGTGGACTTGAAAGTCCTGCCTTTTGAGCAGCAAGATAGCTGTTCCCTCTCTCAAGCTCGTCATCCTTGTGAGATCCATCAAGTATTGTTTTGACTTTCATCCTCATGGCAAGGCTTTTGAGGGATGAATAGACATTTGAACCATCGCAAACCGGAGAAGATTCGTCCTCAGGATCAATTGTTATGTGCTTTGTACCGATGATTTTTGCAACTCTTCGGGCAAGCACTAATTCAGATTTAGGATAATTACCAGAGAAAGTAACAGCAACTGCTTTTTCACCAAGCTCCTCGCGGCAGATGCGCATGAGAAAGCTGCTATCAACACCGCCGGAGAATGCAACGATGGTGCTGTCAAGCTTTCTGATACGCTTTCGCAAAGTTTCAAGTTTTTTTTCTAAGGTTTTATCCATGATATAACAATCCACAAATAGATTTTTAATGTAGTTATAGGAAAGTTGGAATATGAGAATTTTTCTTTTTCTTATGTTGCTACTGACATTCTCGATTGCCTGCAACACCAGCAGTTCACAGCAGGTTCCGGCAGTAGTAGGCAACGGCGGAAGCCTTGTCAATGTTACAGTTGAACTTATACCTGGAGACGGACAGGTTTATGTAAGCGTATTCCCAAGAACAGGAATCAACACCCAGCAATCAATAGAAAGTGCAGTTGGCTATGCCAAGCTCATGAGCAGCAGCAGCGATAATTGTGATGTGATAGTGAAATTTGCAGAGGAGGATGCTGCTTATATTGAAGGTCCAAGCGCTGGAACTGCCCTCACGGTAATGAGCTATGCTGCACTTGAAAACAAAACTCTTAGAAACGATACAATAGTCACTGGCACAATAGAGCATAATGGAGATGTGGGGCCTGTTGGAGGACTCTATGAAAAGGCAAAGGAAGCAGCAAGGGCAGGAGCAAAATATTTCATAACCCCAACAGAAAACTTTTATGAGATGCTTATTCTAAAAAACGTGGAAGAGGAATATGGAATTGACATCATAGAGGCAAAGCACATTAGCGATGTCATTGGATTTATGATCGATAATAAGACAATTGAACAGGAGAATATTTCATCAAGGGCGCGGGAAATTCCGAAGCTGGCAGAATATGATGATTCAAAGATGCCGGAGTTCGACCAGGTTGCAAGTACTATGGTAGATCTTGAGGAAGAAGTGGTTTCATCAATTGGAGATGACAACGAGGATATCCGCGATTTCTTTGAAAACGAAGTTGTGCGCCAGCACAGTCTCATAGAGCAGGGATATGTATTTAGTGCAGCCAATGAGGCATTTCTCAACCTGATTGATCTTTCCACAATATCCGCAATACTAAATGATGAGGTGGACCTTCCAAGGAAAAAGGGAGACATATCAATTTGCCTGAGCAGAATATCAAAGCCGACGATCACTGATGAGAATTTTGAGTGGGTTGTTGGAAGCAATTTGAGAACCCAGTGGGCAGAGGATAAACTTGGAGTTGATATTGAATCTGCCGAACTTCAGGAAGAGAAATTCGTTATTTACAATGATCTTATGTATGGGCATGCGTGGTGCCATGTTGCAAATGAACTAGGCAGCAGAGCGCCATTAGAAGGAACTGCAATTGACCAGGGAAACTGGAGGGAACTTGCAGAGCGGAAGATTTCAGAGGCGCATTCTCTGGGCCCAACAGGAAGCCTTGCCTCAAGACTTGCAATTGCAGAGGATTCATATTCAAAAGAACTTTATGGGGCTGCAATATTTGATTCTGTTTATGTGATAAAAACAATAGAAGCAGATACCAACCTTGCTGAAGATTTCGAGGTTGGGGAGGAAGTGGCAGCTCTTCTTGAGCAAAACAGGACATCGCTTTGGGCTAATGTCTATCAGTCCCATGGGGCATTCCTTTATGAGCTCAATGAAAGTGTTCCGGCATACAGAACGCTTGTTTATGCAGATGGTCTTGAGCTGGCAGTTCTTGAGATGGATAGCCTTATTGTAGAGGAAAGTGAAGTGGATCCGGAAGAGAATAACATGGTTGTGGTATTTGTTGCAACAATATCAATGTTTTTATTGTTTGTTCTACTAATCCTTATTGTCAGGCGAGTTAATGGAAATAAACGAAATCGCAAAACTTATCGACCTAAACAAAAGAAAAGCAGGACTTGAGTTCAAAAAAGCAATCGGAATCGAATGCGACAATGAATTGGATCGGGTCCGCAAAGAGGCAGATGCAGCATCAAACAGTGCCAAAACCGCAGGAATCGAAATCGTTTTTCCAAATCAGAATAGACTGGAAGATCTTGAAAAAATGCTCGAGGGAACAGGCCCTGAGCAGAAAAAAGAAGCCATCTCAAGCAAAAGCGGGGAAACTTTTGAGCTTCTGAGCAAAAGAGCAGATATAGCAGGAGCGAATTATGAAAACAGATATGAGGTTGCAAAAATTGCACATATCATCTCAAAGATGGATGAAATTGAAAAGACCAAAATAAGGGATGCAATCAGATCAGGCTCAGTTGAGGAACAATTAAAGATAGGCTCTCTTGATGAGAAAAAAAGGCAGATGCTGGCAAAATCTCTCAATAGGTGCGGAATAAAATGCACTGTAATTGAAGCTGAGCTTGCCCCAACAGATGCAGAAGAAGATGAAATTTCAATAAAAATTGAAAACAAAAAGGTGTGGGTAAATAAAGACACCATGGAGCATCTTGAAAATAACATCAAAAGAATTGAGGTAGTTGGATCCGAATTGCAAGTTAGAAATGCAAAAAGACAGGTCATAGAATTCAATGAGGAAGATGAGGCCAAATACTCTGAACTTCAGCAGGAATACCTTGAGCTTCTAAAAAAGCAGGATGAGCTTCTGCATGATTATCACAATGAGCTGAAAGGCTAAAATTACAAATTCTTTGACATGTATGGTCCAAGCCGCGAATATCCGTGCTTTGCATAGTATTCCCGCACCCCAACGCCGCTTATTATTATCATTTTTTTCCGCCCATAATCCTTTGCTATTTTTTCTGCTTCCTGAAGAAGGCGAATTCCAAAGCCCTGATGCTGCACCTGGCCTGGAGAGCTGATTGGAACAGATGTGCCATAGACATGAAGTTCTCTGATTAATGCAGTGGTATTGTCTATTTCAGGCCGCATGCTTTCATCTGGAAGCCTAAGGCGGATAAACGCAGCAATAAGACCATCTTTCTCAAATGAGAGGAATATTTCCTTGGAACCGCTCGCATCATAGTCAAATCTCTCAAGAATAAAACCATCAAGATTTGCATTTGAACCTGTGTTCAATCCAACTTCACGATAGCGAATTTCATTTGGAACAATTCCTTTTTCACGGAGCTTTGACTCGACCATTTCCCTAAGGTTGCTCTTCTGGACCCCACTCTCTATTTTATTTGCCGGAATATCTCTCTGGATTCTCATAACACGGACATATTTAGGTATATATCGATAGAATTCTGATATGACATCTGCTGCCTCCTCTGCAGAATATGGAGAATATTCGCCGGATTCCATCATCCGAAACAATTCAGTATTTTCAAGAACAAGCGTTGGATAAATCTTCAGCATATCGGGCCTAAAATCAGGATTCTCGAATAACTGCTTTACCATTTCAATGTCTTTTTCTGGATTGGATCCAGGAAGACCGGGCATTATATGATATAGAACCTTAAGTGCAGAATTTTTCAGATTTGCAGTGGAACTAATTGCATCAACTACACTGTGGCCGCGGTTTATATTTTTGTAGATTTTATCATCAGGGTGCTGGATGCCAAGCTCAACGCGCGTTGCTCCAAAGCTGAGAATCTCATCAACAGGACAGGCATCTGGCCGGGTTTCAATCGTAAGGCCAATAGAACGGTGAGCGGATTTTTCGTTATCAGAAATTGCCTGATCAAGCGTTTCTGATTTTTTGCCATTGAGACCTTCATAAACTCCTTTGATGAACTGATATTTGTAATCCTCATCCATCTCAAGAAAGGTCCCTCCCATTACAATTACCTCGCATTTGTCTGCGCTATGGCCAGCTGCAATATACTGCGCAATGCGATCAGAGACCTGAGAAAATGGATCAAAATCATGCTGGATGCTTCGCATAGCAGCAGGCTCAAGACCAGTATAGCTTTTTGCAGCTTTTCCGGTAAATGGACAGTAGATGCATGAATGATTGCAAGAATTCTGAGGCTTTATCATTACTGCAACAGGAGTAACTCCTGAAAGGGTTTTTGTTGGTTTTTTTAGAAGAAGCTCTTTGATCTCTGGCGTAAGCTGGTCCTTTGGAAATCTTGCTAAAATTTCTGGTTTTTTTATCATTGAATCTAGGCGGTATTTTCTTGCGGCCTGCCTCTTGAGTTGCTCAAGATTGCTTGATCCTGCAAGGATTGCCTTGATGATAAAATCAATTGCCTCTTCTCTCATAGGAAGAAAAATTTGCAGGATTTGGTTTTTATCCTAATAGGTTTGAGAGAAGACCTGCAATAGCATACATTGGAGCCTGGAAAATAGGAAATACCAGAACTCCATTGTTGGTTGCAACATAATCCCCAATAAGGCTTGGCTTGATAAACAGAGTGACATTCTCCTCTCCTGCAATGTTGCTGCTTGCAAGAGAAACTACCGAAATCGTTGCATGATAGGTTTCCTCTTCCTCTCCAACAAGTTCATAGTGGATTGTCTTGGAGCTTTTTGCCGGAACAAAGACTGGCTTTTTGAATTCCCACCTCTTTGGACCAAGAGCACTTACCTGGAAAACATCGCTGGTGGAACCCTTGTTTTCAATAGTAATTGTGAACCTCGCTGGCTGGTTTGGACCAACTTCAAGTGAGTCTGGAGTAACATTAAAGTCCATAACATCATGAGTGATCTCAACATTAACATCAAAAGTGATGTTTCCAAGCTCCTCTCCATCAAATTCATCTATTACAACCATCTTTGCAGTATAATTGCCCTCTGGAGCATCTGGATCAGCTGTAAGGGTCACATGAAGCGGGTTTTGATATAATTTGCTTTCTTTTGAAGCCCATCCTCTCGGAAGCTCTTGGGCTTCTGCTCGATCATATGTTCCTCCGATTCCATGGATTCCGCCGGTTGTTACTATGGGATCGATCTGGATCAATACAGTTTGTCCAGGGCCTATAGTACCGATATCTATGGAATCTCCATTTCCGATTTCAGCTTCAAACGGCGTTAGGAGTGAGATGGAAAATGATAGTGAAACGAGAAGAATTAAGGCTACAAACGAGCGGATCATGGCAATATATCAAGATTAAGGATTAAAAAGTCTGCCGATTTGCAAAATTAGAGGAATGCTTCTGCCCCATTTTCCTTTTTCTCCTGTTTGTCCTCAAATTCAATTGCCTGTTTATGAAGAGGAGCTCCTTTTTCGCGCTTCTCAGATTTGCGGTCCCTGACACTGATAAAAACAGGATAATTGACAGCTTCTCCGACAACAATGGCTTCTCCGACTTTCAGTCCGGTTATGCTCTTTGCAGTCCGGGAGTCAATTCCTTCGGAGCTCATCTGGATGTGGTCAAGGTCATTTGGATTTGTTACTCTGAGGATGATATGAGTGTTGCATTGTGAAAGCGCGGTTGTGCTGAGGTTAACTGGCCTTTGGCTGACCAGGCATATGGATGCTCCGAATTTCCTCCCCTCTCTTGCAATTGTTTCAATAATGCTTCTTGATACTGCTTCGCGCTCTTCTGCATTTTGCCTGGCAAAATTATGCGCTTCTTCAATTAAGAGCAGGAATGGAGGAATTTTCCCCTTTTTTCGAAGTGTAAAAAGACGCCTTGCAACAAGGGAAACAAGAATTTGTTTTTTGCGAAGCGAATCAATATCACTGAAATCCATGACCATAAGGTGTCCTGCCTTGACATCCTTTGAAAGAATTGGATTTTCCTTTGTCTTTGAAAGGAAACGATATCTTCTAAGCTCCCGAAGGCTCCTGGTAAGTGCGCGCTTGACTTCATCCCTTGATACTTCAGAAGCATCAATTGCTTCAATCAATTGCTTGAAGTTGAATGGTTCTCCGCGAAGTTCGCTCATCGCATGGCGAAGAACATCCCTTTGGGGAACTGAAAGGTTTGGAAGCCAGCCATTGATTGCCTCAGGACCGGTTTTCTTCAGGGGGATGGAGATGTCATTTCCTTCAATGACAGTCGTCTTGTTCCCGTATTTCGTATCATGCTTAAAGCCGGCATATTCGCCATGAATATCAATGATGATAACTGCAACTCTTCCATCTTCACGCTTTCGATCAAGAAGCTCTTCGATAAGAACGCTTGAGAGATGGGATTTTCCAGCTCCGCTCATAGCAAGAATTGCAAAATGCTTTTGCAAGAGCCTGGTTAGGGACAATTTTGCTGGAACATCATGATGCTCAATCGATCCTAGAAGAAGCCCCTCATCAGTAAATCCAAGAAAAGAGCGGAGGATATCAGGCTCTGCATTTGAAACAGCAAGACCTGGCGATGGAGGACTGAATGCACGCTGGAATTTGCCTGATGAATAGACTCCAAGCACCTTCACATTTGCAATCATATATTCCCATGAGGAAGTTGGAAAATGAGAATCAATGCTTGAGTGTTTTTCAAATTCGGCAACGCTTTCTGCACGCTCAAAATAGCGATTGGATTTGTATATTTCAGAGATATATCCAAAAAGCAGGCCCTGAGAATGTTCAAGTTGCACATATTGGCCCTTATTTGCATGGCTCTTTAGGACAAATGAAAATTCTGATGTTGATGGAGATCCATCTGTGGCTATGATAGTCCCTAGCATGAAGAGTATTTGCAGGGAAAATTTAATAATTAGTCAAAATTCATCCTGGCAAACTTGATGAAGAACGGTTTTTCCAAATCAAGGTCAACAACTGCCATTGTCAGCTCTTTTCGAAGTTTTCCGGCAGTAATAAGATGAGGCATCAGTGCTTCTGTTGTTGCGCTCCAGTCTTTTGGAACTACCTGGATCAGATAATATGTTTTATCCTCACCAGGGCGGTAGCCTTTTCGATGAAGACGAAGATAAGAAGATCCATCAAGGCTTGGACGAACAATGTAGCCCCGGTCGCGCAGATACTTGATTACATAAAAGCGCTCTTTGTACAAGGGATCTGTTTTTGCAGCTTCAAGAAAAATCTTTTCCTTGTCCATTGGAAGGACTCCTCTGTCTGCAAAGTATGCTGCTTCAAGAAGAGTGATCTTTGTTTCATCTGCTTCTTCTACTCCGGCACCAAGGCTTCGGAGTTTGAGTATCAGTGGCTTGTCAGTAATGACAAGATAATTGTCTTTGAAAATCATTGTTTTTGTCCCTTTCCTGATTTTTTGTTAACGTCTGCGATTATCATGTCAATATCCCGTTTTTTGATGTTCATAACGTGTATGGCCACCATTGAACCGCCGGCACTGTCAAGATGAAGAGTACCGACACCAAAGAGTCTTTGCATGAGGGACTGGGTATATGTTGCTTCTGTGATCTTCACATATGGAAGCACAACATTTCTCTTTGCAAGAACTCCTTTTGTATGAGTTACCGAAGTTTCACTCAGGGTAATAACTTCGAATTTTGCCGCAGCATAAACAAGTGCTACATAGATTATTGCAACAAGCCAAACAAGCCCTACAAGTGGAATGAAAATCCTCTCTATATAAGACTGGAGGAAAAATGCTGCAACAGTCAGTATGACTGAAAGAATGATGATCCTAGATCCGCCAATTATTGGATTTGGATTAAAGGAATATGCCATGAACATAGCAGAGCCAAAGATTATAAAAAGCGTGAGCCAAGGATTAGTATATGCTTACTATTTATACGGATGGAGCTTCTCTTGGAAATCCAGGACCAATGGGCATTGGGGTTGTTATCTATAAGGGAGAGACCCGTGCAGAAGAACTGAGCGAGTATCTTGGAGAGGGAACAAATAATATTGCAGAATATACTGCAGTTCTTCGCGCACTTGAGACTGCAGTGCGCATGGGAGAGCGCGAGGTTCATCTCAAAAGCGACAGCCAGCTTGTTGTCCGGCAGCTCAATAATGAATACAAGGTAAAGGATGAAAAACTCAAAGAAATAAAAAAGAAAATAGATGCGATAAGGTCAGATATGGATGTCACATTCGAGCATATCCCAAGAGAGAAGAATGAAGAGGCAGATGCGCTCTCAAAATCAGCAGCATCAAGAGGACGCGGAAACCAGACCTGTTTGTGAGACTTATGAAAATTTCAGAAAATCTGGAGCTTGGAAAACTGATGACTTTTGAGCTTCCTAAACATGATCCTGTTCATGGATGGTTTTGGTACAAGGAAGGATTTGCACCAGGGATTTTTGACTATTCCAAGCAGGGGAAAAGACCGAAAGTAGTTCTTGATCCTTTTTGCGGAGTCGGGACAGCCCTTCTTGCTGCAAAAGAGCAAAAAATTGATTCTGTTGGAGTTGATGCATCACCACTTGCAGTATTCATTTCAAAAACAAAGACAGAAGACTATAGCCAAAATGATATCAATGAGACAAAGGCATTTCTTCACAGGTCAAAGGGAATGAAAGCAGTAGAAGGACTTCGCTGGGAATTTGAACTCTTTGATCCGCGTGCAGTTTTCCCAAAAAGAAACCTGAACCAGATTCTTGCTCTTCGAAACTCAATTGAAGAGGAAAGCCCAAGGGTTCGAAATCTTCTTTTGCTTGCGCTGCTTTCTGTGATTCCTCAGGCAAGCATGATGGTCAAGGATGGCGGAGTTCTAAAGATCAAAAAGAACAAACGCGCGCTTCCGGCAAAGGAAATCTTCAAGAGGAAAGTAAAGAAAATCGTAAGAGAGCTTGAAGCGCGGGAAACATTTGGCCATGTGCCTAAAGTTTTTCTTGGTGATGCAAGAGCGCTTGATATTCCAGAGAACAGTGTTGATCTTATTTTGACATCACCACCATATCTGAATAATATTGATTATTCCAAGGTCTATGGACTTGAGCTTAGCCTGCTCCAGATGAGCAAGGCACTTGCATCAGAAGTCCGTATGAGGGCAATCCGGTCATTTATCGGAAAGCAGATGGATGTTGCGCAAATGCCACCTGAGGTCGGGGAAATTGGAGAAAAGATTCCAATTGTCGGTACATATTTCAAGGACATGGAACTTGCTATTGAGGAAATGTATCGAACACTAAAACCTGGCTCCCATGCAGATATTGTTGTTGCCAATTCAGTGATACATGAAAACCACATTATGGTTGATGAGATTTTCGCAGAGATGGCAGAGCGAATCGGATTTTCTGAAGCTGAAATCATTGTAGGTTCCTACAGGATTGCAGATGTCAAGCCGCAAAAAGTAAAAACAAGAGAGAGCATTGTCAGAATAAAGAAGTGAATATAAATCCAGCTAAACAAATCAAAATCCATGCTTATTGGTATCGTTGGAAAACCTAGTACAGGTAAATCTACATTTTTCATGGCAGCAACATCGGTTACAGTAGAGCGATCAGAGCGGCCATTTACAACAATAAAGCCAAATCGCGCAGTAGCTTACGTAGAAGTGGAATGCGTTGACAAGGAATTTGAAAAACAATGCAATCCAAGAACAGGATATTGCATTGATGGAAGGAGATTTGTCCCTGTAGAGCTTCTGGATGTTGCAGGACTTGTGCCTGGGGCACATGAAGGAAAAGGACTTGGAAACAAATTCT
>Ga0180430_10005318_pt1 | contig 10717 bp, 10 predicted proteins | sample SS_ome_9_FD_132999 | JGI IMG/M metagenome (GOLD analysis project Ga0180430, IMG submission 132999) | Hypersaline lake sediment archaeal communities from the Salton Sea, California, USA - SS_1_S_2 metaG | ecosystem: Environmental > Aquatic > Non-marine Saline and Alkaline > Hypersaline >... | reverse complement strand
TCCCAGAACCCTGGATTGTGTGGCACCACAGGTGTTCCAGGGAACCAGCACAGAGGTGATTGTTCCGCCATCCTCCAGGGTCCGGCTCAGGACCTCGGGTTTCAAGCCCCGCTTCTTATAGGAATCGGCAAACATTCTTCCGGGCACAACGATGGCAATATACTGGTCCGACGCGGTGATATTGAAGAAGATACTGGTGGCAATGGTGGTGGTGACCAGGGAGCCGGTGGACTGGGCCCAGCGGATGACCGAAGAAGTTATTTTCACCAGCAGTCCGGCCGATTCCATGGTGCCTCCGAATACCATGGCTGAAAGAATTAACCAGATGGTATTTAGCATCCCCCTCATACCGGTGCTGGACAGCAATTCATTGACCATTTCATTAGGTGTGGTGATGGCGATATCTCCGAAAATTGACTGCATTACCGAAATGTAGGATGCTTTGAACAGGCTGGTGGTTGTTGCATCCAGTCCCATTGCTACCTCCCTGATGAGGTGAGGTTGAAAGATAATTGCAAAAGCTCCTCCCATCAGTGACCCTGCAAGCAGGGCTGGCAAAGGGGGAACCTTTTTGACAATAATAAATATCAGAAAGGCAGGCACCAGCATCAGCCAGGGACTAACATTGAATTTGGAACCAATGGCTTCCAGCACCAGTTCAATATCACCGGGTGTGGACTCAAATTTATAGGTGAAACCGATAATCAGGAAGATGAGCAGGGTCACAGCCATGGCCGGCACGGTGGTGATGGTCATGTAGCGGATATGGGTAAAGAGATCGGTTCCTGCCATGGCAGGGGCCAGGTTGGTGGTGTCGGAGAGGGGCGACATCTTATCGCCGAAATAGGCCCCTGAAATAACTGCTCCTGCAATTAATCCTTCGCTGATGCCCAGTGCCTGTCCCACTCCGATCAGGGCAATCCCGATGGTTGCCACGGTGGACCAGGAGGAGCCGGTGGCCAGGGAGACCAGTCCTGCGATAATTACTGTTGCAAAGAGGAAAATTTTTGGATGGAAGACCTGAAGTCCGTAATAAATGAGGGTAGGAACCACTCCGCTAAGCAGCCAGGTGCCTGCCAGTGCACCAATCATCAGCAGGATAAGAATGGATGGCATGGCCGATCCAATGCTTTTGACCATGCTTTCACGGATCCGGGGCCATTTCACGCCCAGGGTAATGGCCACTATACCTGCCACTGCCGATGCCAGGATCAAAGCAAACTGGTTGGCTCCATCCAGCGTATGGTCTCCAAAATAGTTCACATTGAGAACCAGCAAGCTTATCAAAACTGCAATGGGGATCAGTGCCTGAAAAAGATTTGGTTTCCTTGGATCTTCCGGATTCATTGGCTCTGTGACATAAGCCGCCAAGATACTATTTTTCTTTCAGGTTCGTTTTATTTAAAATAAAAATGGCGTAACTTGTCTTTCTGGCAATTCGTAACTTGTCTTTCTGGCAATTATTGAAAAAATGGACCTGAATATCGATTTTTTCCATATTGTGAATGATAGTGTTGCTGAAAAGGGAAATATCCTTATTTCTGAGCCCTTTCTTGGCGATAACTATTTCCGTCGCTCGGTGGTTTACCTGACTGAGAACAACGAAGAAGGTTCTCTTGGCTTTGTATTGAATAAACCAGTCGGGGTAAGCATCAACGATATTGTGGATGATTTCCCTGAGTCGGACTTTACCATTTCCATAGGCGGACCCGTAAGCAATAATACCGTCCACTATATCCACACACTTGGTGCGCGTGTACCCGATAGTGTGCTGGTTGCCGATGGCATTTTCTGGGGCGGTGATTTTGACCTGATCAAAGAGCTTATCGCCGAGGGTTCGGTAAAACCTCATGAGCTGAGGTTCTTCCTGGGTTATGCTGGCTGGTCGCCCGATCAGCTGGATGGCGAAATGCAGGAGCATGCCTGGCTGGTTGGAAGAATTCCACCACGGATGATTATGCAGGAAGTGAATCCGGAGTTCTGGAAGAAAACTCTGGCCAGCTATAATAATAAGTACCGTGCCTGGGCTAATTTCCCGGAAGATCCCGGCCTCAATTAGCCCTCAGCCTTTCAATTTTTCACAGCTTAGCCTGTGAATCCACGCTTAGTTGATTTGGCCCAATACCTTCCTCAGATCCCCGTTGGGCGCAATCAGGATGCATTGTAAGCCAGCTGCCTGGCCTGCTTCCATATCCCGCTGAGCATCCCCAATCATCCAGGATGAAGCGGGATCAATGTCAAAGCGAGCAATAGCCTTTTCGATCATCAGCGGCATGGGTTTGCGGCAAAGGCAGTTTTCCACCATATGGTGATGGGGGCAATAGTAGATAGCATCCAGATGCACGCCTTCCGCTGCGAGTAGTGAACGCATATATTCATGCAAAAGCTCTACCTCTTTGGTCCCGTATTCCCCCTTGCTGATTCCTCCCTGGTTGCTGACCACAATCAGCATATACCCTCTCGCTTGCAGCTCCGCCAGAGCCTCGCACACGCCGGGATTGAGCAGGAATTCTTCCTTCTGCCAGATGTAGTAATGGTCACAGTTACTGTTAATAGTTCCGTCCCTGTCCAGGAAGATGGCTTTTTTCATCGCAATCTCAGATTTTCAAGAAAGACCAGAAAGAGGGAGGGTTCCAGCAGGATGGGAAAAACAAATCCCACCACCGCGCCCCAGAAATGGGCAGAGTGGTTGATGTTATCACTGCTTCGCCTGCTCATGTAACTGGAGTAGATCAGGTAAAGAACACCAAAAACAATTCCCGGGATCGGGAGCACCATGTAGAAATAGATTTTTTCCAGGGGAGCAAAGAAGATATAGCTAAAGACAATGGCAGATACAGCTCCTGATGCTCCTACCGCACTGTAGGCTTCGTTGTCGCGGTAGCGGAATACCGTGTTGACAGATGCAAGGGCGATACTGGCCACATAGAGCAGGATGAAATAGAAGGGGCCTGAAAAGACAAGTCCAGCGGCCTCCATCTCCGAAAAAACCTGTTCAATATAGTGTCCAAAGGAGTAGAGTACCAGCATATTGATCCCCAGGTGGAAATAATCCGCATGCAGGAAGGCATGGGTAAAGATCCTGTAATACTCCCGCTTATTTACAATTCGCGCTGGGGCCAGGTCAAACTTATAAAAGAGCTCTCTTTGCCTGAAGGCTGCCACCGAAGTGAGTACGGTGATGATGACGATAATCAGTGTAATCACAGGCAGGGTCGATTAGGTGTGAAGGATTTTAAAAACCAGTTCCCGGGTCAGTTCGCTCGCAGGGGTGGTACTGCCCTGGTAGCCTTTGGACCGCATATCGTAGGTACGCAGGAGGGAGATGATCTCCACAAGCTTTGCGGCCGAGTAGCGTTTGGCTGCCGACTCGTAGTCCTTTACAAAGAAGGGATTGACCTTTAGGGTAGCAGCCAGATTCTGTTTCGATTTGTCTTTGGTATAATGAAGCAGCAAAAGCTTTGAAAAAAAGTAATAGAGAGAGATAATGGTCAGAGGGAAGGGATATTTTTTCTCGTTCTCGGCAAAGTAAGAGATGATTCTGTTGGCCTTGAGAACATTCCGCCTGCCAAGAGCATCCTGGAGTTCAAACTGGTTGAAATCCTTGCTGAATCCAATATGCTTCTCCACAAGGGCAGGGGTGATGGTTTCGCCCTTTTTACCAATGGCCACCATCAGTTTCTCCACTTCGTTAACAATTCTCGAGAGATCGCTTCCCAGGAATTCTGCCAGCAGGGCAGCCGCCTTGGGTTCCATGCGATAATTCTGCTTGGAGGCATAGCCTGCGATCCATCCCGGTACCTGGTTATCGTAGATCTTCTTCGACTCGAACCAGACCGCCTTCTTCTCCAGGAGCTTAAAAATTTTCTGCCTTTTGTCGGGCTTCTTGTACTTATAGTTGATCACCAGCAGGGTGGAGGGTTGTGGTTGTTCCACATAGTGAATAAGCTCGGTAAAGCTTTTCATCTCCTGGGCTTCTTTCAGCACTACCACCTGGTGGGAGGCCATCATGGGGAATCTGCGTGCAAGGTCAGATACCTGCGCGGCTTCGGAATCTTTTCCATAGAGGATGGTCTGGTTAAAACTCTGTTCCGCTTCGCTAAGGACATTCCCGGCAATGTAAGAGCTAACAAGATCGATGTAGTAAGGTTCATCACCCCACAGGAAGTAGACGGGCCTGTATACCTTATTCTTCAGATCGCCTATCAGCTGGTCGTAGGTCATTCCCAAAACTACTTAAAATTTCAGGTGTTTTACCGATTCACGGTGGTCGATGATCTCATGCAGGGATTCAATTCCAATTTCCAGGTGCATCTTTGCAAAACTCTCTGTGACCAACTTGTCACTTTCCTGGGTTTTCACTCCCTCCGGGATCATGGGCTGATCAGAGACCAGCAGAATTGCTCCTGTTGGGATCCCGTTGGCAAAGCCCACCGTAAACAGTGTGGCTGTTTCCATGTCTATGGCCATGCTCCGCACCTTTCTCAGGTATTTCTTAAATCTGTTGTCATGCTCCCATACCCGCCGGTTGGTAGAGTATACCGTACCGGTCCAGTAGTCCATGCCCAGGTTCCTGATGGTGGTGGATACGGCTCTTTGCAGATTAAATGCAGGCAGGGCCGGGACTTCATGTGGCATATAATCATCGGAGGTACCTTCTCCCCTTATGGCGGCAATTGGAAGGATAAAATCCCCCAGTGAATTCTTCTTTTTTAAGCCCCCGCATTTTCCAAGGAATAAAACAGCTTTAGGGCTCGCAGCTGCCAGAAGATCCATTACCGTAGCCGCATTGGCGCTTCCCATGCCGAAGTTGATCATGGTGATCCCATTGAAGGTGGCCGCCGGCATGGCAACTTTAGGGTCAGCTACCTGAACATTCCCGATGGCACAGAACTCATCCAGGTAGCCTTTAAAGTTTGTAAGTAAAATATATTTTCCGATCTCCTCTGTTGCAACACCGGTATACCGTGGAAGCCAGTTCGCGGTAATTTCCTTTTTCGTTTTCATCCGATCTTTATTACTTTGTAAGCTCATGCGAAGATAAGCCATTTCATGCGAAAACTGAATCTTCCGGCATATGATTTCAGGTACAGGACCGAAGGAGAGAATCGTTTGGTTCTGGACGTTTACAGGAAACGCTTTGTAAGGCTCACCCCGGAGGAAGAGGTGCGGCAGCGATTTGCACGCTACCTGGTTGAGGAGAAGGGGTTTCCGGCATCACTGGTGATGACTGAGTATGCATTGAAACTGAATAAAATGAGCCGCCGTTGCGATATCCTGGTACATAAACCAGCTGGCCAGCCTGCTCTTCTGGTGGAGTGCAAGGCGCCGGAGGTTAGTATAAGGCAGGATACCTTCGACCAGATAGCTCGATACAACCTGGCCTTCAGAGTGCGCTACCTGATGGTGACCAACGGGTTGAAGCACTACTGTTGCCGGGTAGATTTTGAAAGCGGGAAGATCACCTTCCTAAGTGATATTCCCTCCTATGAAGAGATTTAGGCTTCAGCTGTATATACATCAATGAGCTCCTGACCTGTCATGGATTTATATCCTGCCTGCATGAGCTCTTCCAGTACCTTTTGATATACCTTCTTAATCCCGGGATATGTCTCCTCCTCCAGCCGGCAGTTATGCCAGAGTAAAGAAAAGACCCCATTGAACCTGCTTACCTCTGAAACAAGCGGACGTATAAGATCCGGGATTGATTCTATCTTGCCTGTCATATATTGAAGTATCGAAACCTCCATGACAATCAGGGGAAGTTGCCAGATATCCATGGGCTTTTGATTATCAAAGTCATAGAGTTTAAATGGGTAGGTATAGGAATTTCTGAAGCCAATCTGCTCTGCAAAACCAAGGGTCGAATCATAAACCAGACCCGAATTTGACTGGATATTAGGAGTAAGCGGATTACTGTATTTTAATTCATGTTGCCTGATCCCTGTGACCGGGCTATCGCTGACGGCTTTCAATCGTTGAACACTTCCTGTCATGTATTGCAGATCAGCACTGCTTTCAAGGGTTCCATGCACTCCTATCTCATGTCCTTTCTCCGAGAGAAAGCTGATCAGTTCACGGATCTCTTTATCCTTGAAATGATAGCTTGAGTTTTTATATGCCCCTCTCTCAAGGAAATACCAGCTTGAAGAAATGTTCAGTCTGCTTTCCAGGGCAGTCATTTCTGCAAAAGTCTGGTAGGGGTCCTCACGGGAAGATAGAAGGCCGCGGGTAAAGGTCCATAGGTTCCTCAGTCTTTGCTTAAAAGAAGATGGATCCGGTCTGAGACCAAATAATTGAAGGCCCGCATAGATCAGGGTTCGCAGGGTGTATTTTTTAATCCTGTCCACATCATGAGAAAGAAACAGAATTGGAGCTTCCATGCCTTTTCTTTTGAATTCCAGACCATGGATAGAACAGAAGCTGCCAAATGCCTCCAGGATTACCTCAAAATAGTAGTTCACGACGGGTTTTTGAGTAATCCCCAGCTCGTATTGGATGGACGATTTCCAGGGGAAGCGCCCCCGCTTATCCCTGAGATCCGACTTATACTCCTGGTATCCGGAGAGCAGGTAAAAGGCCGATTTTAAGATGTCGTGATGGAAATTTATTTGCTTCCTTTCAATGGTATACCATTTCTTTTCCTTTGAGCAGGGGAAAAGTACAGGAATATCATCGATTACCATTATATTCCCATCAAATGGCTTTTCCGACAGGGGGATATTCAATACCGCCTGTTCCGCGCTCTCTTCCGTAACCAGATATTGGCCGAGACGAACCCCTGTATATAGTTTATCCAGGTGTTCAAGAAGGTATTGAATCTCATGGTCTGATATTTTACGATTCATCAAGAATTTTTTGAAAGAGTAATTCATCCTCGAAGGTACTGCCATGCAGCAGCCACTCCTTTTTTCTTCCGCTCTCCAGGAATCCGGCCTCATTGAATAGTTTGATACTGGCACTATTCCCGGCAGCAATATTGCAATAAATCTGATGGAGATGCAGAACTTCAGAGCAATAGGCTGTCATGCTTTCAAGGGCTTCCCTGGCATAGCCCTGCCTTCTGTCGGATGGATCGGCAATAAGAATTCCGAGGCCTGCCCTGCGGTGGTGGGGATCGAAGTCGAAAAGGTCCACCGCACCAAGCGGTCGGTGATTGCTCTTCAGCTGGATCATCAGGCGAAGTTGTTTGGCCTGGTAAATATCTTTTGCAGCATGCTCCAGGTACTGCTTCAGGATGTATCTGGAAAAGGGGGCAAGGGTACCGCTTACCTGCCATATGGAAGGTTCGTTCTCCCAGAGATACAGCAGATCCAGGTCTTCGGGTTCAGGAGCTCTGAGGGAGATGGTTTTATGCTCCAGGATCTTCACGCTACTTCTGCTTATAGGAAATCACCTTGTAGTTTGACTTTTCGCCTGCCAGTGCCTTAAAAGAGTCGGTTTCGGAATCATAGAGCACTTCAATCTCCTCACCGGTCTCCACATTCATCAGAATGATGGCGAAATCCTTCTGGCTGATTTCGGGAGGATCCAGAGCCAGGGTGAGTCCTTCTCCCACAAAGCCCTCTGCATCCAGGATCTCCACGTACCACAGATCACGCTTTCCAATAGCTTCATTGGTGAAGCGGGTATAGAGGGCCTGAAGTCCATTGTTAATAGGCACGTAAAAGGTGTTGTCACTGGTGGTGTTAAGTGGATAACCTATATTGGTGGGTTGAGACCAGGTGGTGTTCTCTTCCAGTTCGCACCTGAAAATATCATAGCCCCCCATATTAAAATGCCCCCTGGAGGCAAAAATCAGTCGTTCACCTGTGGGAGCTACAAAGACGGAGCTTTCATCTTTATCCGAATTAATCCTGTCCCCCATATTCACCGGCTTACTCCACTCTCCCTCTCTGTTCCTTTCCGATGTCCAGAGATCCAGGCCCCCTTCTCCTCCGTTCCGGTCACTGGAGAGATAGATAATTCGTCCATCCGGACTGAAAGAGGCATGGTCTTCGTTGGCACCGGAATTAATATCTCCCTCCAGGGGTTTGGCCGGACTCCAAACATTGCCATTGTAGGTGCTGATCCAGATATCGGTATTTCGCTTCTTATCACTTTTAACCAGCAGGAGTTGTGTTCCGTCGTAGGATAATCCGGTTGGCAGAAGGTCTCCGTCTGAAACGATCTGGGGTGTGATCAGGATGGGAACACCCCATTGATTGTTTTCACGGATGGACATATAAACGGCTTCGTAAAAGGTTTTGCTATTGGCCCAGACCATCATTCTGCCATCCCCTGAAATTACTCCGTTATAATCATCACTGGGACTATTGATAGGTTCATTGAAGTAGAGTCCACGGGTATTAATGGCTGCATCTTTGATAATCTTGGCTCTTTCAATGGCCAGTAAGGCCTCTTCAGTGATCCGTGCATTGTATTTGGAATCAAAATCTTTCAGCTCCTTAAAGGTGTTCAGGGCATCCAGGGCCTTATCCATCTCGTTTATCTTGCTGTATGCCTCGGCCAGGTAAAACCAGGTATGATGCGGGGCCCGCTTTTCCGAATACCTCTTGCCTTTGTATTTTGAGGTGATGCTCTGTGTGGCTTCCAGGAAGTAGGGAATCCCTTTTTCCTCCTGTCCCTGAATATTGATATAGCACATGCCAAGCCAGTATTTGACATTGGCATTATTGGGTTCAAGACTGAGAACCTCGTAAAAGAGGTAAGCCGCTTCCTGGAAATCCTCCTCCTCCTCATAAAAGAAGAGGGCATCATAGAAATTCTCCTCTGCAATCTGGGCAAAGAGAGGAACAGCTATCACACATTGCAATAATAACAAAGACAGGAGTCTCTTCATACTATACAGGCTTAGGGAACTACTCATCCAGCTTTAAATGCTCAGGAATCTCCACTTTTTCCATTTCAATAATCACGCCATCCACAAGGCTGACTTTGAATTCGGCCCTTCGGTTAAGCATCCTTCCGTCTGGAGCATCTCTGTGATCCCTGGTGGTATTCCTGGCTACATTTTCACTTTCACTCAAACCGGTCACCACCATGCGTTCGTTAGGAATTCCGTTGAGTATCAAATATTTGTATACAGCCTTTGCTCGATTCACCGAAAGCCGCTGGTTATACTCAAAGCTACCCTTCGAATCGGTATGGCCGGTAATTTCAAGTCTTAGTGGAGGATGTTTTTCCAGGATGGATGTAAGGATATCCAGTTTGTCCATACCCTCTCTGGAAAGTGTATAGCTGTCAAAATCAAAATAGATGGGTCTGAGGTAGTATTTCTCAGGAGTAGCCTCTATTTCCGGTTCCGGAGTCTCATCAGCCACTGCTTCTTCAAGCACTTCCTCTTCCACTACTTCCTCTGCCTCCTCCATGCTTACTGGAACTGGTACCTGGTCACGGCCTATCATCTCAAATTTAAAAAGATCATATTCCGCCATTTTTCCATGGCTAAAAATGAAGGAACTGTTCTCTTCATTAACCCCTTCAGGTGAAAATGTGTAGTCATCATCGGAGGTGTTCAATGGATAACCCAGGTTCACCGGCACTGCGGGAAAGCTGCCATCATCAAGCAATTCGGAATAGAATTGATCAAATCCTCCCATGGTACTGTGGCCCTGGGAACTGAAATAGAGCAGAGTACCATCCGGACTCATTCTCGGAGCATCCTCATTGAGTATGGTATTGATACCGGGTCCCAGGTTAACAGGTTCACTCCAACTACCATCCTCCAGCAGGTCGCTGCGAAAAATATCCATGCCCCCCAAGGCTTCCTTGCGGTTGCTTGAGAAGTAGATGGAATTGCCGTCGGGGGAGAAGCAGGCATGTCCTTCGTAATACTTGGAGTTGATAGGTTTACCCAGGGACACTGCCGGGTTCCAGCGTCTGTTCTCGTATACCGATAGATAGATATTGCTTGTAAACTGGTCAGTAACTGCAAGTAACATTTTTTTGCCATCGTATGAGAGGCCTACCACATCCATATTTCCGTCCGAGGCCACCGATGGGGTTATATTCATGGGTTTGCCCCATACCTCACCATCTTTTACCGCCACATAAATACCATTGTAAAAGGGATTTTTTCCCATAAAAACCATGGTCTGAAGGTCGCCCGACACCTGCATATTGTACCTGGAGGTATGTGTTTCCTGGAGCTGCCCCAGGTTTCCTACATTAATTTCGACCGGACTGGCAGTGCCTACCAGCGCATTTCCACAGGCAACGATCTGCTGGTCCACATAGGCTTGCAGCGTTATGTCTTTGGAGTCGATGTACTTGGCAAAGGCATTGTATTTTTCAATGGCCTTATCTATTTCCATATTTATCCTGTATGCATTGCCCAGGTAAAGGAGAGCATCGGGAGGAGCATCCTGCTCATCAAATTTCCCCAGTTTCACATTGGTCGAAATACTTTCTTCAGCTTTCTCAAGATATGGTATTGATTCGGTTTTCCTACCGGGAATATTAATCAGGCATAAACCCATACGATAGTTTATATATGCATTGTCCTGATATCCCTTGTTATATACTTTTCCAAAGGCATATAGTGCCTCCTCGTAGTCCTCCTCTGCAAGGAAGAACTCTCCATCATTAAAGTCAACCCTGACATTCTGGGCTAGGGCAAGAGAAGTTAGAAGACAAAAAGACGCAAAAAGGAATAGCCTTCTCATTTCGGGTGGATTTAGCGTGAATATTACAAATTTAAAAATTTAATTGACAG
>Ga0180430_10005317_pt1 | contig 10717 bp, 11 predicted proteins | sample SS_ome_9_FD_132999 | JGI IMG/M metagenome (GOLD analysis project Ga0180430, IMG submission 132999) | Hypersaline lake sediment archaeal communities from the Salton Sea, California, USA - SS_1_S_2 metaG | ecosystem: Environmental > Aquatic > Non-marine Saline and Alkaline > Hypersaline >... | reverse complement strand
GATACGCATGTCTGCACAACTCAGGCGTACGCGGATTCGGAGTACGATCGCCTTCTGGACTCATCGGGCTTGGTGTCGATTCAGAGGCGCGTGTCCTCGGCGGATGCGCAGGCGGACGCGGGGGGAGGCTTACTGATGATCACGGCTGAGGCCCCAGCGCCCTAGCTGGCGCATGCGGCCGACGTTCTGGCCCAGTCACTCGCGCCGCATGCGGCCTGGCGACCGGCAACGCGCGCGCCATCGCCGGCCGCGACTGATGTGCGGTTCATTGGCCTCATCCTGGGCGTACCGAAAAGGGCCCAGGTCGAAGAGGCGCAGCTGCCACGGCCGGCATTCGACTGGACTCAGCCAACGACGAGTCCGGGAAGACGAAGCGGGATCAGACCCGATCTAGTGATCTTCGGCGGGAGGGCTCTTGTCTCCGAAGGTTGCACGCAATGTTGCTAGACGTACTCGTTCGTAGATTTCGTTTGGTGACAATCCTTCGTCCGTAGCGATGTCGCGCAGAGTCTGCCCCGGGTGGACCTCGAGTCCCTCGGCAGCAAGCAAGGCGACGATCCGATCGACATCCAGGTCGTATTCGGCACAGAGATCCGCCAGCTTCTTCTTGCCTGTGCCTGGAGGCGGGATCCGGGGGGCGCTTCGGCTTTCTCAGACGGAGGCGCCATGGCATTATACAGCGCCTGGGGCGTGACGCGATTGGCCGCTGCCAGGTCTTCCAAGGTCGCCTGCGAGCTGGAGACAACGAAGCCGGCGGCAGAAAGACGCTCCATGACCGCGGACAGATCCAGTTCCATGCGCCGTGCGAAGGTCTCCAGAGTCGAGAGCTCGGCATGTCCGTAGGGCGGCTCGCCATAGCGTTGACTGGCAGCGTCTTTGACCGACTCGTTGAGATTCAGCACCCAGCGCATGGGGGGCAGTCCGAGCGGAGTTCCGACCACAACGAACGCCGTCAGGACTAGGGCGGTGATGAAATCGCCGCTCAGGATTCTCGATCGTCGCGACCGGTGGGTGAGGTAGCTGACAATCGCCCGCCAGTTGTAGTACACATGCAAGCCCGCCGCCACGAGCATCAGCAATCCGAGGTTGATGTGAAGATTGGTCCAATCGGTCTTGGTGAAGCCCCACAGACGCCAATGCGTCCAGTAGGCTACACGGCCTTGGGGGACGACATAGAGGACGAGGCTGGTGGTAAGTAGGAACAAGGTCGAAACGAGTAAGAACAGCGATGCGATGCGGCGCAGCTTCACCCTCGATCTCCTCCCATGAAGACCCGATCCCGCGGCTACGGCCGAGCTCATTGGTCGACGACGCTAGCGCATGAGCCTGGTCTTATGCCAGCGGTTTGCATCGTCCTGTAGTGCTCGGATGCCCTTCCATCAGCATCGCAGTTTCTCGAGCTCCGCACTCGACTTCTGATGACCTGGCCTGCGATCAGAGGAGTGGTCGACCGATGAAGCCTCGCTTCAGAGTCGCATGGGTGCTTGCAATGCTTGCCGCGCTCACTGCTACGGATGCGCGCGTGTACCATTCGCGGGATCGGGCTGCCACTTTCGCGGGTGAGATTTCGGGGCCATCGGCCTCGGCGTGACAGGAGGGGCACATGAAACGCCTGCAAGGCAAATGGAGCCTGATCACGGGGGGCAGTCGCGGCATTGGCCAGCAGGTCGCACTTGGACTGGCCCGCGGCCGCTCTCTCCAGCGCTTTCATCCCCGGGATGTTCGCGCGCGGCTATGGCCGCGTCGTCGACTTGACGTCGGGCATCAAGGACGTCCCGCAGCTCACACCCTATGGGGCCTCCAAGGCCGCGGTTGACAAGTACACCGAGGACCTGGCGTGCGAGCTGCGCGCAAGCAACGTGCTCGTCAATACGCTCGACCCGGGTTGGCTGAAGGCCGACATGGGAGCGCCCGATGCCGACCATGCGGTAACGACCGTGCTTCCGGGCGCGCTCGCCCCCGCCCTGCTTGAAGATCACGGTCCCAGCGGGCAGCGGATCTCAGCCCAAGCGCTGAGATCCGATGGTTCGTAGTCGATGCAGCGCGACTCATGCACCGGCGGTGGACAACACGGCGGTTGCCTGTAGCTGAGGGCCTCGCCCAAGGACCCAACCTACGGGAGGTGCAGCTCAATGCCTGGGGTTCGATTCTCAGGGATTGCGCTCTTGATCCTACTCGGCGCACTGGCCGTCTTCCACATCTTGATGCTCAGCGAAGCGCTTCCCGACGACATCGTCTGGGGTGGCAGGACTTCAGGTTCCGAGCACTCCCTCGTCATGCTCGAAGTCGGAGTCTGCTCGCGACATTGCTCTTTGCCGCCGTGGTCTTGATCCGAAGCGGCATCATTCGCAGCGTTCGGCTCCCGTGTCCAGCCACGATCGCGCTCTGGATGGTGTGCACCTACTTCGCATTCAACGTCATTGGCAACGCGACATCGCCGTCGACCACGGAGCGGTTGGTTTTCACCCCAATCAGCATAGCCATCGCCATGTTGGCGTTGCGCCTGGCACTCTCGAAGGGAAGCCACTTCTGCCCGGGCCGTGGTTGACCAGCAGGCGCAAGCGGTTGGGAGGCGCGCGCAGGGAATGCCTCCAGCGTCCGTCTCTAGTCGTCGACTTCCATCAGTCGCTCAACGCGCCGCTTCCCGAGCCAGGCAGTGAACCAGTAGAGCCCGACGAGCAGCGCGGGACCCAACACGGCCGGCAGATATGTGTTGTGCCAGTCCGCCAGCGGGGGCACGCCGTAGGCGATCAGACAGGTGCCGGCAATCGCCGCCACCAGGCCGAAGTACATGACAAGGACACCGCTGCGCGTCGGAACCGGGAGCAGCCCGCCGAAATAGAGCTGCAGGCCGATGTGCCCGAAGAGCGACAACGCCAGCACCGCCTGGAAGTCGCGCAGCTCGTGGTCGGGTTGGCCGAGGACATACAGGCGGTAGAAGATCACCGCGGCCAGCAACACCTGGGTCACGCCGAGCCAGATGGCACCGATGCGGCCGGCGCTTGCGCGCACGCGTTCATCGAGGGGACGCCGTTCGAAAAGCATCATCGTTCTCCTTTGATCCAGAACAGCTCGTCCAGACCCTTGCCGGTCTCGCGGGCGAGGATCAGACACAGACGGATCGTCGGGTTGTAGCGGCCGGCCTCGATCAGGCCGATCGTCTGACGCGTGACCCCGGCCCGCTCGGCCAGCGCCGCCTGGGATAGGCCGCGTTCCACTCGGGCCACCTTCAATCGGTTCTCGAATGCGAGCTCTTCCATGTCGTGCTCTCCGCGTGGTTGACTCTCAATGAATGTATACTATATCGGTCCATATGACAAGTATATATTGCATAATGTCACATAAATATTGCTCTGAGGGCTCTGGCGAACGGGACCGGGTGGGGAGCCAAGCTTGTGGGCATGATCGATGGATGAGTGGTAGTTCGTTGGCTTGTGGATTGATTCGTGCTGACTCGGTCGGATAACCGATTCCAGAGGAAGGAGTTGCCTCTTCCTAAGCAGGCACTGCCCAGGCGGTTCGCCGGATCGGACCGCTCTCGGCTCGACTCTCGCCGGCTCCTCGGCCCGCGCTTGGAGGGCCAGCAACCTAGGCGCCAGCAGTAGGATGGGCGGCGGGCGCCAGACCCTCTTCGTTCCTCGATGCATGGGGCCTCCTGACGTCTGACAAGCCGTCCTGCCGCTCTTTCCAGAAGATCTACCACCATGACATCATGACGCAGCCAGTGTGCAGGATCGGGGCTTGGCGCGGCTTGATCGGATCGAGCGTCGCCGGCCATCGAGCCACGTCGCCGCATCGCCTGGGGCTCTCAGGAGAAGTGAGCAGAAGCGCGCCCGTGTCCTTCAGGCAGCGTGCCCCGGCTTCGTCGTGGTCCGCCGCGGTGGACGGTCGCGGCTGTCAGGATGCTGGTCGCGGAACCGGGCGGCCGGCGGCGATGTGTTAGAAGTGACCGTGATGCCAACGGGGGTAGTGACCATGGATTCCTCGATCCGCGCTTTCGGTGTCGCCACGCATGTTCTACTGGGATTGGCCGCCATCCTCGTGGCTCCACAGCTCTCGTCCGCCTCGCCCGACTGCGCGACGCAGGCTCCCGAGGATGCGGTGCGGTGCTTTGCCCAGGCCCTCGAGGCCCAGGATGTCGAAGCCCTGGGCGCGTTGCTCGCGAGTGATTTCACGGCGATAGATCTCACTCATCCCGGGTCATCCGATTTCGATCGCGAGTCGCTGCTCAGCACGATGGCCGCGCTCTTTCAGACGCCCAACCTCGATTCCATCAGCATTGCCTTCGGACGTGGACTCGAGGTGGTTTCGGGCGATGTCCCCGAGACGTGGCTGATCAAGGAGGTCCCCTGGGAGGCTACATTCCACGGTACATCTCAGGACGGCAAGCCTGGTCCCTATACGGTTGAGAAACTCCTCACGTTCGAAGTCAGGCGGATGTCAGAACCAAGGTCGCATTACGTGATCGTGCAGGAGACGTCGTGGGATCCCGGGCTCGAGCCACTGGACGGGGAGAGGGTGCAGTAGCTCTTGCTGCAGGGTTCTGATGTAGAGCCTGACAATGGCACGAACCCGGGGTTCGATCCTGACCGCGGGCGTAGGTGTTCCGGTTCCGGCTCCAGTCCCCTTAGATCCGCGTTGCGCTGGCATCCTGCGCAGATCATGCTCGTCGTCACGCGAAACCCGTGAAGCGGCAGCGCTTGCCAGGTGACTTGGATCCATAGAGCTCAGAGTGGGCAAGCGAGCGGTCTTCTGCACAAACGAGGAGTGACAATGCACGCCCTCATGCGAGATCGGATTGCACTCGCGTCGGCCACGGTGGTGGTCTTTGTCTCTCGGCTGCCTTTTCTGGCGCCGGGATGGGGCATGGATCCCGATTCCTATCGTCTGGCGCTCGTGGCGCAGGAGATGGCAGAGACCGGCGTCTACACGGCTTCGCGCATGCCGGGGTATCCGCTTCAGGAGCTCTTGCTCGCCCGCATCGTCGACCTTGGCCCCTGGGCCGCGAATCTCGCATCCGCGATCTTCAGTGCAGTCGCCTTCCTGGCCTTTGCGTTGGTTCTGAGAACGTGGAAGGTCAAGGAGTACCTGCTCGTCGCGCTGGCCTTCGCCTTTGCACCCGTCGTCTACGTCAGCAGCACGAGCACGATCGACTACATCTGGGCCTTCGCCTTCCTGCTCGTGTCGCTGCGCCTGTTGCAGTCAAGAAAGGTGCTGTTGTCCGGGATCTGTCTTGGCCTGGCCGCCGGCTGTCGGCTGGGCTCGATCGCAATGGCGGCCCCGCTCTTGCTCTACTGGTACTTGGACCGTAGGGGCGATGCCCGCCATGGGCGCGAGCCGCTCATCTTCATGCTCGGTGCCGCCGCGGCAAGCATGGCGTGCTTCTTCCCCGTATTCGAACGATATGGCCTTGGTTTCCTGGCGTTCGAGGGCGACTACCCCCGGTTGGCACGAATCGCGGCGAACCTGACGACCCGCGTGTGGGGCACGATCGGGTTGCTGGCATTCGCATTGCTCGTTCCTCATCTGCGGCGTGGCGTCGGCATCCTCTGGCGAGGCCTGCGCAGCCGCTCAACGGGTCCGGCGATTGCCTTTGCCGTGGTGAGCGTCGCCATCCTCGGGGCGATGTTCGCCCGCATGCCCCACGAGCCCGGATACTTGCTCCCGGCCGTGCCGTGGATTCTGTTCCTGGCTGCGTACGTACTGCCGCGCAGGACGCTGCGCGCATTCCTGCTGCTCATGATCTTGTCACCGTTCGTGCTCTCGGTCGACAAGGGTGGCATTACTCCGCACGGGCGCATCTTCCGCGACCAGCGGGATCGCATCGCCCTGGCCGAGCAGACGGAAGAGACCATCGCGCAAGCGCGTCGCCTCGATCACGAAGCGGTCATTGTGGCCGGCTATCATTATCCGCCCTTGCGCCTGCGACTGGGCAGCGAGCAGGTGGGCCAAGCGCGGTTCGTGCGTGGAATCCATGACGCGCAAGAGTTCGCGCGCTTTGCTGGCAACGATGGCCGCGTCTATTACTTGCCCGACATGGATCGGTACATGCGGCGTGCGTATGGCGTCGATCTGAACGCGCTTGGAGCGAAGTGCCTGCATCCGGTATCCTTGGCCGCATCCGTGCGACAGTGAAAGATAGCATGACTCCGAGATCGTCCTGCCGGGCTTTCCGTCACCGCCCGGCCGGCGGAGGCTGTCGGCGGCAGACGAGGCGGGCGGAGCGCCTCGCAAGCTTCGCCAGGGTGAGGACCGGGCTCACGGAGGTGGAGATATGACACGCGAAGACGGGGCCTCTCGCCCGCGCCCCTTCAGTGGCATCATCCGCGGCTGCATCCTTGTCGTTGCGGCCGTCGCGACGGCCGCCGTCGCCACGGTCGCCGGTGCGGGGACGCTCGGCGTCGTTCCCTCGGCCGACGGCACGCCCATCGCCTACGAGGTTCACGGCCGTGGCGAGCCGACCCTGATGCTGGTCCACGGCTGGAGCTGCGACGCTCGCTACTGGCGCGAGCAGTGGGCGCACTTCGCCGCCGAGCACCGGGTCGTCACCGTCGACCTGGCCGGCCACGGCCACTCGGGAGCGGGGCGCGAAGCCTACACCATGCGTTCCTTCGGCGAGGATGTGCGGGCGGTGGCCGACGCCGTTGGCGGCGACCCGTTCATCCTGATCGGCCACTCCATGGGCGGGCTCGTGATCGCCGAGGCCGCGCGCCTGATGCCGGGGCGGGTTCTGGGCCTGATTGGCGTCGATGCGCTGCACAACCTCGAGACTCCGGTCACCGAGGAGCGGGCCGCCGGCATGCTCGCCCCGCTGGAGGCGGATTTTCCCGGGGCCTGTCGACAGTTCGCCGCGGCGATGATTCGGCCGGACACCGACGCCGCTTTGGCCGCGTGGATCCAGGCAGACATGGCGGCCGCGCCCCCGGACGTCGCCCTGAGCGCGATGCGGGCGTACATGGCGCAGTGGATCAGCGGGGCGGGACCGGCCCTCTTCGAGGAGTTGCCGCTGCCGGTCGTGGCGGTGTGCGCCGACATGTGGCCCATCGACGCCGAGGCGAACCGGCGGCACATGCGCTCCTTTGAGGGGATCGTGCTGGAAGGAACCGATCACTTCCTGATGCTCGCCGTCGCGGACGAGTTCAATCAGGCGCTCGAGCAGGCCATTGCGAAGATCGATTCCAGGTGATGGTTTCTTGGTGTGCCCTTGATGCCTGGCACGGGGTACTGCTGTGGCAGCCGATCCTGGTGGGAGCCCTGATCGCCATGATCGCATCACCGGCCAGGATCTCGGCTGATCTTCGACGGCCCGGCCGGTGGCTGCGACCTTGGTCTCGCTAGAGTGGCGACGGTTCACTCGGACGAAGAGCAGGCTGGCCATCTCGCGTGACAGCGGCTGGAATCCGACTCCCATCGGTGGCCTGCTCGGCGATGCCGAGGCCAGGACCGCCTTGCGCGTCCCCACCGATTGCCAGGAATCTGCCTCCTGCTCGGTTCTCGCCCTTCCCGCCTCTATCAGTCTGGATTCATGCGAGCGCGGGACCCGTCGTGGAGAGTGACGGGCAAGCGAGACGCATCACTTCACCAGGATCACGCGCTTTCTCTGGGCGACTCCGTCCCATTCGAGTTCGTAGTAGTACACCCCGCTGCTCAGGGCTCGGCCGCTGTAGTCGGTGCCATCCCAGGAGACCGAGAAAAGACCTCGGCCCTGCGAGCCATGCGACAGCGTGTTCACCAGGCGGCCGGCCGCGTCATAGATGTGCACGTCGGGGCGCCCCGCCGCGGTGGGGCCGTGAAGCTCGTAGTGGATCGTCGTCTCTGACCGGAAGGGATTGGGCACGCTGGCGCCAAGCACGGCGACCGGCCCCCCCGCCCAGTCGCCCGCCGACATCGCTCCCGTTTCCATGTAGGTGTGGAATATGAGATCGAATCCGTAGTAGTCGATCCCGGGCTGGTACCACTCACCGTTGTTCCAGCAGTCGGTGCGGGTCCACAGCGTGCCGTGAGGATAGCCACGCGGGTCTGTCATGCCCGTGCCCTCGAAAACATACATGACGCCTGGCAAGCCAGTCGCACCGATGCAGAAGGAATCACCGACCTCGAGGTCGATCTGTGCAGCCGAGATGTCCACCTCGAACCAACCTTCATGGTCGAATTCCAGAATCGCGGTGAAGTCGTGCTCGTCTTCCGGTGGGGGCTCGCCTACGTTCACGAAAAACTCGGCCTCGCCGAAGGGGGGATCGTAAATGAGCCCGCTCCCGAGCACCTCGAACCGGGTGAGGCGGCCGGCCACACCGGCGACCACGTGCTGGGCCTGTGTGACCGCCACGTCGTAGGTGTAATTCCATAGATTCATCGAACCGGACCACTGCTCATTGGACTGGTCGAGAACCTCGTCGGCCCCGGCGAGGCCCACTGCGGCGAGTGTCAGTCCCGCGAGCAACACCGCGCCTCGGAGTGCGTGCTGGAGCGACCGGTCGGGCCGAAGGCTTGTTTGGATGGACATGGGCTCCCCCTTTCGATGAACCGTCGCCTCGGTGCGGCCGTGCGGATGCATCCGAACCTGATCGGGCGGAGGATCAAGGTAGTCGGCCGAGTCTGCCCGTCACCATGGAGTATGACGACTTTGAAAGCAGATTTCAAGTCTGATCTCCCCGGGATGCCAATCCGCTCGGGCAAGTGGGATTAGAGGGGGAGTCGGGCGCGACCGTGCCACGGTCGCGGTGTGGAGGGGGGCGCGTGGGTTGTGGACTGCGGATTCGTGATCGACCGAGCCAACGCCTGCTTGCCCATCAGGTTACGGTTCTCGAAGTCCCACCCAGAAGCTCGTTTCCACCGCCGGGGCGGCGAAAGCCGAGGCCCGATCGATCCGGAATCGGGCCGCGAATGTGATTTCAAGCGCAACGGGTTGATAGACAACCGGTTGTGGTCGAAGCGCCACGAATCTGGGAGCCACAACCTAACTTGAAGACGGTTCTAGGGATGAATATGCTCTTCCCTTCGGGCCGGACGCGTGGCCCTCGATGACCACAGGAGAACAGCAATCCATGGGTCCGCTGGGAGGAACGAACCGGCCGCATCCGGAGGGGGCGACGGCCGCGCAAGGGCCGGCCTTGCGCGGGCATGCCGCCAAGATCCTCTCCCGTCCGCTCTCTCCCCAGGAATGGACGGCCTGCGATCGAGTGGCCCTCCGGCTGCGCGAGGCTTTGGGCGCCTTGATCGCGACGCTGCCCGCTCAGGTGCAGCGCGCTTCGGCCATGTCTCGTGAGCTGGGCGTTGTTCGCAATACCTGCCAGCGAGTGGTGAGGGCGATGAGCGAGCCGACGGCCACGGCGGAGTTCCTGGTCCACCTGCCGGGCGTGCGCGGGCTAAGCCTGCTCGTGGACGCCATCGAGGGGCGCGGGGGCAAGGCGGCCGACGTCGTCGAGGCTCGAACGGCTGTCGAGCAGTATGGCCGGCTCATTCGAAGTCTGGCCGGAAGCCATGCGAAGCTGACTAAGCGCATCACGGCCACCAACCCGCACGAGCTGGAGCTGGTCCCCAAGCATGTTCGCGATCGCTCCCGGGCGGCCCGCAAGCAGCTCTGCCTGGCGGCCGCCGAGATCCTCGGTCGCCACTCCGCTCTCGATACTCGCACCAGCTTTCTCCGCCTGGCTCCGACGGATGGTGAGGTCTTGGAACATCTCACGATCATGGCTCAGGTGGGGATTGTGGCACGGCAAGATGCCCTACCGCTGTTCATCGTCAATGCGCCGTCCGGGACGAGGCCATCGGGCGCATCTTCCCCGGGCCCGTCGCCGCTGTCCGAGCCCATCACCCGAGGACAGAGCCAGACGCTGGTTCTAAGGGAGTTCTGCACGGGGGATCCGCCGCTCATAACCCGGCGCACAGAAGAGGGGAAAATCCTTCAGCTCATCGATTTTGAGTCTCTGCATCACGGGACACCGGTCGATCTGGCATTGGCCTTCCGAGCGGCCATGCCCTATCGGAACTCCGAGACCGGTCGTCCTGAGTTGACCGGGGTCTGGATGTTGATCAACTCCCCGGTCGAGCACATGATCTTCGATGTGTTCCTCCACGAAGATCTCGAGCGCCGCATCCGCACGAGCGTGGAGGCGCACCTCTACCGCATGCCTCTCGAGGCGCGTCCGGGCGACCGCTGGCTCACCCAGCTTCCGGGCACGCTCAAGCTGGAATTACTGGGGCGCGGCTTGCGCAATGCCGGTTCGGGCACTTACCCGAAAAAGGTGGCGCTCATGGACCGCGTTCTTCGGGAGGTGGGTTGGGTTGCCGATCAGTTCATCGGATTCCGGTGTGAAGTCGAGTACCCCGTTTGGCGCGGTGGCTACCGCATTCCCTTCGAATACGTCGAGTAACCCGTCCACGCTCAGGGGCTTGGTGAGTCGCTGTGCCGAAGGCGCCTGGCAGGGGCATGAGACTCTGTCGTGCTGTGCCCGCGGCGGACGGGGGCGGCAAGCTCCCCTGGAGCAGGTGGATGGAGGCCCATCGTGACTCATAGTCGGGGTTGCAGGTGGCGACATGTTCTCTGGCGAAGGGATTCAGCATGAAGATCGGCGTGGCGTTGGGCGGCGGCGGTGTGCGTGGGATGGCCCACGTCCTCGCCCTGGAGGCAATCGACGCAGCCGGAGTGACTCCGGCGGCACTCGCCGGTACCAGCATGGGTGCAATCGTCGGCGCATTGTACGCATCCGGCAGGTCG
>Ga0180430_10005315_pt1 | contig 10719 bp, 8 predicted proteins | sample SS_ome_9_FD_132999 | JGI IMG/M metagenome (GOLD analysis project Ga0180430, IMG submission 132999) | Hypersaline lake sediment archaeal communities from the Salton Sea, California, USA - SS_1_S_2 metaG | ecosystem: Environmental > Aquatic > Non-marine Saline and Alkaline > Hypersaline > Sediment... | reverse complement strand
GCGAAGAGAAACTGATTGTCTCCAGCTACGAGCAAGCCGTCCGGCCGCTGGAACGGCAGAGCCTTATGCAGACGTCACGCGAGGAGGTCGAACCGATCAAGAAGCGAATCCGCGCGATCGATCCCGAGACGGGCAAGCTGCTATGGCAAACCGAACCGTTGGCCGCGATGATGGGACGATTCGATGCCGTCGCGCCGCAAGCTCATCTCGAACTCACCGTCAAAGCGGGTCGCGTTTTTGCGATTACCGAGCACGAGATCGTCTGCTTTTCGATGACCGACGGTAGGCTGCTGTGGAAACGGCCTCGCCCCGAGTTCCCGATCCACAAGATGATGCTTGGCGTTTCGATGCATAATAACTGCACGGTGTTGGCCGACGATGAGCGGCTCTATGTCGCGCAGCCGGTTGGGAAACTTCGCAATACGTTCCACACGATCCCTTGCGATCTTTACGCCTATGATGCAAAGACGGGCCAGCAGCAGTGGTGCCTACAGCGAAAGATCGGAACGTTCGCCTGGGGGATTCATGCGGACGTTTTCCTTATCGACGGGCAGCTCTGGTCGCACGAACATCATGAAACGGCGATGCGTGGCGCGGATCCCGTCGATCACGATTCGATTCCGTACGCACTGGTCGCGATCGATCCGCAGGCCGGGGAAATCACACAGCGAATCGACACGCGGATGATTTTCAATATCGCCCATCATGCGCGGTGTTATCGCAACAAGGCGACGGAGCGATTCGTGCTGGCTGCCCGTCGCGGAACGGAGCTGATCGATATCGAATCGGGCGAGCTGGACATTAATCATTGGGTTCGCGGCGAGTGTCGATTTGGTATCATGCCCGCCTACGGACAGCTTTTCATGCCACCCGATCCGTGTGCGTGCCACGCGCGAATCAAGGTTGATGGATTCTTGAGTCTTGCTGATGGCGCACCTCCAACGGCGGATGATTCACCACGGCTCGTTCGGGGTGCAGCTTATGATGCGATCGAGCGGACCGAAGCAACCGAGCTTGATTGGCCGATGTTTCGCGGCAATGCAAGGCGGCAAGGATACGCGTCGAGTGAGGTCGGCGGCGAACTTCAAGAAGCGTGGACGTTCGATGCTGACGAGCCGATTTCGCAAGCCGTCGTCGTCGGGGAGCAAGTCTTTATTGCGTGCAAGGAGTCGCATCGCGTAAAGGCGATATCGCTCGCGACAGGTCGCGAGATGTGGAGTTTTATGGCCGGCGCGCGGATCGACTCGGCGCCGACATTCTGCCGGGGTCGTATAATCTTCGGGTCGGCCGACGGATACGTTTATTGCCTGCGTGCGACCGATGGAATGCTAGCATGGAAGTTCCGAGCCGCACCCGCGCGGCGGCTGATTATGGTTCGCGGTCAGTTGGAATCGGCTTGGCCCGTGCATGGTAGCGTGCTCACTAAAGACGGTACCGCGTATATCGCGGCCGGCCGATCTTCTTATCTTGACGGCGGAATCCACGCCTTTGCGCTCGACGTCGAAACGGGGCAAATTCTCAAGCAGCGAACGATTCACTCATCGTACGATAATGAAAAACGTTCGTCGCCCTCGCAAACGTACGATGCGGATGGCGCGCTGAATCATCTGCTGGTAAGCGACAGCCGGACGGTTTACTTGCAGAATGCCCCGCTTTTCGGAGCGGAGCCCGACGAGGTGCCGGATCGATCTTTTTTGATGGCGACCTGCGGGATGCTTGACGGCTCGATGTTCAATCGCACCGGTTGGGCAATGGTCGGAGCGAGTCGCCTAACGGGCAGTCAAATCGTTCATGACGATCGGACGAGCTACATTACCAAGGCGACGAAAACGTTCAATCGGAGCAACGTCTTTATTGCGGAAACCGGTTACGATCTATTCGAGGCGCTGCTGCCCAGTCTGCCGGAAAGCTTCGCGCAGTTCGACACGGCCGCCTTCGCTTCGCTCGGATATCGCACAGGCAAGGCGACCGCTTCGTGGCAACGAAAGATTCCGATTCGTGGACAGGCAATGCTCCTGACGCCCGGCACGCTGCTCGTTTGCGGATTCCCGGATGTTGTTCCCCAGGACGATGCCTACGCGGCGTTCGAGGGGCGCCTTGGTGGTAAACTAATGATGATCGATCGCAAGAATGGCAATACAATCACTGAACACGGGTTAACTTCACCGCCGGTCTGGAATGGATTGAGTATGGGGGCCGGTCGAATCTTCATTTCTTTGACCGATGGCAAGCTGCTTTGCCTCAAACCTCAGTAAGTGCTGACGTGTAACGTAGGTGAAAAAATCGAAAAAATAGGAAATTCTAGAAAATTCCAGGCAGCCTGCATACAATTGCCAAAGAGAAGAATCTGTGCGTTCGCGACAATTTAGGAAGCCTCTTCTTTGACAGCGTTGGTTACAAAAGCAAATTGGCGGTATATTCGCTCGCAGCAAGTGCGTTTCGTTGATTTGGGTAAATGTCCATTCGATTGAACGGACAATGTTTACCATCTTGTTTGTGACAAATGCGTCATGTAGATTTCTATAAATCTATCCACCTGTATAATCGTTTGATAACGTTTGTTCCATCAGCAAAATAGGTATGGAATCGCGTCCACAGTATTGATTCATAGGGTAATTAAAAGATATACTTGTCGGAATTCACATACCCGTAGCACTGCCGTAGTGAGAGATTTACGCAAACGTTTACCGAAAGCTGAGGATCGATGGCGAGAGTAAACATAAATAAGGGACTGGACGTTCCGATCACTGGCGCACCGCGCCAGGAGATCACTGAAGGCCCGAACGTAACGACCGTCGCGCTGCTCGGACCGGACTACGTCGGAATGAAACCGACGATGGAGGTTCAGCTTGGCGACCGAGTCGTCGAGGGACAGCTTCTCTTTTCGGACAAGAAAACCGAAGGGGTCCGCTACACGTCGCCTGCCTGCGGTCAAGTCGTAGAGATCAATCGCGGGGCGAAACGCGCGTTCGAGTCGATCGTGATCGAAATCGAAGATGGTGAAGCGCTGCAGTTCGACAACTACGCTGACGCGCAGCTTGACGGTCTGTCGGCCGATCAGGTCAAGGCGAATCTCGTAACCTCGGGTCTGTGGACGGCATTGCGGACGCGGCCGATGAGTAAGGTTCCGTCGCCCGACTCGCTGCCGCATTCGATCTTCGTCCAGGCGATCGACACGAACCCGCTGGCGGCCGATCCCGAGATCGTTATCGCGGAACGTCAGGACGATTTCGTCCGTGGACTCCGCGTGCTTGCGAGGCTATCGCCCGAGCAAATATTCTTGTGCACCGCACCCGATGCCGATATCCCTGACGGCGATTTGCCCGCTGTGGAGACGACCGAATTCGCCGGTCCGCATCCGGCCGGTCTGCCGGGCACGCATATCCATTTCCTCGATCCGGTCGATCGACACAAAACGGTTTGGTACATCAACTACCAAGACGTGATGGCGATTGGCAGTCTGTTTCTGACCGGACGATTGGACCAGCGGCGTGTCGTTTCGCTGGCCGGTCCGTCGATCGAAGATCCGCGATTGATCCGCACACGGGTTGGCGCGAGCATCGAAGAGCTGACCGAGAATGAAATCAAAGAAGGCACGCGAGGCAAGCAGATTGCAACGCGTGCGATTTCCGGTTCCGTTTTGTCGGGACACACGGCCGCCGATCATCTTGCCTACCTAGGACGATATCACATGCAGATATCCGTTCTGGGCGAAGGCGACCACCGAGAGCTATTCGGCTGGATCATGCCCGGCTTCAAGAAGTTCTCGATCACCGGGCTCGTCGCGTCGAAGCTTTTCCCCTGGATGAAATTCTCGATGACGACGACGGCGAATGGCAGCCACCGGGCGATCTATCCGATCGGCACGTACGAACGCGTCATGCCGCTCGACATTGTGCCCACGTTCCTGCTCCGCGCACTGGCGACCGACGATGTCGAACAGGCCGAGGCGCTCGGATGCTTGGAGCTTGACGAGGAAGATTTAGCACTTTGCACGTTCGTCTGCCCGGGCAAGAATCAGTACGGAAGCATGCTGCGTGAAAACTTGACCATAATCGAAAAGGAAGGGTGATGCGACCACTTCGATTTATCTTCGACCAAGTCGGTAAGCTCTTCGAAGAGGGAAAGCCACTAGCGAGGCTCTACCCGCTTTACGAAGCGGCCGACACGTTTTTCTATTCGCCCAAGGATAAGGCACCCGAGCCGTGTCATATTCGCGACGCGATGGACTACAAACGGATGATGTCGGCCGTCATCATCGCACTGATGCCCTGCGTGCTGATGGCGATGTACAACACCGGTTATCAGGCGAATCTGGCGATGCAGTCGATGGGTGCATCGGCCATCGAGGGATGGCGCGGCTGGGTCATTGGAATCACCGGAATCGGGTATAATCCGAGTTCGATCATCGGCTGCATCCTTCACGGAGCGCTTTACTTCCTGCCGATCTATATCGTCACCATGGTCGTCGGTATCTTCTGGGAAGTGCTATTCGCGATCGTAAGGAAACACGAGGTCAACGAGGGATTCTTTGTTACCGGAATGCTATTTCCGCTGACGCTGCCTGCGACGATTCCGCTGTGGCAGGTTGCCGTCGGCATCAGCTTTGGCGTGGTAATCGGTAAGGAGATCTTCGGCGGTACGGGTCGAAACTTCTTGAATCCGGCGCTGACGGCCAGAGCGTTCCTCTTCTTCGCGTATGCAAGTGATATCTCGGGCAATTCGGTTTGGGTGGCCGTCGACGGTTATAGTGGTGCGACACCGCTCGGTGCCGCAACCGAGGGCGGTATGACCGCAGTCACCGAAAGCGTTACCTGGATGCAATCGTTCCTGGGAACGATCCAAGGTTCGATGGGTGAAACTTCGGCTCTCGCTTGCCTGATCGGTGCGGGCATGCTGTTGCTGTTCGGCATTGCGTCGTGGCGAATCATGCTCAGTATGCTGCTCGGGGCGCTCGCACTAGCAACGCTCTGCTTTGTGATCGGCAGCGATACGAATCCGATGTTCTCGGTCCCGCCGCATTGGCATCTGGTGATGGGCGGTTTCGCCTTCGGGCTCGTCTTCATGGCGACCGATCCGGTCAGTGCATCGATGACTACGGTCGGCCAATATATTTACGGAGCGCTAATCGGCGTAATGGTAATCCTTGTTCGTGTGTTCAATCCAGGATTTCCCGAAGGAACGATGTTGGCGATTCTGTTCGGCAACGTCTTTGCCCCGCTCATAGATTATTATGTAGTAAGGGCGAATATTAAACGGAGGGCCGCGCGTCATGCATAACGACTCGACTAAAAAAACATTAGCCGTTGCGATCGGCGTCTGCGTCGTCTGTTCGGTCGTCGTTTCGTCGGCCGCCGTGCTGCTTCGCCCGCTTCAGGAAGCGAACCGAATCGCGTCGATACAGAAGAATATCGTCAAAGCGGCCGGCCTCTATACAGAGGAGAATAATGACGTTGCCACACTCTTCTCGCAGCTTGAAACTCGTGTCGTCGATCTCGATACGGGTGAGTACGTCACCGACGTCGATCCCGAAAAGTTCGACGCTGTCAAGGCAGCGAAAGATCCCAAGACGAGCGAAGTGATACCGAAGAACGAAGATATCGCACGGATCCGCCGACGCGCGAAGTTGGGGCTCATCTACATCAAGCCCGACGCGCAGGGCGAAATCGAGCGGATCATTTTGCCCGTCTATGGCAAGGGACTTTGGTCGACCATGTACGGGTTTATCACGCTCGATAAAGACTTCGATACGATCAAGAGTTTCGGCTTCTATCAGCACGGCGAAACGCCGGGCCTGGGCGGCGAAATCGATGCCCAGTGGTGGAAAGATAGCTGGGTTGACAAGCTAGCGTTCGACGACGAAGGGAAACCGGCGATCAAGGTGCTCAAGGGAGCGGTCAATCCGGACGATCCGAACGCCCAGTACGAGGTCGACGGCATTGGCGGCGCGACGCTTACGTGCCAAGGTGTCGAGCGGCTCGTCCATTACTGGCTCAGCCAGGAAGGTTACGGACCGCTGCTTACGCGACTGAAAGCCGGCGCGAAGGAGGAGGGTGATAACAATGGATAAAGTACGATCCGCACTATTCGATCCGATCTTTAAGAACAACCCGATCGCACTGCAAGTGCTCGGTATCTGTTCGGCACTGGCGGTGACGACGAAACTGATGACGACCGCAACGATGTGCGTCGCCGTCATCTTTGTCATCGTTCTGTCGAACCTTTCGATCAGTCTGATCCGTCATCACATCCCGTCGAGTATTCGAATGATCGTGCAGATGACGATCATCGCGTCGCTCGTAATCGTGGTCGATCAGCTACTGAAAGCGTTCGCTTACGAAACGAGTCAGCAGCTTTCGGTCTTTGTGGGCCTAATCATTACGAACTGCATCATCATGGGACGCGCCGAAGCGTACGCGATGAATCACGGCCCGGTCTTGAGCATGCTCGACGGTCTGGGCAACGGCATCGGATATAGCGTCGTCCTGCTGGCCGTCGGAACCGTCCGCGAGCTCTTCGGCAGTGGCACGCTCTTTGGGTACGAAATATTACCGCTTACGACCAACGGCGGATGGTATCAGGCGAACGGTCTGATGCTGCTTTCGCCCAGTGCGTTTTTCCTGATCGGCTTCTTTATCTGGGCGCTCCGCACTTGGAAACCCGACCAAGTTGAAGACGAGAATTAATCGGCCGCTAAAATAGATATCATCCCGCAAGGGTTCATAAAATGTTCGAACATTACATGAGTTTACTGGTCAAGTCGATCTTCGTCGAGAATCTGGCGCTCGCCTTTTTCTTGGGGATGTGTACGTTCCTGGCCGTTTCGAAGCGAGTCCAGACATCGACGGGGCTGGGCATTGCGGTCATCGTTGTGCAAACGATTACGATGCCCATCAATAACTTGATTTATACGTACGTTCTGAAGGAAGGTGCCCTGTCGTGGGCCGGGCTCGGGCAGCTCGATCTGTCGTTCCTCGTGCTCATCAGCTTTATCGGCGTGATTGCGGCCATGGTGCAGATCTTGGAGATGACGCTCGATAAGTATTTCCCGGCGCTTTACAACGCTTTGGGTATTTTCCTTCCGCTGATCACGGTCAACTGTGCGATCCTGGGTGGTTCGCTCTTTATGGTCGAGCGCGATTACAACTTCACCGAGAGCGCCGTCGTCGGTTTCGGATCGGGACTCGGTTGGGCAATGGCGATCATGTCATTGGCCGCCATCCGCGAGCGAATGAAATACAGCCTCGTTCCCGAAGGACTCAAGGGTCTGGGAATCACGTTCATCGTTGTCGGCCTGATCGCACTTGCGTTCATGTGCTTCTCGGGCGTGCAGGTTTAAAGATAGTGGGCAGTAGACAGTGGGCAGTAGGTAGTGAAGAAGATTAAATTGATGGTGATATTTAATATCTCGGAACATTAGAAGGTGAAGATCTTGCCTCCCGCGTCCGTCGGGTTTATCCCGGCGGGGCGAACATTGACAACTAGATGCGAGTCGAATACCCAAACCGGCCACCGGCCGGGCGAAGCTCGGACAGTGGCGAACTCGCGGGGCAGAGAATCTTCATTTCACAAAAGTGTTACGAGTAGAATTACATTAAGATCAAGCTTAACAGATTCGAGGACTTTCCGTGTTTGTTGAAATCTTAGCCGGCGTTATCATGTTTACCGTCATTGTCCTGGCTCTGGTTTTGGTCATCCTTTATGCGAGATCGAAACTGGTCGCCACGGGCAGCGTAACGATTACGATCAACGACGATCCGGAAAAATCATTCACAACCGCCGCGGGCAGCAAGTTGCTGGGAACCCTTAGCGACGAAGATATCTTTCTCGCCTCGGCATGTGGCGGGCAAGGAACCTGCGCGCAGTGCAAGTGCGTCGTCCTCAGCGGTGGTGGCGATATCCTACCGACCGAGCGCGACTTTATGACGCGAAAAGAAGCTCGCGAAGGAATGAGACTCAGTTGCCAAGTGCCGGTCAAGCAAGATATGTCGATCGAAATCCCGCCCGAGGTTTTCGATGTAAAGAAATGGGAATGCACTGTCGTATCGAACGGCAACGTCGCCTCGTTCATCAAGGAACTCGTCCTGGAATTGCCCGAGGGCGAGGACGTCGACTTCCGCGCGGGCGGATACATTCAGATCGAATGCCCGCCGCATCGGCTCGATTATTCGGAGTTCGACATTGAACCCGAGTATCGCGACGAATGGGAACGCTGCGACATGTGGAAGTATCGGTCGGTCGTCAAAGAGACGGTTACCCGTGCGTACTCGATGGCGAATTATCCCGAGGAACGCGGGCTGATCAAGCTCAACGTCCGGGTCGCGTCGCCCCCGCCGAATTCTCCGAAGGTGCCGCCGGGCATCATGTCCTCCTATATCTTCAATCTCAAGCCGGGCGACACCGTGACGATCTCCGGTCCGTATGGCGAATTCTTCGTGAGCGAAACCGACGCCGAAATGATCTACATCGGCGGCGGCGCGGGTATGGCACCGCTGCGTTCGCATATTTTCGACCTGCTGAAGCGAATTCATTCGGACCGAAAGATTTCGTACTGGTATGGCGCCCGTTCGCTACGTGAGGTCTTCTATGAGGACGAGTTCGAACAGCTTGCCAGCGAGAATCCGAACTTCACTTGGAATCTGGCGCTTTCGGAACCAATGCCCGAGGACAACTGGAGCGGTCCGACCGGCTTCATCCACCAGATGCTTTACGATCTTTACCTGAAGGATCATCCCGCGCCCGAGGATTGTGAATACTACCTCTGCGGTCCGCCGATGATGAACGCCGCCGTGCTGAAACTGCTCGACGACATGGGCGTCGAAGAGGATAATATCTACTTCGACGACTTCGGCGGGTAGAGGGAGAGTCGGCAGCAGCTAGAAGTCAGAAGTCAGAAGGCAGTGGGGAGATTTTTCGACGCCAGCCTTTCAATATGAAACATTTCCGCAATCATCGATCACGAATCCTCTGCGTCACTCTCTGCATTTCACTATGCACTTTGATGTCTTGTGGTGGACCAGAGGATGTCGCCGCGCCCGAGACGACGCTAATCAAAGGTTCGACAATGGGGACGTATTATCGCGTCACTGTTGCGGACCCGATCGAGGATGAGGAATCGTTGCGAAAAGGGATCGAAGCGACGCTCGACCGGATCGACCGGCTGATGTCGACCTATCGCGAAGATTCCGAGCTTTCGAGGCTAAACCGCCTTGAAGGAGGCGAGTGGTTCACCCTGTCGGAAGAAGTCGGAAACGTGCTCGATATTGCGATCGACGTTCATCAGCTTAGCGGCGGGGCGCTCGATGTTACCGCCGGTCCGTTGGTGAATCTTTGGCATTTCGGTCCCGAGCCGAGTGACGAAGACACTGTCCCGACCGATGTTGAAATCGCCCAGGCGAAAGCGCTCGTTGGTCTCGATCAAATCGATATCCTCACCGAGCCTTTAGGAATTCGCAAGCGGTCCGCGGACGTTTCGATCGATCTCTCGTCGATCGCCAAAGGTTACGCGGTCGACTGCGTATCCAATTTCCTAAAAGCCGAAGGTTACAAAAATTACCTAGTCGATATCGGCGGCGAGCTGAAAGGAACCGGGCAGAAATCCGCTGACAAGCCATGGCGGGTCGCGGTAGAGGCTCCGAAAATCGACCGGCGAGAGATTCATCGCGTCGTGTCGCTACGCGGTCAGGCGATGGCGACCTCCGGCGACTACCGAAATTATTTCGAAAAAGATGGCGTCAGATATTGTCACATCATCGACCCCAGAACGGGCAGACCCGTCGCGCATCGGCTCGCGTCGGTCAGTATTATCGACCCGAACTGTACACGTGCCGACGCCTGGGCGACCGCGCTGTTCGTACTAGGAGAAAAGGAAGGTTTCGACCTTGCCACCCGTCAGGGCTTGACCGCACTGTTTATAATTAAGACAGAGGACGGATTCACGGAACGAGCGACGCCCGCCTTTGAGAAGCGACTGATGCAAACACCGAAGTAGAAACAAGCTGATGACAACCTTTCTGATTACCGCCGCCGTATTTACGCTCGCCATGCTGGCATTCTCGCTCAGCGTGCTCGCCGGTCGTGCGCGCCACGAGTGCAGTTGCAAAAAAGCGGCCCGCGTTATGAAAGAGTACGAGCAGTCCGGCTGCGATGGATGTCCCGAAGCCGACGATAGGGAAATGATATCGCTCGGTAAAAAAGATCGCTAATCTTGCCCCACCGCTTTGCTCTTATTTCAAACCCGCTGCCAAGATCTCTGCCATTCGACTGGCGACCGCTGCTTGCTCCGGCTCGGCCGCGATGTTGCGAGTCTCATTCGGATCGGTCCGATGATCGTAAAGCTCGCGCGCGATTACCCGTCGTGATTGCCATTCTCGCCACTCGACGTATCGATATCGCTCGGTCCGCACCGCGTATCCCATAATGTCGCCCGGCCCTCGATGGCGGTTGCCCGTGCGGGCACGTGGATATTGACTGAAGGCAGCGTCCTTGATCGAGCGGTCCGGATCGGCGAAAAGCGGCGACAGGCTGGCACCTTCGACACCATCGGGCGCGGGAAGATCGCAAACGTCGGCGAGCGTCGGATAGAGGTCGATCAGCTCGACCAGCGCGTCGGTCGTCGTACCTGCATTCTCCTGACCGGGTACCGAAAGAATCAATGGCACGCGGGTCGATAGCTCGTAGTTGTTCGCCTTCGTCCAGAGTCCCTGCTCACCGAGATGG
>Ga0180430_10005310_pt1 | contig 10724 bp, 10 predicted proteins | sample SS_ome_9_FD_132999 | JGI IMG/M metagenome (GOLD analysis project Ga0180430, IMG submission 132999) | Hypersaline lake sediment archaeal communities from the Salton Sea, California, USA - SS_1_S_2 metaG | ecosystem: Environmental > Aquatic > Non-marine Saline and Alkaline > Hypersaline >... | reverse complement strand
GGCCCCGACCGCGTCCAACCCGGATCCCTCAGCGCGGCTTGGGTTTCCGCTTCTCCCGGATCCGGACATTGATCCGGATCGGCGAGCCCTCGAACCCGAAGGTCTCGCGAAGTCTGCGTTCCAAAAACCTGCGGTATCCGGCCTCCAGGAAGCCGGTGGTGAACAGCACGAAGGTGGGTGGGCGCGCGGTGGCCTGGGTGGCGAACATGATCCGCGGTTGCTTTCCCCCCCGAACGGGCGGCGGTGTCGCCGCCACCACCTCCTTGATCCAGGTGTTGAGCTGCCCGGTGGAGATTCGGGTGTCCCAGGAGGCCAGCGCGGTCTCCATCGCAGGCACCAGCTTCTGCACCGCCCGTCCGGTCTTGGCTGAGACGTTCACCCAGGGAGCCCACTGCAACTGCGCCAGTTGGAGGTCGATCTCGCGGTCCAGCAGGTAGCGGCGGTCCTCGTCGACCAGGTCCCACTTGTTGAACGCCAGCACCAGGGCACGGCCGGCCTCGATCACCATCGACAGCACGCGCTGATCCTGTTCGGTGAGCGGTTGGGAGGCGTCGACGAGCACGATCACCACCTCCGCGGCGTCGATCGCGCTGCGGGTGCGCACCGAGGCATAGAACTCGTGGCCGCTGGCCTGTCCCACCTTCCGGCGCAGACCGGCGGTGTCGATGAAACGCCAGACCCGGCCGTCGAGTTCGATCAGCGAGTCCACCGGATCCACGGTGGTACCGGCGACGTCGTGCACCACCGATCGCTGAGCGCCGGCCAGCCGGTTGAGCAGCGAACTCTTGCCGACGTTGGGCTTTCCGACCAGCGCCACCCGGCGCGGCCCGCCGCCGCTGCGGGTCGATTCGGACACCTCGGGAAGCGCTGCGACCACCTCGTCGAGCAGGTCGGCCACTCCCCTGCCGTGCATCGCGCTGATCGGGTAGGGCTGTCCCATCCCCAGCGACCACAGCGCTGCCGCGTCGGACTCGCCTTTCTCGTTGTCGACCTTGTTGGCGGCGAGGAACACCGGCTTGCCGGAGCGGCGCAGAATCCGCGCCGCGGCCTCGTCACCGGCGGTGGCGCCGACGACGGCGTCGACCACCAGGATCACCGCGTCGGCGGTCTGCATCGCCACCGAGGCCTGTTCGGCGACCAGTTGCTGCAGGCCTTTGGCGTCGGGCTCCCATCCGCCGGTGTCCTGCACCACGAACCGCCGTCCGGTCCACGCCGCGTCGTAGGACACCCGGTCCCGGGTGACACCGGGGAGATCCTGCACGACGGCCTCGCGGCGGCCCAGGATCCGGTTGACCAGAGTCGACTTGCCGACGTTGGGCCGGCCCACGACGGCTACGACCGGGGGTGGCCCGCCCGATTCGCCGTCGGGCTCGCCGGGTTCCGGCTCGCCCAGTTCCCACTCGGACTCCTCAGACCAGGTGCCGTCCTGGCTCATCGCGACGCTCCCGTCCGTTCGGCGACCAGCGCCCGCAGGTGCGCGACCACTTCGTCCTGACTCATCTCGCTGGTGTCGACCACGACGGCGTCGGCGGCGGGCCGTAGCGGCGAAACCGCCCGGGTGGAGTCGAGGTGGTCGCGCAGGCGCACGTCGGCCAGCACAGTGTTGTAGTCGTCGGGCAGTCCGGCGGCGACGTTCTGGTCGTTACGCCGCCGGGCGCGGGTCTCGGCGGAGGCGGTCAGAAAGATCTTCAGGTCGGCGTCGGGGAGCACCACCGTGCCGATATCGCGACCTTCGACCACCACACTGCTTGGCCCCCGCGTCAGATCTCGTTGTAGCTGGACCATCCGGGCACGGATCTGCGGGACGGCCGAGACCGCCGACACCGCCCGGGTCACCGCATCGCCGCGGATCTCCGCTGAGACGTCCTCGGCTCCCAGGCGGGCCTGATCAGCCTCCGGATCGTGCCCGACAGACAGCGGCACATCAGCCATCGCGGCGATCGCGGCGCTGTCGGCGGGGTCGATGCCGGCCCGCAACACCGCCAGGGTGGCGATCCGGTACATCGCGCCGGTGTCGAGGTAGCGGGCGCCCAGTGTGCGAGCTAAACCCCTTGCCACCGTTGACTTTCCGGTGCCAGCGGGTCCGTCTATGGCGATCACCACGGCGTCGCTCACAGGCCCACCGCCCGGTGGAGCTCACCGATCTCCTTGCGGGTCAGCGGGCGGATACTGCCGGGCCGCTGTTCTCCGAGGCTCACCGTCCCGATGTCGGTGCGCACCAGTTCCTGCACCGGGAAGCCCACCGCGGCCAGCAGCCGGCGCACCATCCGCTTGCGTCCTTCGTGCAACGTCAGCCGGACCAGGGTTTTCCCGGGAACAGCGTCGACGACGGCGAAATCGTCGACCCGGGCCGGGCCGTCCTCGAGTTCGACGCCTGCGCGCAGCGTCCTGCCCAGCCCGCGCGGAACCGTACCGGCCACCGTCGCCAGATAGGTCTTGGGAACCTCGAATGAGGGATGCATGAGCCGGTGGGCCAGCTCGCCGTCGTTGGTCAGCAGCAGCAGGCCCTCGGTGTCGGCGTCGAGCCGCCCGACGTGGAAGACCCCCTTGTTACCGCGAACGCGCTGTGCGACCAGGTCGCCGATGCACGGCCTGCCCTGGTCGTCGGACATCGTCGAGTGCATACCGCGGGGCTTGTTGACCGCCAGGTAGACCATCGATTCGTCGAGGACCACCCGGGTGCCGTCCACTCGGATCTCGGCGGTATCGGGATCGACGCGGGTTCCCAGTTCGGTGACGATCTGCCCGTCGACCTCGACACGGCCGTCGACGATCATCCGCTCGGCCACCCGTCGCGAGGCGACGCCGGCCTGGGACAGCACTTTCTGCAGCCGGACGCCTTCGGACTCGACCACGCCGATCACCGGTCGCTGTCGACGTTGAATGAAACCGGTGTGTCTTCACGGTGCTGTCCGGCGAGTTTGGCGAACCGCGGTTCGCTGTCCAGGGATTCGCTGAGGTCGTCGATCACGTCGACGTCGGGCAGCAGCGGCGCGATGTCGGGTAGATCGGTGAGCGAGGCCAGGCCGAGTCGTTCGAGGAACAACTCGGTGGTGGCGAAGGTGGTGGCTCCGGTGTCGGGGTCTGCGCCGGCCTCGGTGATCAGCCCTCGGGCCACCAGGGTGCGCATCACCGCATCGACGTTGACCCCGCGCACCGCGCTGACCCGAGCCCGGGTGACGGGCTGGCGGTAGGCCACCACCGCCAGGGTCTCCAGCGCCGCCCGGGTCAGTTTCGAACGCGCCCCGTCGAGCAGCAATCGCTCGACGTAGGGCGCGAAACGGGCCCGGGTGTACAGCCGCCAGCCGCCGCCGGTCTCGCGCAGGTCGAATCCGCTGTCGCGTTCGCTGAAGCGGCCGGCCAGATCCGCCAGGGTCTCGCTGACGCGGTGAGCCGGTTGATCGGTCGCCGAGGCCAGCGTCTCGGCGCTGACCGGGCTGTCGACGACCAGCAGCAGCGCCTCGAGGACACGGCCGAGTTCGGCGTCGTCGAGGTCAGCCTTCTCGGCCCCACCGGCATCCGCCGGCTCACCCGCCGCGGTGTCCTCGGATCGGGCATCGTCGGTCATGCGCGGCTCACTCTTCCCATTCCGCTCTCACCAGGTCCTCATTCATCGCGGTGTTACCGGTCCACGAAACCTGCAGCGCGCCAAGTGGTTCAGACTGCTCGAAGGCTATCGTCCTGGCCCGGTACAGTTCCAGCAGGGCCAGGAAGCGTCCGACGATCTGGATCGGCTCGGAGCACTCAGAGACCAGTTCGGCGAAGGACGTCCACTGACCGACGCCGCGCTGTGCGAGTAGCTCCATCAGCCGTTCGGCCTGTTCGGGCACCGACACCCGCGAGACGTGCAGGTGGTCGGTCGCCACCGTCGGCATCGGGCGCGGGGTGAAGGTGCTCGCCGCGATCTCGGCGAAAGCGGCCGCGTCGACGCCGAGCATCACCTCCGGCAGCAGTTCGGCGTAGCGCTCCTCCAGTGCCACCGAACGGGGGTAGCTGCGCAGGGCCGCGGCCTCCAGTTCGGCGAACATCTCGGCGACGTGTTTGAAGGCGCGGTACTGCAGCAGTCGGGCGAACAACAGGTCCCGGACCTCGAGCAGGGCCAGGTCCTCCTCATCGGAGACCTCACCGGCCGGCAGCAGACGCGCCGCCTTCAAGTCCAGCAGGGTCGCGGCGATGACCAGGAATGCGGTGGTCTCGTCGAGGTCGAGCAGGGAGCCGATGGCCCCGATGGCCTTGGTGTAGGCGATGAACTCGTCGGTCACCTGGTGTAGCGCCACCTCGGTGACGTCGAGCCGATGGGCGAAGATCAGCTGAAGCAGGAGATCGAACGGGCCTTCGAAGTTGGTCAGCCGGACGTGGAAGCCCTTGTCGGAGCCCTTGTCGGAGCCCGTCTCAGAGCCCTGGTCGGAGCGCCTGTCCGGGGTGTCTTGTGATTCGTTCCCGGGACCGGCGGTGTCCAGCCCGCGCTCGTGGCCCGTCGCCGGGGCAGCCTCGGCGGTCACTTGCCGAAGCGGTCGATGACTTCGCGGGCCAGCGCGCGATAGGACTGCGCTCCACCGGATTTCGGCGCCCATGTCAGGATCGGCTCTCCGGCGACACTGGTCTCGGGGAATCGAACAGTGCGGGTGATGACGGTGTCGAACACCAGGTCCCCGAACCGCTCCACCACCCGGGCCATCACCTCCCGGGCGTTGACGGTGCGGGAGTCGAACCTGGTGACCAGGATCCCGCTGATCGCCAGTTTCGGGTTGAGCCGGTCGCGGACCTTCTCGACGGTGTCGGTGAGCAGAGCCAGCCCGCGGAGCGAGAAGAACTCGCACTCCGTCGGGATGACGACGCCGTCGGAGCAGGCCAGGGCGTTGACCGTCAACAGGCCCAGCGACGGCTGGCAGTCGATGAGCACATAGTCGTAGTGGTCCAGAACCGGGCGCAGGGCCCGGGCCAGGGTCTGCTCGCGGCCGACTTCGTTGACCAGCTGGATCTCGGCCGCCGAGAGGTCAATGTTGCTGGGCACCAGGTCCAGGCCCTCGATCTTGGTGTGAATGAGGACGTCCTCAATCGGGACTCGCGGGTCGACGAGCAGGTTGTGCACGGTGCTGGCCAACTCGTGATGCGGCACCCCCAGGCCCGCGGACAGGGCGCCCTGCGGGTCCAGGTCGACCAGCAGGACGCGGCGGCCGTATTCGGCGAGGGCGGCGCCGAGGTTGATGGTGGACGTCGTCTTGCCCACCCCGCCTTTCTGGTTGCACATCGCGATGACCAGAGCCGGGCCGTGCGAGGCCAGCGGCTGCGGCGTGGGTATTTCGCGCGGGGGCCGACCGGTGAGACCGACCGCCGCGTTCTCGGGCTGGTCGGTCACGCCGTGCCTTCCGGGCGCGCACACCAGGCCAGGCGCAACGACGGGGTGGCGAACATCGGCGAAAGTCTATCCATGCCCGGCTGCCTACTGTGGTCACATGGCCCCTAACAAGCCGATCCCGTTCCTGCGATGGTCGTTCTGGCGCCTGGTCGCGGGTCTGCCGAGCGTGGTGCGCACCGGGCAAGTGGGCGACGGCCGGGAGGCCGCGGCCGTCCGGTACGTGCTCGGCCAGGCCCTGCCCGGCGACCTCGACGGGGCGATCGAGGCCCTCGACCGCTTCGCCTACCAGCAGGCGATCCTGATCAACGTCGGTGACGAGAAGGGCCTGCTGCTCGACGCCGCCGTGCGCCGGGCCGACCCGGCCCGGGCCCTGGAACTGGGGACCTACTGTGGCTACGGAGCCCTGCGGATCGCCCGGGCGGCTCCGCGGGCGCGGGTCGTCTCGGTCGAGATGTCGGCCGCCAATGCCGACAACGCCCGGCGGATCTGGGCGCACGCCGGCCTCGGTGACCGGGTGACCTGCGTCGTCGGTTCCGTCGGAGACGGCGGGGGCACACTGGACCGACTGGCCGCCGAGTTCTCGCTGGGTGCCGGAGGTCTGGACGCGGGAGGTCTCGACTTCGTGTTCATCGACCACGACAAGAAGGCCTACCTGCCCGACCTGCTCAGCATCACCGCCCGCGGCTGGCTGCACGCGGGAAGCATCGTGGTGGCCGACAACGTGCTGGTACCGGGCGCGCCGAGGTACCGGTCCTACCTGCGCCGCCATCAGGGCAGGTCATGGAACACCGTCGAGCACAAGACCCATGCCGAGTACACCGGCATACCCGACCTGGTGCTGGAGTCGGAGTACCTGGGTTGAGGCCCATCCGGCGGGGCGGGCCGGCGCGATCAGGCCCGCGGGTGGGCGCCGGCCCAGACTTCGCGCAGCGCATTGACCGTCACCAGGGTGTAGATCTGCGTGGTGGTCACCGAGGCGTGGCCGAGCAGTTCCTGCACCACCCGGACGTCGGCGCCGCCGTCGAGCAGGTGGGTGGCGAAGGAGTGCCGAAGGGTGTGCGGGGACACCCCGGCGGCGATCCCCGCCCGCTCCGCAGTGTCCTGCAGGACCTGCCATGCGCTCTGCCGCGACAGCCGGCCGCCGCGGGCGTTGAGGAACAGCGCCGGCACTCCCCGTCCGCGGCGGGCCAGGTCCGGCCGCCCGCGCACGAGGTAGGCCTCCAGCGCGCCGACCGCCGGCCGACCTATGGGCACCAGCCGCTGTTTGCCGCCCTTGCCCCTCAGCAGTACCGAACGGGCCTGCTGGTCGACGTCGTCGACGTCGAGGCCGACCGCCTCGGAGATGCGAGCCCCGGTCGAGTAGAGCAGTTCCAGCAGGGCCCGGTTGCGCAGGGTCAGCGGGCTGTCGGTCTCACTGTCCCCGCCGGCGCATTCCAGCAGGCTCAGGACTTCGGCGAGGGTGAGGCTCTTGGGCAGCCGGCGGCCCGGCGTGGGCGGACGGACGGCGCGGGCGACGTCGGCCTCGACCAGTTCCTCGGCGGCGGCGAACCGGTGCAGACCGCGCACCGCGATCAGGGCCCGCGCTGCCGAGACCGCCGACAGCGCCGATGCCCCGGTTTCGGGATCTCCCCGTCGCAGCGCCACCAGGAATTCGCTCACGTCGTTCTCGGTGACCGCCCGCAGGTCGGCGATCCCGCGCAGTCCGAGGTGTTGGGTGTAGCGGCGCAGGTCGCGTCGGTAGGAACTGATCGTGTTGGCGGCAACTCCGCGCTCGATGGTCAGGTGGTCCAGGTAGCCGCGCACCTGTTCGTCCAGCACGGTCGGCAGGCCGGCCCGGGCGTGCCCGGGGAGGTCGGTCGGCAGAGTGGTCACCGGGCCCGCCTGCGTGCCGCGAAGGCGGTGGGACGGTCCGGCCAGCCGGCGTCGGTGGGACGGGTCGGTTTGCCGTCGACGATCGCGGCGTTCGCGGCCAGCACACCGGCCGCGGCGGTGGCGTTGACGATTTCCCCGGAGAGCACGCGGCCGACGGCATCGGTCAGAGCCATCCACTCCACGATCAGGTCGGCTTCCTCGTGGTCGGCTTCGGGACGGCCGACGTCGGTCAGCCCGCTGGCCAGGTAGACCCGGACCGACTCGTCGCAGAAGCCCGGGGACAGGGCGATGTCGATCAGCACCCTCCAGCGCGCGGCCGCCAGGCCGGTCTCCTCGCGGAGTTCGCGCGCCGCGGCCGTGGTGGGGTCCTCCCCCGGCTCGTCGAGCAGTCCCGCCGGCAGCTCCCACATCCGGTGGCCCATGGCATGCCGGTACTGGTAGATCATGGCAAGGCGGCCCTCGTCGTCGACCGCGGCCACCGCGACGGCGCCGAAATGCTCGACCACCTCCCGCCTCGCGGTGACCCCTCCCGGCATGCGCACCTCGTCGGTGCGCAGCGCCAGGATGTCCCCGCAGTAGAGGGTTTCGGAGCCGACGGTTTCGAAGGTGTGCCTAGCCACGCGCGTGCTCGGGCATCGGCTGGCCGACCTCGCCGGCGTGCTCCCTCCCGTTGTGCTGTTTCTCGGGAATCTCGACCGGCAACCGTTCGGCGGCCTTGTACTCGATTGCCGCGCCGACGAATGCGATGAACAGCGGGTGCGGCCGGGTGGGTCTGCTCTTGAGTTCCGGGTGTGCCTGTGTGCCGACCAAAAAGGGGTGCACCGCGCGCGGGTACTCGACGAACTCGACGAGGTGCCCGTCCGGCGAGGTCCCGGAGAACTGCAGCCCGCTCTCCGCGATCCGGTCGCGGTAGGAGTTGTTCACCTCGTAGCGGTGCCGGTGCCGCTCGGAGACCCGGGTGGACTGGTAGGCCTCGGCGACAATGGATTCCGGCTTCAGCACCGCAGGATAGGCGCCCAGCCGCATGGTCCCGCCGAGATCGGCCTGGCCGGACACCGCATCGCGCTGATCGGCCATCGTCGAAATCACCGGGTCCGGTGTGGCAGGGTCGAACTCGGCTGAATTGGCCTCGGCCAGCCCCACCGAACGGGCCGCTTCGATGACAATGCACTGCAGTCCCAGGCACAGGCCGAGGAGGGGCAGTCCACGTCGGCGTGCGTAGCTGATCGCTCCGATCTTGCCCTCGATGCCGCGGATGCCGAAGCCACCCGGGATCAGCACCGCGTGCATGTCCCCGAGAGCGGCGGCGGCACCGCCGTCGGTCTCGCAGTCGTCGGAGGCAACCCAGTGCATCTCGACCTTGGCCCGGTGGGCGAAACCCCCCGCGCGCAGTGCCTCGGCCACCGATAGATAGGCGTCGGAGAGGTCGATGTACTTGCCGACCAATGCTATTCGTACGACCTCTCCGGGCTCGTGAACCCGTTTGAGAAGGTCGTCCCAGGTGGTCCAGTCCACGTCGCGGAACGGCAGGCTAAGCCTGCGGACCACGTAGGCGTCGAGTTCCTCGCGGTGCAGCACCTTGGGGATGTCGTAGATCGAGGGCGCGTCCGGTGTCGAGATCACCCCGTCGACGTCCACGTCGCACATCAGCGCGATCTTGTCTTTGAGCGCCTCGGGCACATCCCGGTCGCAACGCAGGATCAGCGCGTCGGGCGTGATGCCGATGCTGCGCAGGGCTGCGACCGAGTGCTGGGTCGGCTTGGTCTTCAACTCCCCCGACGGAGCCAGGAAGGGAACCAGGGAGACGTGCAGGAAGAAGCAGTTGTCGCGGCCGACCTCGTGGCGCACCTGGCGGGCCGCCTCCAGGAAGGGCTGTGACTCGATGTCGCCGACGGTCCCGCCTATCTCGGTGATGACCACGTCGGGCCGACGGCCGCCGGTCTCGGGTTCGGCCATCGCCAGGATCCGGTTCTTGATCTCGTCGGTGATGTGCGGGATGACCTGCACCGTATCGCCCAGGTACTCCCCGCGACGTTCCTTGGCGATGACGGTCGAATACACCTGTCCGGTCGTGACATTCGCCGATCCGGGCAGGTTACGGTCCAGGAAACGCTCATAGTGACCAACGTCGAGATCGGTTTCCGCGCCGTCCTCGGTGACGAAAACCTCGCCATGCTGGAACGGGTTCATCGTGCCGGGATCGACGTTGAGGTAGGGGTCGAGCTTCTGCATCGTCACCTGCAGTCCGCGGGCGATGAGCAGCTGGCCGAGGCTGCTGGCGGTGAGGCCTTTGCCTAGTGAGGAGACCACCCCGCCGGTCACGAAGAGATGCTTGGTGGCGTGCTGCTGGTGCTTGCGCAGATTCGGCAAGAGCAACCTCCGTGACGGGCGCAGGACTTGGGATTCCGCGCCGGGAGCGGAAGCTCTCGACCCGGATGGGGCCTGCCGACCCACGGAAACTCACCCTAACACCGACCCTGGCTGGACGCGGCTGACACACCGCAGCGGGGCTGGTTCACCGGGGGGAGATCGCCGAAGCTCCCGGGCCGGCCCCGTAGCTGCCGGGTTGGGCCCCGTCCAGCAGTGCCTGCAGGGCCAGGACGACGGTGATCCGGCCCGCCTCGACGTCGACGTCGTCGACGGTGCTCAGGTCGCCCGATATCCCGGGGTCGGCGCGGGCGATCGCGACCGCGGCGACCCCGCTACCCGATCCGGTCCGCCCGGCCAGCACCGTCCCGGAGCCGTGTCGACCCAGACCGGAGGCCAGTCTGGCCACCGAGAGGCCGCGGTTCCCGGCGTCCTCCGGCAGCGCTCCGCCAGTAAGGACGACCGCGGTGTCGGCGGGGCCGCTGAGTTCGCCGTAGCGCAGGAACCCGGTGTCGCGCAGCGTTGCCAGCACGGTGTCGCGGGCGGCGTCGTCGACAGTCGGCGCGGCCGGGTCGGGGGCGTTCAGCAGGACGATGCCGAGCAGGTCTCCGGCCTGGGCGGTCCCCTCCGTCAGGCCGGTGTCCAGCTGTGTGCCGGCCGGCACGATCGGGGAGTTCACCACCGAGTCCAGCTTTTCGGCCGAGTTGGCCTCGACGAACTCGTCGGTCAGGCTGACGGTCCCGGTGACCGACCCGCCCGCCCGGCCGATGAGGTCCATGACCGACTCGATGTCGGCCTCATCGGCGTCGGGAGTCCGCACCAGCACTACGGATTTCCCGGCCAGGGTGCCCCCAACCACCTTTCCCGAGATCCGGGAGTCGAAATCCTGTGTTGCCGAGAGTCTCTCGGTCAGAGCTTTCTTCTCCGCGGTCAGGTCGTCGATCTGGGCGCGGAGTTCGGAATCCTGGCCGCGCTGGGCGAGTCCGGGTACGGCGACCGTTCCCGAACCCAACACCAGCCCGGCGGCGAACGTCAGGACCGCCAAGGCCACCGAAACGATGACAACGCGGCCACGACGCTGGCGTGCGGACACGACCGACCTGCCTCTCTGCTCTGGGCTCTGGGC
>Ga0180430_10005308_pt1 | contig 10725 bp, 7 predicted proteins | sample SS_ome_9_FD_132999 | JGI IMG/M metagenome (GOLD analysis project Ga0180430, IMG submission 132999) | Hypersaline lake sediment archaeal communities from the Salton Sea, California, USA - SS_1_S_2 metaG | ecosystem: Environmental > Aquatic > Non-marine Saline and Alkaline > Hypersaline > Sediment... | reverse complement strand
TCGGCAAAAAAAGCGAAACGTTCTGGACTCGCAACGAATACTACATGCAGATGGGCAAGGAGTGGAAACGCGACTTCTGGAACAATCACGAGTATTTCAAACGTTATTTCAAAGACGAGCCCGGCGTTTTTCCGGCGATGATCGTCGATGGAAAGCGGAAGGTGCAGGCGGCGATGACCGGCGTGCCACTTAAGCTCGGGTTCGATGTGCGACTGAATAAATTCCATCGACGGTTAGAGCCCGGTAGCTCGATGCCCTCGAAGTATTCGAGTACCGTCGATCTGCTCGATCACAAGACGGGCCGACCGCTGATTATGCGCGGAAGCAATTATGCCCATTATGTCAATTTCGATACGATGGTTGCCATAATCACGGATAGGCTTGTCGCTGGAAATGTCGACAAGGATGATGCATCGCCGCTAGCCAAGAGAATTGCGGGCGAACAGATTCAGGGAATTTCGACGGTGATCGATGAATTGGTCGAGCTCGGTATCGATAAGCCCGCTGCCGAGAATCTCGCCGTTGAAATCACGCCCAAGTTCGCCAGAAACGTCATCATCGAAATGAATCGTCCGGTCGACGTCCGTGATCCGAAGTCGGGTATCGTTTATCGACTATACCAGACAAGTTACAAGGAATGGTCCGAGCGGCACGGGTTCTATTCGACGCTGTCGGTCAACTACGATCCGGGCCGAACCTGGAAGTACGCTGGAAGCTATATGGTTTGCGGTGGCATGGTGATTGTTTTCTTCATGCACCGTCTGTTCGGTCGGCGCAGGAAAGAGGAAGAGGACGCCGAGCGGTTTTCGGACATGGTGACGGATACGTCGTCCGATGAGCCTAAGAACACGGAAGAACTGAAATACGAAGAGTAGTATTGAAATATCTATAAGGGAACGCACCGAATGGCGCTGAAATATAATAAGAATCGACGAAGTTTGGCGACGGCTTTCATGCTCTGCCTGGTTGCCCTGTTTGCGGTCGTGGCAACCAGCGAGACGGCATCGGCCGACGATCGTTTCGAATCGCTCGATTGGAGCGAGTGGGAACGACTGCCGGTCTTTCACGGCGGACGGATGATGCCGCTAGGCACCTTCGCAGGGAAGACGATCGCCGATATCGCCGGCAAGCCACCACTCGATATTCGAAGGTCGGGGACCAAGGAAGCATCGGATATTTTGCCCGACTCTGGTGCTGCGCGACGACTTCAACCGTCCGAGCTGCTATTCGAGCTGCTCATTCGCCCCGATCAGTGGAGCGAAGTGCCACTCTTGCCGGTCGAAGATCCGGTCTTTGCCAACGATGTGCTAGGCGGTTATCCACGCTCGGTTCGTGACAATCCCATTCCGCGTTTTTCGATTGATGGGATCAGAAATTCGAGGAGTTTTCAGCGGAAGTGGCGACAGGTCAGTATGCTCGATATCGAGAGCATGGACGATCCGCATAAAAAAGAGGCCGCACAGATGACTGCGAAGGGGATCGGCGAGATCCTTTCGCAGAGCGACGCCTTCTCGCAGGTCGTCTATCAGCCAAATGCCGAACAGCTTTTACCGCAAACGGCCACACGCCAACTCATGCAAGTCGGTCAGACATGGTCCAGGCTTCGTCCTTCGCTGAAGGCACTAACGGTTTACGAAAACTCGGGCCTGTCCGACGAGCAGAAGACGGCGGTCGACGGTGCGGTTGGTTTGTTCGATACGGCGTATGAATCGATTCAAGAGGCAACCCAAGTCGAGGGGCACGCTCGATCGACGGCGACAATCGGTGACATCGAGCCCGCAATCGTTCAGGCAACCGAGGCGATCGATCAAATACTTGCGACGCTTGCAGCCGATAAAGACTTTGAAGAGATTGTCGATCAGACGGTCCAGCTCGACCGAGAGTTGGCTGCACTCCACATGTCGCTCTACGATAACGGGTTCGGCCTGCGTGTCGTGCCCGCGCTCAATGCGGCGTCGCTCGAGAAGGATCGGCTTGCGTCCGACACGTCGCAGCCTTGGCTTAGCCTGATTGCGATTCTTTACGGATCGGACGCGCTGTTGGCCGACTATCCCCAGGCGGAAATCGCAGACGTCCGAAAGCATTTCGAAAACTTGCGGGATATCTACACCGAAAAGGATGATTCGTCCGACCGGGCCGAGCGATTCTCGCAGGCAATGTCCGATTTCTCCGATGCCCTTCGTGCGCTCGGAGAGGAGATCGAACCACGCCGCGCGAAGCTGCGGATCAATGAAATCGATAAGGAATTGATCGGCATGACCGCCTATCCCGCGCCCGGTTATACCGATCGCGAATTGCTCTACAATCGAGCGACGCCCTTTACGATGAGTTGGATCTTCGCTCTCGTCGCGACGGTCGCTTTCGCCCTGAGCTATGTTAAGCCGATCCGCGCGATTATGTTTTGGCTCGCTCTTGCGATGCTCTTTGTCGCCGGTGGTTTTTCACTGTTCGGTTTCTTTCTTCGCGGCCTGATCATCGGTTATTGTCCGCTGACGAATATGTTCGAGACCGTTCAATTCATTATATTTTCCGGCGTGGTCGTGACGATCATGTTCACGATTTGGCCCATCATGACAGGGCTGATTCGTAAGGTGTCAGGCGCAAAGGGACCGAAAAGCGGGAGCACGCATGGGAGCTTTATCGAGAATCAACGTTTGTTCGCATTGATCGGTGCGTCGATGACGTTTCTGATCGGTTTTCTCGCTTGGATCGCACCGGGGACGATCGTTCGCGAGGATATTAAGTTGCCCGCGGCAGTGCTAAGAAATAACTTCTGGTTGATCGTCCACGTGACCACGATCGTTGCGAGCATGTTCGTCGGGATCATCGCCTGGGCGATCAGCAGCGTTACCCTGGGCGTCTATCTTTTCGGTACTGCCAGGAATATCTTGCCACCGAAGAAAAACGGAAAAGAGGACTTGAGCGATCAATCGATCCTTGAAGAAGACGTTCCCCTTAGCCGCACGCTTTCTTATGGCACGTATCAGGTGATCAAGGTTTGTGTCATTCTGCTCACACTCGGTACGGTACTCGGAGCGATGTGGGGTGACGTCTCTTGGGGGCGATTCTGGGCCTGGGATCCGAAAGAGGTTTGGTCGCTCATTACATTGCTGATTTATATGATCATGCTCCACGCGCGGAAGATTAACTGGATTGGCGATTACGGGATGGCGGTCGGTACGATCGTTGGTGTTACTTCCTATCTGATGGCGTGGCTGGGCGTGAACTACTTGCTCGGTTCGGGCTTGCATTCGTATGGCGCCGGTAGCGAAAAGAAAATCATTTTTGTTGCGATCATCTCGTTCATTATTTGCAATATCATCTACGCGGTCGCTGCCGGTCTTCGGCTTGCCTATGTCCGACAGTTTGCGGAATCGCAGGACGGTAAGAAAAAGAAAGCCGTTTCATAGAATTGCTACGGAGACCTCTTCCAAGAACGGGTCGAAATCGGCTAGAATACGGGGGACGGGCCGTGAGGTCCGTCTTTTCCTGCTACCGATCTTAAAGGAGTGACGATCCGCCATGCACGCGTTTCTTGCCGACCTTGTTGTTGCGATTCATTTTGCATACATTGCGTTCGTTCTCTTCGGTTTGCTTTTCACGCTTATCGGCGGGGTGCTGGGCTGGAGCTGGGTGCGAAACTTTCGCTTCCGCGCCATTCACCTAACGATGATTGCCGTCGTCGTCGTCGAGGCGCTCATCGGCTTCGAATGTCCGCTAACGACGTGGGAACGTCAGCTTCGGGTCGCCGACGTCGAAGCGAAAGTGGCGGCCGCCGTGGAAGCGGGAACCGAGATCGACGAACGCTCGCTAATCAAGGAAATCTTGGAACAACGCTCCTTCATCGGCCAGTGCCTGCACGATGTGGTTTTCGTCGATGCGTCGCCCGCCGTGTTGACCTGCTGTTACGCGGGATTTCTCCTGCTCGTCATTCTAAGCTGGGTATACGTCCCGCCACGCCGCTCGCGATTGGTGCGCAAGATTCGGATCGCTCGTAAGAAGCGACGGCGCGGGGCTGGGTAGTTGGCCGTCGATTTATTTCGCAAGCAGCCCGGTCATCTCGCGACCAAGACTGTCGCCGATCAGGAAGTACGATTCGGCGTTGCTATACCAGTGTTCGATGTCGCCTCGGCCGGGCGAGATATCTTCCGGGCGATAAAACTCACGCGTGTCGATGTAGCGAACTCGCTCGAGCTTTTCCGCGGCCGCAGCCTGTGCGGGCTGAACGTACTTTTGTAGTCGACCGACAACGCCGCCGCGCGGCTGCATGCCACCGAATCCGCTGCCCGCGATGACGACCGGTAGGTCGGCGACGCCGAAATCACGCCGAACGTCGGGGATGAACTTCAAAATATTCGACGCGTACGTAATCGAGCACTGCTCGTCGCAACCGTCGTTCCACCCTTGGTGCCAGCAGAATCCGACGATTTTGTATCCTTGCCCCTCGTAGTCGGGGAAATGGTCGCCAAGATTATCGAGCACCGACTTCACCTCTTCGAGCATCAGGCGATAATAGCGGCCGACCAGTTCGGGATCTTCCTTGACCTTCGCTTCGAGATTCGGATGCATGGGGAAATCGATCTTTCCCATCGAGGGCGACCGGAAATCGACGGCGAGGCTTTTGCCGCCCCACGCGGTCTTGATCAGAAGAACTTGCTCGTCCAGTGCGTCGCCCATGCGGTGTCCGAACTGCAGTTCCGGACCGATCTTGTCGTCTCGCGCGCCAAAGCCGACAGTAAGTCCACCCTTACGCATTCCATCTTTGCGGTTGTAACAGATCCAAACGTCGTCTCGCACGACCCAGTCGCCGTTCGTGTCGATCAGGTGCTGGTACCGCTCGGTCCGAGTCGGATCTTTGACGAGGTATTCGAGTGCCCCGCTGCGTTTCTTCGCGATCTGCTCCTCGGTCAATCCCCGCTGCAGGTAACCTTTCGTCCGCGATTCCGAGAAATCGACCACGCCTGGTCCTACCATATTCGATTGCCCGGCAAGGATGAAGACTTTAACCGGCGGTTTCGCCGCAGCGGCGGAGTGGGCGGCAAACAGGACGGCCGACAGTGCAAAGAGTATGACGAGCAGCGTGGAGCGTTTCATGGGGAAACCTTTTGATGGAAAAAGCGAGAGTAACGATTGTTCGAAAGCTTGCGGATCTCTATGTCTGATTCTATCACTGCCGTTCTCGGCGCACAATCTTTTTGTGAGATTGTTGTTTTTTGGCTCGCAACTACTGCTGAAAGAAATTATCGCGAGCCGCCGCGGGCGAAGTGGCTTGACTGGACCGTGCGTTTCCACTGGACGCTGATATATCCGCATAGGTAGGTCGCCAGCGAGTTCAGAAGCACCATCGCCGCGCACCATCGCTGTGCCATGTCGCGGTAGAGTTCCAATCCAAGCGGGACCGGTCGATCGAGAGGCGTCATCACAACCATGGCCGTCACCGCGCCATAGATCGTCGCCGACACAGCGAAGACGAGCATTACGATCCAGACGCTCGTCCAGTCAGGCATGTTGACCATCCAAGCAACGAAGAAGAATTGCACCACCGCGATTATCGTCACCGCTCGTGCCCAGTTCTTTCCGGATACGAGATCTAGCTGTTCGATCCAAACGGCGGGCGCAAGCGTTGCGAGGATCAATGCGAATAGTCCGACGGCGAGCCAGCGAACACTCTTTACGCGTCGCTGCTCGGGGCGATACGTACCCTCGGGCATCAGTTTCGGCCCGTCATCGGTCTGAAGGATTCGCCGTCGACCGCGCGGTTTGGGCAGTTCGTCGGCCGACTTCGATTCCGGCGCGGGCGAGGTTTTCGATTTCGCTTTTTTCTTCGATTTCTTTTTGGACTTCGACTTCGACTTTGGCGTGGGTTCCGATTTCTGTGGCGACGGTTCCGGTGGCGCGGTCGGCTCTACGTCACGAGTCGGCCGAGGTTGCGGCTTCGGTTTCGATTTTTGTTTCGACTCCGTGTGCGCGGTCTCGGCCGGTTTCTTTTTTCGCTTGCCCGTTTTTTCTTTGGCGTCGACCGGTGGTGCGACGGGCTGAGATTTCGTTTCTCGCTTTTCGGTCGATTTCGGTTCGACGGGTGATGACTTCGGAGGCTCGGGTCGGGTAGGGCGGTCGGATTCGCCGCGCGACGTGTCACGCGATAGCGGTTTCGGCCTCGGTTTCTTGCTTTCGGTGGGCTGTTGTACGGGGCGATCCGTACGCGGAAGCGGTGCAGGCCGACTCGATCGATCGGACTTTGTGCGCGAAGGTTTCGGCGGCGGAGGAGGCGGAGGCGTCGCTGCTTTCTTTTTGGGTGTCTGGTCGGATTTCCCAGACGATTTCGCAGACGACTTCGCAGGTGACTTGCCCGACGACTTCCCAGACCGTTTGGTCGATGAAGATTTTGAATCCCCGCGATCCTTTGCTGCCTCATCCGCCTTCGGAACGAGAATTGGCTCGCCACATTCGGGACAACGCACGGTTCGGCCGGCAAATTTCGCCGCAACCTTAATCGCGTGTTTTCCAGACGGGCATTTGCAGAGAATCTTCATTTTGCAAAGTGGGCAGTGGGTAGTGGGCAGTGGACAGTAAACTCACAATACCCAGTTTGAACGGATCGGTCGGTGACGTCAAGCACCGATCCGGAAAATCGATCGATCGGCTCGACTTGCATCCGTAGATCGTGGGGGATTTGGGTTCCCTGATCTTTATTGTTTGGCCGGCTCTTCTTCGTCCGCGCCTTCGGGCTTGATGACTTCGCGACCGCCTTTGATTTGGAAATCGCCTTCGTAGAACAAGCCACCCTTGTCGACCCATGCCGGGGCCGTGTTTCCCAAGATGTTGCTATTGCGCACGATCGTCTTCGAAGAGGGTAAGGTCAAAATTTGTGAGCGACCGTTGTTGCCGATCAGACTGGCGTTGACCGAAACGATCGACGCGCCACCGACCGTCAGACCCGATCGGCCGCAACCTCGCATCGTGCAACCGACGAGTGTCACTTCGCGTGCCGTGTTGATCGCGCTAATGCCGTCGACGCGGAATCCCTGGATTGTCAGATCCATAATGTCGACATGATTGACGTGATAGAGCGTAATGCCCGTGTCCAGTTTCGCGTAGGACAAATTATAATCGCTGGGTAGCTTCGTATCTTCGCAGCGGAAGTAGATGTAACCGTTCGTGTGGCACCATTCGAAGGCGTTCAGTTCCGGGGGACCGCCAGCCTCGATCGGGACGATCACTTCTGCGGCCGGCCGACCGTCGAGGAACAGCAGATTGAAATGCTGACCCTTGGGCTGAAAGCGGAACGTCGGCCCCTTGAAATGTTCCCAAGCCTCTTCGGGTACCGGAACCGATCCGTCGAGCACCGCGCCATCGCCGATCAGTCGAAACGGAAATCCTTCGATCCCGCTACGATTCTTGCCCCCCAAGGTGATACTTTCGTGATAGGGCACGCCCGTGTTGGCGATGTAGACCTCGTCACTCGGACCAGCAACCTCCAGCGCCGCGCCGATTGTGCGGAACGGACCCTCGCCACCGGGCGTCGGCTGTGCCTGTCGACCGTTGAATTGATCGTCGCCCGATTGATTGTTGACATAGATCTGTCGTGCAAGTGCCGGCGATGCGGCCGCACACAAGGTCATAATGACCGCTACGGCTACGATCAGAAAACGGACCGGAATACTTGGATATCGCGTCTGTTCATTTCGCATGGCGAACTCTCTTTTTGGGACGTGTCGAGACGATCGTTCGTCTTCGATTTCTGCAGGTTTGACGCCGGTGGAGTCGGTCGACAATAGAAGAAATGCCGGCGACGAGGTCGGTCGAGACCCGCTCTAATTGTAACATCTTGCCTAAATTGTAGCATAATTCTTCACTGGCGTCTCTATATCTACCTGTCGAATCGCAGGAAATTCCCCGCGACCAGAGAAGATCGGACCATGAGAGAGCGAGATCGGGGAGAGACGCGACAGGGTGCCATTTCATTTCCCAGGAAGTGAAAATGCACTAGCCGTGAGAAACTCTAGCAGTCATGCCGATTGTATGGTCGGCAATGGTTGTTTCCCGGCCGACTTCCTGCACTAGATGGGCTAAAACGGGGTGACAATATGTTATACTTCCAACGATTGAGACAATATCCTAAGATTTTTCCTTGACACATTTCAAGATCACTAGGCGCTAGTTTCTAGCCGCTAGCTACTCATTTCCCCTGGAGGATATCCGTGTATTGCTCGACATCCAAACGCTTGCCGGCCGCCGGTCGACGTTCAGTTTTTATGACGCTACTTTGTTTGATCGGAGTTTTCTCCGTCACGCTTGGTGTAGCCAACGGACAGGCGATCGATCCGCCATTGACTCCTCCAACGTTCGCGCCACCAGAAGTGGACGGCGATGCGAATCCTTATGGAGTTCCTGAAGCTGCGACCGATGCGACGACAGAGCCTGCCGACTTGGAGGATACTGCTGTCGACACGCCCTTGGACACGCCTGCGGAACCGGCGGATACTCCCGAGACGCCTGCCGGCAATCCGGACGAACCGATCGAGCCGGCGCTGCCCGACAGTCCATTCGAACCGGCGCTGCCTGACAGTCCCGATACGTCTGAAGCTCCGGAGGAAACAGCCGCTGCGGACGATCAAGCGACCGCCCCCGAAGCTCTACCTGAGCTCAAGGCCGATCAGGCGGTGATTACAACATATGTACCGGAAGATGCCCGGGTTTATATCAATGGAATGTTGACCGACCTGACGGGTACGACGCGACGTTTCTACTCGCAGGGATTGAAACCCGATCTGCAATATCCTTACAAGCTCGTTATCGAGTGGACGGAGAACGGTCGGCTACATCGAGCCCAACAGAGCGTGCTCATGCAAGTGGGCGATCATAAATCGGTCCGTGTCGGAAAGCAGCCGCGACCGGAAACTCCGGCAGTAATGTCGCACGATGAATATCCGACGACGGAAATATCGATCGAACTTCCCGAAGACGCGAAACTATTTATTGACGGTGTTCCGTCGCCCGGTACGGGGGCGAAGCGTCGTTTCGCGACCGAGGAATTGGCACCCGACGCGCAGCCGGTCGAATACGTCTTGCGTGTTGAGTGGATCGTTGGCGGTCGCACGCTCACCGATTCTCGAAAGATTACCGTTCGTGGCGGCGAGAAGAAACTCGTACGTTTCGATTTCGAGGAGCAGGTTTCGCAGATTGCAGCGATTAAGGATCGCGGACAAGATCTGGCGGCGGTCAATGCGATCAAGCAGGCGGCCGTGTGGATTGTTGGCCGACAGCTTGCTGACGGTGGCTGGGCGCTGCCGCCTTATTCGACTGAAGACGGAAGTTGTCTCCCAGGAACCGCGATCGCTATTATGCCCCTGGTCCTCGCCGGGCAAACGTCGGACGAGGGTTTGTACCACAGGCAGGTCGCCCAGGGCGTTTATTATCTGATCGAGCGTCAGGCCGCTGATGGCGGTTTCCGCGAGGCGATCGACCGACCGATCGACCCGTTCAGTCAAGCGATCGCAACGATTGCGATGTGCGAGACCTTGGCTGCCCGTCAAGACGAGCGACTTCGCCCGGCCGCACAAAAGGCGGTCGACCTGATCGTCAAGAACCAAGATGAGGACGGCAGTTGGACCTATGATTCCGATCAGCCGGCCAATCTGAGCACGTTCGGTTGGCAGGTCATGGCTCTGTCGGCTGCGGAGCGTGTCGGCATCGAAATCGACCCGCAGGTAAAGGCACGAGCGGCGAAGTTCCTCGAGACACTTGCTGTCAACGGTGGACAAGAATTTTCGTACACTGCAGGGCGAAAACCGACGCCCGCCATGTCCGCCGAGGGGTTGCTTGCCGCCTTGTTGCTCGGATCGTCGGTCGAGCAGCCAACGATCGCTGAAGGGATCATGAAGCTGATTGCTGATAACCCGCCAGAAACTTCCGCGGTCGATATTTACTATTGGTTCTATACGACATTGCTCACACGACAGGCCGGCGGTGAGGCATGGAGCACGTGGTGGCCGCAGGTACGAGATTCGCTGCTTCAGATGCGTCTGACCCAAGGCGACGCTGCTGGCAGTTGGGCGCCGACCGGAATGCATATGGAAGGCGGTTCGCCGCTAATGATGACAACGCTCGCTACGATGATTCTCGAATCACGCTTTCGCGAAAAGTAGAATATCGCAGCTCCTCCAGCTTAGCAGGAAATGAAACAAAATCCAAAGTTAGCGGTCGGACTTGCCCGACGTCGCCATCGCCGTATAATTCCAACGGCGTGAAGCCGGCGTCGGACGATTTCGACCGCTTACCTCGTTAATGCTTATGTATAAAGGTAATTATTTCCCGGACGACCGACGCAAGGTAATACTCGCACGAGTGCGTGTCGGGTCGATGATCACGGGAACAGATAACTTTCCATAAAAAGTAAAACAACAAGGAGCGATATCATGTTTTTTGATCCGCTTTATTTCATTGTGATCGGACCGGCGCTTATTCTTGGAATTATCGCGCAGATTCGTGTCAAAACGACGTTCGCAAAGGCGTCGAAAGTTGCGACGCATCTTAGCGGTGCCGAGTCGGCTCGACAACTCTTGGACCAGGCCGGGCTGCAAAATGTCGGTATCGAAGAGGTCAGCGGATTTCTCTCCGATCATTACGATCCGCGCCACAAAGTTTTGCGGCTTAGTCCGGAAGTTTCGCGTGGACGAAATCTCGCTGCCGTCGGGGTCGCTTCGCACGAGGCCGGGCACGCGA
>Ga0180430_10005306_pt1 | contig 10729 bp, 14 predicted proteins | sample SS_ome_9_FD_132999 | JGI IMG/M metagenome (GOLD analysis project Ga0180430, IMG submission 132999) | Hypersaline lake sediment archaeal communities from the Salton Sea, California, USA - SS_1_S_2 metaG | ecosystem: Environmental > Aquatic > Non-marine Saline and Alkaline > Hypersaline >... | reverse complement strand
TCGTCGTTAACCCGATCGAGTTGCTCGTAGTAGGCCGCGCGCATCGCCCATTCCTGACGTCGACGAAAAAGGTTTCTCCGAAGCCTACGCCCACGAAAGGACCTGCTTCGTCCACAACATGAACAAAAGATGACTAATCGGGGAACCTTTGGAACATCAGGTGAACGCTCGGCCAATCATGTGCCGCCGGGGCTCGCGCGCGGCGGTCTGATCGCTTTGCGCCCCTATCCTTCCTTCGTGGCTCTGCGACGACGATCGGACGCCGGTCAGCCGGCACCGGCCGGCTCCTCGGCCCTGCGACCCGCGGTCCCCGACGAGGTGATCCGGGTGCTCTCGGTCCTGCCATCCGCGTCGATCGTCACCGCTCCCGATGGCGCGGTGCTGCGCGCGAGTTCGCGGGCACTCGCCCTCGGACTGGTCAACCGCAGCACGTTGACGATCAGCGACATCGCGAGGCTCGTAGAGCGGGTCAGCGACGACGGCAACGCCCGCGAGCAGGAGATGCGGGTGCGCCGACCACCGCTGGGACGGGAACTGCTCGAGTTGCGCGTTCGCGCCGCTGCGCTGGGCACCGGTGCGATCTTGGTACTCATCGACGATCTCGCGGAGGAACGCCGAGTCGATGCCGTCCGCCGTGACTTCGTCGCGAACGTGAGCCACGAGCTGAAGACCCCCGTTGGTGCACTGTCCTTGCTCGCCGAGACGGTGCTGTCCGCGGCGGATGATCCCGAACAAGTCCGGCACTTCGCCGAGCGCATGCAGATGGAAGCCTCCCGGCTCAGTTCGTTGATCCAGGATGTGATCGATCTGTCGCGACTGCAGTCCGACGATCCCATGACGCGCGCTGAGGTGGTGAGCGTCGATGAACTCATCAATCGTGCATTCGAGGAAGTCCGGACGTTAGCGACGAGCCATGACATCGAACTGGTGCGTGGTGAGCAAAGCGAGGCGGAGGTGTACGGCGATCGAGGACAGTTGCTGACCGCACTTCGGAACCTGGTCACCAACGCGATCGTCTACTCGCCCAACAACACCCGGGTGGCCGTGTCATCGAAAACCTCCAGCGGCATCGTGGAGATCGCGGTCAAGGACCAAGGCATTGGAATCCCCGGCCACGACCTCGATCGCATCTTCGAGCGCTTCTATCGAGTCGATCCCGCTCGCTCGCGGGGAACCGGTGGGACCGGTCTGGGTCTTGCGATCGTCAAGCATGTTTGCCAGAACCACGGCGGGGAATGCACCGTGTGGTCCGAGGTGAACACCGGATCGACCTTCACGCTGCGGCTACCCGCCTACGACCCCCAAACGGGCATGGCTCGAGAGCCGGAGGAGTTGGAGATGGACATCGTCGCGTTTCCCGATGACGGAGGATTCTGATGACCCGGGTACTGGTGGTGGAAGACGAGGAGTCGTTCTCCGAGGCTCTGACGTTCATGCTCGAGCGTGAGGGCTACGAGGTCACCGTCGCTGCCGACGGTAATTCCGCTCTAGACCAATTCGATCAGGTCGGCCCCGATCTCGTCTTGCTGGATCTGATGCTCCCGGGGTTGCCCGGTACCGAGGTGTGCCGGTTGATCCGCGGCAAGTCCCAGGTGCCGATCATCATGCTCACCGCGAAGGACGGTGAAGTCGACAAAGTGGTCGGACTCGAACTCGGGGCCGACGATTACGTCACGAAGCCGTTCTCATCTCGCGAACTCCTCGCGCGGCTGCGAGCGGTCCTGCGCCGGCACGGCGACCTCGACGAACTTCTGCCCGCGGCCGTGGAGGCCGGTCCGGTTCGCATGGATGTCGAGCGACATGTGGTCACGGTGCGCGGGGAGCAGGTCACCATGCCGCTGAAGGAGTTCGACCTGCTGGAGATCCTGGTGCGCAATGCCGGCCGGGTGCTCACCCGCGCCCAACTCATCGATCGGGTCTGGGGTTCGGACTACGTGGGTGACACCAAGACCCTTGATGTGCACGTCAAACGGCTACGCGCGAAGGTCGAGCAGGATCCGGCCCATCCGGTGCACTTGGTCACCGTCCGCGGCTTGGGCTACAAGTTCGAGGCCTAGTTCCGATCGGGCCCCGGAACGTCTAAGCGGCCGGCGGTACCGGTTCGATCCCCTCGTAGTAGCCCATGGGCGGCACGACCAGGACATCCACCCGCGCAATCCCGGCGCGCTCGAACTGCAGGGCGACAGGGACGTAGTTGCTCTCCGCGGCGGAGAAGTCGTAGGAGTTGATCCACAAGTCCGACTCGTAGCCGAAGCCGATGGATTCACCGGGCAGTAACTCGACGGTATCGCCGGTGACGTACGCCGGGAGGCCGTCGATCTGCACACCGAGTAGACGGTCCGCCTCGGGATCGCTGTTGACGATCCGGGTGGCCAAGGTCGCGCTGGCCGAGCCCTCCGGGCCCCGGACGAGGAGCAGATTCTCGGCGCGGATGTTGCCGACCTGGGCTTGGACGCCGTCTCCGGTGAGGTCGTCGGATTGGGCGGTGGTCATGGCGTTTTGTCCGTTGAAGCAGCCGGTCAGGACGAGGCTGGCGGCGGCCAATGCACCGATGAGAACGACGAGTGGGGATCGGGAGGTTCGCACAGCCACAGACTAACGGTCGAAGGTGCGATGCTAGAATCGGCGATCCGGAAAGGGGTTCTCGCCAATGGCATTCAACGTCGGAGACACGGTCGTCTACCCGCACCACGGGGCTGCAGTCATCGAATCCGTGGAAATGAGGAAGATCAAGGGAGAGGATCGGGAGTACTTGGTACTTCGCGTTGCTCAAGGCGATCTCACCGTCCGGGTTCCCGCGGACAACGTCGATCTCGTCGGTGTTCGCGACGTCGTCAATGCCGAGGGTCTGGACAAGGTCTTCAGCGTGCTGCGTCAGCCGTACACCGAGGAGCCGACCAACTGGTCCCGTCGCTACAAGGCCAATTTGGAGAAGTTGGCTTCTGGCGATGTCATCAAGGTCGCCGAGGTAGTGCGCGACCTCTTCCGTCGCGAGCAGGAGCGCGGGTTGTCCGCTGGTGAGAAGCGCATGCTGGCCAAGGCCCGGCAGATCCTGGTGAGCGAGCTCGCGCTGGCCGAGAAGACCGACGAGGACAAGGCCGAGGCCATCCTCGACGAGGTCCTCGCGTCCTGACGCGAATCTGCCGATGAGCGAGCCGCCGGCCCACGGGCGGGTCGCCGCGTTGGTCCCCGCTGCGGGTCGAGGTGAACGACTCGGCCCCGGAGCTCCGAAGGCCCTGCGCGAACTCGCCGGCACCCCGATGCTCGTCCATGCGGTGAAAGCCCTCGCTGCGAGTCCTATGGTCGACCTGGTCGTCGTCGCCGCACCCGCCCAAAGCGTCGAGGAAGTCCGTTCGTTGCTCATCGACCCGGAGTTCGGCGCGGAGGTAACCGTGGTGGCCGGCGGGGAGAGTCGCTCGGAGTCTGTCGCGCGGGCACTGATCGGGCTCCCCGAGGACGTGGACATCGTCCTGGTGCACGATGCGGCCCGCCCCCTCGTTCCCGTCGAGGTTGTCACTTCCGTTGCCTCCGCGGTCCGCGAGGGGCACCCGGTTGTCATTCCCGTCGTCCCCGTCGTCGACACCATCAAGTCCGTCGACGACGACGGTCGGATCCGGGGCACCGTTCCCCGTGCGCAGTTGCGAGCCACCCAGACACCGCAGGGCTTCGACCGCGACGTCCTGCAGCGAGCGCACGCCGAAGTGGACGAAGCGGTCACCGATGATGCGGGCATGGTCGAATCGCTCGGCATCACGGTGCACGCCGTCGATGGACACGAGGAATCCTTCAAGGTCACTCGACCACTCGATGTCGTCCTCGCTGAGTCCGTGATCGCCAAGCGCAGGTCACGTTGACCGCCGATAGGTCGACGCCGCGGGTGGGCGTCGGAACCGATGTCCATGCCTTCGCCGAAGGCCAGGGCCGAGCCATGTGGTTGGCCGGACTGCTGTGGCCGGAGGAGGTGGGCCTGGCGGGGCATTCCGATGCCGATGTCGCGGCCCATGCGATCTGCGATGCGATCCTCGGCGCAGCCGGGTTGGGCGATCTCGGATCGCTCGTGGGCACCGACGATCCGCAGTGGAGTGAGGCCTCGGGTATCAGCTTGATCGCGCACGCTGCTGCCACCGTCCGCGATTCCGGGTTCGCCATCGTCAACGCCTCCGTCCAGGTGATCGGGAACCGCCCGCGCATCGGTGCCCGGCGCCAGGAGGCCCAAGATGTCCTCTCGGCCGCGCTCGGTGCCCCGGTCAGTGTCTCGGGCACCACGACCGACGGCCTCGGTCTGACCGGTCGGGGTGAAGGCGTTGCGGCGATCGCCGTCGCACTCGTTACCTGATCTGTCCCGGTACTGTCGCCCCCGTGCCGATTCGACTTCACGACACCGCCTCTCGCAGCGTTCGCGACTTCGTGCCGCTACACGAGGGTCGGGTGGGGATGTACGTGTGCGGGGCCACGGTCCAAGGCCCTCCGCATGTGGGCCACATCCGAAGTGGGGTGGCCTTCGACATCGTGCGGCGGTGGTTGACCGAACGCGGCTACGACGTCACCTTCATCCGCAACGTCACGGACATCGACGACAAGATCCTGCACAACGCCGGCCACGAGGATGTGCCCTATTGGGTCGTTGCCATGCGCAACGAGCGAGCCTTCACGCAGGCCTACGAGGTACTCGGTTGCCTTCCGCCCACCTACGAACCCCGCGCCACCGGACACATCCCGGAGATGATCGCGTTGATGCAGCGGCTCGTGGATGCCGGATACGGGTATGCCGCGAACGGCGACGTCTACTTCGATGTACGGGCCTACTCGGACTACGGGTCCTTGAGTGGGCAACGCCCGGACGACATGCTCGCTGCCGAGGACGAGCAGGCTCGCGCCAAGCGGGATCCGCTGGACTTCGCGATGTGGAAGGGCGCCAAGGAGGGTGAGCCCTACTGGGATACGCCCTGGGGCCCAGGTCGCCCGGGCTGGCACATCGAGTGCTCGGCGATGGCCCGCAAGTACCTAGGTGAGAGCTTCGACATCCACGGTGGCGGACTGGACCTGGTGTTCCCGCACCACGAGAACGAGATCGCGCAGTCGAAGTGCGCCGGCGATGGCTTCGCAAACTACTGGCTGCATAACGCGTGGGTCACCACAGCCGGGGAGAAGATGAGCAAGTCGCTGGGCAACTCACTCCTTGTATCCGAAGTCGTGCAGCGGGTGCGTCCGATCGAACTGCGCTACTACCTCGCCGGCGCGCACTACCGCTCCAACTTGGAGTTCTCCGACGAGATGGTCACCGATGCCGGTCAGGGTTTCCAACGCATCGAAGGGTTCATCGTCCGTGCGATCGAGTTCCTCGGCATCGAGGAGGTCCCGGTGGACGGCAGCACCCGTGCACCTGCTTTCGATGAGGCCATGGACGACGACATCAACACCCCGCAGGCCATCGCGGTGATCCACGGGGTGGTTCGCGACGGGAACACGGCACTGGCGTCGGGTGATCGTGAGGCCGTGCGAATGCACCTGGTGTCGGTCGTATCGATGCTGGACGCCCTCGGACTGAATCCGCTCGCCGAGAACTGGATGGTCGGGCGAACGGGTGACCGACTCGTGGATGTAGTCGACGATCTCGTGCGCGTGGCACTCGATCAACGCCAGGCAGCGCGGGAGCGCAAGGACTACGCGGCAGCCGATGCGATCCGCGATCAACTTTCCGCAACCGGCATCGTCATCGAGGACACTCCCGCCGGGCCTCGCTGGAGCGTGGGCGAGGCGGGCGATGGCCGGTAATTCCCAGCGCCGCGGAGCCAAGCGCGACCCGGCGAAGAAGAAGGGCGCCACCACCGGCTCGGGCGGCCAGCGTCGCTCGGGGTTGAAGGGCAAGGGCCCCACTCCCAAGGCCAGCGACCGGGCGCACCACCCCGCGGCTAAGCGCGCGCGCAAGCAGCAAGCCGCCAAGCCGCGCAAGGTGGCGGTCCCCGGGGACGTAGTGATCGGACGCAATCCGGTGCTCGAAGCGTTGCGTGCCGGCATACCGGCCACGGCTTTGTACCTGCAGGTCCGTGCCGACCCCGACGAACGCTGGCGCGAGTCCCTCGCCCTCGCCCAAGCGGCGGGGGTCGCCGTGTTCGAAGGATCGCGCTCGGATCTCGATGACCTCGCGCACGGTGGCAACCACCAGGGGTTGGTCCTGGCCATCGAGGACTACGAGTACGCGGACCTAGCCGACGTTGCCATCGGGAACCTGCTCGTCATGCTCGACGGCATCACCGACACCCACAACGTGGGCGCCATCGCACGTTCGGCTGCAGCCTTCGGCGCCAGCGGTCTCGTCCTTCCGGCCAGGCGATCCGCCGGTGTCACCGCATCGGCGTGGAAGGCCTCCGCAGGAGCGCTGTCCCGGCTACCCGTCGCGCGGGTAACCAACTTGCGGACCAGTCTCATCGAATTGCACGACGCCGGTTGGATGTCGATCGGCCTGGAAACGGAAACGGACACCACCTTCGCCGACATCGACGACGACGTCCTCACCGACAAGGTGGCCTTGGTTATCGGCTCCGAAGGCGCAGGGTTGTCGCGCTTGGTTGCCGAGACATGCGATTTCCGCGTTCGCATCCCGATGGTGCGTGATCAGGAGTCGTTGAACGCGTCGGTCGCGGCCGGTATCGCATTGAACGCGGTCTTCACCCGCCGCTAGTCCTCGTCGAACGGGACGACGATCCGCAGTTCCGCAGTGGCATCGTCTACCTCGCCGGAGCGGGAGCCGATCACACTGCGCTCGTCGGGCTTGGCCACCAGCACCGTGTCGACGTAACTGCGTACGGCATCGAGGAACGGCACACTGTGGCCCGCCTGCTCGGATAGGTACCAACGGTGCTCGAGGATCTCGTGGAATATCTCGGCTGGTTCCATGCGTGAGCGCAGGTCGGCCGGCACTTCGGCCATCGCCGTCTCGAATCTCTCCGAGACCCATCGGTGTGCGGCGAACTCCTCGTCTTCCGGCTCGAGTCCGATCTTCACCCGGTAGGAGTCCAAGTCGTTGAGCAGACGTCGAGCCTGGTTTTCCTCGACATCCAAACCGGTGAGCCGGATGAGTCGTCGGGAATGGTGGCCGGAATCGACCACTTTCGGTTGCACGATCATCTGGGTTCCGGTCGCATCGGTGATCGTCTGCAATTCCGCGAAGTCGAAGCCGAGTTCGTTGAGCCGACGGATTCGCGTCTCCAGCGGATGACGGTCATCTCGGGTGAACGTGATGGGCGAAGTGATCTCCCGCCACAGGGAGTCATAGCGCGTACGCAGGCTCACGCCGATCACGATCGGATCGATGTCGTCCTGGAGCCGGTCACCCGCTTGCAGATCCATCAACTCCCCGGCCACGTTGGTAGCGGCGGTCTCGAGGTCGTACTCGCGTTGTCCGTCGGTGAGGTGATCGTGCAACTCACCGGTCTCGGCGTCGACGAGATAGGCCGCGAAGGCACCGGCGTCTCGCCGGAAGAGCGTGTTGGAAAGCGAACAGTCGTTCCAGGAGAAACCGGCTAGGTGGAGTTGCACGAGCAGCACTGCGAGGGCGTCGAGCAGCCGTTCGGCAGTCTCCGCGCGAAGTGTCGAGGAGAACAGTGCGCGATAGGGAAGCGAGTACTGCAGATGGCGGGTGATCAGGGCTGCCGGCAAGGCTTCGTCGTCGGCGTCGAACCTGTCGGAAACCACGGCAACCGGTTCCACGGCCGGGATCTCCCGGCGGTGCAGGTCGGTTAGCAGTCGGTACTCCCGTTCGGCGAGTTCAACCTCGACCTCCTTGATCGCGTAGACGATTCCCTCGATGCGTACGAAGCGCACGATGTGCCGCGAGATACCGCGGGGCAAGGCGACGACCACATCCTCGGGCCATGCTTCCAAAGGAGAGCCCCAGGGCAGGAATGTCAGTTGGGGTTGGTCGGCCACCCCGGTCATCTGCACGAGACGAGCCTGCCATGGGAACTCGAGGCGTCGCATCGTCGTGACAGACTTCCGTCATGGAGCAGAGCCAGGACGTGATCGATGCCTTGCGTGCGCGAGGTGCTCTCTTCGCCTACGTCTTCGGCAGCGTCGCCCGCGGCCAGGACACACCGAAATCGGACCTCGACGTCGCAGCACTCTTCCCTGACCCCGCCCCCGAGAGCTTCGAAGTCGAGATGCCAAGCCGCGTCGATCTTCTCGTCCTCAACTCCGCCCCCTTGGAGTTGAAGGGCAAGATCGCACTCGAGGGAAAGTTACTGTTCGAAGATGATGAAGTGGCGCGCGTCCGCTGGGAGTCGACCACCCGCAAGATCTACCTCGATGAGCGATACCGCATCGAACGCTCGCATCGGGAATTCCTGGAGACGCTGAGCCGTGGTTGATGCAGTTCGCGTCACCAGGCTCCTTCGCTCGCTCGACGAAGGCTTGGCTTCCCTAGCGCGCCGTGAACAGGCCACCCCTGCTCAGCGCCGAATCGGGGCTGCGGGCATTATCGAATCCAAGACGGCGACCGCGATGGTTGCGGCAGTTGGGTTCCGAAACGTTCTCGTGCACGAGTACGTGGATGTCGACGATCAGATCGTCGAAGAGCGACTCAAGCACCATGAAGATCTGAGGGACTTCGCTGTTCAGGTTGGTGAATGGCTGTCTCGGCAGTAGTCATCGGCGCAGGAATCAGCGGCCTGTCGGTTGCCGACCAGTTGGTTCGCGCGGGTCACGATGTCACTGTCCTTGAGGCGCGTGATCGCGTGGGTGGGCGGTTGTTGGGATCCCCACTCGATCTCGGTGCTTCATGGTTCTGGCCGGGTGAGAATCGAGTGCAAGCCCTAGTACGTCGTTTGGGCATCGAAACATTCGATCAATATCGAGACGGCGACGCCATCATCGACGATCTCACCGGCGTGCAGCGTTACCCGGGTAATCCGATCGACGTTCCCGCTCATCGGATCGTTCAAGGAACCTCGACCCTCGCTGCTGCCCTCGCCGATCAACTGCCGGACGGGGTGATCCATCTCGACCAGCCGGTGCAGCGGATCACCGATGAACTGACGGTCGTCACGACAACTGACGAGTGGCGAGCAGATCATGTGGTCATTGCACTTCCGCCAGCGCTCGCGGTGCATGCGATCGAACTCCCGAAGTCGCTGCCGCAAGAACTCGTCGATATCACTTCCCGCACGCCGGTGTGGATGGGTGATTCGGTGAAGGTGGTCGCGCGCTACAGCGAGCCCTTCTGGCGATCTGAGGGTTTCGCCGGTGCCGCGATGAGCCGACGCGGACCGTTGGCGGAGATCCACGACATGTCCGGACCAGGTGGCGAGCCGGCTGCGTTGTTCGGCTTCGCGCGGGCGGCGTCGATGCACGCCGGCATCGAGACCGATATCCGCGAGCAACTCACCCGCATGTTCGGATCGCCGGCCGCAGCCCCCATCGAATTACTCATCCAGGACTGGAGCCAAGAGCAGTGGACCGCGGCGCCGAGCAAGGCAGCGTCTCCGGAGTACGGATTGTTCGGGCATCCGTACTACCAACAGCCGACGCTTGATGGCCGCCTGCACTGGTCATCGACCGAGACGGCCCGAGCCTTCGCCGGTCATATCGAAGGTGCGCTGGTGGCAGCCGAGCGAACAACTAGCGCGATCTCCGGTGATCGGCTGGGTTCGACCGAAACGACCCCCCGGTGAGGATAGAAGTGATGAACTTGTTGCGTGTTGCGCAACATAGTACACTTGCCTAGTGATCAAGTCCTTCAAACACAAGGGCTTGCGCATACTGTTCGAGACAGGAAAGGCGACCGGAGTGCAGCCATCCCACACGAAACGGCTGCGCATGCAGTTGGCTGCCCTTGACACAGCTCAGGAGATTGGAGACATGGATCTTCCGGGTTACCGGCTTCACCCACTGAAGGGTCGTCTCGACGGGCGGTGGTCGATCACTGTTAACGGAAACTGGCGAATGACGTTCGAGTTTCGCGATGGGAACGCGTACGTCTTGGATTATGAGGACTACCACTGATGACTGGACTCAAGCCCATGCATAACCCTCCGCACCCTGGGGAGTTCATTTCCGACGTCTATCTGGAGCCCTTCCAGATCAGCGGCAGAGAACTTGCTCAGAAGTTGGACGTTGCCGCCTCGACTCTCAGCCGAGTGCTCTCCGGAACAAGCCGAGTGACTCCCGAGATGGCGCTGCGCTTGTCCAAGACACTCGGGCGCACCCCGGAGAGTTGGCTCGCGATGCAAGATGCATATGACCTTTGGCAAGCACGCAAGCAGGTGGATCTTCGACGGGTTTCGCGCCTGAAGCTTGCGTCAGCGTGATGACGAGGATCGGGAGAGCCCCCGGTCAGGATTGAACTGACGACCTACCGCTTACAAGGCGGTTGCTCTACCACTGAGCTACAGGGGCCGGTATAGCCAGGGCAAGGGTAGCGTCGCTTTTCAAGCCAAAGATGATGCTGGTCGTCGCGTTCGGGGGCCGTCATGGAAAGTGGGTTAGCGTTCCGATGTGTCCGGGCGGATAGCGGAGATCGACTGGCAGTCGACCCCTTGGGGCGAGATCTCCCTGCGTCGCCGTCGTGACCCGGTGCTCGATCGGGAAGTATTCGAAGTCCTACTCGGCGATGAGTACTTAATGTCGAGTTCGTTCACGGCTGCTGAAGAGGAGTTGGCCTCCGCGGCGCTGGATAGCGTTTCGGGTAACGAACTTCGCGTCCTCGTCGGTGGTCTGGGTCTGGGCTACACGG
>Ga0180430_10005305_pt1 | contig 10730 bp, 8 predicted proteins | sample SS_ome_9_FD_132999 | JGI IMG/M metagenome (GOLD analysis project Ga0180430, IMG submission 132999) | Hypersaline lake sediment archaeal communities from the Salton Sea, California, USA - SS_1_S_2 metaG | ecosystem: Environmental > Aquatic > Non-marine Saline and Alkaline > Hypersaline > Sediment... | reverse complement strand
GGATGGGCGGCAGCAACCCGTGCCGCGCCGTGGCTGCTTCGTGGGCCTCGGTCCCGCGGCCGCAGGCCCTCGAGCGATCTCACCGAAGTTCTTCGGGGGGTTGCCGAGGATCGACTCGATGACGCACGAGTTGCGGCGATGCGGATCGAGGACCCGTCCGATCGAAGAGTCGCACAGTTGGCCATTGCTCGATGCGAAGGCGACATTGTCGACGTTGCAGCGTCGCGTGCGGAGACTGGTCGACAAAGACGCCAGGTCCGCGCAGCGCGGCGCGAGTTGGCGCTGTGGTCGTCTGCCCTACCGACTTGGGCTGCTCGGCATCGGCCACCGGCCCCGGTCGAAACCCACGGGCGGGTCGACCAGGTGACGGCCTCGGATTCGCATCTTCGTGTGCTTCACGTCGTCACCAACTCCCTGCCAAGAGTCCAGGCGGGATCGACGATTCGTACCCATCGGATCGCGACGGCGCAGCAGGAACGCGGTTGGCGCGTCGCCGTCGCCACCCGACCAGGCTTTCCGGTGTTCCACGGTGACCTGCAGGCCCGTCGTGATCGGCACTATGACGGCGTCGATTACCTATCCCTTCTGCCAAGGGTCATGCCTTCTGCCGAACGCATCTTCGCAACCTATGCCGAGCTCCTGGGCGAAGCGGTTGATCGCTGGCAGCCGCAGGTGTTGCATGCCGCGTCCGATCATGTCAACGCCCGGGCTGCGCTGGAGGTGGGGCGTAGGCGTGACCTACCGGTGGCCTATGAAGCCCGCACGCTGCCCGAAGAAAGTTGGCTGTCGCGCCACGGTGGCGAGTCGGCACGCGGGAGTTCCACCTTCGCGCTGATGCACCGTCGGCACGGGGAGGTTCTGCGTGCCGCCGATGTCGTCACCACGCTCGGGGAGCACATGCGCACGGCGATTTGCAATCAGGGTGTCGAGCCGGAGCGGGTCTTCGTGGTTCCCAACGCCGTTCCCACCTCGATGCTGAGCCCACGCACCGAGCCGACGCTGGCACGTACTCGACGTGGCATCTCGGGGGGAGACCTGCTGCTGGGCACCGTCACCACGATGTACGCCTACGAAGGCCTCGAGACCCTCATCGAGGCGACCGCGCGACTTCGACACGACGATGTCGACGCTCGATTGCTGCTTGTCGGAGACGGACCCGAGCGAGAACGCTGGCTAGCCCTCGCCGAGGCATGTGGAGTGCCGGTGACGGCACCCGGCAGGGTCCCGGTGGGGGATGTCGTCGACTACCTGGACGCGATCGATGTCTTCGCGCTGCCACGTCGAGACGATGCGATCACCCGATGGGTCACCGCGCTGAAACCCCTGGAGGCTCAGGCCAGGGGTATCCCCGTCGTCGGAGCCGACCTACCAGCCGTGGCTGAGGTGCTGGCCCCCTCCAGCACCCTCGTCAGCGGCGATGATCCACAGGCGTGGGCTCAGGCCCTGGCCCGATATCTCGATCCCGAGGTCCGCACTGAAGACGGTGAGGCAGCCAGGGAGTGGGTCCGGGCGTGTCGAACCTGGCCTTCCGTCCTCGAAGGCTATGCAAGCGCGTACGCTTTCGTAGGCGTGAACCCCAGCGACGCTGCTGGAATCGCCGGCCGCTGAGCCGGTGCAGCCACGCCCGGGTGACCTCGCCGGACCGGCGTGGTCTTCGACGAGCGGAGGATCCCGTGGAAAGCCGAGTGGGCAGCCGTGACCTCGTGGTCATCGGTATGGGCTACGTGGGGCTGCCGCTTGCGCAGGAGGCCTCGCGCGCCGGTCTCTCGGTGACCGGACTCGATGTGTCCGATCGTGTGGTCGACGGACTCAATGCCGGGCGCTCGCACGTCGATGATCTCGTCGATGGCGATGTCCAGGCGATGCTCTCAGCAGGCTTCACCGCGACGACCGATGCCAGCGTCATCGCAGATGCCCGCACCGTCGTCGTCTGCGTCCCGACCCCGCTCACACCCGAGGGTGGTCCGGATCTGGGTCCGGTCCTGTCCGCTGCGCAATCCATCGCCGCACACCTGCACCCGGGCCAGTTGGTCATTCTCGAATCGACCACCTATCCCGGGACAACGTCCGATGAGTTGCGCCCGGTTCTCGAAGCCGGAGGACTCGTCGCTGGCCGGGACTTCCACCTTGCCTTCAGTCCCGAGCGCATCGATCCGGGAAATCCCGTATTCGGCATGCGGAACACGCCCAAGGTCGTCGGAGGGCACACGGAGGGCTGCACCCAGGCTGCCGCGGATTTCTACGGCCGTTTCGTCGATACGGTGGTGACGACGCGCGGAACCCGTGAAGCAGAGATGGCCAAACTGCTCGAGAACACGTATCGCCATATCAACATTGCACTGGTGAATGAGATGGCGCGCTTCTGCCACGAGCTCGACATCGACCTGTGGGATGTCATCGCGGCGGCGAAGAGCAAGCCGTTCGGTTTCCAGGCGTTCTATCCAGGTCCGGGCGTGGGTGGGCACTGCATCCCGATCGATCCCAACTACCTGTCCTACCAGGTACAGGCCAAACTGGGTTACCCCTTCCGGTTCGTGGAGTTGGCGCAGGAGATCAATGCGGGCATGCCCGCCTACGTGGTGCGTCGCGTTCAGGACCTTCTCAACGAGGAGGGCAAGGCGCTGCGGGGTTCGAGCGTCGTCCTGCTGGGCGTGACCTACAAGCCCGACATCGCCGATCAGCGCGAATCCCCGGCGACGTCGATCGGGGCGCAGCTGCTGGATAAGGGTGCTTCGGTGTCCTTTCACGACCCGTACGTGGAGCAATGGCGACTCGGCTCATCGTCGCTGCCACGGGTGGCCGATCTCGAAGCAGCGATCAAGGATGCCGATGCCGTCGTGCTGCTGCAGAACCACCGCTCCTACCGCGCCGACGATCTGGCGTCGATCGCCCGGGCGTTCCTCGACACCCGAGGGGTGACGACTCACCCGAAGGCGGTCCGGCTCTGATTGACGTCGATGGACGTGAGGTGCCGGGCAGCCAAATCGCTGCTCAGGCCGGTCTTCGGGCGGTGGATTCGCGCCCGGGATTCGGTGACTACATCCGTCAGATCTGGCGGCGGCGTGCGTTCCTGCGCGCGTTCGCCGGGGCGAAGATGGAGTCGGAGAACTCCGAGAGCCGGCTCGGGCAGCTGTGGCAGGTGCTCGACCCGGTCTTCACGATGGCGGTGTACTGGTTCCTCTTCGGCTATCTCCTCGGTGGGCGCGGCAGTGTCGTCAACTACACCGGCTTCCTCGCCGTCGGTGTCTTCTCCTTCGCACTAGTTCGACAGTCGATCACGGCGGGTTCACGGAGCATCACCAGCAATCTCGGATTGGTTCGAGCGATCCACTTCCCTCGCGCGGTGCTGCCCCTCGCTGTCGTGGTGAAGCAATTGCGGGTGTTCTTCATCTCGCTACCGATCATGATCGCGATCCTGCTCGTCACCGGTGAGCAGATCACGGTCAATTGGCTGCTCGCGCCGATCGCTCTCGTGTTGATCCTGATGTTCTCGGTAGGGATGGCTCTCATCCTGGCGCGGATCGTGGCCGTGGTGACCGACGTCTCGGATGTGCTGCCCTACTTCCTGCGGATCTGGGGCTACGCCTCGGGTGTGATGATCCCGATCGCTGACCGTCTGGACCGTCTGGGCCTGCCACCATGGGCGGTGTTCTTGATCGAGATCAACCCTCCGACGGCGTTCCTCAACATCATGCGCGACAGCCTGATGAGTACCTATGACGCACCTGGGGGCTCGTTCAACTGGATTGTCTCGGCGATCTGGGCGTTCGTGGTGCTGCCGGTCGGCCTGTGGTTCTTCTGGCGGGGGGAGGGCAGGTATGGCCGTGGCTGAGACTCCCGCGCCAGCGGACCGCGATCACGATCACAGGCCTTTGCCGACGCCCAAGGACGCACCCGTCAAGGTGGTCGTGGACGATCTGCACGTTGCCTATCGATTGTGGATCACAGCACCTGCACCGCCGGTGAAGGGCTGGCGGCGTTGGCGAGTAAGGCGGCCCATCCCGATCAAGCGTGAGGTGCAAGCGGTGAGGGGGGTGAGTTTCCTGGCCCGACAGGGCGAGGCGATCGGAGTGATCGGCAAGAACGGAGCAGGCAAGTCCACGCTGATGCGGGCGATCGCCGGCCTGATGCCGGCGGCCCAGGGTCGTGTCTATGCCGATGGGCAGCCGACGTTGCTCGGGGTCAATTCAGCCCTGGTCAAATCCCTGTCTGGCGCCCGCAATATCGAACTCGGACTGTTGGCTCTGGGACTGAGCCCCGAACAGGTCGCCGAACGTTTCGATGACATCGTGGAATTCTCCGGGATCGGTGATTCGGTATACCTGCCGATGAAGTCCTATTCATCGGGTATGGGTGCCCGACTCAAATTCGCGATCGCCTCATCGGTCCCGCGCGAGATCCTCCTCATCGACGAGGCGCTTGCGACCGGAGATGGGGAGTTCCTCAAGCGCAGCGCCGAACGCATTCAGGGCCTGCGCGAGGATGCGGACACCATCTTCTTCGTCAGCCATTCGATGTCATCGGTCAAGGAGACCTGCGATCGGGTGATCTGGATGGACGAGGGGCGCATCATCGCCGACGGTGATCCCGAATCCATCATCCCGGAGTACGAGCAGCGCTTCGGCCTCAAGACACGGAAGTCCCGCAAAGCTCGTCGTCGCAAACGTCGGGAACGCAATCTTGCAGCGCGTGCGAACGACGAGGAGTCAGGTGACTTCGGGGCGAGCGAGCCGGGAACTGCGTAGTGCGTGTCCTGGTCGCGACGGTGGTGCACGACCCCCGGGACGCGAGAGTCTATGCACGCGAGATCGCTGCCCTCGTCGATGCAGGTCACCACGTCACCTACATCGCGCCCTTCACATCCTTCGGCCTCACAGGACTTCCGGGAGTCGATCCGGTCGATATTCCCGCAGCGAAGGGTCGCAACCGGTTGGCGGCCTTCCGCGCTGCCCGACACGAGTTGCATCGGCGCGCACCAGACCACGATGTCGTGCTGCTGCACTCACCCGAATTGATCCTGTCAGCCCGTGACCTCGAACACCCGTGCATCGTGTGGGACGTGCACGAGGACACAGCTGCTGCAGTGACCTTGAAGGGATGGCTACCCCGACCCATACGAAGGCCGGTTGCGCACGCTGTGGGCTGGGCCGAACGTTGGGCTGAACGGCACTGGCACCTGATTCTCGCTGAAGACGCCTATGTCGATCGTTTCCGATCGCGTCATCCGGTAGTGCCCAACTCCACTCCGGTTCCCCGGAACGTTCCCCCTTCAGGGAACGACAGGGCCGTGTATGTCGGCCATGTCACGCGTGCCCGTGGCGGTGACGAGATTGTCGCCTTGGGTCGGCGACTTCGGGGTTCAGTCGAGACGCATGTGATCGGCCATGCCGATGACGACATGTCAGGCGTTCTACGACGGGCACACGACCGCGGCGACGTGATTTGGCACGGATATCTGGCGAACACCGAAGCCATGGCCATCGTCCAAGGCGCCACGGTGGGACTGGCTTTGCTTCACGATGAACCGAATTACCGCCACTCCCGGCCGACGAAGATCATGGAGTACTGGGCGCAAGGGATTCCGGTTGTGTCCACCCCGCTGCCGATCGCTGTCGAGATGATCGAGAGCAGCGAAGGCGGACTCGTTGTCCCGTTCGCAGACGCGGAGGCGGCGGCACATGCGGTGCTTCATCTGGTGCACCAACCCAGGCTTCGCCAGGAGATGGCCGACAGCGGACGACGGTGGGTGAAGGAGAATGCCGACTGGAATGTCGATGGTCCGGAGTTCGTCTCAATCCTGCGTTCGTGGGCGAGCGGATCGAAGCTCGATCAGCATGGCGCGACCGACGCGCCGTAACGGCACCTTTCGCTGGCCGAGTCGATAGGCACCCCAGGCGCCGGCTGCAGTCCCGGCACCGACCAGTCCGATGCCGACGAACCATTGGCGCCGCGCAACCAGACCACCGGTCAGAATCAGGACTCCTGCCGCGCCGGCCCAGGGCAGTGCGGCCCGACCTGCAGCACGGGCCTCGGCAGCAAGTCGAGCGGATCGTTCACGACGACGCTCTTCGGCGGCTTTGGCCCTGTCGGCCTTGGTGGTCTTCGGGGTGGTCTTGCGACGACCCACGGCGGTTTCCACCTGGTATCCATTGGCCTTGAGCCAGACGGCACCTTCCCCTTCGATCGCGACCAGCTCTTCGTCGGTGAGCGTGTCTCGCCAGGCGCCTTCGCGGCCGTCGGTGATGTGGTTGGAGGTGATCCGGAGGTTCTCGTCCACACCGTGTCGCTTGGCCTGGATCGCGCGCTCGGCTTGAGCCTGCAGGTCGACCTCGGCGGCGATGGCCGCCAAGCGGTCGTCATCGACCGACACGCCGAGGTATTCGGCGAGATCGCGAACGAGCCCCGGCACGTCGTCCTTGAAGTCCTCGTAGCGGCGGATCCAGGTGTCGGACTTGGTGCGCCAGAATGCATCCCCGCGGAGTTCGCGGCGAACTGTCAACCGTGAATTGCGTGCACCGCGATCGGGATGTCCCTGCTTGAGTCTTCCTTTGCGATACAAGGATGCGACGACATCTCGTGGATCGCGGAAGGTGTAGAGGTATTTGGCGCCTTCATCAGGGAAGTCGTCGCGGTTCATGGCTGAGCGGAAATGCACCTTAGCCATCAGAAGATCATCGGGATTCGCAGCCGCGGTGGGGAACTCATCGGTCGCGAGCCCACGCGGGTTGCGCAGCCCCGGTCTGCCTTCGAGCAGCATGCGCGAAATCTGCCAGACCAGTGTGGAACCGGAGCGGTGCATGCCGCAGACGACGAGGAGCACAGCGAGGAGTCTATGGCCTCCATCCGCAGCCTCACAGTCACCGGCCGGGAGTCATCCCGACCGTCACCCTCCCGAGCCGCCGGCACGTCGGCTCCGCCGCCCCCTGGCATCCCCAGGGGTCTCCTCGGTGGGCATGAGACCACCGAGGAGGGCGAGAGCGGCCCCTGCGGCATCGGCGACCGCTTCGGAATCGACGGGTTCGGTCGCGGTAGAACCGGCATCGACGAGGAGATCGCTGCGGTCACCGGTGAAGATCGCCTCTGTTTCGTCGAGTTCGACCAGATCCTCCTCGGCCCAGGCACGAACCCGATCGGTCCACTCTGCGGGCAATGCCACACGACGCCCCCGATCTGTCCTCCCGACGAAGGCTTCGCGCACGATGCGTCCCCGGATGGCTCGTCGCCGAGGTTCGGGCAGTTCCCCTGACTCCAAGGCGCGATTCAGGCCGGCGAGGACGAGCGTCTCGGGCTCGGTGATTCCGATGTTGGCGGCCACTAGATCGACATCCGGCGCCGTGGCCGGTGCGGCGGCCGTGAGGTTGGTCGCGGACACGAATCGACTCCACAACTCGTTCGTATCCGATCCTGATCGAGGTACGCCCACGACGCGAACCGACGAGGTGAAGGCCGCCCAGCGCTGGGCGAGCGAGCCGATTGCGTAGGCGCGCCAGAAGGTCTGATCGGGATCGGCCTCCCAACGCGCTCGACGATCGGCGCTGGAACCTTCACCACGACGCTGATCCAATTGCCGCACGTACGTCGAGAAGGCAGTCGATCGTCCGTTGCGAATGTGCTGCTGCCAGGAACTAGGAATCACCCGGCCCAGGTCGCGCACGGTGATGATGACGTCTGTGCGCTGCACATCCAGGGACCCGACCAAGCGTTCCGCGGCTGTGGCGTCGATGACCGACAGCGCTTCCCCGGACACGATTGCGGTGCCGTCCCAGCGTGCGATCTTGTCGACGAGCGCCTGCCAGGAGTCGCGCTGTGCTTCTGCTCGATGGCGGGGCACCCAGGGGAAGGACTCGGTTCCGAGCAGGCCGTACGCGGCTGCCTCGTGGTTGTAGATCTCGCGCTTGCCGACCAGTCGAGTCGGGTACAGGACACCCTTCTTTTTCAGCGTCGACGAGAGCGCGGCAAGAACCCGCTGGAGGTACGTCGTTCCCGATTTCTGAGTGCCGATGTGCAAGACGAGGCGCTCAGCCATGACGGCACTCCTCCCGGTGTGGCTCGACGAGTTGACCACATCGTCCCATGCGGACCCGCGTGTGGAAGGGTTCACCCGTGCGAGTGGTGGTCATCGGAGTCTTCGATGGAGTACACCGGGGACATCAAGCCCTGGTGGACCGGGCTGTCCGCCGATCCCTGGAACCGGGTGATTCCGGGGCAAGGGAAGTGATCGCAGTGACTTTCGATCCGCATCCGGCGGCGGTTCTTCGTCCCGAACGGGCACCGTTGATGCTCACGAATGTCGATCGTCGATCGGATCTGCTTCGTGCGGCCGGGGCTGACGAGGTAGCGGTCTTGCGGTTCGACCCTGACTTCTCTCGACTGTCACCGACCGAGTTCGTCGATCGACTGATCGACGACGTGCTCGATGGTCGCACCGTGGACGCGATCGTCGCCGGGAGCAACTTCCGTTTCGGCAAGGGCGCGGTGGCCGATGTGTCCGCTTTGCGTGCCATCGGCGCTGAGCGTGGATTCGAGGTCGACGAAGTGGCCCTGGTGACCGAACGGTTCCCGGATGCCCCCGATGTGGTGTGGTCGTCGACCTTCGTGCGCTCGTCGATCGCAGCGGGCGATGTCGCCGGTGCAGCACGGGTGCTCGGTCGCCCGCATCGCGTTGAGGGCGTTGTGGTCCGTGGTGAGCAGCGGGGCCGTGAATTGGGGTATCCCACGGCGAACGTCGATATCGAGCCTGGTGTGGCGATCCCCGGGGAGGGGGTCTATGCCGGCTGGCTGATCGACGAAACTCAGCGGTGGCCGGCAGCCATCTCGGTGGGCACGAATCCGCAATTCGACGGAACGGTTCGAACGGTGGAGGCCTACGCACTCGACCGGATGGATTTGGAACTGTACGGCCACCACGTGGCGGTGGATTTCGTGGAATTCATCCGTGGTCAGCAGGTCTTCGATTCCGTGGACGGCCTGATCGAGCAAATGGCCCAGGATGTGGCAGAGGCGGCGCGACTGACCTCCGGTGAGTCCGGCTAGCACCTGGGCCCAGTCCTCACCGCTAACTCAGTCCCTCCGGCTAACCCAGTCCCTCCGGCTAACCCAGTCCCTGCTGCTAACCTGGTCTAGACGGTCTCGAGGCGGGCGCCTTGGGATTCGCGACTAGCCTTCGAGCACAGTGCCCGAGGGAAGCATCCAGGTTGGATGCGCGCCTAATCAGATAAGGAATCACACGTGCCGCTTGACACTGCCACCAAGGCCGAGATCATCGCCGAGTTCGGTTCGGGTCCCAACGACACCGGGAGCCCTGAGGTTCAGATCGCGTTGCTGAGTCGTCGGATCACCGAACTCACAGAGCATCTGAAGTCGCATAAGCATGATCATCACTCGCGTCGGGGTCTGCTGGCCCTCGTCGGCCAGCGCCGGCGTTTGTTGAAATACCTGATCGAGGTGGACATCACGCGGTATCGCGCGATCATCGAAAAGCTCGGACTGCGCCGCTAGGTGCAGGCCGATAAGGAGGGGGACTGCGCCGCTAGGTGCAGGCAGGTTAATTGAAAAGGATGACGATCACACCGGTGTCGTGTGCGGATGTGGTGATGAGTCGGTCCTCGGTAGTGGCTTCCGGGCAGATGGTGCCCGTGGGCCTCGATCGAAGACCGGCCGAGCACCCGCGACCGACTCCTGTGCGATCGAACGCATCATGGATGCGTATCGACGATGAAGGAGTAACCCGTGGACGGGTCCACTATCACCGCCACCGAGGCGGTTCTTGACAACGGGCCGTTCGGCTCGCGAACAGTTCGTTTCGAAACCGGCCGCCTAGCTCGCCAGGCGGGTGGTGCAGTGTCGGCGTTCTTGGACGACGACACCATGCTGTTGAGCACGACGACGGCGTCGAAGTCACCGAAGGAGCATTTCGATTTCTTTCCGCTGACGGTCGATGTGGAGGAGCGGATGTATGCGGCCGGGCGCATCCCCGGATCGTTCTTCCGCCGTGAAGGTAGGCCGAGCGAGGATGCGATCTTGACGTGCCGGTTGATCGACCGGCCGTTGCGACCGACGTTCGTGAAGGGTCTGCGCAACGAGGTTCAGGTTGTCATCACCGTTTTGGCTTTGAATCCCGACGACCTCTATGACGTTCTTGCCATCAACGCGGCTTCGGCATCGACGCAGTTGTCGGGTCTGCCGTTCAGCGGTCCGATCGGCAGTGTCCGCGTTGCTCTGATCGATGATCGGTGGGTGGCCTTCCCGCGACATTCGGAGTTGGAGCGGGCGGTGTTCGACATGGTCGTGGCAGGTCGAGTGGTCGGCGACGACGTCGCGATCATGATGGTCGAGGCCGAAGCGACCGAGTCCACCCTGGATCTCGTTCGCAGCGGTTCCACAGCGCCGACGGAGGATGTGGTGGCTGCGGGTCTCGAGGCAGCCAAGTCGTTCATCCGCGTGCTGTGTGAGGCACAGGAGGAATTGGCGAAGACTGCTGCTAAGCCGGTCCAGGACTTCCCGGTCTTCCTCGATTATTCCGATGACGTGTACGACGCGGTCGCTCAAGCGGCGACGGTACGGGTTGCCGAGGCGATGACGATCTCGAGCAAGGCCGAGCGTGAGGCTGCGCTCGATGAGATCAAGGATTCCGTCGTGGAGCAGCTCGCCGGCATGTTCGATGGTCGGGAGAAGGAGATCTCCGCGGCACTGCGTAGTGTGACCAAGGATCAGGTGCGCCAGCGGATTCT
>Ga0180430_10005304_pt1 | contig 10731 bp, 9 predicted proteins | sample SS_ome_9_FD_132999 | JGI IMG/M metagenome (GOLD analysis project Ga0180430, IMG submission 132999) | Hypersaline lake sediment archaeal communities from the Salton Sea, California, USA - SS_1_S_2 metaG | ecosystem: Environmental > Aquatic > Non-marine Saline and Alkaline > Hypersaline > Sediment... | reverse complement strand
TCCCCCTCTATCGCCAGTTGGCGGACCTCCTGCTGCTCAAAGTCCGCTCGGGGGAATACCCGCCGGGAAGCCGCATCCCGTCCGAGCACGCCCTGGCCGCCGCCTACCGCATCGGGCGCCCCACGGCCCGGCAAGCCACCGACTGGCTGGTGCGCAAAGGAGTGCTGACGCGCAAGCGCGGCTCGGGAACCTACGTAAGGGCACCGCAGGAGGAGGTGGACCTCTTTTCCCTGGCCGGCACCCTCTCGGCCTTTCACAAGAAAGGCATTTCCGTGGCTTCCCGCATCCTCCGGGGAATGTTTCTGACGCCCGTCCCCGAAGACGACGAAAACCCCTTTTCGGGGGGGCGGGCCTACTTCCTGTCCCGTTTGAGCCGGGTGGGGACCGATCCGGTGCTTCTGGAAGACATCTACCTGCATCCGGAGATCTTCGCCGGCATCGACCAAGTGGATCTCGAGGACCGTTCCCTTTCCCAGATCGTGGACGAAATGTATTTTCTGAAGCCCGTGGGAGGGAAGCAGAATTTCCGCATCGAGCACCTCAACGGAGAGAAGGCCCGGGTGCTGGGTGTGGCCCCCTCCACGCCCATCCTCGCGGTCCAGCGGTTCATCCACTTCGAGCCGGTCTCCAACGGGGTTTACTCGGAGCTTTTCTGCCGCACGGACCGCTTTGTTTTCTCTCAGACCCTCGGAGGCATGGCCCATGAATGATCGAGGCTATTACGACGGATTCGGCGGGGCGTTCATCCCCGAGGTCCTCGTGGCCACTTTCGACGAGCTGGTGACGGCGTTCGAGGACGCCCGAAGGGACCCTTCCTTTTGGCAAGAGTACGTGGATCTCATGTCCACCTATTCCTGCCGCCCGACTCCCTTGACTTTCGCCGAGAACCTTACCCGGCATTTCGGCGGGGCCCGCATCTACATCAAGCGAGAGGACCTCAACCACACGGGCGCCCACAAGGCCAACAACGTCATGGGACAGGGGCTCCTGGTCAGGCGCATGGGCAAGACGCGCGTCATCGCCGAGACGGGGGCCGGCCAGCACGGCGTGGCCACGGCCACCATGGCCGCCAAGTTCGGCTTCGACTGCACCATCTACATGGGCGAAGTGGACGTGGATCGACAGCGCCCCAACGTGTTCTGGATGGAGCGGCTGGGGGCCGAGGTGATTCCCGTCAAAGAAGGGACCCGCATCCTCAAGGACGCCATCAACGAAGCCTTTCGGGACTGGGTCACCAACATGGACAACACCCATTACGTGCTGGGGACCGCCTGCGGGCCCCACCCCTTTCCGGCCATGGTCTCCTGGTTCCAGTCCGTCATCGGCCAAGAAGCGCGCCGGCAGATCCTGGAGCGGGAGGGCAATCTGCCCGCCAGGGTGTACGCCTGCGTGGGGGGAGGGTCCAACGCCCTGGGCGTTTTCCAGGGGTTTCTGGACGACCCCGTGGAACTGGTGGGGGTCGAGGCCGGGGGCGAGGGGCTGGAGTCGGGGCGCCACGCTTCCCGCCTTTGCTCGCGGGACGCCGGCATCGGCATCGCCCAGGGCTACAAGACCTATTTCCTCCAGAACGACGACGGCCAGATGCGGGAGACCCACAGCGTGGCGGCCGGCCTGGACTACGTGGGGGTCTCGCCCATGCTTTCGGCCTTCAGGGAAAACGGGCGGGTGCGCTTCGAAGCGGCCACCGACCGGGAGGTCATCGACGCCCTGTCCCTGACCCTGCGCAAGGAAGGGGTCATCCCGGCGCTGGAGTCCGCCCACGCTTTCGTGCAGGCCTTCAAGGAAGCGCCTTCCCTGGGGACGGGCCAGTGCGTCGTCGTCAATCAGTCGGGGAGGGGGGACAAGGACATTTTCACCATCGCCGACGCCTTCGAGGATCCCCGGTGGAGGGAGTTCATCGTTTCCAAAGCGGAGAGCTACCGTGCTTGAGACTTATTTGAAAAATCGGTTGAAGGAGAAGGACATTCTGCTCATGACCCACATCGTCCTGGGCTATCCGAGCTTCGAAGACTCCCTTCGCATCGTGGAAGCCATGGTGGAGGCGGGGGTGGACCTCATGGAGCTTCAGATTCCCTTTTCCGAGCCCATCGCCGACGGTCCGGTGATCCTGCGGTGCAACCAGCGCTCCCTGGCTTGCGGGTCCACCGTGGACCAGTGTCTGGATTTCGGGGCGGAGGTCGCCGGTCGCTTCGACATTCCCTTCCTGTACATGACGTATTACAACATTTGCTACCGGAAAGGGATCGATGCGTTTACCGACGCCATGGTCCGGGGGGGCATTCGCGGGGCCATCGTGCCGGACCTGCCTCCCGAGGAAGGCGAGGATTTCTGGAGCGCCATGAGCCGGAAAAGCCTGGACCCCGTTCTCATCTACTCGCCCACCACCAGCCTCCGGCGCATGAAGGAGATCGCTTCCTACGGCCGGGGGCTCGTCTATTGCGTGGCGCGCAAGGGGGTGACGGGAGCGCGAACGGATTTTTCCGCGGAGCTGGACGACTACCTTTCCCGCTGCCGGGCCGCCACGGATTTGCCCCTGGCTTTGGGGTTCGGGGTCAAGGACAGGGCGGATGTCGATTTTCTCAAGGGCAAGGCGGACATCGCCGTCATCGGGACCCAGACCATTCGGCTCATCGACGAGCGGGGGGTGGACGCGGTGGGGGATTTCATCAGGGGACTTAGAGATTGAAAGTGAATGCGAAAGGAGAAGGATCCATGGGCAGGAAACTGGCGTTGTTGATGGTTGCGGCGTTGATTTTCAGCGGGGGGCTTTGCCACGGGGCCGAAACCCTCAAGATCGGCTACATGGCCACCATGTCCGGGCCCGCCGCCAGCCTGGGCAAGGACATTCTGGACGGGTTCAAGCTGGGCATGGTCCATTGCGGCGACCAGCTCGGGGGGCTGCCCGTGGAGCTGGTGGTGGGCGACGATCAGCTCAAGCCGGAGATCGGGGTGCAAGTGGCCACCCGCTTGCTGGAAAAGGAACGGGTGGACCTCGTCACCGGCATCGTCTTTTCCAACGTGATGATGGCCGTGGCCAAGCGCATCACGGACCAGGGGGTTTTTCTCGTCAGCGCCAACGCCGGACCGTCTCCCTTGGCGGGAGCCGGCTGTCTTCCCGATCTTTTCACCGTCTCCTGGCAGAACGACCAGACCCATTCGGCCATGGGCAAACACCTCCAGGACCAGGGCGTCAAGCGTTTGTATCTCATGGCTCCCAACTATCAGGCGGGCAAGGACGCTCTCGTCGGCGTGAAGCGCTACTTCAAGGGGGAAGTCGTCGCCGAGGTCTACACCAAGATCAACCAGCCCGATTACGCGGCGGAGCTGGCGCAGTTGCGCGCGGCCAAGCCCGACGCCGTCTTCGTGTTCTATCCGGGAGGCATGGGCATCAACTTCGTGAAGCAGTACGCACAAGCGGGCCTCAAGGAGGAAATTCCTCTCTACACCACGGCTTTCACTCTTGACCAATCGGTTTTGCAGGCCATGGGCGACGCGGCCTTGGGGCTCAAGAACTCCAGCTTCTGGAGCCCGGACCTGGACAATCCCGTCAACCAAAAGTTCGTGGCCGATTTCAAAGCCGCCTACGACCGGCTGCCTTCCCTTTTCGCCGCTCAGGGCTACGACGCGGCCCTTCTCATCGACAGCGCCGTGCGGGCCGTAGGAGGCGACCTTTCCAAGAAGGACGAGCTGCGGGCCGCCTTTCGCAAGGCGGATTTCCAGTCGGTGAGAGGGGACTTCAAGTTCAACAACAACCATTTCCCCATCCAGGACTTCTACATCCGAGAAGTGGTGAAAAACGACGACGGGGTGCTCACCAACAAGCTCATGGGCGTGGCCTTCGAAGACCACGCCGACGCCTATCACGAGAAATGCTCCATGAAGTGGTAGCCGTCCCTTCTTTCCGGTTGGAGCCGAAAGTAAATACTCGGCCACGAGCTTCCGATTTCGGATTTCGCCTGAACGGGCTTTTTCGTTCGGGCGCTGCTTCAAGGCGGCTTCCAGCCCCTTGGCTCCATCCGTTCATTGCGAGACGGGAGCCCTCTTCGGAGGGCTTCCCCGAGCGAGGCGTGAAACATGGACCCGGTTCTGCTTCTCATTCAAGGACTCAACGGCTTGCAGCTGGGCGTCATGTTGTTTCTCATGGCGGCGGGTCTGACACTGGTTTTCGGGGTCATGAACCTCATCAACCTGGCTCACGGCTCCCTGTACATGGTGGGGGCCTATCTGGCGGCCGTGCTGCAACAGAAGACCGGGTCCTTCTGGCTGGCCGTCCTTCTGGCCCTTCCCCTCACGGTGCTGACGGGAATGCTCGTGGAAGCGATCTCCCTGAGGACCCTGTACGAGCGGGACCACCTGGATCAGGTCCTGGCCACCTACGGGCTCATCCTGTTTTTCAACGAGCTGATGCGCATGGTCTGGGGGCCTCAGGCCTATTTCATGGCCCTTCCCCAAGGGTTTTCCCGTCACGTGGAGATCCTGCCCGGGGTGCCGTACTCCCTGTACCGGTTGCTCATCATCGGCATCGGTTTGGCCACGGCCGTCTTCCTGTACTGGCTGGTGCACGGGACCCGGCTGGGCATGCTCATCCGGGCCGGGGCCGACAACCGCCGCATGGTGGGGGCCCTGGGAGTCAACGTGAAGCTGTTGTACACGGCGGTTTTCGGCCTGGGAGCAGCCTTGGCGGGACTCGCCGGCATGATGGCGGGGCCTCTGGTTTCCGTGGAAACGGGGATGGGGGAGCCGGTCCTGATCCTGGCCTTCGTGGTGATCGTCATCGGCGGCATCGGATCGGTGAAGGGTGCCCTGTGCGGGTCCGTGCTGGTGGGGTTGGCGGATACCTTCGGGCGCGTCCTGCTGCCGGCCTCTTTGGCGTCCATGGTGATCTACGTGGTCATGGCCGGGGTCCTCTACTGGAAGCCTAGGGGATTGTTCCCGGTGCATGGGTAGGGCGATGGCCGCTGATCAGCGATTAGGGGTCGGGGGCCGGGGGGCCGGCGAGGCAAGCAATCGACCAATCATTCAAAAACCGGAAATCCGAAACCGGAAACGAGAAACATGAAGCCGCTTCTCGCCCAACCGTCAACCTGGACCAGGGTCGCCGTTCTCGCCTCGGTGGCGGGGCTTTTGATCCTCGTCCCGCTGTGGGGACAGCCCTTCTACGTGCGACTGGGGAGTCGCGTGATGATCTACGCCATGGCGGCCTTGAGCCTGGACCTTCTGGTGGGCTACGGGGGCATGGTGAGCCTGGGGCATGCGGCGTTTTTCGGCGTGGGGGCCTACACGGTGGGCATCCTGGCTTATCACGGGACCATGGAGGGCCTCGTGGCCTGGCCCGCCGCCATGGGAGCGGCGGCCCTGCTGGCCCTTCCCATCGGGGCCGTGAGCCTGCGCACCAGCGGGGCCTACTTCATCATGATCACCCTGGCGTTCGCCCAGATGCTCTATTATCTTGTCTTCAGCCTGGAGGGCTACGGGGGAAGCGACGGCATGCCCATGGCTTCGCGCAACGTCCTGGCGGGGGGACTGGGCCTGGACCATCCCGCGGGCTTCTATGCGTTGTGCGCGGTCCTGCTGGCAGGGGTCTTCGCCGTGTGCCGCCGTCTGGTGCGGTCTCCCTTCGGGCTGGTGGTGACGGGGATTCGGGAAAACGAAAGGCGCATGCGATCCCTGGGATACGCCACGTACCGCTACAAGCTCGCGTGCTTCGTCCTTTCCGCGGCCATCGCCGCCCTGGCGGGAGGTCTCATGGCCAATCAGACCCTCTACTTGAGCCCCTCTCTCATGCATTGGACCCAGTCGGGCCACCTTCTGGTCATGGTCATCCTGGGCGGCATGGGGACCTGCACGGGGCCGCTGCTGGGAGCTTGCGCCTTGCTGGTGGGGGAGGAGGTGCTGTCGAGCTTCACGGAGCACTGGATGATCATCCTGGGCCCTCTTTTGATCCTGGTGGTGCTGTTCGCCAAAGGGGGCCTTTACGGGTGGCTGCGGGGAGAGGGTCGGGATGGGTGAGCCTCTGCTCGAAGTCCGCCGATTGGTGAAGACCTTCGGGGCCATGACGGTGACGGCTTCCGTGGACCTGACCGTGCATCCCGGCGAGATTCACGCCGTCATCGGTCCCAACGGCGCGGGCAAGACCACTCTCGTGGCCCAGATCGCCGGCGAGCTTCCCCCGGATTCCGGCTCCATCCGCTTTAAGGGAAAGGACGTCACCCGCTCCCCCGTCCACGCGCGCTCCCGTTCGGGCATGGGCCGGCTGTACCAGCTCACCAGTCTTTTTCCCGGCTTCTCGGCCCGGGACAACGTCCTGCTGGCCCTCCAGGCCCGCAACGGCCACTGCTTTCGCTTCTGGAAGGATGCCCGGCGCGACGACTCCCTCAACGCGAGGGCCTTGGAGTGTCTCGAGCTTGCGGGGCTGGCTCGCGCGGGCGACGTTCGGGCGGAGCGGCTGTCCCACGGCGAGCAGCGGCAGCTGGAAGTGGCCATGGTGATGGCGGGCCGGCCCCGGCTCATGCTTCTGGACGAGCCCACCGCCGGCATGGGGGCCGAGGAAACCTCGAAAATGGTAGGCCTCCTGTCGCGACTGCGCGAGAGCCACTCCATGCTTTTGGTGGAGCACGACCTGGAGGCCGTGTACGCCCTGGCCGACCGCATCAGCGTGCTGGTGTACGGCAGGGTCATCGCGTCGGGGGGAGTGGAGGAGATTCGCTCGGACCCGGACGTTCGGCGAGCGTATCTGGGAGAGGACGAGGGGGAGTCGTGAGCTTGCTTCGAGTGCGGGACCTGGAGGCGTACTACGGGGCCGGGCAGGTCCTTTTCGGCGTGGACCTGGAGATCGGCAAGGGGGAGGTGGTGGCCCTCCTGGGGCGCAACGGCATGGGGAAGACCACCACGGTGCGGGCCGTGATGAACCTGGGGGTGATCCGGTCGGGGGTGGTGGAATTGGGGGGAAGGGACCTGCTTCGGCTTCCTTCCTACCGCATCGCCCGCCTGGGCGTGGGGCTGGTCCCCGAAGGGAGGCAGGTGTTCCCTCACCTCACCGTCCGGGAGAATCTGGTGGCCACGGCGGCCCGGCGCTCCAACGGGGCGTCCTTGTGGACCTTGAATCGGGTTTACGAGCTTTTTCCCGTCCTCGGGGAGCGGAGCCGCCAGCCGGGCGACCGGCTATCGGGGGGCGAGCAGCAGATGCTGGCCATCGGCCGGGCCCTCATGACCAACCCCCGGCTGCTCATTCTGGACGAAGCCACCGAAGGGCTGGCCCCTCTGGTGCGCAAGGAAATCTGGAAGTGCATCGAGCGCCTCAAGAAGCTGGGGCATTCCATCCTGGTCATCGACAAAAACCTGGACGCTCTTTTGCGCGTGGCCGACCGCCACGTGGTTTTGGAAAAGGGCCGGGTGGTGTGGCGCGGCAGCTCGAGGGAGCTGGCGTCGGACCCTCGGGTGAGGGCCGAGCACCTGGGGGTTTAGGCTTTCGCAGAGCCCCTTGATATGGCACGCGAAGCGTCTTCCATGGAGATCCTGACTTTCCGCGAAAACGCCGACATTGGCGGTGTTTTCGCGGATGCCGTCAGTGCTGAAGGCATGGGCCGCAACGACATGTCGTTGAGCTCGCTTTGCGCCTTCGCAAGGCACTCTCCCCGAATCGTGGCATCTATGGAGAGACGCCTTGGCTTTTTCCTGAAGGTTTTGCTCGCTACGACGGTTTCTTCGACTCTTCTCCGTCCATAGCCTCGTTTGTCCATAGCGGTTCTATCGACCTCCGGTTCGCCGTGCACACGCTCTTTCTCGATTTCTTTTTGAATCGAAAGGGAAAAACGGATACTCTTGCTCGAAACAGCTTCTTTGGGGGTGTGGCTTCAGGGATTTGGTAAGTCAATTTTACCGCATCTTTGGCTTCCTCTTGAAAAAGTCCGTGAGATTCTCGAAACGTTTGAAGCTTCTTCCGACAGAGCAACCGAGCCTTTGCCCCCTCAAGGGAGCTTTGAAGAAATGGAATCATACGCCGAGCAGGCCCCGGGACGATCGCGATGACCGCCAAACCCACCTATGAGGAACTGGAAAGACGCGTTGCGGAACTGGAGGGGCGAAGCCGGCGTTTGGCCGAGCTCCACGGCCGGCTGAAGCGAAGCCTGAACTTCACGGAATCCCTGTTGGCCTCTATCCCGACTCCCGTCTTCTGGAAGGACGCCGACGGTCGATACCAGGGCTGCAACGCGGCTTTCACGGAAATCATGGGGGTAACGTCCGAACGGATCCGGGGGAAGACCGTTCAGGACTTGTGGCCCGGCGAACAAGCCGGCGTCTATCGTCGGAAGGACCTGGAGCTGCTTGAAAACCCCCGACACCAGGTTTACGAATTCGAAGTGAAAGACAAGCGGGGACGGGTCCGACCGGTCGTCTACTACAAGAATGTCTTCCTTGACGAGAACGGGACGGTGGCCGGACTCGTGGGCGGGTTCGTCGATATCGGCGATATCCGCAAAGCGCGACTGGAGCATCGAACCCTTTTTTCCATGTCCCTGGACATGATCTGCGTCGCCGACATCAACACGGCTACCTTTCTCAAGGTCAACCCGGCGTTCACGGCCACCCTCGGCTACGGCGAAAGCGAGCTCCTTTCCGCGCCCTTCACCGATTTCATCCACCCCGAAGACATCGGGCCCACCCGGGAAGTCGTGGAGAAATGCCTGAGGAAGGGCGAGAAGGTCATCAATTTCAAGAACCGCTATCGCTGTAGGAACGGCGAATATCGATACCTCAACTGGGTGTCCCATCCAGTGCCCGAGGAAGGGGTGACGTATGCCGTGGCCCACGACGTCACCGAAGAGATTCGAGCCTACGAAGCCCTGCGCGACCAGCGCAACCTGCTCAACAGCCTGTTCGACAACCTGCCGGTGGGGATTAGCGTCTGGGACGCCGAAGGCCGTCCGCTGATGATCAACAAGGGCTTTACCGAAATCACCGGATACGCCATGGAGGACGTCGGAGGGCTGGATGACTGGCTCTCCAAGGCGTGTCCGGGCCCGGACTATCCTCGCACGATGATCGAGGGCTGGCGGACGACGAAGGAATCCGCCGCCGTCCGGGAGCTCAAGGTGACCTGCCGGGACGGCGGCGTCAAGGACGTCGAATTCCGCGGGATCTTTTTGAAGGACGGCCGTTTCCTGGCCACCTTGTCCGACGTCACCGACAGAGTGCGCGGCGAAGAGGCCCTCAGAACCTCCCACAAGCGCTTCTTCAAGGTGTTGAACAGCATCGACGCCACGATCTACGTGGCGGACATGAAGACTTACGAAATCCTTTTCATGAACAGGCGCATGATCGAGGACTTCGGCGGCGACCTGACCGGCGAGATCTGCCACGAGGTTTTCCGAAAACAACCGGCTCCCTGCCCGCACTGCACCAACGACCGTTTGATCGACCAAAACGGTCGGTCCGCCGGTGTCGTCGTCTGGCAGGGGCAAAACCCCGTGTCCGGCAAGTGGTACATCAACTACGACCGCGCCATCGAATGGATCGACGGGCGGATGGTCAGGATCCAGATCGCCACCGACATTACCGATCACAAGAAAATGGAAGACGCCCTTCGAAAGGCCCAGAGGATGGAGGCCGTCGGAACGCTGGCCAGCGGCGTCGCCCACGACTTCAACAATCTGCTCATGGGCATCCAGGGGCGTGCTTCCCTGATATCCGTGGATTTGGACCCCGGCCACCCCCATGCGGAGCACGCTCGCGCCATCGAGGAATACATCGAGAGCGCGGTCGGCTTGACCAGGCAGTTGCTCGGTCTCGCCCGAGGCGGCAAGTACGAAGTCAAGCCGGTGGATATCAACGCCCTGCTTGAATCCACCGCGGCCATGTTCGGCCGGACCCGGAAGCAGCTCCGCATCCGGGCCAAGACGGCCGAGGAGTCGCTGGTGGTCGAAGCCGACAAGGGACAGATCGAGCAGGTGCTCCTGAACATGTATGTCAACGCTTGGCAGGCCATGCCCGACGGGGGCGATCTTTATCTTGAAGCCCGGTCGGCGGTGCTGGATGAAAGCGCGAGCCTTGCCTATCGGATACCGCCGGGAGGCTACGTGAAGATCTCCTTGACCGACACGGGCGTCGGGATGCCCGAGGAGGTCCTGCGGAAGGTTTTCGACCCCTTTTTCACCACCAGGGAAAAAGGACGCGGGACCGGGCTGGGGCTGGCTTCCGCCTACGGCATTGTCCGCAACCACGGCGGCACGATCACGGTTTACAGCGAAGTGGGTCATGGAAGCACCTTTACCATCTACCTGCCACGCTCCCGGAAAAGCCTCGTGCCCGAGGCTCCGACCAAGGGAAAGCCGGTCGGTGGAACGGAAGCCATTCTGCTGGTTGACGACGAGGCCATGATCACGGAGGTGGCCGAAGCCATGCTGGCAACCCTGGGTTACCGGGTGATCGCGGTCAACGACGGGGAATCGGCCGTGCAAACGGTGAAGCGCATGGGAGACGGGATCGACTTGATCGTCCTGGACATGATCATGCCGGGAATGGACGGTGGAAAGACCTTCGACCGTATTCGTGAAATTCGGCCTTCGGTGCCGGTGATCCTGTCGAGCGGCTACTCCATCAACGGCCAGGCCTCGAAGATCATGGAGCGCGGGTGCGACGGCTTCATTCAAAAGCCCCTCGACATCTCGGAGCTGGCTCGGAAAGTCAGGGAAGTGCTGGATCGACGAGAGAAATGACGGAGCGACGAATGGA
>Ga0180430_10005303_pt1 | contig 10731 bp, 8 predicted proteins | sample SS_ome_9_FD_132999 | JGI IMG/M metagenome (GOLD analysis project Ga0180430, IMG submission 132999) | Hypersaline lake sediment archaeal communities from the Salton Sea, California, USA - SS_1_S_2 metaG | ecosystem: Environmental > Aquatic > Non-marine Saline and Alkaline > Hypersaline > Sediment... | reverse complement strand
TTCCATGATTCCCTATCCGAAATTCAGTTTTCCCAATACCGCCCAGCGCGATAATTCGTTCGGTCACCTGGAATAGGAATGAGTCGATTCATCGGCTTCCTCATCGAAAGATACCATCATGAAACAATATCGATCTTATCAATACCCGTGGATTTTGCCCGTACTGTTCGGTCTGATTGCATCGGTCGCTTCGCCATTGTACGGCCAAACAGCCGATCCGCTGGGCGATCAACCGGTCGATCCGTTTAGCCCTCATGTAATTTCTCGGCCAGAACCGCGTGTAAAATCGGAATTGATCATCGAACGGGTCGAGCCCACCGACAACCCGGACGCGCCTTCGATCGAAGAACGAATCGAGGCCGCGCTGCGCGAAAAGACGACGATCGATGCCTACGAATGGCCGCTGACCGACATCATCGAAGACCTGTCGAAAAAACACAAGATCCCGATCCGCATCGACCTTCGGACCTTTCAAGAAGAGGGCATCGATCCGACGATGCCGATCTTGCAGACGTTTGACGGCATTTCGCTCGGGGCGGCGCTGAAGCTGATGCTCGGCGAACACGGCCTCGAATATGTCATCAAACGCGAGTCACTGATGATCACCAGCAATTATGAGGCCAAATATCAACTCTCTACGCGTGTCTACGCAATCACCGATTTGCATGTCGCTACGGATTACGTTTCGGCGCCCGAATATGATGGTATTGTATCGATCGAAGATGCGATCACTGGCACGATCAAACCGCAGACCTGGACGCGTTTCGGCGGGTGGGGCACCGTCTCGCTACAGCCAGTCGCCGAAGGCCTGGTACTCGTTATTTCGCAACGCCGGGAAATCCATAAGGCAATCACCGCCCTGCTGCGGGCACTGCGTAAAGTGAACGCACACAATGAAGAGGGCGAGAAAAAGCCGAAGCTGTATTACGACGTCTCGACGCTCTCGCCCGAAGCACGAGCGGCCGAGCGGCGAATCGCGGAAGTGCTGAAGCAGCCCGTAACGCTCAATGTGATCGAAGAGAAACTCAGCGAAGTGCTAAAGCAGATCGGAAAGACGTACAAAATACCGGTCCACATCGACGAGCAGGAGGTGGAATTTGTCGGGACCGACCCGGCGACTCCGGTCACTTGCAGCTACGAAAAGATCTCGCTTGGCGCTGCACTCGGCCTTATTTCGGACCGACACGAACTGGCGTATACGATCAATCACGAGTCGCTAATCATCACGGGTGCCGTAGAGGTGAACTTTTGCAACCTTCGTACTCGAGTCTACGATGTGACCGACTTGGTTCGGTTCGAGACCGAAGAGGGCAAATCGTTCGTCGATATCGAGACGCTCAAGAACACGATCCGATATTCGTTAGACCCGAAGGCGAGGCGGTTTATACCGAACGACGGGCCGGGAACGATCGAAATGGTGCAGCTTCCCAGGCGCGTCGCGATGGTTGTCGATCAATCACCGGCCGTTCAACAGCAAATCGTCAAGCTCCTGGCGACACTTCGCAGCGTCAATGAAAAAGAGAAGGGTGACACACCCTATTACCACGCGAAACCCGAACCGCCGGCCGATCCGCCCGAAGGGAAAGCGGCTGGCCGCGAGCGAAAAATCCCCGCTCCAATGACCGAAAGCGGGGGGATGTTTTAAGAAGGGCACAAGTTCCCGCTTACTCCCTTACTCTCTAACTCCTCGCTTTTCGCTTGCGATAAAACGCAAATCCAAGCATGCCAAGGGCGAAAAGCAGGTACGTCGACGGTTCCGGAACGACGGGCGCGGCGCGGAAGACTTGGATTTCGCTCAGGCCGATGAAGTCGTCATGCCCGTGATTCGACAGAAGATCGAGCCCCAGCCACTGCGTATTGATGCCACCCAGATCGATCTCGTTGGGCGTGTCGTAACCGCTGGCACCGGGTGCAATGTCGAGCAGTTCCGTCGATAGAAGCGTCCATTCGCTGGTGTTCGAGAAATCCGTCCCGGGTGAAGCGACCAAAGCCGCGTAAACATCGACATCCTTCACGCCACGATCGTCCGCGCCGTTCGTCGTATTGAAGTTCCAAATCTTCATGCTCCCCAAGTCCATCGCTGAACCCATATCGAGCATCACCCAAGCACTTTCATTGAGAACACCCGTCGTGTCGTCGATATTCAAACCATTGGTCATCCAGCTAAGGTCGTCGCCGTAATTCGACGCCCCATGCGTTTCGAGTACTCCGTCTCCACTGACGTCGGTCATACCAGAATTGTTGACTAGATTTGCCACCGGACGAAAGCTATTGATCGGATGCGTCGACGAGGCCGTCGCCGTCATGCTGGCCGGATAGATCGTCGGATCGTCGGTAAGATAAGAAAAGCGTACCGCGTCGGCAACGGGACCAACGTTCGACGTTCCTGCCGACGTTCCGATGGACGAAATCATCAGGCTGCCCGCTGTTCCGGCATCGAATTTGTAGACACCTTGCGTATTCCACTGATCGGAATTGATGCTTTGGTTGACCGTCAGACCCGTCGTCCCTTCGGCGTGGTTGATCGTAACGGGGACGTTGTTTGCCCAACCGAAGGTCGGCCAATACATGTCGACTTGATAGAAACCGTCGGTCGGAATCGTCGGTGTGTAGGTCGCCGTCGCACCGGCATTATAAAAAGCGAACCGCGAACCGGTATCGTTGTACGAGCCCGGCTTGTTACTCGTGCCCGTTTCGCCTCGGTAGTGCCAATCGCCGTCGGCGCTGCTGGGCGTCCAACCGATATCGACCGTGTTGGGCAAACCGGTACCACCACCGTCATCGATGATAATCACCTGCGCATGAGCAAGCGAGACCGAGAGAACATAGAGCGCAATGAGTACAAAGCTGGCCGATCGAAAGTAACGCATCGCTATCACCTATCGTAAGAAAGGTTCGTAAATCGAAGAGGGCACCAGAACTTTGTGCCCGAAAACTCTCGACAAGGAAGAAGGACTGTCGACAAGAAATCGACCGGCAAACCAGACGCCACTGCCTCACCTTGCGCAGCCCCTACATCCACATGTAATATTACCAATCTCCTGTATTTACCACAATCATTTTGCATAACATAAGTTCGTTTTTGGGGGTATTTTCGTGCCAAAGCACCCCACTCGAAAACGAAACGCATGTTCACTTCTTTGTCATTGTACTACACTTTTGTTCCGTTCATTTTAGCTGGCTCGCGTCATTACTGGCTACATTGAGCTATCCTTGGCTTTTGGTATGGATCGCATTTCCTTGAAATCCCCGCCATGTGATGGGTTTTGCTTGAAATCTGTTGCGCTCGCAATAATGATGGATATGTATAGCGACTTGCTATTCGCCTAGCATGGGGAGCGGTACATCATTGCTTCGCACTCGGGTCGCTCGATCGAATACAACTAGACTTGCATCATGATTCACGGATCGTATTTACGGAGTTTGAGGCAAAGATGAAGACTACAATTTCTCGGACATTATTTGCACTGGCATTTTTGACTTGCGCGTGCCACTTCGGCGTGGCAGCGGGACAGGTATTCGTCGACGACTTCGACGACGCGAACGGCACATTGCTTAATGGCAAAGCACCAGACATGGGAAGCGGGAACTGGAATGTTACCGTTGGTAGCGGCGGTCTCGATGTGCAGAACGGCGCCCTCGATACGACGGGCGGCGCGCGTCAGGCGTTCGGTACCTTCACCGACTCGCTCAGCCCGGGCGAAACGCTTCACTTCTCTTTCGAAAACGAAACGGTTGGTAATTTCTTCAGTGGCGGATATGCGAATCTCGCTCTCTTTGAAGGAAACACCGAGCGCATCGCGGTCGGCGATTCGGGCAGCACCAACACATGGTCGCTCGAACATGCCGGTGTTGGCCTGGTATATACGGCACCGGCGGCAGCGCCGGGAAGTCAAACCCCGAAAGCGAACGGTTCGCTGACGTACGACTACAACACGGGCGAATACAACTTCTCGGTCACGCCCGATGGCGCGGCGGCTCTTAGCGATAGCGGCACGATTGCTGGTGGCGACGGATACGGGATCAACCGAATTCGTATCGCGAACAACAATGGCGGTGACGTCTCGGTCGCCGGTATGTCGGCCTCGATTCGTTCCTCGCTAACCAGTAACACCGTTTTTGCCGACGATTTCAGTGACGCGAATGGCACGCAGATCGGCGGCAAAGCGTCGGACGTCGGCCGCGGTTGGACACAAACCAGCGGAGGTGGCGTCTCGGTACAAGATGGGGCGATCAACACGTCCGGCGGCGCACGCGTGATCTGGGGCGAGTTCTCCGATACGCTCAGTCTGAATGAAAGACTCTATTTCGATTTCAGCACTGAATCGCTGGGGAACTTCTTCAGTGGCGGATACGCCGGCGTTAGCCTCTATGACGATGAAGGCGTCGAACGCATTTTCATCGGCGACACGAGTGGCGGCACGACGTGGGGACTCGCCCAATCGGGACTGAACTTCCTGAGCGACATCGACGTCGGTGACGCAACGGCCGAACTGATTTACGATTTCAATACGGGCGATTACTCGTTCCTGCTCGACGGAGAGATGCTCGACTCGGGTACGATCACTGCCGGTCTGGAGCTTGACAGCTTCCGGGTTGCCAACAATAACGGTGGCGACATTAAGCTTACTGAAATCAACGCCCGTTTCAAAGTCCCGGAACCGACAACCTTCGCACTTGCAGCGCTGGGTCTGCTCGGCGTGGCATTTGGAATGATCCGCCGCAAGAAGTAATCGCTTCGCAACCAATCAACACTCACGCACTTGCGATCCTTCCGATTTCGTTTGGAAGGGTCGCTTTTTTTATGCCCCCTAATCCGATTTATCGACCGTTAAAATCGCACTTTCGGCCCATCGCTCACGGCTTGAGGCCTGCTTTCCAAATAATTCCGAACTTATGTCGCCCAAGCAGCCCCTAAATGCTTGACCGACGGCGAATTGTGTGGGATATTTCGAAGATACGGAGCGTATATCGTTCCATCTATTCTCGCTCGACTCGGCGGCCCGCTAAAGTGGATTCGCGTGCTGCCGAGCCGGTCCCCTCTCGAAAAGGAACAGTACCATGAAACGCAGAGGTAAAGCGGTTAGTTTGTCGGCGATTTTGACGGTCGCCATCATCAGCGGAATGAACTTCGCTGCAGCTCAAGAAACAAGCGACGAAACAACGGTGACCGGAACCGTTACCGACGTGACACTCTATCGCGGTCAGGCGATGGTTAGCCGAGTCGTGCCGATCGAGGCAACCGACGGACAGGCCGAAGTTCAAGTCATCGTGACCGACCTGCCCTCGCGAATCGTCGACGGCAGTCTCTTTGCCGAAGGTGCCGAAGGCGTCGAAGTTCGCGCCGTCCGCCAGCGCACCCGCGCGGTCCGCGAAACGCCTGACGAGGAAGTCCGCAAAATCGAAGACCAGATCGAAACCGTCGAGGAGCAAATCGCGTCGGTCACGAAACAGACCGAGGTGATCAAAGCACGAACGGCTTACCTGGACAAACTCGACGGCTTTGTCGCACCGACGGCCAAGCTCGAACTATCGAAGGGCGTGCTCGATCCCGAAGGGCTCGAGAAGATAACGCTCTTTGTCTTCAGTCAGCGAGAAGAAATCGCGGAGCAAGAGCTCGAAATCACCAAGCAGACGGCGAAGCTTCGCGAAGAGCTCAGCCTGCTGCAGCGAAAGCGGAGTGAAATGACGAGCGGCTCGACCAAGAACGTCAACGAAGCGATCCTCTTCCTCTCGAAGACGGCCGCGACAGCGACGACCGTAAAGCTGAACTATCTCGTCTCGGGCTGCGATTGGTCGCCCACCTACACGATCCGCGCCGAGACCGAAGAGTCGGACATCGACATCGAGTGCAACGCGATGATCAGCCAGCTCAGCGGCGAAGATTGGAAGGGAGTTCAACTCACGCTCTCGACCGCCTCGCCGGCGTTGTCGGCCGCCATCCCCGGCCTGGCCGCGTTCCCCGTCTTCCTTTCGCCCACGACCGAGGATGATATTGAAACGCAGAGCGAACGCGACGTCCTAAAGACGCTGCAATCGATCCGTCGACGACAGTCGCAGGCTGTGCTCTCGTTCCAAAACACGATCTCGCCTACGGATAACGTCGGCCTGAACTGGGACGCGAACGTTGCCGCCAACGAGTTCCAACAGCAGGAACTGTGGAACGGTAAGGTGATCCTGCAGGCGCCCAAGGTCAAGCTCTTCACGGCCGACAATGGCCCGAGCCTGACCTACTCGATCGCCACGCCGGTCAGCCTCGACAGTCGCAGCGACCAGCAGATGGTGCGAATCGTCAAGTGCAGCTTGCCCAGCAAGTTCTACCACGTTGCGGTGCCCGTGCTCACGAGCTTCGTTTATCGTGAAGCGGAAGTGAAGAACGAAAGCGATCTCGATCTGCTGGCAGGTCCAACAACCGTTTACCTCGGTCGACGATTCGTCGGTCAAAGCGAGATCCCGACGGTCGCTCGCGGACAGACGCTCGTTATCGGGTTCGGCGCCGATCCCGGACTTCGCGCGTCGCGTCGGCTGCTCGATCGTAGCGAAACGATCCAGGGCGGTAACAAGAGCTTGACGTTCAAGTACCAGCTTCAGGTCGAGAACTTCACGGACGCGGCCGCAAAGGTTCGGCTGATGGATCGGATTCCGCACAGCAGTCGCACGGCCGAGATCAACGTCTCGCTGGGCGATACAAGCGTGCCCGTCTCGACCGACCCGATCTACATGAAATCGGAAGAACCGCGAGGTATCCTCCGATTCGAGGTCGACGTAACGAGCGACGAAGCGACGACGGTCGATTACGAGTACTCGGTCGAATTCGATCGCCAATACTCGCTGTCAACCGTTTCGAGTCAGCAACGTCAGTCAAAATCGCAGTCCAGCGGCAGCGATCCATTCGGCGGCGCGATGCCCTCGGCCCCGGAGGACGATTACCAAATGGAATTCGAAGATATGCAACGCGGCCGCGCGACGTTTTAGTCGCTTCGCGACAGTGGCTAGTGGTTAGTGGCCAGTGGCTAGTTTTTAACGGCGACGCTGAGTGTTTGATAACGCTTGGCGTCGCTTTTTTTTGTTTGAGGGCATTTCACAGTTGGCGGCACAGGTATATAATTGCTTCCGTTCCATAGAATCATCTTCGTCACAAGAAAGGTTGTTTCATGTGGCCAGAAAACGAAGAATCGCCTAATGACATCATCCGAGGTAAGTTCGGTGAAATCGCGATCAGCCTCGAAGAGAGTGAGCTTGGGGTTATGATTTTCGACAGGATGGAGCAGTTATTTAGCCACCCTAGCGTCGGAAATGTTACCAATTTATCGATTGGCAATTGGGGCATGTGCTGGGAGGAAGACAGCACGACGGTCGTCACATTGCTTGTTGAATCTGCCAACAAGCTACCGAATCTCAAAACCCTTTCGATCGGTCAGGTCGAACCGGGCGAGTGTGAACGCTCATGGATTCTTCAGTCGGACATGACACCGATCTGGTCCGCCTTTCCGAAGCTCGAATACTTTCACATCGAAGGCGGAAGCGGACTATCACTCGGAAAAATCCGACACGAGCGACTGAAAACATTATGTATCATAACAGCGGGGCTCGATGGTGCGGTCGTTCGGCAAATCGCTGCTGCCGAACTTCCTTCCCTTGAGAGACTCGATTTGGGTCTCGGCTGCAGGCAAAGCGGAGCGTCGGTGACGATCAACGACATCCGGGCAGTTCTTGATCGATTTCCGAACCTTAAGTCATTAGGCCTGAGCAATTCTGAACTCGGTGATGAAATCGCTGCCATGATCGCCAACTCACCAATCCTCGACTCGTTAGTATCCCTCGACCTGTCATGCGGGACGCTATCGGACCAAGGCATGGCGGAACTCCTCTCGTCACCGAAAATCAGAATCTTAAAAAACCTTGATGTGAGTTGGAGTTATCTTTCGGACGAGATGGTGAAGCGACTTGAAGACGCTCCCTTCAGCGTCAACACCGAAGCTCAAAGAATCGATTTCAGCGAAACTGTTGACGGCAAAGTTCAGAATCGGCGTTACGTTTTGATCTATGAATAACAACTGCGCAATGTCTGCCTATGTGATCGAACAATCACCCAAGCGAATAAATTGATCATTATCCCGTAAGCTGCTAAGAAATCGATAAAGAAATCACGATTATCGACAGACAGCTTTTAGCGGTCGGGCTTGCCCGACGTGCGGTCGCGTGATGATGGTCCGCGTGCAGCCACACGTCGAGCAAGCTCGACCGCTAACACTTCTGCAACATCGATCGGTTTGCTTTCTTTGTCCGTATATTCGTCCTGCCGATTCTCCTCTTCCGACGCTTGCATTTTCCACTCGATCTTGGTAAAACGATACCTGTCTTCACGCACTGCGATTTCAGGAATATTCATAAGGCTAACCGATGGATACGGATAAGAACTACTCGATTGAAACTGGAGATCATGGAACCTCCTGCCGGCTCGAAGTCAGCAACGAAGAGTCGGAGCGGGGGATCCAGATGGTCGACAAACTGAAAGCTTTGTTCGCCGATCAGCGGGTTTCGGAAGTGACCCATTTGGAAATCGGCTCGTGGGGAAAATGCTGGGAGATCGATAGCTCGTCGGTCGTTGAGGCATTGGTCGAATCAGCCGATCGACTGCCGAATCTGACATCGCTAAAGCTGGGTGACATGACCTGGACCGATTGCGAACTCTCATGGATCAAGCAGTCCAATGTCGAACCGTTCTGGGAAGCGTTTCCGAATCTAGAATATTTGAACATCAGAGGCGGGAACGGCTTGTCGCTCGGGACGATTCGCCATCAGCGTTTAAAAAGACTCGATGTCTTTTCGACCGGACTCGACGGTAGTGTCGTGCGGCAGATTGCGGCCGCCGAACTTCCAGCCCTGGAGAATCTTGAACTCGGTCTTGGTTGCAGTCCTGGCGGCTCGACGGTAACGATCGACGACGTCATTCCGATTCTCCACGGCTTTCCAGCGCTCAAGCGACTCTTTTTGTACAACTCTGAAATATCTGACGATATCGCTGTCGCGATCGCTAATGCCCCGATCCTCGATACACTCGAAGAATTTAGCCTGTCTGAAGGAACGCTTTCTGACCGAGGCGGTGCCGCGCTGCTCGCATCGCCGAAAATTCTGAACTTGAAAAAGCTTGATCTAAACTGGCACTACATGTCGGAAGAGATGACCGAGCGGTTCGTATCACTACCGATCGAAGTCGACATCGACGAGCCAGGAGAGGTCGACGAAGTTGTCATCGACGGCGTTGTTCAATATCGCCGCTATATCGCAATTTCGGAGTAATCATACCAAAGAAGGAAAACACAATGACGATCAGCAAGAACATCAAAAAGTTTTGCGGCAGGCCGATCAAAGAGTACAAGCCGGGCGACAAGATCGATCAACCCGGTGGGTTCGCGTATCGGATTTCGTCCGACTGCTATATGGAAGAGCCCGGACCGTCGGTGCCCGAAAAGCTCGATGCGATCGCCCAAACGCCGGGCATTACGCATCTGGTGATCGGACCTTGGGAGGAATGCTACGAAACCAGCAGTGCCGCGATCGTCGACGCGCTGATCAACTCGGCCGACCGGCTGAAAGATCTCCGAGCACTCTTCATCGGCGAGATGGTCTACGAGCAGTGCGAGATCTCGTGGATCGTTCAATCGTGCATGGAATCGCTTTGGACCGCGTTTCCGGGCCTGCAGCATTTCAACATCCGCGGCGGTAGCGGGTTATCGCTCGGCGCGATGCAGCACGATCGGCTGAAATCGCTCGCCATCCAGTCGGGCGGGCTCGACGCGGAAGTCGTCCGACAGATTACGGCCGCGCGGTTACCTTCGCTCGAATATCTCGAGCTGTGGCTCGGCATTGACGATTACGGCGGAACGGTCACGATCGAGGACATCGAGCCATTGTTGGCCGCGCATCCGAATCTGAAATATCTCGGGCTTCGCGACAGCGAAATGGCGGACGATATCGCCGTTCTTCTCGCCCAGTCGCCGGCCCTGGACGGACTCCGACGGCTCGAAACGCTCGACCTTTCGCTGGGCACGCTAACCGATCGCGGCGGCGGGGCACTGCTTCGCTCGCCACGAATTCAGAGCTTGAAGAAGCTCGACCTCTACCACCATTACATGTCGGTCGGTATGATGCGCGAGCTGGCCGCCCTGCCGATCGACGTCGACGTCAGCGAGCGGCGTGAAGACGACGAGTATCAAGGCAAGACGTATCGCTACGTAGCGGTGTCGGAGTAAGAGGCGGCAGGCGACAAGTCGCATGTTATCATGTACCAATATCCTGTTCCCTACCGCCTCTCGCCTTTAAACCAAGAGTCAAAAGCAAACAATGATCGACGCGAACAAACACATCGGAACGTGCGACGTTCTTTTCATTACGCTCGATACGCTGCGGTACGACGCGGCCGAGGCGGCGACGGCTGCGGGAATGACGCCCGAGCTGGCTGGCGTGCTGCCCGACGGTCAGTGGGAACGCCGCCACTCGCCGGGTAATTTCACCTATGCCGCGCATCATGCGTTCTTTGCCGGGTTCCTGCCAACGCCCGTCGGGCCCGGCCCGCATCCGCGACTTTTCGCTGCGCGATTTCCGGGCAGTGAAACGACGTGCGACGAGACGTTCGTCTTCGACGCGCCCGACTTGGCGTCCGGATTGACCAAGTGTGGATATCGGACGATCTGTGTCGGCGGCGTCGGTTTCTTCAACGGACGATCG
>Ga0180430_10005300_pt1 | contig 10732 bp, 11 predicted proteins | sample SS_ome_9_FD_132999 | JGI IMG/M metagenome (GOLD analysis project Ga0180430, IMG submission 132999) | Hypersaline lake sediment archaeal communities from the Salton Sea, California, USA - SS_1_S_2 metaG | ecosystem: Environmental > Aquatic > Non-marine Saline and Alkaline > Hypersaline >... | reverse complement strand
GACCCGACGCCACCGTGAACGGCCCTTCGATCCGCCCATCCGCCTGCGCCCAGACCTCGAAACCCTCGAGATGATCCAGGCCACTTACGGTCGTGCTGGCAACCGCGCGCGAGAACGACAGCGAACTATCGAAAAGCGACGCATCGTCCTGGCGCTCGAAATACAGATCTGTCACCCCGTCGACGGTGCGCTCGACCACGGCATCGACCGCGCGCTGCGCGTCGACGTTGACCGCCCGGAACAGGCCCGCCGCCCGCTTCCACGGCGACATTGCCCGCACCTTTTCCGTGCGCATGAATGTCATCGCCGCGATGGTGCCGTCGCCGTTGACGATCAGCACCTTGGCCCCTTCATTGACCTGGCTCGACCGCTGATAGGCAATGTCGCGCACATCCTCGATCAGATGGCCGCCGAGCAATGTCAGGCTCTCCGCCGTGTAATCCTGCTCCGCGTCCTGATACAGGAAATCGCGCACGACGCGGCCGCCGGCATCCGCGAAGATGCTTGCGCCTTCGACTTGCACCTGCGGCACACCCGGCAGGCAGCCGTTTCGCGTGGTGTTGATGAACGAAATCGGCAGCGTCGCATCTAGCACGCGATCTGAGACGTACCACTCGCCGCTGTCCGTGAACACTTGCAAATGCCGGCCGGCGAACACGTGATGGATCACTACCTGATCATCCGAGCCCAGCGTGATTTCCAAACCGGCAGCGCTTTCCAGCCCCGTGCTCTGATCGAAATCGAAATAGCTCGAGGAGACGGACATCAGCAGCGTGTCCGGCGCCAGCAGGAAACCGGCCAGCACGAGGCGATCAGCGAAGAACGTGCCGCACCGTGGCCAGCCGGTCGTGGCTGACATCAGGCTGCCGGACGCCGCCCGGCCGTCCTGCAGCGTCGTCACCTCGACCACCCCGGCGTCATTGGTCACTACATCGACAAACAACTTCGGTTGCACCCGGCTGCCATTAGAGCCGCCGAACGTGACATCGAACGTCACGGCCGTGGTCGTTAACGAGATCACGTCGACCTCGATGCCGGATGAAACATTCGGCAGCGCCTCCAGCGCTGCGTCGATAGCCGCCGCAAGCGTGGCCGCGTCCGTCCCGATCGTCACTTGACTGGTCCAGCAATCGCCGACGACAAACGCCACTTTGTCAGGCGCCGAGATCGCCGCAATCGTGATGCGCTGAATTTCGTCTTGCGCGGATCCGAACGACGTGTCGCCGCCGCCGCTCGCGACGTTCGAAAACGTCTGATCGTAGCTTGTCCACTCGAAGTCGGCGCCCTGCCGGAATATCGTGCGCGGCGCAACCTCCGGATGGAGCAGCATCATCAGGTCACGGCTCTGCACGCGCGTCGTCACGTCGAGCTGATCCGATCGCATCGTGATCGGGATGCTGGCCTGCCATTCACCGACCGCGAACACGTCGATATTCCGATCGGTCGCGATCATGGTGTAGGTCTGATCACGGCTGAAGGTAAACGGGTAGCGCCGCACGGCGCTCAATTTCGTCGTTTCCTGCCAGACGGCGATTTCCTTGATCGTGATCACGCCGAGCGACAGCGAACCGGCACCTTTGACCACGACCCGCAAATAGCGCCGCGTGACGGACTGGCCGGCACCGGCGGAAAATCGCCGCGTGCGCGCCGCCGTTCGAATGTTGAACGCCCGGTCGAAGGCGACCCAGTTCGTGCCGTCACTGGAAACCTCGACCGCGAACGCCGCGTCAGCGCTGTTGGCCGCGCACCGGAAGCCGATCACGTCCACGAACGTGAACGCCGTTGCCGCACCGAGATCGACAGAGAACACGACGAACGTGGCGCCGCTGACACCGCTCGTCGTGGCCGTCTCGGTGCTGTCCTGGCAATCGACGACGTTTGCCACCGTGCCACCGTTCGGCGCCGTGACCATCGCTGCCGTCAGCGGGAAGCGCCGCAGCTGCCGCCGCAGGCGGGCCTTGTGGCGAAAGCCGCCGCGCACGAACGCGCCGCCCTGCGGCAGGATTGACAGATTGTCACCGTGCAGCAGGCCGCGTTGGTAGTGCTCGAGATCAATGCGCTCACGCAAGAGCGGATCGAGCACCCCGCGCGAAAAAACGCCGACGACCTCGGCCCGGCGCGCCATCACCAGCTCCTGACATCGACGAACGGCCCACCGGACCCTGGCCCAAAGATGTCCGGCCCGGGCTCCGCCTGCGCGTCCGTCGTCGCCGCCTCCTGCAGCTTGCCGGATTGACCGGGCCGCCGGCTCGAGCCCCAGACATCCTCGCGCAACGCCGCGCGGATGTTCGCGTCCTCGTTCAGCGCCATGGCGAATTCCGCCTTGGCCGCCATCACGAGGCATTCGAGCACATCGGACGGCCAGTCGCTATAGTCAGGCCGGTAGAGATATTTTGCCCAAAGCTGCTCGGCATTGGTGTGCACCTTGCCGGCGGTGTATTCGAAATCCGTGAAGGTGTGCTGCTCGATGCTGTTCCAGATCGCATCCGGCAGGCCGAGACGGTCGCCGGGCAGATTGTATTGATACGACCAGAAGCCATCCGCCGGCGCGGCCGTGTCGCGCGTCAGCGATACGGTCTTGCGCGCGAAGCGCCACGGCTTGGCGGTGAGGATCGCATCGCGCACGCCGTCGAAGATCTTGAGCACATGATCCGCTCCAAAAGCACCCTCGCCCTGAATTGGAAGATTGCCAAGCTCGAGCAGCGCTCGATTGCACAGTCCGACGCGATCCACCATTGTGCCGTGCCTTTACGCGATAGCCATCGCCGTGATGGCAACCGTGGTCGCGCCGGTTGACGATGACACGATGTAAAGCTTTGTTTCCGGCGTGCCGTCGACATCGAGCGACGCCATGATCAGGTCGCCCTCGGCAAAATTCTGATAGGCCGAGTTGAAATAACCGCTGCCCTCGACAACCGTGTCGGCGTCGTTGGTGGCGTAGTGCCAGATCGATTTGGTCGAGCCCGCGCCGTTGCCGATCGAGCCGCCGTGGCCGATACGCCGGAGCCCTGCTGCTGCATATGCCATGTTCGTAAGTCCTGCTGGTGTTGATGAAAGGTTCAGCCGCGCGGCATGCCGCGCGGCCGACGATCAGCGTCAGTTGATGGTGATGGCGCTGTTGCCCTGGAAGCGGCACTCGATGATGCCGCCGGTCGTGCCGCCGAGCAGCACGGTGGCGCCCATGTCCATCCAGTTGTTATGGAGCCAGCCTGTTTTGGAATTTTCCCAGGTGACGCGGGTGTTCAGCTCGTTGCCGTTGTAGCCCGAGCCGATCGACATCCAGTGCCAGGCATAGAACGTCACATCGTTTGTGCTGGTCGGGAACAACTCGTCCGGCCCAGTGAACCAGTTGACGCCGCCCCAGAATTTGGCGCGTCGCACCTTCATGAACGGAAGATCGCCGCGCACCCAGTCAGCCGACGAGAATTCCTCGTAGCCCATCATCTGCGAGAATGCGAGCTGCGGGATCATGCAGTAGGCCCGCCCGTCCTCCGGCACGTCCCGCTTGTAGAGAGCGGTCGAGACCTGCAGCGCCTTGGCCAGGTCCCAGGCCGCGTCGAATGCCCCAATCACCGTGCCGTAAGTCCCGACGCCGGCATGGATCGCGTCGTATATGATGGCGTCATGCTTGCGACCAAGCGCCAGCGCGGCCTGCTGCTGCGCGACCGCGTTCTCGTTTGCGCTCATGCGATCGAGATCGACCTGGTAGACGTATTCGGCCGCCTGATAGGCCTCGGTCGTCAGCTCGACACGGCTGCGGCCCGCGTTCATCGGCACCAGATCGGAGCCGATTTCCATTTTCCGGGCGGACCCTTTTCCGGCCTTCGGAAAATACATCTTCTTGCCGTCGATCTGCGCCGGCGGCATATACGTGCCCCGCAGGACGTGGCCCTGCGATTGGTATTCCATCAGCACGCCGGATTTGTATTTCTCGACGTACCAGGTGCTTGCTTCGGTAGCCATTTGCTGCTCTCACGGTTTGATCGTTTGCGTGCGCTGCCGCCGAGTGCCGCGACGTGAGAGCGGGCCTGACAATCAGGCAATGCCTGATCCGGGTGCCACCGCCGGCGCGGGTCCTGCTGCAAAGCTGCAGCAATCTACGCGCGCGACGGTGCGGGGGGGCCTAAGCCGCCGCGCCATAGAACTGCTTGAACATCTCATCGGTCTGCTGCGCGAACGCCGGATCGAACTCAGGCGCAAGCGCCTGGTTGCGCGGGTCCGCGATGCGCCGATCAAGATCCGCCTTCGTCAATGCCTGCCCCGCGCCGGTGCCGCCGGTCTGCACGCCGACCTCCCGCATCTGCCCGCGCAACGCCTTCAGCGCCAAGATGCCATCGGCTGTCTCCGCCAGACCGCGCAGAACGTTGGCCTGATCCGCCGTCAGCGTCTTGTCAGCCACCAGACCGTCGATATATGTCGTCGCGTCCGTCCAGGCCGCCGCCGCCGCGTTGAGCACATCCTGCTCCGACATGCGCGCGGCGCCATCACCAGCGAGCTTTTTTGCCTCCGCTGTCACGTCGACGCCACCGAGCTTGCCCTGCGCCAGCAGCTCCCCGTGGAAGTCCTGTACGAAGCCCGCGAACTGCTCCTGCGTAAGCCCGTGCTTGTGCGCGATGTTCCGGGCAACAGCAAGCGTTTCGTCCTGCGCCGGATCGCCAACCACCGCCAGCACATCCTCGCTGAATTCGACCTTGTAGTCGTCCGGATTGTCGACGGCCTTGCCGCGCTTGCCCATTTCTTCGCGCGCGCCGCTGTAGGCGGCGAACACTTTTTCCAGCGCCTGCTCCGGCGTGTCGCCGCGCAAATGCTGCGGCAGGCGATCCATGATCGTCCCGCCTTGCTCGCCGCCCGCCGGTTGCGCGCCCGCTGCCTCGTACGGATTGACCGGCGCGGCTGCCGCCGCTGGCGCTTCCCCGCCGCCCGGCGCTCCGCCTTCACCGCCACCCGCGGCTTCGGCTGTGTTGAACGTCATCACAGTCCACATCGCAATCATGCATCATCCGCGCCCGGCGCGGCTCCCTGCTCCATCAATTGCATCAACTCCCGCACGAGATGCCGGCGCGCCTCATGCCAGATGACGCTCGCCGTCAACCCTTCGAGACCAAGGCCGATCAAATTCGGATCGCCTAGGTCCGGCACCGCCTGGTGCATCAACGTCCGGTCAACGAGATACTGCAACGTCGACCGGCCAGCCTCGCCAGCAAAGGTCTGCGCGACATGCTCCGCCAGACGCGCCTGCGGATCGTCGACCTCGGCCGGACGCTGGCCACCGAAGTTTGCCTCGATCTCCTGGACACCGCCCCAGCCGTCCGTTTGCCCGAGCAATCGCGAAAGAGGATCTGTCAATTCACTGCTCCATTCACGATATCCTGCGCTTGTGGCGGCTGCTGCTGCGGCGCGGCCTTCGCCGCCTCGATCGCCATCGCCGCCTGCTCGCGCTGCGCCTCTTGCTGCCGCACCTGGTCACGCTCCGCCTGCGATGGAATGTGGCGCTCCTTGACGCCCATCCATTTCGCCAGCTCGGTCAGCACGTCATCATCGCGCAGCGCCAGGCTCATTTTGTCCGGCCACAGGCCGGCCACGACCTGCGCAAAATCAACGACCGCTTTCGCGTCCTTCGCCATCGCAGCCTGCACGATCGGCGAGACCACGCGCAGACCGACCGCCAGCTGATCGATGTTGAGGCGGTCAGTCGGCAAGATCTTGCGATTGGCCAGGATCTCGTTCGCGCGTTGCACGACCGGCGTCACGATCTCGAGCTGCTGGCGCGCAAGCAACCCGACCATCTCCTCGCCGCCGTCTTTCAGGCGCTCGAGAATTTCAGTCGGCGAGCGCACAGAGCCCGCAGCCGGCGGCATCGTGCGATCCATCTGCGCCTGGCGGATCTGCTCGCGCTCATCCTCGGTGATGATCCGGCTTAGATCATAATCGCCCGGAATGTTGAGCTTTTGCACGCTCGGCCCGAAGGCGCCGCTGGTTGCGTTCGAGCGCACCGGCCAGAACGCACCTGGCGCGAATTTCGCCGTCTTGGGATTGAAGCCGCTGCCGTCTTGATACGCCCAGATCCCGAACAGCGCGATGGCCGCTGCTTTCAGGTCGTACTCGCGCACCTTGTTCAGCGTTTTGGTGCCCGGCAATGACAGCAGTCCCGCACCGAAGCCCTCCGCCTCACCTGCACAAACGAACATGCGCGGCGTGATCCACGGGCTGGCGCGATAGGTCTCGTCGAATATCAGATCCTCATCATCACCGCGCCCGCCGCCGCCAGCCTGGCCGTCCCGGTTTTGCAGCCGGAACACATAAAGCCGCCAGCGCCGCTCATCCTGATGCCACACCGTCGACTGGCAAATCGTGACGGGCTTGTCCTCTTCGTCCTTGATGATGCGCCGCAACTCTTCCGAAAACCTACCTTTCGGCCACATCTCCGCGATCTCATAGGCGCGGAACGATCGCGCCCAGTGCCGGCCAGTGATGTCCCCGTAAGGCCCGCGCTCCAGCGCCACCTCGCACTTCGGCACGGCGACGGTGCGGATCGGATTATAATCGTCTCCCTCCAGCATCAGCATCGCGCCGGTGCCGACAAACTGATCCAAAAACATCTCGTTGGTAGAGACGTGAAAGCTCGAATTGTTGAGCGCGCCATGCTGGATCATGGCGTACCGCTCCAGCTCCTCGTTGAGCGACTTGACCTCCGCCTGCCCTTGCGCCGCCAGCATCGGACCAGCCTCGAGCTGGAAGAACGCCTCGCCCGGCGGCATCAGGAACTGCTGCGCGCGGCCGGCGTATCGCGGCGCGCCACGCAACGGCGTGCTGTCGAAAATCTTATTGAGCGACGGCGGGCCAGGCTGCCGGTTGAGCGCGCCTTGCCGGTACGGCATCAGGTAATCGTACACATCCTGATAGACGTGGTTCCAGTGCTGCAGCGTCTGCAGAGCCGTTGCCGCCCGCTTGCGGATGCGCTTGTTATCTAGCCTGGCCAATGCGTCACCCAAGCGACGAACTGCTGCTCAGCAGGCGCGAGAGGCCCTGCTGACCTGCTTCGAAGAAATTGAGCAGGCGCCGACGCCCACCCGTGGAACGCACACGGCGGCGCTTGTCCGCCGCCGCATCCGCCTCAGACGCGCGCCGATCCAGGGCATCCTGCTGACGCTGCGCCGCCGCCGCCTTTTCCGCTTGCAACCGTGCCGCCGCCTGCCGCGCCGCAGCTTGCTGCGCCGACGTGTCGACGGCTGGCGCGCTTGGGCTTGGCCCGCCACTGACCAGCGTGCTAATTCCGCGCCCTACACCGCGCGCCGCGCTAACCACTCTCGACATGCTGCCACCTCCACACGATCATGTGACCATCAAGATGATCACGAACAAAACCGAGCACTTGCGCGAGGCGCTGCCCGGAGCGGTTGCGCACATGCGTGCGCGTCATGATGTTGCCGAGCGCATACCGCTGGTCCACCTCGATCTGCGCACGACACATCGGCACCAGCGTGCGCAAATGTTGCGACGCACCGGCGCCGGGCGAGAACCACGCCTCCGACTGACTGCGCGCATGCATGATACCGGCCAGCAAACACGGGGGGGCTTCAGCCGAAGGCCGGAACGCCCAGGCGCGGCCGTGCGCGATTTGCACGAGCAACAATCGGTGATGGCCGGGACGGGTGATGCCGCGCGCGGCCAGGAACTCCGCCCAATTCTCGTAATCAGCGCGCTCCTGGATCATGCGAAGACATTGAACTCCGTGTTGCCGACCACAGCGCCACCATCGGCCGGCAGTGGCAGGCGCGTGCCCGTGCGATTGCCGATCACGGCCTCTTTCCCGCGCCGACCCAGGCAGAGGTATTGCAGCGCATCATGCACGTGCGACCATTCATTCTTTTGCGGCCTGAACGCATATCCATCACCCAAATCGGAGCGGACCTTGACGAAGCGATAGTGGCTGGCGAAACCCTTCCGCAAATCCGGGCACGCCGAAGAAACGACCAAGCCGGGAAGGCGGCCGTCGATCATGTGCACCAGCATTTGGCTCACCGCGTCCTGTCTGATGCCGGGCTCGTTCGATGGCGCAGGCTGCATCCGGATGCCCGTTGCGCGCTCGACAATCTCCACCCAATTCAGCTCGCCGCCCTCCGCGTCCGCGCCGTTGTACGCCGTCGGATCGACCCACCCCTCGCCGATCGGCACGCCCCGCGCCTCGGTGTCAAGCCACCGCGCCAGCGCTTCCCCGAACCGCGTCGGCCCCATGTGCCCGGGCAGGAACTCCGCAACGATGCGCATCTGCCCATTCGGCGTTTCCTGCCCGGCAACCGCCGACGGATGCAAACCCGCATCGAAACCGAAATGCAGCGGCAGAGCGCGCAGGATCGGCAGCGGCTCGCGCGACGCATGCAGGCTGTCGTTATAGACCTCATAGACGGGCTTGCCGTGGCGAGAATATCCGGATTTGTTATCGATCATCCGCGCCACCCACCAGGGTTGGTGCGCGTTCGCGGCCGCCAATCGCGTGTAATAGTTCTCCGGCAGATTGTGGAGGTTTTCGGCACCCGGATCACGACCGCCCGGCTGCAGGAAGTAAGCCGACCGGCCCAGCTCGGCAATCTGATCATCCAGCTCCCCGAACTTGAGGCGCATCAGCCAGCTATCGGGCTCAGGCGCGTTGAGATCCCCGATCACCCCGTAATCGAACGACGCACCCGGCGGCAGATCCTTCATCGACGGGAAGCGGCCGCAGCGGCCGAGCGCATATGTCAGCACATCCTCCGGCTGAAGATTGGCTTCGTTCAGATAGATATCGGTGACCTCGTAACCGCCCATGAAGTCCTCGACATCGCTGTCGCCGACTGCCGCGAATTCGATGTCGAAATCGGTCCGCACGCTATCGAGATCAACCAGCGTGAGCTGGTGACGCGATGGACGGTCCTGCCCGCCGCTCCATCCTTTGTCTTTCGGGAACCACTTCGTCCACGAGCGAATTGCCGTCCGCTCCATGCGCCGATACGTGTCTCGCAACACCAGCGCCCGGTATCGCCGCACGCCATCTTTGCAGATCGGCATGCGCATCGCCCGCGCAATCAGCTTGAAAAAGCACGTCGTCGTCTTGGCGCTACCGTAAGGCCCCTGGATGAAGCTCAGAAACGAGCGATCTTCGAAAAACGCCTGCGCAACCGGGCCGGGGTGCCGATAGTTTGTCAGATCAAAGCGCTCCGGCCCGACCTCGTGCTCCGATAGCTCTTCGAGATCCGCAAATGTAACAAACGATCCGTCGCTTTCGGACATTCCCCCCGACCCCCATCAGTCCAAAGTTTCGGCCGCCCACCTCAATCATCGCGGGCGGCATCTACAAGCAGTGGAAGGCGTCTATCACGGCGCGGTCGCAGGGGGGCCTGGCAGTCTGGCAAGCCTTCAGTGTGTGAGAGGGGTGCCCCCATAAATCTGAAGAGGCGCGGTCTCCGGGGGGCGGGTGCCCATCTGCTCCCCCTGAGATCAAGGGGGGGTGCGACTGATATTCAATCAGCCGCCAACGGGCTCAAATGCTAGGCAGATCAATCGCTTGACACATCGTCCGACGATTGCGCATCCGACACAGCAACCTCGCCATCGATAAGCCCTTGATTTTGCTGGCTATCATCCAGCAGCGTCCAGCCCAGCTCACTGCCTGCCTGCTGCTTCTGCTCGACAGTCATCTGCCCGATCACGATCACCGTGCGGTTCCCTTGCTCGCCCTGATCCTCGATTGCCAACGGCAGCTTTTGCTCAACATAGGGCAGCACCGCCTGCGCTGCCTGGACCTGAATGCGCAGCGCCGCTTCGGTGCTCGTGCTCAGCTCATCCGCAAGATCCGCCGTGCGCGCGCGGTAAACACCGGCCAGGAACTCAAGCGGCAGCGATCCCGTCGCTTCAAACCATCGCTGCCAGTGCTGCGTCCGCTTGTTCTTCGCGCCCGCAGGTCTGCCCGGACCGCGAGGCCCTTGCGGCTCTTCCACTTGCCCGCCAGGCGCAGCCGGCAGCAGGCTCATTTGACGGCCGGCCGAGGCCGCCGCAGCCTCCTCGCCCGCCCCCATCACGTCCGCGCGAGACCCCGATTTGCCATTTTCAGCCATTCCAGCCCCATATTTTATTCCGCGCCGCCAATGGAACACTGCCGGAACGCTTCGGAATTTGAGCGTTCCAGGCCAAGTGTCTGATTGTCTTAATATTATCTCTATTTGGAACAGTGGAACGGTGGAACACCACCAAGCCTATACGCGCGCGCGCGCGGAAGCGCCCTGATGCGTTCCACTGTTCCACCGTTCCATGTTGTGAATTAAGGTTATATATCAGCACGTTAGTGCGGAACGGTGACTGGAACACTACCTTGCCGAGCGTTCCAGTCACCAAGTCACCGCCAACCTTCAAAACGGTGCCGAACTGGATGTTTGATCTACTTCGGGGTCGGGGGTCAAGAGGTCGGGAGGCCATTGCTCCATCACTGTTGCCGCAATCCATCACGACAACATCGGCTGACTGCCGTCCTCATCATCCATCAGGCCGCCAGGCCCATAGAGCGCATCAATCGAGATCAGGGTGCAGCGGCACTTGACGCCGTTCACGCGCGGCGCTCCCGTGGTCCACATGCTCTCACGCGGCCCCTGGCGCAGCGCTGATGCCCACACGCCTGCGCCCATCTCGCCACCCCACTTCGTGCCAATGAACAGGCGCTGCGTCAGCGGCGATTGATTGGGGATCGCCAGCCAATGCGGAT
>Ga0180430_10005296_pt1 | contig 10739 bp, 12 predicted proteins | sample SS_ome_9_FD_132999 | JGI IMG/M metagenome (GOLD analysis project Ga0180430, IMG submission 132999) | Hypersaline lake sediment archaeal communities from the Salton Sea, California, USA - SS_1_S_2 metaG | ecosystem: Environmental > Aquatic > Non-marine Saline and Alkaline > Hypersaline >... | reverse complement strand
GCTATCTGTACCAAATGTTTTATTTGGAGGTGTTTTTAAAGCAAGCATTCCACTACTTTGACATCCCCAGATGGTTAAGAGATCTTTGAGGTATTTTCCACCTATTTTTTCTCCGATACCACCAGTGGTTACGATTGCCATACCATGGTGATAATAGAATTCTGGTCTGTGGCAGAGTGGGCTAAGTCGGTCGAGGAATTGTTTCATTTGTGCTGTTACATGCATGATGTACACTGGTGAAGTGAGAATAATGCCATTGGCATTTTTCATTTGCTCATAAATCATGTTAAGATCATCCTTGTGTGGACAGTATTTGAGTCCTTTACGAAGACAGTTATAGCATCCTTTACAGGGTTGGATGTTTTTTTGTGGAAGAGCATATGTTGTGATTTCTAGATTTGGAATAAGTGTTTTTAGGTGTTTTAAGAATTCATCAGTGACTTTTATGGTGTTGCTGTTTTTCCGTGGGCTTCCATGGATGATAAGTAGTTTCATATAATACCTCTATTTTTTTCCCTTTAATGTTCTTTGTGTAATACTAAAAATCATAATTTTTTTTTTAAAATACCTATTTTACGCATGGATTCAATCAAGAAACAGTATGCAATATATGTTAAATGTGTACTGATTATTATGAGACTAATTTACTGTTTCATACAAGTGGATTTTTTATCAACCAACAGTATTAGTTTACTCAATTTTTCTTCATCAATATCATCCATTGCATGAATCTTAATATGCCGCATGGTTTTCCCACTCCCATCAAACAAACGAATTTCTTCTTTGCTTAATCCATTGATTGAAAAACCAACATGTACCCGGTTCTTCATAGAGGCAATATAGAATTTGTCATCTCCAATTACGATAACACCCCATCCAATTTTCTCCTCAAAGTTAGGAATGGTTTGATAAAAGATCTCTCGAATTCTAAGGATTATTTCTTTTTGAGAGGATTCCTGTTTTTCAATATACTCCTTTACTTTTTCATCCATATCGTATCACTTCTTACAAGAATAACAAACTCCCGTATGAACACAAATAACTCCTCCACAATTAGGGCAAGTATACTTTTTTTCCTGTTGTTTCAGAAAAGCATCCATCCCGTTATCACGAATAAATTCAAGGTTTTCAATCATGCTCATATGGTATCTCTGCTGATAGGTGGTATCAAGTTTTTGTAAATGAACACAGGGGAAATCAGAACATTGATAACAATAATCTACCTCTTTTTTTGTAAGTTTCTTACAATATTTTTTCAGAAATGCACAGCTTTTATCCCTGGGTTTACACCCAATACATCTCATCTTCCTTTTTTTCCCACTTGCTAAATATCCAAAATAACCAAGGCAAATCCGACAGTTCATCCCGCAGGGCGCTATTAATTCTGATGTATGTTTATCGTTTTTTACACTATCAATCCTTTCAATAACATCTAAAACAATGGCTTTTGGCATCTGCGTCTGTTTTATTATTTGATTATGCGGTAATCCCTCATCATAGAGTCGTTCTATTACAACATTCATAGGTTCACTGATTTCAATAATATGGTTGTCAGGATCATAAATGCGAAACGATCGTTGATGCCAGGGTGATTCAATGATATCATGAACAAATGGTATGTTCTCATTTTTTAATGTTGTACATAATGATTCTATATCATTTATTTCAAAATAGAGCTCTGCATCTCTACAGGGTATTGATCTATTTTCTTTTTTCAAACCCATTATTTTATGTGCAAACGTTTTTTCCCAGATACCAAAGCCACCAATAAAACCAATAAATCGTCCAAAATCTGATTCTATCGTTTGACCAAGTAGCTTTTTATAAAAATTTTTTGATCTTTCTACATCAGAAACAAAAAGTACACAACTATGATATTTCGGTATGTTTTCTTCATTCATCGTATTACCTATTTTTCCTTTATAGGAACATGAATTGTAGTTTTAAGAATCATTTCTCCATTGACCATTTTTGGTTTTTCTGAACAGACTTCAAAACCTGGGCCATCCCAAATATATCCATGTTTCTCTATCCACGTACCAAGTATTCCATATGCATCTTGAAATCCACTATTCGGTCCTTCAAAATTATATGTTGCGACCTTCATTTCTGGAAACTCTTTTATTTTTACTTCATCATCTGAGTTTGCATTACCTATTACTGGAATTCCAATCCAGGAGGTACATTCTGATGGATTTTTTTCCTGTGGATCATCATAAAAAACATTTATGTTTTTAAAACCAGGTCTTAGTTTGTTTTCTTTTGCCCATTCATAAAGCCTTGGAACATACTTGTCATATGGTACTTTTGCATATTCTCCAATATGTTCAATATATGCTAGCTTCATTGGTTTTAATGTTTCAATTTTGATTTTATCCATTTTATGTTACCCTCAAAATCAAAATGATTTTTTCATTAATATATCTATTTTATGGCTTATTGTAAGTATTATTTTTGCATCAAGGTCTTTCTTACTTCTTTTGGCATTTTTTCGATTGCATATCGTAATGCAGTTCGCGGCATAGATTTTTTATGTTTCATAATAAAATCAAAGACTTCCTGTTGATGTGTTTTACTTGTTTCTTTGAGCATCCAACCATATCCTTTTTGGACTAAATCATCTGTATCTTTAAGCAGTAGCGTAGCTATTTCTAAGACCTCCTTTAAGAATAATCCTTTTCTTGCTGGAAGAATAAGGGTGGTTGCTGCTCCTCGGCGAACCCATCTATTATCTGAACTTGTCCATTGTTTTAATCTAGGAAGATAGTCTGGAAACATTTCAACAATGGTACCAATCGCATGATTACACAGGGTATCACAAGAAGCCCAATTTGTAACATATTCTGAAAGCCATCGTTCTAATATGTCAAAATCATGTTTTTCAAAATCTTTTGACAGATACTCTGCCCATTTAAAAGAAATAAATGATTCTTCAATATACCCCGATTGTAATAGCTCTTCAGCTACGGAGAATATCTTCTTTTTTTCAAACCCATTCATCATTCTATATGATTCTTTACTAATCTTCGTCACAATTGATGTTTTAACACCATGAGATGTAATCTGTTCCTTAAAATATCGCTGAGCAGATTTTTTTGTTTCTTCGTCAATATTGTTCCAAAGTTGCTCTCTAATATAATCAAGAATGATTGCATTGTCCATTCTACATAAAGAAATCATAATCATGTATAAAAAACAAGTATATCAAAACATTAAAATAAAAAGGATTTTAGCAATAAAACAAACGATACCTTTTAATGACTTTAAAAGCTCACAAAAATCATGGTTTCTTTTCAAGAGTCAATGGTCATCTACAAGCAACACATGCAGCAGGGTATCCTACAAACAGCCTACAAAGGTTTAATGGAATATCTCATGAATCTACGAACCACGTTTCAAAAGAATAACCCCTCCTTTGATATATCAGGGAATTTTTATCAGGGATACATGGATATGACCTATTTTTCACTTACACCACCATCCTTAAAACCTTTGCAATTAAAAATAGCAATCGTGTTTATTCATGATAATTGTTCTTTTGAAGTGTGGCTTGCAGCAAGAAATAAACGCATACAAAAAACATACTGGGAATTATTTCAAAAAAAACAATGGAAAAACTATCAGATGCCATCAACAATCAAGGGTGAAGATGCAGTTATAAAACATATGATGATTCCCAATCCTAATTTCAGTAATCTGGATGTGTTGACTAAACATATTGAAACAGAAACCCAGGTATTTATCAAAGATATAGAAGCATTCCTAGAAGTACATAAACCATAAAAAAAAATCGTGAGTGGATTATATGGATTTTTCAAACTCATATAAAGATGAAATCCGGGCAAGTTCCTATACCACACTGCAATTCCACAATGATTACTTTCTTGCCTTTCGTGATCTACCCCATCTCTTCAAAACATATGTGAAAGGAACCAACGCACTAGATTTTGGTTGTGGAACCGGTCGGTCAACCCGGTTCCTTGAAAAACAAGGATTCAAAACGATAGGAATCGATATTTCTCCAGAAATGATTCAGCTTGCAAAAAAAACAGATCCAAAGGGCACCTATTACTTGGTAGATGATGGAGAGTATCATATACTAAAACAGGAAAACTTTGATCTGATCCTCTCAGCATTTACCTTTGATAATATCCCACAATACAAAAAACCTGTGGTAATCAAGGGGCTTATTAATTTATTAAAAAAAGAGGGAATTCTTATAAACCTTGTAAGTTCCCCAGAGATGTACACTCATGAATGGGCGTCTTTTTCCACAAAAGATTTTCCAGAAAACAAACACGCAAAAGATGGAGATGTTATCCCAATTATCACCACAGAATTCAAAGATCAACGGCCATGCTATGATATTTTTTGTTCACCAGAAGCCTACCAACAGATATTCTCACAAGTTGGATTAACTTTACTTCAAACTGAAAAACCACTTGCAACCGGTGAGGAACCATACCAGTGGACACATGAAACACAGATAGCTCCATGGACGATTTATGTCCTTAAAAAAGAAGAAATCTAATCTGTTTTTCCGCTTTATAAATGCGCTTTTTTCTGCTATTTATTCTTTTTTTTCTTGAAACGTGAGGCTTACAGAATTAATACAATACCGTTTTCCTGTTGGTGCTGGACCATCATCAAACACATGACCAAGATGCCCTCCACAACGATGACAAAGCACTTCAATACGGTTCATTCCAAGGGAAATATCTTTTTTCAGCTCAACTTGATCAGAAGAAAGAACATCCCAAAAACTTGGCCAACCAGATCCTGATTCAAATTTTGTCTCAGATGAAAACAAGGGATTTCCACAGGCAGCACAATTATATGTTCCTTTTTCCTTTTTTTTAAGTAATGTTCCTGTAAACGGTGGTTCTGTTCCCTTTTTTCGGAGAATCTGATACCGTTTTTCTCCAAGTAATTCTTTCCACTCTTCTTCTGTTCGAGTTATTTTTTCAACCATACTTGATCCCTACATAAGAAATACTGACATACTGGTTATATTTTTTGTTAGGTCACCATCCATTAATACTCTGTGTTTCATTCGCTCATCTCTTCTTTATTTCATCCATATTTTTGGAAATAACATGGGTACTTTTTTCATATATTTTTGATATTCAAATCCCAATTTCTCAAGGAGCAGTTGTTCTTCATAGCGACAGAGATAATAATAGAAGAAAATAACTCCAATGAAAATGATGAGTGCTAGTATTGATGCACTTAATACAACAAAACTAAGATATAATAAGAGAGCACCAAAATACATTGGATGACGAAGCCGTGCATAGACGCCAGTTTGAATAACCATGAGTTTCTCCCGTTTCTCTTGGAAAATTTTCTTATGGGATCGTTCTGCATAATACCCAGCTAGTAAAACCAAGGGTATGAAGAGTAGCATACGAAGATAGAATGGAAACAGTTGTTGCAATGTTTCAGAAACATGAAATACAAACACATCAAGAAGTATTCCAATAAAAAAAATAATCACTGCAATAATCTGACCAAGATCGCCCCATCGGTACTCTCCTGCAAGATCAGATCGATGTTCATGGTTCTTCCGGCTGTGTTCTGTTCTCATATGATATCCCTTCAATACTGTTCGATAAGTTTGATACCTCTAATGGTTTTCGCATCAATAGTACTTACTGAAAATATTCTGGATTCAATCGAAAAGGTTAATCGCCCAAAACAAGAGATCATTTGAAGGACACATCCTTCTTTAATGCCATATGTTTCATATTGTTTCCTCTGATTTTCAGAGGTTTCAAACAATACAAGTTGTGCAAGATTGCCGGGTTTGAGTTGATGTATCATAATCATAGATGAAACACTTCCATGTACTTTACATCCAAAAAACGTGGTCATTTCATATAGAAAAACTGGTGATCGCTGACCAATTACTGGTCACATACAACCAATACACACAATATAAAAAGAATATTACATCTTTTATCGAATAAAAAATATATACAATAAATCCTTTTGTAATACCATTGGAGTAATTGATTCTATGAATGACATCACAGCATTAATTTTTGATATCAAACGTTTTGCTGTGCATGATGGACCGGGTATTCGAACAACTCTTTTTTTTAAAGGGTGTCCCCTCAACTGTCTTTGGTGTCATAATCCTGAGGGGATAAGCACAAAAAAAGAGATAGTATGGCGTCCTCAATTCTGTATCCATTGTGAGCATTGTATAAACAATTGTCCTACCGGGGCATTACAAGCCTCACAAGGTATCATACAAAGAAATGAACAAAGGTGTACTTTTTGTGGTTCTTGTGTTATCTGTTGCCCAACAGCTAGTCAACAGTTAGTAGGCCAGCAGTATACTTTAGAAGAACTCTTCAAAAGAATAAAAAAAGATATGTTATTTTTTAAAACATCAAATGGTGGAGTTACCTGTTCAGGGGGTGAACCCTTAATGCAGCAAGAGTTTTTAAAACGATTTTTGCAGATTTGTCAACAAAAAAAGATACACACTACACTGGATACCTCAGGATACGCATCAAAGAAAGATTTCACAGATATTATGCCCTTTACAGATGTATTCCTTTTTGATGTAAAATTCATAAATGATACGCAGCATAAAAAATATACTGGGGTATCAAACACCTCCATATTAAATAATCTTGAATCGCTTCTAGAGCAGAAAAAGCAGGTTATTATTCGATTCCCACTTGTACCAGATATAACTGATACAAAGGAGAATATTGTTGATATCTTAGGATTTTTAGATGGGAAACCTCAGGTAAAAGACATTCATATTCTTCCGTTTCATACAGTGAAAGAAAAATATGAGCAAATCAATAAACCATATACCATAGCACATATCAAAACCCCCTCAATAAATCAAGTTCAACGGGTAAAAGAAATGTTTACAACAAGAGGTTATCATGTCAAAATCGGTGGATAATACTCAACAGATATCAGATTCAATAACTGATGAACTCCTTCAAAGACAACAACATATCAAACCGTTGACTCCACGGGTTAAATACTTGCGAGACAGGGTCAATTCGCAAAAAGTGACGATTTCAGAAGAACGAGCACTGCTTCTTACAGAATTCTATAAAACCCAAGGTTCAAAATATTCTTCAGTTCCTATTCAGCGGGCAGAGGCATTTCGATATCTCATGAATCATGTTAGTCTGCCAATTGAAAATCAACAATTGATTGTTGGAATACGCGGATCAGAAATAAAAGCGGTCCCAACTTATCCAGAAATTTGTTGCCACTCTCTTGATGATTTAAAAACATTATCTCAACGATCGAAAAACCCTTATGCCGTCTCAGATCATACAATACAGGTCTATAAAGAATATGTAATACCTTTTTGGAAGAATAAAAGTATTCGAGAAAAACTCTTCGAACTAATGAGCTCAGAGTGGAAAAACGCTTTTGATGCTGGAGTTTTCACTGAGTTTATGGAACAACGACCCCCGGGTCATACTGCTGGAGATCAACAAATTTTTTCACAGGGTTTACTTGATGTAAAAAAAAGAATAAAACAAAAAAAGAAACAGATACAGCTTAATGAACCAAATGAAAAAGCAAAAATTGATGAACTCATTGCAATGGAAATCACCATTGATGCCATGATTCACTATGCAAAAAGACACGTAGAAAAACTACAATATATGGAATCTGTTGAGAAGAACATTCAAAGAAAACAAGAACTCCAACAGATGATAAAGATATCACAAAGGGTACCAAAATATGCACCTCGTACTTTTTGGGAGGCATTACAACATTACTGGTATATTCATGTTGGTATCACTACTGAAACAAATCCTTGGGATTCCTTTTCACCAGGTCGGCTTGATCAGCATCTTTATACGTTTTATCAACGAGGTCTTTCTCAACACAATTTGACGAGAGACCAGGCAAAAGAGTTACTTGAGTTATTTTGGCTAAAATTTAACACACAACCAGCCCCACCAAAAACAGGGGTAACTGCTGAGGAGAGCAATACCTATAATGATTTTTCAAAAATAAATCTTGGTGGATTAAATGCTGAGGGAAATGATGCAGTTAATGAGCTTTCATTTCTCATCCTTGAAGTCCTTGATGAAATGCGGATGGTACAGCCAAATACTGCTGCGCTAATTAGTGAAAAAACCCCTGATGATTTTCTCAAAACATGTTTAGATATTATACAACCAGGATTCGGTGAGCCACCTTTGTTTAACCATGATGTGATTGTTAAGCAAATGAGGCGTCAACACAAAACTCAAAAAGATAGCCTTGAAAGCGGATGTAGTGGCTGTGTGGAAAGTGGTGCATTTGGAAAAGAAAGCTATATCTTAACTGGCTACATGAATCTTCCAAAGATCCTTGAAATTACCGTGCATAATGGAAAAAATCCACGCACCAAAAAAACAGTAGGCATTCAGACTGGAGAACCCTCATCTTTTGCCACGTTTCAAGATTTTTATTCTGCATTTCAAACCCAACTTCAGTATTTTATCGATCTGAAAATAAAAGGGAATGATACAATAGAAGCACTGTACGCAGAACGCTTACCTGTTCCTTTTCTATCTCTTTGGATTGCTGATTGTATTGATCAAGCAAAAGATTATAACTCGGGTGGCGCACGATATAACACCCAGTATATACAATTCGTAGGTCTTGGAAGTATCACCGATGCACTTACCTCTATTAAATATCACATATATGATCATAAGGACATTTCATGGGATCGGCTGCTCAATGCAATACAAACGAATTATCAAAATGATGAAGAACTAAGACAAATATTGTTGCATAAAACTCCAAAATTTGGCAATGATGATGAGTATGCAGACCCAATTGCTCAGGATGTTTTTTCAACCTGTATAACACAAGTTGAAAATCATAAGCCAACCCCTATTCGACATGCATCACGACATGCGTATTTTCTTCCAACAACCGCTCATGTGTATTTTGGATCAGTCTGTGAGGCAAGAGCAGATGGTGCCTATGCATACACTCCTTTATCAGAGGGTATTTCTCCCGTGCAGGGGGCAGACCGGCATGGTATAGCTGCGGTACTCCGTTCAATTGGGAAATTAGATCATGTTCGATCTGGAGGGACCTTGTTAAATCAGCGGATTTCTCCTGATCTATTGAAAGATGAAGAGGTGAAAATGAAATTTTTATGTCTTCTTCGGGCATATTTTATGATGGGTGCACACCATATTCAGTTCAACGTGGTCAGTACAGAATTATTACGAAGTGCTCAACAGCATCCTCAGGAATTTCGTGATCTTATGGTTCGAGTTGCAGGATATAGTGACTATTTTGTGAATCTCCCACAAGGATTACAGGATGAGATTATCCTGAGAACACAGCAAAGCCTCTAAAAAACAAGTATCGTGGGTTATTTTATAGAATCAGCATGTTCATAGAGGAATTTCCGAATCATGACATCGCCCTGGTGTTCAATGAGTGATGGAATGATTTTAGGGAAGATGCTCGGGCGAAATCCTTTGTTAAACAGATAAATAACAGCGGTTTGATTTTCATCAAAGATCCTCATTCGCGCATGGGAGAACTCAATATCTCCATCATGCCCATGGGTTACTTTTCCAAATTCCTCTGAAAATATCAACCATCCTAGCCCAAAGTATAGCAAACCAAAATAGGGTTGACTATCTGGGAATTGAATGGTATGCATTTCCTGTATTGTGGTTTTATTTAATATACGAACCTGATTGTAAATGCCTTGATTCATATGCATCCGAGTAAAAATCGAGAGATCATGGATTGATGTAAACAACCCACCACAGGGATCAAGAAAAGTGTAATCAATTGTTGGGACTTTTATATAGATTCTTCCAAATCTAATATAGGAGCAAGCGATTTGATCCTGAGGTAATTGTTGTGAAGTAAAACTCGTCGTCTTCATTTGTAATGGTTGAAAGATATGATCTTGACAGTATTGTTCGAAAGGTTGACCGGATAATAGTTCTACAAGATAGCCTGCTACGGTTAATCCGAGGTTTGAATAATTTCCACCAGCGCCAGGTGGATATTCACCCCAGAACTCAGGATGATATGCTTCTCCAGCGGGATCAAGGAGTTCACCTATATAGCTGATTTCATATGGTCCGGCAAAGTACTCATATGCAGCGATTTCATCATGATCGTGAAGACTTGAATGATGACTGAGTAGCATACGAAATGTGATTGGAATATCTGGGTAATCTGGGTTTCTAAACAAAAACGGGACATAATCATTAACGTCATCGTCTAATGAAAAAAGTCCTTGTTCATATAATTGAAGAAGTGCGGTTGTAGTTATTGTTTTTGAAACAGAGGCTACTTGATAAATTGTATGAATATCTGGTTGTTTGAGCTCAGAAAAATCATAATATCCATATCCATTAGACCAAACAATTTCATTGTTTTTGATAATACAGGCTGAAACAGAGGGAATGTAACTAGCAAACATTGCCACTTTTATTTTTATATCTAATGGACTATCATTAGATATATTGCCATTATATGATTCAGGTATTGATGGTGAGACAAGAGGCGTAACTGAACTAACTAAAATAAAAGCTATTAGGATGATGAAATATTTTCTCATGTTTTGCCCTAGATTAATAATTGAACATTCATTATATAAATGTTTATTAAAATAAGATACTGAGAGTTATTCATTCCTTCTTTCTTTGAATAAAAACAAATGATTGAATAGTAATCATTAATTTTTTACATATGATAAAATATGAGTGATAATG
>Ga0180430_10005295_pt1 | contig 10739 bp, 11 predicted proteins | sample SS_ome_9_FD_132999 | JGI IMG/M metagenome (GOLD analysis project Ga0180430, IMG submission 132999) | Hypersaline lake sediment archaeal communities from the Salton Sea, California, USA - SS_1_S_2 metaG | ecosystem: Environmental > Aquatic > Non-marine Saline and Alkaline > Hypersaline >... | reverse complement strand
TTTCATTTTTTCGGCCAGGTCAAATCCGCTGATCCCTTCAGGGAATCCGGGATAGTTTTCAATCCAGTCCGTGACAATGATCTGACCGCCGGGAACGGCTTTTTCAATGAGCAGCACATTCAGTCTGGCTCTGGCAGCATAAAGTCCGGCAGTGAGTCCGGCCGGGCCGGCACCGATAATTACAAGATCATGATCGAACGCAGGCATGCCATGCTCTCCTTACAGGGTGTTTTTGATGGTTTGTTCCAGTTTTTCCTTGGCAACCATGCCGGTGATCTGATCGGCGATTTCACCGTTTTTGAAAAAAATCAGGGTGGGGATGGCCTGAACACCATACTTGCTGGGGCTGAGGGGGTTTTCATCCACATTGATCTTGGCGAACGTCATCTGATCGCCATAGGTTTTTTCCAATGCCTCGATGGTCGGTGCAATGGCTTTGCAGGGACCGCACCAGGGCGCCCAGAAATCGACCATGATCGGTTTTTCTGATTTCAATACGTTTTCTTCGAAGCCGTCGTCGTCAAGTTCAATGATTTTATCGGTCATGACAGTGTCCTAATTTTTGTTAATGGGTTGACAATGCAGCCGTGCATGAATCGGTCATGCACAATTTGTGTAAATAATAGGTGCCTCAGGGGTATTTGTCAAATAGTGAATCAATTGACAGGATGTCTTCAGCCAAGGTTTTTGGCTGAAGATGACAAAGCAAAGGCCCCGGAATCCTGTGCATCAGGGCCGGGGCCAGGTTGTGCAAAAAAGTTGAACCGGACAATATACGGATGCCCGGTTTCCGGAAAAAATTACCAGTTTTCTCCCAAAACTTCAAAATGGGCCTGTTCGTGGGCACAGGCAGGGCACATGTCAGGGGCTTCAGTGCCTTCATGCAGGTATCCGCAGTTCCGGCAGCGCCAGGTGGTGGGGGCATCTTTTTTGAATACTTTTCCGGCTTCGATATTGGCTGCCAGGTCCTTGTATCGCTTGTCATGCTGTTTTTCCGCCACAGCGATGGCTTCGAACACGGCGGCAATCGCATCAAATCCTTCTTTTCTGGCAGTGGCGGCAAATTCCGGATACATTTCATTCCATTCGTAAGACTCACCTTCGGCCGCAGCTTTCAGATTTTCAAGCGTGGTGCCGATAACACCCGCCGGAAATGCGGCCGTGATTTCAACTTCTCCCCCTTCCAGGAATTTGAACAGTCGTTTGGCATGTTCTTTTTCCTGGTTGGCGGTTTCAGTGAAAATATCGGAAATCTGGACATATCCTTCCTTTTTGGCGGCACTGGCAAAATAGGTGTACCGGTTTCTGGCCTGAGACTCTCCTGAAAAAGCGGTCAACAGATTTTTTTCGGTCTGGGTTCCTTTTAAAGTGCTCATTTTTTCTCCTTGTATTACGTGTTATAACAATTTAGATCAAAAGGTTATCCCGCCGCTTCGGCGATGGCTGCGCCGACGGGGGCATGGTTTCGGCATCGGGCACAATATCCGGTCAGGCACAGCCGTTTTCCGGTGATTGTGAACGACCGGGTGATATCATCCGGCAGCTGAATGTGGTTCAGATCCGGATCATGGAAATCGAAGATGGAATTGCAGGACAGGCAGTAAAAATGGTGGTGGTCTTCCAGGTTGGGATCAAAGCGCCTGGGATCTCCCTGTCCTTCAACGACATCGATGATTTGTATTCTGGCAAAGGTGATCAGGGTCCGGTTCACGGTGTCCAGAGAAATGTTGGGAAAATCCGCAAGCAACTGCTTGTGAATGGTGTCCGCACACGGATGGTCCTTGGCCTTTTTTAGGGCTTTGTAGACCGCAACCCGCTGAGGGGTGACCTTTAGCCCATGGGCTCTGCACAGTTGGGAGAACCTTTCCACATCTATTTTTTTGTTTTTAATCATTTAAACTATTAAATAGGATTAACAGGCAGTTGTCAAGAGAAAATTGGCAGTCCGCAAAGATCCGGGCATGAATCTACATGTATCAATATGAAGAATCAGCGGGTGAAACAGCTGTGGATAAAGGTATGGATTTCCGTGAAAGGGATTTTTTTTACGCTGGCGGACCCAATGGCTTCCAGAAAAACAAAAAATACGCTGTCCCCGTGTTTTTTTTTGTCCTGCACAACGGCGGCGCAGATTTTTACCGCATCAAAATTCAGGTCCGTGGGCAGGTTCAACCCCTGGAGCAGCCCGACAATCCGTTCAGTATCCTGAGCGGTCAGCAGTCCCCTGTCACAGGAAAACCGGGCTGCCGCCACCATTCCTCTGGAAACGGCTCTGCCGTGACCGGACGGAGCGAGCGTTTCAATGGCATGGCCGAGGGTGTGTCCGAAATTGAGCTTTCGGCGGACACCGGATTCTTTTTCATCCTCTTGAACCACCCGGGCCTTGATGGCCACGGAACGGGTTACCAGGTGAAAAATGGTTTCCGGATCCAGGGCCAATGCGTTGTTTTGATTGTTTTCAATGAACGTCAGCATGGCGGCGTCCGCGATAAGCGCGTGTTTGACAATTTCGGCCAGGCCGTTGGAAATTTCAGGGGACGGCAGGGTCGAAAGCATGGTCGGGTCGCAGATCACAAACCGGGGCTGGGTGAACACCCCGGCCATGTTTTTGTAAGCCGACACATTCACCCCGTTTTTCCCCCCGACACTGGCATCGACCTGAGAAAGCAAAGAGGTGGAGACAAACCCGAAATCTACTCCCCGCATGAATATGGACGCCACAAACCCTGTGATATCACAGACAATACCCCCGCCGATGCCCAGAATAAAGACAGACCGGTCACAGCCGTGTGCCATCAACGTTTTCAGGATAAACTCCACCGTAGCCAGGGTTTTGACCTGTTCACCCGTGCCGATGCAGATGACCGGTGCTTCAGGAAATGCGGGGGCGTAATGGGTCTGAATATTTTCATCGGTGATGATCACCAAGGGCTGGTCCGGCAGGTAATCGGCAATGTCCGCCAGGCGCGCGCCCACATGAATGGCCGACGCGCCGTGCCGGCCGATGATATGATGGGATTGTATCACGATGCGTCAACAATGGTGCGGATACCGGTCAGTTTTTTCATGGTCTGTGCGAACTGGTCCGGATAAAGTGACTGGGCCCCGTCGCTCAAGGCGTCTTCCGGATGATGATGCACTTCGATCATCAGGCCGTCCACTCCGAGCGCGGCGGATGCAAAGGCCAGGGGTATGACCAGATCCCTGACACCGGCGGCATGGCTGGGATCCACGATAATGGGCAGGTGGCTTTCTTTTTTCACCGCCGGCACCACGGACAGGTCCAGGGTGTTTCTGCTGTGACGGACAAAGGTCCGGACCCCGCGTTCGCACAAAATGACATCCGCGTTGCCCTCTTCCATGATATATTCCGCCGCCATGAGCCATTCCTGAAGCATGGCAGACATGCCCCGCTTCAGGATAACCGGTTTCTTGGCTTTTCCTGCCCGCCGCAGCAGCGTAAAGTTCTGCATGTTTCGTGTGCCGATCTGTATGATATCCGCACAGGCTTCGACCATGTCAAAGGTTTCCATATCCATTACCTCGGTCACCACAGGCAATCCGGTTTCTTCTCTGACACAAGCGAGATATTCCAGTCCCTGCCGCCCCAGACCCTGAAATGAATAAGGAGACGTTCTGGGTTTGAATGCCCCGCCCCTGAACAGTTTGGCGCCTGCGTTCTTGACCGCTTTGGCAATGGTCAGCACCTGATCCAGGCTTTCAACCGCGCAGGGACCTGCGATGACCGGCATGGTCCCGTTGCCGAAAATCGCCTCACCGACACGGATCTGGGTGTTTTCCTGTTTGAATTCCCGGCTGACAAGTTTATAGGGTTTTGTCACCGGAATGACCTCCTTTACGCCATCGAACCCCAGGAAATGACCGGCATCCACAGAGCCTTTGTTATATAAAATCCCGATGGAAACCCGGTCTCCGCCGGGGATTGGTCTGGCAGTATACCCTCTTTTTTCAACCGCTGCAACCACCGCCTGGACTTGATGATCCGCGGCATTTTTTTTCATGACGATCAACATTGTTATGGCCTCCGAGTGTTAGGCATTTTTATCAGCATTTACACAGAAGGGCAATATGAAATGCCCCGCCGGCACTGTTTCTATGTATAAGAACAATTTGTGTGTGCGCATTATAGGCTTTGTCAGCCGGGTGTCAACAAAAAAATAACCGGTTTTTTCAATCTGGGCGCTTCCCTGTTTCTGAACAAATCGTCAATCCGGGATTCATTGCTTGACAGGATATGATGGATCTCATATATTTCTTCAAATTTTTGAGCAGGAGAAAAAGGCATTTACTGAACCGATATCATGATACACTTTGAAAACACGGCACCTGTCAAGCTCAAAGGCGTGGGTGGCGGATTATGGGTTACCCTGGATCCCTCCCGTTCCGAAGAACTGCTCATCGCAGAAATTGATAAGCTTTTCGAAAGATTGAAGCATCTGGCGGTCAATGCCAGTGTCGTCATTGATATGGGGGATACCCGGGGTCATGAGGATCTTTTTTCCCTGATCAAATCCCGGCTGATTGAAAAATTCGAGGTGGGACGGGTCACGACCTCTCCGCAGAAACCATCGGTACCCACCCGGAGAATCCGGCAACGGGATCTGTCCAAAGGGTGGAACCACCATCGCAGCAACGCACTCATGCTCAAAGGGCGTGTCCGGTCCGGACAGAAGATTGAAACCGCCAGGCATGTGATGATTTTCGGGGATGTGAATCCCGGTGCGGAAATCATTGCCGGTGGCGATATCATTGTTCTGGGAAAACTGTCGGGCAAAGTGCATGCCGGAAATCCGGAAAACAAGGAGGCCATCGTGTTCGCCCTTGCCTTTGAACCCACGCTTGTCAAAATCGGGGCCATCACGGCCACAGGCAGTGAGGAGGCAGGCCAAACCGTGCCGGTATTCGCCAGTATCGAGGATGGCGCCATCCTGGTACGAGATTATATGAAGACCAATCCGTTCAGGAAAATGCCCTGGCCGGAAGTCGTTTGATTCATACTTTAAAAAAGTTGAGGTGATGATTTGCAAGGTAAAATCATTGTTGTCACATCTGGAAAAGGGGGTGTGGGTAAAACCACGGCAACATCCTGTATCGGGGCGGCCCTGGCCTTGGAAGGCAACCGGGTGGCCATTGTGGACATGGATATCGGACTGCGGAATCTGGACGTGGTCATGGGCCTGGAAAACCGCATTGTCTTCAATATCGTGGATGTGGTCCTGGATCGCTGCAAAGTGGAACAGGCCGCCATTCGTGACAGGCGGATCGAAAACCTGTTTCTGATTCCCGCATCCCAGAGCGACAACAAAGATGTGCTGACCACCGCCGGTGTGGAGCGGATTGCCAAAGAACTGCGCTCCCGGTTCGATTATATCATCATGGATTCACCCGCCGGCATCGAACGGGGGTTTGAAAATTCCGTGGTGGCGGCGGATGAGGCCCTGGTGATCTGCACCCCGGATGTATCTGCGGTCCGGGATGCGGACCGGGTCATCGGGCTGCTGTATGCCCGGTCCCTGAATCCGAAATTGATCGTCAACCGCCTCGAGCCGGCCCGGGTGATGCGCGGGGAAATGCTCAGCCATGAAGATGTGCTGGAAGTCCTTTCCATCGATCTGGCGGGGCTGGTTCCCATGGATGAAAAAGTGCTGATCTCCTCCAATACCGGAACGCCTTTGGTGCTGCAGAACGATTCAAAAGCCGGCACCGCGTTTCGACAGATTGCCAGACGGCTGAACGGGGAAGATGTCCCCATTGAAATGCCGGTTTACAAAACCAGCATGTGGCAGAAAATAAGCAAGACATTCGGGTTGAAATAAGAAGGAGATTTTGCATGCTCAGTGGATTATTGAAACGGTTCATCGGCAGAAAGAGCAGTAAGGATGCCGCCAAAAAGCGTCTACAATTCTCTTTGATTTATGATAAACTCGAGGTCAACGACACCACCCTGACCGATCTTCAACAGGATATTGTGGATGTGATTTCAAAATATTTCGAGATTGACAAAGACGCCCTGGAATTGAAAGTCAAACGCGATGACAATGTGTCGGCCCTGGTTTTCAATACCCCCATCCTTCATGTCAAACGAAAACGGGTTTGACAGAACCGCGTTTTCAGATGCCCGTTGGAAAAACCGTTCCAACGGGCATTCATGCTTTTTAGATCGAAAAGGTAAGGTCATTCCCCGATTTTGGATATCCGGATGCCCAGTTCCAGCAACTGGGCCGATGATGCAGCCGAAGGCGCGTCCGTCAGCGGACAGGTGGCTTTCTGGGTTTTGGGAAATGCAATGACATTCCTGATGGAATCTTCCCGGCACAGCAGCATGATCAGCCGGTCTAAACCAAATGCAATGCCTCCGTGGGGAGGGGCTCCGGAATCCAGGGCATCCAGGAGAAATCCGAATTTTTCTTTGGCCTGATCCTTGGAGATGCCCAGGCAGGCCAGCACTTTTTTCTGAAGGGCCGTATCATGAATCCGGATACTGCCGCCGCCGATTTCAATCCCGTTGAGTACCAGGTCATATGCCCTGGAGCTGACCTCGAGGGGAGCGGTGTCAAGTTTGGGAATGTCTTGTTCGCAGGGTGCGGTAAACGGGTGGTGCAGTGCCTGGCACCTTTTTTCTGTATCATCGAATTCCATCAAAGGAAAATCCGTTACCCAGGAGAACGAAAACCGGTCTTCCGGAATCAAGTTCAGACGGCGGGCCAGTTCATTTCTCAGCTGGCCCAGCGCTTCATTGGCAATGGCCGGCTGGTCCGCCACAAAAAACACGATATCTCCGGGTTCCAGATTCAGGCGGTCTGTCAGGGCCTGTTTTTCGTCATCTGTGAAAAACTTGGCAATGGGCGACTGCCACTGGTCTTCCTTGATCTTGATCCAGGCCAGCCCTTTTGCCCGGTACACGGCGGCAAATTCCGTGAGATCGTCGATCTGTTTACGGGTAAAGGAAGCGCAGCCTTTGGCATTGATGGCCTTGACCAGGCCGCTGCTTTTCACCACCCTGGAAAACAGCTTGAAATCCGTATGTTCAACGATATCGGAAACATTCACCAGTTCCAGGCCAAAGCGCAGATCCGGCCGGTCCAGGCCGAAACGATCCATGGCTTCGGCATAGGTGAGTCTGGGGAAAGGGGTCTGAAGATCCATGTTCAGCACATTTTTGAAAATGGCTTTGATCAGCCCTTCGGCAATGTCCATGATCTGTTCTTCATTGACAAAAGACAGTTCCATGTCGATCTGGGTGAATTCCGGCTGGCGGTCCGCCCGCAGGTCCTCGTCCCGGAAGCATTTGACGATCTGGTAATACCGGTCGAAACCGCTGATCATGAGCAGCTGTTTGAACAGCTGAGGCGATTGGGGCAGGGCATAGAACTGGCCCGGGTTTACCCGGGAAGGCACCAGATAGTCCCTGGCCCCTTCGGGCGTGGATTTCGTCAGAAACGGGGTTTCAATGTCGATGAACCCGTTCTGATCCAGATAGTTGCGGATGGCCATGGTGGCTTTGTGCCGGGCCAGAAGATTGCGTTTGAGCTGGGGCCGCCGCAGATCCAGATACCGGTATTGCAGCCGGATGTTTTCAGAGGCTTCCACCCGGTCTTCAATTGGAAAGACCGGGGTTCTGGCTTTGGAAAAGATGCTGAGGTCTTCCACCATGATCTCGATAGCACCGGTGGCCATATTGGGATTGATCATATCCGCCGGCCGGGCCGCCACTTTTCCTTGAACCCCGATGACAAATTCGCTTCGAATGCCCTGGGCTTTTTCATGAACCGCTCCAGAAATCAATGGGTTGAAAACCACTTGAGTGATGCCTTTCCGGTCCCTCAGGTCCACAAAGATGACCCCGCCATGGTCCCGGCGGTGCTGGACCCATCCCATCAGCACCACGGTCTGTTCAATGTCCGTTTCCCGAAGATCGGCACAAAAATGGGTTCGTTTCATGTTTCCTAGTAAATCGTTCACCGGGTCTGTCCTTTATAATATAATGTAAGTTATTCGTTTTTCATCAAAGCGATGATTTCAGATTTCAGCCGGTCCATGGGGATGGAAACCTGTTCTTTTGTCTGCATGTTTCGAAGAATCAGGGCGTTTTCCGCCAGCTCCGCCTGTCCGGCAATGAGGACATACCGGGCGTTGAGTTTGTCCGCCCGCTTCATCAGGGCTTTCAAACTTTTTCCCCGGAAGTCGGTGTCGGTTCTGATGCCTGCCTGGTTCAGGTCGCAGCACAGGTGATAGGCCATCTCCATGGCCGGATCACCCAGCGCCACGATGAACAGGTCCGGTCCGGGGGGTGCCGACGCAGGGGCCAGTTGTTCCATGATCTCCACCAGGCGGTCGAACCCGATGGCAAATCCGATGGCTGGGGTGTCGGGTCCGCCCAGTTCTTTGACCAGGCCGTCATATCTGCCTCCCCCGGCCACGGCGCTCTGGGCGCCCAGGCTGGTGGTCTGAATCTCCCAGGCGGTCCGGGTGTAGTAGTCCAGGCCCCGGACCAGAGATTTATCCACGGAAAAATCAACGCCCTGTTTTTCCAGGGTGGTTTTGACGGTACTGAAATGATCGTCACAGGCCGGACACAGATAATCCACCGTGGCCGGGGCCCCGGTCAGGGCCGCCTGGCAGTTCTGCACTTTGCAGTCCAGCACCCGCAGGGGGTTCCGGTCCATCCGCCGGGTGCAGATATCACACAGGTCCTGTTTGCGGGCTTCCAGAAAATCCAGCAGGGCCCGGGTGAACCGGGGGCGGCACTCCGGGCATCCCAGGCTGTTGATATGGGCGGTCAGTCCGCTGAGGCCCAGACGCTGGAACAATTCATTGAGCAGAAAAATCAGTTCGCAGTCCACATAGGCGGCATCGAGACCGAACACTTCCGCATCGATCTGGTAAAATTGGCGGTACCGTCCTTTCTGGGGTCTTTCCCGTCTAAACATGGGGCCGGTCATGTAAAATTTTCTCACCGGTTCCGTGGCGTACATTTTGTGCTGAATATAAGCCCGGCAGATGGATGCCGTGGCTTCCGGCCGCAGGGTCAGCTTGTCACCGTTCCGATCGTCAAAGGTATACATTTCTTTTTCGACAATATCGGTGGTCTCTCCGATGCTCCGGGCGAACAATCCGGTTTTTTCCAGAATCGGGATGCGGATTTCTTCGTATCCAAATGCGGTGAACAGGTCGACCGCCAGGTTTTCCACTTTCTGCCACAGCCGGATCTGTTCCGGCAGAATATCTCTGAACCCTCGAATGGTCTGCATGGTTTACGTCTTCAGGTATGGGGTTTTTGCCAAAATTTCATACAATCGGCCAATATAGTGCAAAAACCGCTGATCAGTCAATTATTTTCTGATTTTTACGGAATTGGCATGGGCGGTCAACCCTTCAATTTCCGCCAGCCGGATCACATCGTCCGCTTCGGTGTCGAATGCGGATCTTGAATAATGAATCAGGCTGGTTTTCTTGATGAAATGGTCCACGCTCAGGGCGGAGGAGAACCGGGCCGTGCCGGCCGTGGGCAGCACATGGTTGGGACCGGCAATGTAATCGCCCATGGGTTCCGGGGTGTAATGCCCTAAAAACAGGGCCCCGGCATTCTGAATCCGGTCGATGTAGTCAAAAGGCTTGGACACCATCAGTTCCAGGTGCTCCGGTGCCAGCTGATTGGAGAGATCGATCCCGGTTTCGATGTCCGGTACCACCAGAATGGCCCCGAATTGATCAATGGCCTTTCGGGCCGTGTCCTGCCGGGTCAGGGCTTTGAGCTGCCGTTCCAGGGCGTCTGCGGTTCGGTCGGCAAGGTCTCTGGAATCGGTCACCAGAATGGCGGAGGCCATGGCATCATGTTCCGCCTGGGACAGCAGGTCGGCGGCCACGAATTCCGGTTCTGCCGTATGGTCCGCAATGATGAGGATTTCGCTGGGACCGGCGATCATGTCGATCCCCACAGTGCCGGCCACGATTTTTTTGGCCAGGGTTACATAGATATTGCCCGGTCCCACAATCACATCCACTTTGGGCACCTGTCGGGTGCCATAGGCCAGGGCGGCAATGGCCCAGGCGCTGCCCGCCTTGAACACGGACGAGATGCCCACTTTTGTCGCCGCCGCCAGAATATAGGGATTGACCGCCCCGTTTTCCATGGGCGGGGTCATCAGAGCGATGGCGGGAACCCCCGCCACTTTGGCGGGAATGCCTCCCATGAGCACCGAAGACACCAGCGGGGTTTTTCCGCCTCTGGCGCCGGGGACATAGATGCCGGCAGCCCCTACCGGCCGCACCAGCTGCCCCACCATGACCCCGTTTCTCGGGGTGTCGATCCAGGCGTTCTGCTTCTGTTTGGCGTGGAAACGGGTGAGCTGGTCGACGGCCCGGTCCAGGGTGTCCAGGAATGGGGAGTCCACGGATGCCAGTGCGTGTTCAAACTCGGCATCCGTCACCTTGAGGGTGTCCAGGGTGACCGACGTTGAATCAAACTGTTGGGTGTAAGCGACCAGGGCCTCGTCCCCCCGGGTTCTGACATCATCGATAAACGCCTGCACATTGTCATAATCGGCTTTGGAGAACCCCAGACCCCGGTCGATGATGTCCTTGACACGTGCCCGGGCGTCTTTGGAAGGATATTCAAACAGTTTCATGATATATATAATTCGCTGTTAAATGTTAAAGAAAAGGTGCTGTTTTCAATATGGCATTGAAGATATACCAGAACAGGCGGGATAAAGCCA
>Ga0180430_10005293_pt1 | contig 10742 bp, 10 predicted proteins | sample SS_ome_9_FD_132999 | JGI IMG/M metagenome (GOLD analysis project Ga0180430, IMG submission 132999) | Hypersaline lake sediment archaeal communities from the Salton Sea, California, USA - SS_1_S_2 metaG | ecosystem: Environmental > Aquatic > Non-marine Saline and Alkaline > Hypersaline >... | reverse complement strand
TGTAATCGGATCCGAACGGCATGAAGCCAGACGCATAGATAACCAGCTGCGCGGTCGCTCAGGCCGTCAGGGAGACCCCGGATCATCCCGTTTCTATCTTTCTTTGGAAGATGATCTCATGCGCATGTTTGGCGGGGAACGCGCTGAGAAGATGATGAGTATCTTTAACTTGGACCCATCACTACCGATCGAAAGCAAGATCATTGGGCGTTTGGTAGAACAGGCCCAGGAGCGCGTGGAAGGCTATAACTTTGATATCCGCAAACACCTTCTGGATTATGACGATGTGCTGAATGACCAGCGTGAAAAAATATATACTGAGCGGGATCAGGTACTCGTAAAGGAAGACCTGAATGAAGATGTATGGGGGATGATGGAGAATGAGATCTTCCAACGCATTGACACCCTCCAGGATGATCCCGATGGCGAATGGAAATTGCTTGCATTTCTGGACGAGATCCAGCCAACCATTTTTTATCAGCAGCAAAATACGCGCCTGTTGTCATTCACTATCCATTTATTGGGTGAGTACATATCCAAGAGTTTGCAAGATCTTTCGGATAGCAGCGCACTGCGCGAGAAACTGATTGAGATCGCGATACAAACCATGATTGCCCAGAAAGATCACCTGCTTGCCCAAATACGGGAGCTTATCCAGCGCACTATCGACACATTCAAATCACAAAACTCGGAACGCCTGGAAATGCTGGATATTTTCTTCGACACGCTGCTGGATATTGAAGACGCATCAATGAATGAGATTAATACCCAGTTGCTGAAATCTGTTCGTTTGAAGATCTCATTAGAGCGCAGCCAGGTAGATGCAATCATCCAGGGAGATAACGCCGCCCGCAACCAAATCCGCCTTAGCGTCTCGAATCAGCTAAAACAAATTTTTATTTCCCGTATTTTCATGACGATTGAACAGCGAATCGGGCAGAAACTCGGATTCAGTGCGGATGATCTGGTTCCGCTTACCTGGGATGAGATCATGCAAAAAATTTCTTCCACACTTGATGAACGCTTTAGCCAGAATGCTGATCTTCATTCACAGCCCAATCATCCCATCATTCAGAATATTGACCGACAGCTCAACCGGTCTGAAAATGATTCACAAACGGGAACTGACCTTGGCGGTATTTTGACAGAAATGGCCTTTGGAACACGCGTTGCTATAAATCAAGAAACCCATCAGCGCACAATGCGCAGGGTCAATATGTTAAACTATATCTTTTTTACTGCAAAAACTTGTCTTCCTGATGATCCAGAAACACTGAAAACACAGATCATCGACCATCTTAAACATGCCCAGAATAAACTACGTAATGTCTGGGGAATCATGGAAATTCAACGTTTGGTGCAAAGCAATATTGAGTACGAAAAGCTTTCAGAAGAATACAGGAAAGGTTTAGAATCCATCCTGGATGGCAATGAAAAGCAAATTTTGCTTGATAAAGGCCTTTCTGCGCTGTCTGAAAACTCACATTCCGCGATCATCGATGCCTTTGGATCCAGGACCCAGCTGAGAATCTACCGCCACATCCTCCTCCAATCCATCACACAATTATGGATGGAACATTTAACGCGCATGGAAGCACTTCGGGTATCCATACGCATGGAAGCCTATGGGCAGCGGGATCCATTAGTGCAATATAAAAGCTATTCAACAGACGCATTCAAAGAATTACTGGCGAATATTCGCCTCTCCGTGGTCAACAAAATGTTCCGAATGCAACCCGCGAAGCCAAGCAGCAGCCTCCAAAACAACCCTTCTCAAATTGGATCAGAAAATAATGATGGAGAGGGCAGCGAAAAGAAGAAAAAAAGCCGAAAAAGACACAAGAAGAAACACTAGGACCCCCAAAATTCAAGCATATGAGTGATTAACTCTCGGTCTTAGGGTTGTCAAGGGACCTATTAACACGTATAATCACTGAACTATCTTATCACTGTATTGGAGCATTTAAATTCATGAACGAAATTACGAACAACATAACGGAGGGAAATAAAGAAGACACAAAATATCAAGATATGGCTTCTTTATTAGCAGAAGAAGGCTTGGGGTTAAATCTACCTAAAGCTGGAGAAATAAAAATGGGGAAAATCGCATCCATTTCACCTGGTCAGATCATGGTTGGAATTGGAGCAAAATCAGAAGGTATTATTCGCGGTCAAGAATTCGAAGTTATCCCTGATGATGTACTTGCCACACTGGAAGTGGGGCAGGAAATTCCGGTATTCATTATTACACCGGAAGATCGTCACGGCAATCTGCTGCTTTCATACATGCGCGCGCTCGAAGCAGAAACCTGGGAAAAAGCACAGCAATTGATGGATGATAAAGAATCATTCACCGGTAAAGTGGATGGTTACAATCGTGGTGGTTTATTGGTCAATTTCAACGGACTCAATGGATTTATCCCTGGTTCACAATTGAGCTTCTCCAGGCGCACAGAAGTGAATGGCTCTTCACCCGAAGAACGATTCAGCGAATTTGTCGGGCAGGAGATCGAACTGCGTGTAATCGAAGTTGATCAAGATCGAAGACGGCTTATCTTTTCTGAACGAGCCGCTGTGCATGAATCACGCGATTCTATCCGTGACAAAGTCATTGAAAAAGTTGACATCGGTGATATTCGCACAGGGCGGGTAACTAGCCTGGCAGATTTCGGCGCATTCGTTAATATCAATGGCGCTGATGGACTCGTCCACCTGAGCGAAATTTCCTGGGATCGCATCCGCCACCCCAGCGATGTACTTAAAGTTGGGGAAGAAGTTGAAGTGGAGATTATCAGCATCGACGAAGTGAAACGCCACATCGGCCTTTCGATCCGTCGCCTTCAGGATGATCCCTGGCAAAAACAGATTGGCGCTTTAAAAGTTGGCCAACTCGTGAACGCAAAAATCACCCGCCTGACAAAATTTGGCGCTTTTGCACAGGTCACTGAAGATATTGAAGGATTGATCCATATTTCTGAGATCAGCGATGACCATATCGCCCACCCCAAAGAAGTCTTACACGAAGATGACCAGGTTACACTGCGTATCATCAAGATCGAGCCAGAATCCCATCGGATCGGGCTCAGCCTGCGACGTGTTGAATCACTTGCCTTTGCTGACATGGACCTCAAAGAATTAGAAAAAGAATTGGAAGATTCGGATATTACTATCTCCAGTGACGAAGAACCTGAAGATGAATCCGTAGAATCTTCTGAGCTTGAAGAGACCTCCGAAGTGGTTGCGGAAACCGATTCAGATGAACCAGAAGAAACTGTGGAGACTGAAGAAACACAGGAAACCGAAGAAGTGTCTGAAGCAGTTGAAGAATCAGAGCCGGATGAAGCAGAAGAGACTGCTGAGGCTGAAGAAACACAGGAAACCGAAGAGGAATCTGAAGAAGAAACAAAAGAATAAGAAATATTTATCAAGAAACACCGGGAAACCTTTAATCACAATTGATCGCCCGAGGGCATTTGCCAGTAAAGCAAATGCGTAATATGGCAAACAGGAATAACGGAATAGGAAAAAAATCATCCGGGAAATTCCTACTGCGCCGTATCCAGATCGGGCTCGCGGTTGCGGTCGGAGGTTTCTTTATTTTTTTAGTGGGCGCTAAACCAGAACTCTTCCTATTAGACCGCAGTCCCGTAATTGGATTTATTCAATTAGCAGTAATGCTATTTGGATTGGGATTAATTTGCATTGGGGGATATCACTGCCTGCTGGGATTATGGAAGGGCAACCGCCTGAGCATTGCCGCGGAACTGGGAGTGAGGTTTATCAGCACTGGTTATGTGATTGCTATTTTTTCCGGGTTAGCTGATGTCGTTGGACTGGGAAGTCATCCAACACCAACCTTTGTGCCTTTTTTCGGGGAATGGCAGGCGCGGGGTTTTCAAATAGCAGAAGGATTCATTGCTATTGGCATGCTCATGATGCTGCCCATCGCAGATAGCCCACTCTTCCGCAGCCAGCCCAAATCAGATAACAGGAAATAAATCCGCTCAAATTTCTAATAATTCTTTTCTAGTTTATTTTCAACCCCGAGGATACAATCAACAGAAATTATTCACAATAAATAATGATCAAAAAACACACGCTTGAAAACGGACTGACAGTACTTACCCATGAAATCCACCATGCCCCAGTCGTCAGCCATTGGACATGGTACAGAGTTGGATCACGAAATGAACTGCCTGGAAAAACAGGAATATCACATTGGGTTGAGCATCTCCAATTCAAGGGAACAGAAAAATATCCTTTGAATGTCTTAGATGCGGAAATATCAAAAGCCGGCGGTATGTGGAACGCAATGACATACCTGGATTGGACCACTTATTACGAAACCCTTCCTGCAGACAAGATTGATATTGCTATCGATCTAGAAGCAGACAGGATGATCAACAGTGTTTTCGACCCAAAAGAGATTGAATTGGAAAGGACCGTTGTCATCAGCGAGCGTGAAGGTAATGAGAATGAACCCCTGTTCCGCCTAAGCGAAGCAATGCGCAGCGCAGCTTTTTCTCATCATCCCTACTCCCATGAGGTTATTGGTGAAATGGCTGATCTCCAAACGATAAGCAGGGACGACTTATATGCCCATTATAAGAATTATTACACTCCATCAAATACTGTAATTGCAGTTGCCGGCGATTTCAATACAGACCAATTATTAACGCGTATACAGGAGGCATATGCCCATATACCGGGTAATGTTGTTCAAAGTCAACCGATCGAACCTGAATTACGCATTGAACATTCTAAGCAGATAGAAGTTGAGGGCCCAGGCGATACCGTATTCATGGAAATTTCTTATCGCGCGCCAGCCGCGGCTGATAATGATTTCATTCCTTTAATGGTTCTTGACAGCTTGTTAACCGGCCCCTCATCCCTTTCAATGGTCGGCGGCGGGAGCGTTTCGAATAAAACCAGCCGTCTTTACCAGCGATTGGTAGAAACGGATCTTGTAATGAGTATTTCAGGTGGATTGCAGACCACAATCGACCCATACCTTTATTCCATTCTTGTCATCGCTTCACCAGACCAGGATACAAACCTGATCCTTTCTGCGATTGAAAAAGAGATTTATGAAGTATGCCAAAACGCAATATCGGATGAGGATATCTCCAGAGCCAAGAAACAGGCACGCGCGCTATTTGCCTATGGCAGTGAAAGCATAACTAATCAGGCATTTTGGATGGGTTATTCTGCCATGTTCTCTGAGCCAAACTGGTTTGAGAATTACCTTAAGAATATCTCACGGGTCACCAGAGACCAGATTCATGCAGTTGCACAGAAATATCTGGATCCCGGCCATCGCGTCATTGGCACATATCAGCCAACGGGGGCAAGCAATCATGCCTAACAATCCTTCCAATTCTTCCCAAATCCCAAACTCAGAAACAATATCACAATTTCAACTAGAAAATGGTATCCATGTGCTTTCGTATGAGAATAACAACGCGGATACTGTCTATGTGATCGGCATCCTAACCAATGGAGGCGATCAGGACCCGCCAGAGAAAACAGGTTTAGCCCACTTCACCGCGAATCTTTTATCCAGGGGCACCAGGAACATTTCCTTTAATGCATTTCACAGCCAAATAGAAGCGGCAGGCGCAAATCTCGCGTTCAGCAGCAGCAGCCGCAGCACCTGGTTTAGAGGAAAAGCTCTAGCAGAAGACACGCGCTTAATATTCAAACTGGCCGCGGATGGATTGCGCAACCCCGCATTTCAAGATGTTTACATAGAGCGCTTACGCAGGCAGTTGCTGGCGGGTTTAGCGCTGCGCGATCAGGACACTGGCGAAATCGCCTCCTTATTATTTGACAAACATCTCTTCCAAGATCATCCCTATGCTCTGCCAGTTGACGGATATATGCGCACGATTAATAACATCGACCGCAGTGATATTTTGCATTTTCATGGTTCCTTTTATTCTCCCCGGGATTTGATCATTGTCGTCTCGGGTGCAATAAATGGCGAGTCGGTCAATCAACTCGCACAGGAATATTTCTCCGATTGGGACCAGAAAGAGCAAGTCACACCCTCTATCCATCCGATTCCACCCGCCCCAACAACCACGGTCCGAGACCATACATTCCTGGAGGGTAAAAGCCAATCTGATCTCATCCTGGGGAGTTTTGGACCTTCCAGAACATCGGAAGACTATATGCCGGCAGTCATCGGTAACAATATTCTTGGACAATTCGGATTAATGGGCCGCATTGGAAGAAGCGTCCGCACTGAATCGGGATTGGCTTACTTTGCATCCAGCAGTGTCAGTTCATGGGATGACGCGGGCACCTGGGATGTATCCGCTGGCGTCAACCCAATAAATATGGGTAAAGCCATAAACCTGATCCGCGAGGAAATTAAGAAATTTACCATTGAAAATGTAACATCTGAGGAATTATGCAACACAAAATCACATTTGATTGGCCGCATGCCGATGGCGCTTGAAACCAATGCGGGAATCGCCAATGCGATTCTGACTATGCACAGATTTGATCTTGGGCTCGATTATTATTTAGAGTATGAAGACCGAATCAACGCTGTTACGCCAGAAAGTATCCGGCTTACAGCACAGAAATATTTACACCCCGATCAGTTGGTAATTACCAGCGCTGGGCCGGACGAGGAAAGCTGACATTCGTGGAAATTTTCAGCGGTATTGATCTGGTGGAGATACATCGCTTTCAGCAGTTAAATCCTGCCATCCGGAAGCGCTTTTTTCAGCGCGTGTTTACCGCCGATGAAACCGCCTATATTCAAGATCAGGACCAAAAAGCCGCAGGGTTATTTGCGGCAAAAGAAGCATGCGCCAAAGCCCTCGGATGCGGCATCGGACCTATACGCTGGCGTGATATTGAGATCACCCATACACTGGAAAACCAACCCCGGATCATGTTACATGCGAAAGCATACGAAATAGCTGCATCGAAACACATCTCATCCTGGTCCGTCAGTATTACCCATACCAAAGAAACAGCAGCTGCTGTTGTTATCGCTGCTGCTGATTAATACTATTTTCTTAGGTGCTTAAGAAACTAATCCTGTGGAAATTCAAGCCAGATGTGGTTTTTAATCACTTTCTCATTCGGCATCACCTTTACGTCATCCTTTGCGACAAATTCGGAAGTCAGGGTGTCAGGGTGCACGTAGCAAGCTAAGGGCGCAGAACCATATTTATCTTCAAAAAATTCAACAGCATTTTTAACCGTCTTCTCGATCTCTTTTTTCGGATCATTTACGTACCAGAGCATACCTTCGTTCATATAATTCCTTTCTTATCTCTATTATAGCACACCTGTTCTAAAGCGGCGCTGTTCAGGACAAATACAATGGCGAATCTCGTTTTTTTAAGGTATCCTTAATCAAATTAACCACATAGCAGGAGGTTAGAGTGATAAAAGAAGCTGTTCAAGACGCAGAACGTAGAATGAAAAGTGCCATTCAATCATTAAAAGAAGACCTTGGCGGCGTCCGCACAGGCAGGGCAAACCCCGGCCTGGTCGAAAAACTTTCAGTCGAGTATTACGGCTCACCGGTCCCCCTGATCCAATTAGCGACAATCAGCGTACCGGAACCACGACAGTTACTGATCAAGCCATTTGATGCCGGATCGATCAAAGATATCGACCGTGCTATCCAGGCATCTGACCTCGGATTAACACCAATATCTGACGGGAAAGTCATCCGCTTGAACCTGCCCGCACTGACAGAAGAGCGCAGGCGCGATCTGACCAAGTTTGTTAATACCCGCCTGGAAGAAGCGCGAATTGCCATCCGAAATGTCCGCCGCGACACCAATAAAGACATGCGGGAATTCGAAAGCGAAAAATTGATTTCGGAAGATGATCTCAAGAACGGCGAGGATAAGGTACAGGAACTAACTGATAAATATGTCGAGGAAATCGGCACTATTGGCAAAGAAAAAGAAAACGAAATCATGGAAATCTAATTCATCATGGCAGATGAAAAAGAATCCATACAGTTTAAGAGATTGCCCAGACACATTGCCATCATCATGGATGGTAATGGACGCTGGGCAAAAAAACGCCATTTGCCGCGCATGTCTGGCCACCGCGCGGGAACAGAAAACTTACGGAACATCATTAAAGCCTGTGTAGAGTTTGGTGTTCAATACCTGACAGTTTACGCTTTTTCAACCGAAAACTGGAAACGCCCGGAGGATGAGGTTAGGGGATTGATGGATATATTGGCTGACGCTCTGGAAAAAGAATTGGAAGAACTGCATAAACAGGGCGTCTGCCTGCGGCATGTTGGGCGCTTGGAACGGTTGGATGCATCCATCCGGAAAAAAATTCAGACAGCGATCAAAATAACAGAAAACAATAAACGCCTGGTTCTAAATATCGCCTGGAATTATGGCGGGCGAGACGAGATAATCGCTGCTGTTCGACGCGTCCTTAAAGCAGACTTAAAGGCTGATGAAATTTCCGAGCAGGTTTTCGAAAAACATCTGTTCACATATCCATCCCCAGACCCTGATCTCGTTATACGAACTTCTGGTGAGCACCGCACGTCAAATTTTCTCCTGTGGCAAAGCGCGTACGCGGAATGGTATTTCACGCCAATTCTTTGGCCGGATTTTGGGCGGGATGAACTGAAGCAAGCAATTATTGATTTTGGTGAACGATCACGCCGCTTCGGCGGCCGCAAGAAGGAAGACGCTAAAAAACCATATGCTGGCTAAGCGCGCTCTGAGTGCCGTAGTTATTCTACTTATTGCCGGCTTTTTGATTTTTTTTGGAAGTTGGACCTACGCGTTCGGCGCAGCGATTATTCTATCCATGGCTACATGGGAGTTTAATAATATGTTCACACAGGGGGGACACCAACCCAACGCACTTCTGCTTGCATTTATTACACTTGGGCTAATTATTCTCCGAAATTTTCGGGATCCATATTTCTTCTCTTTCGGATTGATCCTGACTTTTATCATTATATGTGTGCGAAACATTTGGACTTATAAGGAAAAAACAGACAACGCCGCTATCGATCTAGTTATCGAATTGTCATCTATTGTATTCGTAATCATCCCGGGATCTTACCTGATCAATCTCAGAGCCATGCAGCATGGGCTATTCTGGATACTCCTGTGCGTCCTCGCTGCCAGCCTGGCAGATGTCAGCGCCTACCTATTCGGCAGCGCTTTTGGCAGGCACAAGCTCTCTCCGAAGATCAGCCCTAATAAAACTATCGAAGGATATATCAGCGGAATCTTTGCTGCAGGCCTGGCAGGATTGGCAATGGGCCTTTTCTATCCCATGGATCGCCCTGATGTCTCAATATTGATGCTGGTCCTTTTTACGGGAATAGTGGCTATCGTTACACCGCTTGGCGACCTGGCGAAGAGCATCATCAAACGCAGTTTTTCTCTAAAGGACACTGGCAATCTAATTCCCGGGCATGGCGGTATGTTAGACCGCCTGGACACGATCTTATGGGCAGCACCGATCCTTTTTTTCCTGATCCACTTTCTGGCATAAAAATCGCCGCTTTTTCAGCGGCGAAATGTTTATTTAATGGTGTAGGTGAGTATTACCTGCGCATTGATTGGCATTTGTCCCGATGATATCGGAACAGATTCTTCCATCCCTCCGCCGCCCATTCCATAGCCGAACACGTTCTGCGTGGTTGTTGTGCTGCTCGATGTGATCGAGATCAATTCTCCCAAAGTCACATCTGCCGCCGATGCGAGTTCCTGTGCCTGCACCCTGGCAGACTGCACCGCCAGATTACGCGCGGATGATTGTGCCTCTGATTTATCTTCCACATTGAAATTCACACCATAGATGTTGTTCGCGCCACTACGCCCAACCGCATCTAAAACCTCCCCCAAACTTCCAATCTCGCGCACCGTCACATATACCGTGTTCTCGACGCTGTAATAAGAATTAGTTGGTTGGCCTTGAAAATCATAATCATATTGCTGGTATACATTGAAGCTTGAAGTTTGGATATCTTTTTGATCCACACCTTCCGCCACTAATGTATCCTTTATCTGCTGCGCCTGGGTATTGTTCAGCGCTATCGCCTCAGAAACAGTTTTCCCTTCAGAGCGTACACCAACACTAATTGAAGCGATATCTGGTGTGACAAAGACCTGTCCGGTTCCGGTCACAGAGAGCGTAGCTTGATCCTCACCACTAGCGTTCAAAGCTGGTGCGCCACCCGAGCATGATGTAAACAGCAGTACGCCGATTATCATTGTTATGGTAAATCCAAATATTTTTTTCATTTTTTACCTCCGGTTTTAATACTATAAACGATTTACATAATGAAAAAGTTCCCGTTTCTCTGGAAACTTTTATTTGCCTTGATTGGATTGTAATTACATGTTATTATGAATATGTCCTTTCAATCGATTGCCCCCCTCAATCGGTTGGAAGGGCATTTTTTTATCCGTCCCTCCGCGTTGCCCGATAGATAACGAATCCGCCAGCCGCGATCAGCAGAATTGGCCATAAATACTGTGAATAGGACCAGATATTTAAATACGGCACTGCCTGCCGCACCAGATAATAGACGCCCCATACAATCAAACCCACTCCGGAAAAGATGATCAATTGTGAGCTGGGTTGGCGGGTGATGTCATGAATCTCGTGTCCCATCTGATTGAAACGCGCGCCCACATCGTTGATCTCAAAAGCCTCATCAGTATGCGGGCTGCTACGCAAAGGAATGACAATCCACATTAGAATGTAGATAAGCA
>Ga0180430_10005292_pt1 | contig 10744 bp, 8 predicted proteins | sample SS_ome_9_FD_132999 | JGI IMG/M metagenome (GOLD analysis project Ga0180430, IMG submission 132999) | Hypersaline lake sediment archaeal communities from the Salton Sea, California, USA - SS_1_S_2 metaG | ecosystem: Environmental > Aquatic > Non-marine Saline and Alkaline > Hypersaline > Sediment... | reverse complement strand
CGGAACCGAATCCTCCATCCGCACCGCCGATCAGCACGAGATCGCGTTTTTCTGGGAAGACGGCCCCCGGGGCGGAACCGTTCCCGCCGCTTGGCTGCACATCGCCCTCGTCATCCTGAATGAGCGCGGTCGTTATTCTCTCGTCGAACGATCTCAGCTGCTCGCCCAGATGAGCGTCGCGATGGCGGATGCCGCGCTCTCGGCCTGGCACAGCAAATACTACTACGACGTCTTTCGCCCGGAGACCGCGATCCGCTACACCGCGGACAAGCTCGACAATCCCGATCCGCGTGTGAAGTGTGATCCCGGCTGGACGACGCTCATCCCCACCCCGCCCTTTCCCGCCTATGTCTCGGGTCACTCCACCTTTTCCGCGGCAGGAGCGGAGGTGTTGCGACGGTGGTTCGGCACCGACGATGTGCCCTTTTCGGTCAAGGCGATCGACACCGTGAACTGGCCGAAGCAACTCCGGAACGCCGAGAGGCACTACACCAACTTCACCACCGCCGAGGACGAGAACGGAATGAGCCGGATCTATGGCGGAGTCCACTGGCAGGCCGACAACGAGGAGGGCCTCCGCATGGGCAAGCGCATCGGGGCTCACGTCACCAAGAACTACCTCAACCGCGTCTGACGTTCCTCCGCCATGAAACATCACGCACTCTCGCTCTTCTGCTCGCGGTCTCGGGTCTTGCGTTCGCTGGCTGTCACTCGTGTCGCGTCGACCTTCTTCGCTGCCACCCTCCTCTTTTCCGTCGGGAGCGCGCAGGATTCCCGGATCGTTTCCGACGTCGACCGCCGCGCCGGCCCGCGCAACACCTTCCAGAAACCGATTGCGTGGGACGTTCGGGATCACACGGTTCTCTTCGAGGGAATCGTCTTCGGTGGAGGCACCTACCTGTTCGAGGACGTCAACACCCAGGGCCTCGTCCCCCCCGGAGCGGATGCCCTGCAGTCGCTCTATGGCGGAGTCTTCGATCTCCGGGTCATGCGCAAACTACCGAACACCTTCGCCTACGGCGTCGACGGGCGACTCATCGTCGACGGGCAGGATGGCGGACAGGCCACCGACGGGCGCTTCGATGTCTTCGTCCGGAATTTCTGGGGACAGTTCTCCTATGGGAACTTCGCCGACCGCGACGAAATCCTCATTGCTCCGCGCGCCGGTCTCTCCGGAGAGGCCAACCTGTTCTACGACGGCTTTTTCAACCCGTCCGACGCACGCGCCTTTCGCTACCGGGGACGTTTCAGCAGCTTCCTCGTCGACACGGCGGTGGACGAGGACGCCGACAACTACAACATCGGCATCCTCTACCGCAGCCCGACGACCTATCGCAAGGACGCCTGGTCGTTCGACTACCACGGCGGAGACTTCCTCGGCCGCTACGATCGCGACGGCGTCACCCTCGGCTACCAGATCAGTTATGGGAGCCTCGACGTGAAGATCGCCGGAGCATGGGACTGGTTCGACCCGGTCGGGCCGTTCGCCGATTTCGAGCGCGTCTCGGGAAGCCTCGCCACGAGCTACAAGGTCCGGGCGCTCACCCTTTCCGCCGGTGTGATGCTCTCGGAGACCAACGGCGGCGATCTCGAAACCGCCTACACCACCGGACTGCGCTACGACCTGGCGCGGGGCCTGAGCTGGAATGCCGGATGGTTCTATCTGGATAGTCCGAGCTTCGGAAGCGACGGGCTCCCGGTCACCGCGGGAGAATTCTCCGGGGTTCGGACCTCGATTTCCTATCGCTTCTGATGTCCCTTGCGGCTCGCGATCCGCACCGGCCTCCCGCGTACCCTACTCGTGGCGCAGCGCTTCGACCGGACTGAGGGCGGCGGCCCGAAGCGCGGGATAGAGTCCAAATACCACCCCGGTCAGCACCGAAATGCTGAGTGCCAGGGCGGGCGCCCATGGCTTGACCACCGTCACCATTCCACTGAACTCCGTCACCACCGCGGGGATGCTCAACCCGAGGCCGGCCCCGATGAGTCCTCCGATGCCCGAGAGGAGTGTCGCTTCGACCAGGAACTGGACCGTGATGTCGCTCCGCCGCCCACCGAGGGCCCGGCGGATGCCGATCTCGCGGGTTCGCTCGGTCACGCTCGCGAGCATGATGTTCATGATTCCGATCCCCCCCACGACGAGACTGATCGTGGCGATGGATCCCAACACGACGGTGAAGATCTGCTTGGTTCTCTCCGCCTGTCGCAGGAGTTCGACCGGCACGATGACCTCGAAGTCCGGCTGATCGTGATTCGATTCGAGCAGGTGCCGGATCGCATCGGCCTTGGCTTCGACCATGCCGGGGTCGTCCACCACCACCGTCACTTCGTGGAATTCCACCTTCTCCGCCTCGAAACTGCCGGTACGCGCCTTCATCACGACATCGCCATAGCGCTCCAGCATCGTCTCGAGCGGAATGAACATCTCGTATTGCGCCTCATCCCCCCCGGTCTCGTTTCCGGGAAGGGCGTTGGCGGGTTCTAAAACGCCGACGACATGGTAGTAGGTTTCTCCCAGTTTCACCGTGCCGCCGATCACCTGATCCAGGGGGAAGAGCTTGTTCGCGGCATCGCGGTTCAAGACGCAGACGTTTCTCTTGTTCGCCATTTCGATCAGGTTGAAGAAACGTCCTTCGACGATTCGTCGATTCCGCATTTCCGGGAAGACCGGGATGACGCCCGACACCTTGGCATCGACCCGGTGCGTCCTGCGTCGCACGTAGTCCCCGATCTCGCGGTTCGGTACCACCATCCGGATCCCGGGGATGGTGGCGAGCATCTGGCGGACATCGCGCGCCGTCACGCCATACTCGAGGATGTAGGATCGCGAGCCGCTGCTCTCGTTGCTCGAACCGGGCGGCTTGACGCACCGCACGATCACGTTCTGGCTGCCCAGCTTCCGAATCTGCTCCTGCGCCTCGAAACTCGCCCCTTCTCCGATCGCCAACATCGCGATCACGGAGGACACGCCGAACACGATTCCGAGCGCGGTGAGCAATGAGCGTAGGCGATGCAGCCAGAGACTCTTCAGTCCGAGGGTCAGGCTGCGGCGGAGATTGAGGGCCGAACCGGCTTTGGCTCCCCCCCAGCTTTCTCCCGCTTCCACCGAAAGAGTGCCCGCGGCAGCCGGTTCCGCCGTGCGATCGTCCCTCTCGATCCGTCCATCCCTCAGCCGGACGACCCGGTTGCCGCGGCGCGCCATTTCCTCGTCGTGGGTCACGAAGATCAGCGTCTTCCCCTCCCGGTTCAACTCGGCAAAGATCGCAAGAATCTCCTCTCCCGACTTGCTGTCGAGATTGCCGGTCGCCTCGTCGGCGAGAATCACGAGAGGATCATTGGCCAGGGCTCGAGCGATCGCGACGCGCTGCTGCTGCCCTCCGGACAATTCGGTCGGCCTGTGATGGAGGCGGTCGCCCAGTCCCACCCGGCTCGCCAGTTCCTCGGCTCGCCGCCGGCACTCCCGTTCGGAGACTCCCTGGTAGAACATCGGAACCTCGATGTTCTCCACCACCGTGAGCTGGGGGATGAGGTTGTAGGACTGGAAAATGAAGCCGAGCCGCTTTCCCCGCACGCTCGACAGGGTATCGTCGTCGAGATCTGACACATTCTCCCCACCCAGCAAATACTCACCGTCCGTCGGTTGATCGAGACACCCCAGCACGTTCAGCAGCGTCGACTTGCCGCACCCCGACGGGCCCATGATGCAGAGATAGTCCCCCTCCTCCACCTCGAGCGAGACACCATCGAGCGCTTTCACCTGGGTGTCCCCCATCCGGTAGGTGCGAGCGACGGCACCAAGCCCGATGATCGGTCGCCCCCTGCCCATCACTCGGCGGTGTCGCTGCCCTCGGACGACTCGGCCGTTCCGGCCAGCTCGGGCCTGCTCAGGTAGACGAACTCTCCTTCCTGCAGCCCCCCGGTCACCTCGATGAACTCGTCGTTGAACTCGCCCGCCTCGATGACGCGACGCTCCGGCTTCGCCCCCCTTCGCACGTAGGTGACCATCTCTCCCTCTTCGACCATCACGGACTGAAGGGGGATGCGAAGCACATCGGTGAGACGACCGGTGATGATCTCGACCTTGGCACTCATTCCGGGCTTGAGCCAGTCGTGCGTGCCCTCGATGTGAATCTCGGTCGGATAGACCTTCTGATTCGGGCTGAGGAAGGAACGGCGGGAGTCGGGAAGGACGGCCACTTTCTTGACCTCGCCACGCAAGATCTTGTCGGGCTCGGCATCCGCCGTGATTCGCACCTCCTGGCCGGTCTCGATCTTCTTGATGTGGGACTCCTGGATATTCACCTTCACCCCCATGCGGCGCATGTCCGGAATCGTGATGATCGTCTGCTTGAAACGCACCGAGGCGCCCTCCTCGATGCGCTCCTCGTTTCCGTAGTAGCGATCCCTCTCGTTCGATCCATAGACGACCAGGCCCGGCTTGGTCGCGACAATGGTGCAACTCTCGAGTTGTTCGTTCAACTCCTCGCGCTTCTTGGTCGCCATCTTGAACATCTGCTCGGCGTTCTTGTACTTCGCCTCCGCCTGAGCCATCTTCGCCAGGGCGGATTTCTTCTCGCGGTCGAGGGCATGGAGCGCGTCCTCATACTTCGTGAGCAACTCTTCCGCCCGCTTCGGAAACTCGTAGCGGCGATACAGCTCGAGGGCGGTAGCCGCGCTCAGTTCCTTGATCTGTGCTTTCTTCATCGCGACCCGCTCCTTGTCGAGGGTCGCTTTCGTGATGTATTTCTGCTCCGCGAGCTTCTCCGATCCCTCGATCGTCTCTCGCTCCACCGCGTGCTCACTCTGGGCCACGAGGAGTTCATCCTGCCGCTTCCTGAGTTCCTGCTGGGCCTCTCCATCTCCGAGTTCCTCATTCTCGAGAACGGAGGCGAAATCAATCCTGACCCAATCGCCCCGGTCGATGATCTCCTCGTCCGATCCGTCCTCCGGAGTCGCACTCTCTTGCGCGTTTCCTCCCACCAGTCTCTCCCGGAAGCTCTCTTCGTAGGTCAGCAACTGGGTTTCGTTGGCCGGCAGACCTCGCTTCGCCAACACCTTGACCGCGGCCTCCTGCCCGAGGTATTTCTCGAGATCGAGCAGGGCGAATCGCGCCACCTGCCGCGCCTGCTTGATCTCGTTCTCGCTCTCCGTCGCCTGGATCGCCCGGGCTTCGTCGGTGTCCGTCAGGGTCGTTTGCGCGTTCTCGAACTCGATGTCGTGCGCCTCGATCCGGTCCTTCATCTCGGTCGGGTCGAGCCGAATCAAGACTTTGCCCGCTTCGACGTCTTCTGGAGTGACTTCATACCCCTCGTCGACGATCGACAGGATCTTCACCCCGTCCCTCGACTCGACCTGCGACTTCAATTCCAGTGACTCCAGGGCCTTGAGGTTTCCGCCCTCGAGCACCACGATCTCGAGGTCGCCCCGCACCACGAGCGCAACGGTAGCATCGTTCGCCGTGGGAGCGAGCGCCCCACGTTGCCACACCACCGCCGCCGCGAGCGCGAGGACGACGAATCCGATGAGGACAACGAGGAGGCGAAACCGGGAGGGAGAGGCGCGCCCCGTCCGCCGTCCGGCCTCGGTCCGGGGCCGGGTCGTGGGTTCATCGAAGGGTGCCGTGAGCACCTGGCTGGGATCGGGAGAACTCATTCCGGAGTGCGGTTGCGCCGTCGTCCAGACAGAACTTGCCAGCGAACCCACGCCATGACAATCCTTTCCGCGCGCCCATGAACGACATCGTCCGGCTTCGGAACCATCTTCTCGGCTATCCGGAAACAACCGAAGGCACGCCTTTCGGTCCCGAAGTTCTCGTCTACAAGATCGCCGGCAAGATGTTCGCGACGCTCTCCCCGGAGGCCGTCCCCGTGGCAATGAATCTCAAGTGTGATCCGGAGCGAGCCCGGGAACTTCGGGATACCCACGAGTCGATCCTGCCCGGCTACCACATGAACAAGCGGCACTGGAATACCGTATGTCTCGATGGATCACTCGCCGACGAGATTGTCGAATCCCTGATCCTTCACTCGGTCGAACGCGTCCTCGCCGGGCACACGAAGGCGGTGCGGGAGCGGATTCTCCCTCTCCTCGAGTAGGTCGCGTCATGACTCCCCCCACCATCTGTCCATTCCGATTACGGCCAGGACGCCGTGCCGAGGAGGGCCCGCCCGGCCGAAACGGTTCCGCGGTCCGCCACGCCTCCGGTTGCATCGCGACTCTCGTGACCGTATGGAGATTCAACCTGCTTGCTTGGCCGGCGCAGATCCCCGGTCGATGGCGCCGGTTTCTCACTCGTTGAAACATCACCCCAACCATGTCCGAGTTTTTCGACTCCAATTGCCCCTCGATCGAACACCTGCGTGAGCGAGCCCGACGCCGGGTTCCCCGTTTCGCCCTGGAGTACCTCGAGGGAGGGTGCCACACCGAGAGGAATCTCGCCCGCAACACGGACGAGATCCGAGAGGTCCAGTTGCGCCCGTATTACCTCCGCTCCTTTGCCGGCGCCGAGATGTCGACCGAACTCTTCGGCGAAACCTACGACGCGCCATTCGGGGTCGCCCCGATCGGTTTGCAGGGTCTCGTCTGGCCGAGGGCCACACAGATCCTCGCCGCGGCGGCAGCCGAACACAACCTGCCCTTCATTCTCAGCACGGTCGCGACCGCGAGCATCGAAACCGTGGCGGAGATCACATCCGGACGCGCCTGGTTCCAACTCTACCATCCGGTCGAGGACGAGCTGCGCAACAAGCTGCTGGACCGGGTTGCGGACGCGGGACTGCCGGTCCTGGTGATTCTGGCCGACACGCCTTCATTCGGCTACCGGCCGAAGGAAATTCGAAACGGTCTCGCCATTCCACCGCGCATGACCCTGAGAAACATCCTCCAGATGACGATGCGCCCGACGTGGTCGTTTTCCCAGCTCGCCGCCGGCGCCCCCGAGTTCGCGACACTCAAACCCTACATTCCCGACGGCCTCAGCATGAAACACCTCGGCCAGTTCATGAACCGGACCTTCAACGGCAGGCTCGACCCCGATCGAATCGCCACGCTGCGCGACCGGTGGAAAGGCAAACTCGTGATCAAGGGGGTCGTCACCGAGGAGGACGCGGAGAAAGCCGTTTCCCTGGGAGCCGATGGCATCATCGTTTCCAACCACGGAGGCCGCCAACTGGACAACGGGCAATCCACGATCCGTCCCCTGTCGGAGTTGGCGAACCGGTTCGGCGACCGCATCACGGTGATGATGGACAGCGGGATCCGCAACGGCCCCGATGTCGCGAACGTCCTCGCCTCCGGAGCACGCTTCGCCTTTCTCGGCCGCAGTTTCATGTATGGCGTCGCCGCCCTCGGGGAGAAGGGCGGACTCCATACCATGACGATGCTGAAACGCCAGCTGCGACAGGTGATGGAGCAGGTTGCCTGTTCACGGGTGACCGACTTCCCTCACCACCTGGTCGGAGATTGAATGCGCCCCCCGGACAACGCCGGGCCTCCGGGAAGCGCGTCCCTTCCAACTCTCGGGTCAACACGCGCGCTCGTCTGTTACTCAGTCCTCCGCCCGCGCCGCGCGGGGAAAGAGCCTCCTCGCCTCGCGATCGCCGTCGCTCCGCGTCCGGCTGCTGCGCTCGACGCTCCGTCTCGAAGCGGTTCGCTCCTGCGCACTCGCCGCTCCGCCGATCCGCAGAGATGAAGAGGTCCTCGCCTTGACGCCCCGGTGGACCTGCCGCGCCCAGATCCGCATCGCTCCTTCCGTCTGCCCCCACTTCTCGAGGCCGCCCGGCTGGAGCTTGCTGCCCTTGAGACGATCGACCATCGCGTAGAGCTGTCGTCTCGACCGGGCATCGAGGACCTCGATCTCGATCGTCGTGCTGCCCGCGCCGATTGTGTTCTTCTCCGGACTCGCCATCTTCAGCCCCGTCGCGGCGACACCGGCGTAGGGCAGGTAGTTGACCGCGAACAGGGCCGGATTGCTCGGCTGCAACTCGGTGATGGCCGCCCGCACCAGCAGGGTGTTTGATCCACGATAACGGGTCACCTCGAAACTCCGCCCCAGTTCCTCGGCGAGGATCACCTCGAAACGCTCCGCCAGCCTCTCGGCCTCCTCTCGAGTCGCCTGCTTCACCTTCGGATTCGTGTTCTTCGAGCGGATCACCTTGACGTCCTCGATCACCACCTTGGTGTAGCGCTCCAACCGGTCGGCATCCGCCTCCCGGATCATGGCGGGACTGCCCAGGACGCCGGGTTTTTCCTCCATGCCCCGGTAGGAACTCAGGTAGTATTTCTTCTCCGGTTGCGTGGTTTCACAACCGGCGAGAGCAATCAGAGGCAGGGTGAGAAGGGCGAGACGGATTCCCATGGAAGCCGATCGTGGCGTTTCGCGGTGGGAGGTGCAACGAAAACTTTCGGGGGGTATGGGTGCCGGCGAATCGGGGCATTTCAATGCGAAGCGAGCAGCGAAAATGGTTCGGGTTCCTTCGCGCGGTTCACGCATCCTGCTCCCTCAGCTCCTGCAGATCGTTCTTCAATTGTTCCTTTTCTTCTTCGCTTTCGATTTGGCACAAGATCTCGTCCGCCTTTGCGATTGCCTCCACGCTCGATTCTGAATCTCCCAGAATCTGCATTGCTCGCGCCACCGCTTCGTAGCTATAGCCTACGTAGAAAGGTTCGAGCGACGAGGACTCGGACACCTCGATGCAATCCCGCGCATATCCCTCCGCCTCGGCCCCCTGCCCCAGCACGGCGGAGACCCGGGAAACCAGCCACAGTCCGACCGAGATGTTGAGCGCCTCGCAGTCTTCTCTGCGCAGCCAGTGAAACAGAGAGGCGTGCGCCATCTCCCGCATGAGACGGTCTTCGACCGGAGAACGGTCCGGCTTCTCCAGCAAGCCCCAGGCATCGTTGAAGCACTCGACGGAGAAGTGGCGGTGGGCTTCCTGCTGGTCCATGGAATCGGTCCGTTTTTCGCTCGCCGGATTCCCCTAGCGGCCGGTCGTTCCCGCCTCCCGGTAGAACCAGTCCGGAAACGGCGCCCTGGTTGTTCCGCCGGTCTTGCGGTGCAGGAACTTCGTCCCGCGATCCTCGAGAATCGGCATGGAATCTCCCTCGCTTTCGGCGAGCAACTCGAAGAGCCGGCGGTTCAACTCTTCGACGATTTCGGCATGGTCGGGGTCGTGGATCAGGTTGTGGCGTTCCCCGGGGTCGTTCTCCCTGTCGTAGAGCGCGTCGATGTCCCAGACCCCGTGGTGCCGGATGTATTTGTATCGCTCGCCGAGCACCGCGTGCATCGTCGGGGTCTGCGGGTAGTTGCGCTCCCAGTAGTATTCGTAGAGGAGGTAATCACGCCATTCGCCGGATTCGCCCGTCACCAGCGCCTTCATGCTGCGCCCGTCGAAGTGATCGGGAATGGCAATGCCGGCAAAATCGAGAAGGGTCGGCGCGACATCGATGTTGGCGACGACCTGGGAAAGAGTCTGCCCTCCCTCGACCTCGCGGGGATACCGCAGGAGCATGGGGATGCGCACCGAGGCGTCGTAGGCGCAACGCTTGTCGATCAATCCGTGCTCACCGAACAGGAATCCATTGTCCCCCAGGTAGAGGATCACGGTGTCGTCCAGCTCACCCCGCTCCTCCAAGAGTTTCAGGAGCAAGCCGGTGCTGTCGTCCACGGCGCGAATCGTTTCGCAGTAGCGCTTGTAGTAGGTCTCGAGGTCGAGATCGGTGTAGTAGGCAAACTCGACACCATGCCGGCTGTTGCGTTGATTCCTTACCCAGGCGGGCACGTCATGGAAGGCTTCGGGCATCTCGAACCAGGATTTCGGCCGCTCCCACGGTTCGTCCTCATAGCAGCCGGCGTGGCGGTTCGACGGGAGGAAATCCGCGTGCACCGCCTTGTGGGAGAGGTAGAGCATCCACGGTTTGTCGCCGTCCCGCTCGTCGATCCAGTCCGTCGCGAAGCCGGTCAACTCGTCGGTGATGTATCCCTCCTGCGCGACGCGATCACCATTGATGTTGAACCCGTCACGGCTGACCTGGGGAACGTAGCGCCCCTTCGCCTTGGCCTGGGAGGGATCGGCGAAGTAGACACCCTGCCCCTTGAAAGCGATCCAGTGATCGAAGCCGGGTTGCGGATGATCGATCATGCCCCCCATGTGCCATTTCCCGATGAACGCGGTCTCGTAGCCCCCCTCCTGCAGGTAGGCCGGAAAATAGACGAGCCCCTCGGGAATCGGGTTGTAGTTGTCGACGACGCCGTGGTTGTGCGCGAAGAGCCCGGTCAGAATCGAGGCCCGGCTGGGTGAACAGAGCGAGGTGGTGACGACGGCGTTGGCGAAATGAACGCCTTCCGCGGCGAGACGGTCGAGATGGGGCGTCTCGAGAAAAGGGTGACCGAGAAAGCCGAGCGCGTCGAAGCGGTGATCGTCGGTCAGGATGACGAGCAGATTGGGCTGCGACTCGTCGCCGTGCACGGGTGAGGGAAATCGACCGGCAACGGCGACACCGGCACAGAGGATCAGCAGGAGACGCACCATGGCGCGGACCCTAGCGAATTTGCCGGCGACCGTCAAATTCCGTACGACCGAGCGGCGCTTCCTTCGAGCCACCTACTTCGCGGGAGACCGGAGAGTGCGCACCGCTTCACCGGGGAGCACCGGGGGAGGATCGACTCTCACGTCGATCCGGCGCCCGGCATAGGCCTCTTCGATGCGCCGTGCCATCTCGTCGAACGACCGGCCACGAACCAGGG
>Ga0180430_10005290_pt1 | contig 10746 bp, 23 predicted proteins | sample SS_ome_9_FD_132999 | JGI IMG/M metagenome (GOLD analysis project Ga0180430, IMG submission 132999) | Hypersaline lake sediment archaeal communities from the Salton Sea, California, USA - SS_1_S_2 metaG | ecosystem: Environmental > Aquatic > Non-marine Saline and Alkaline > Hypersaline >... | reverse complement strand
TGGGGGGTCTTTTTTTTTCTTTTTTTCTTCAAGTATTTAAACTTTTCGCAAACTATATAAATGATGGACTCATAGTATTTAAATCTTCCGACAAAAAATTTTCCGAAAGGTTTTTATACTAGAAGTTCGCCTTTATATACTTTTCGGAAAAATCGTTTTCTTTTGACAACCTTTAGCATGATATCTTTTGACAGACCGAAAAGTTTATATACATGTATACAGATGTATATATTTAGAGGTGTTTTTCGAAAAATGGCTTCTAACGTAAATATGCAAGGTATAATCCTCATCGGTGTAGGTATAGCAATAGGTATTATCGGTACAGCATTTTCATTATTTTTACTCCCGTTTTTAGCATCAAGAGTAGTTTATGCACAAAACGATACTAATATTTCTAGTATTGATGGTGCATCTGAGATGCTTTCAATGGTTGTATATGGCGGAATTTTTGCCTCTGTTATTGCATCGTTTGGATTAATCTTTATTGGATTAAAACAAATGACCGCTTAAACAGTTGGTCATAATGCCTATACACAAAAACGAAGGGGTCGGAATACCCCCATTCTTTATTTTTTTTTGTTGATTAAATGCATAAAATAATTCAAATATTAATATTAAGCAGTTTATTTATAATATCAATTCAATTTATGACAAATAATGTTTTTGCAAGTACTATACATACTGATACATTCGACATTGATGAAACTATCGGAGAATATCCTGTTTCTAATTTTTATAATTGCGAAGGACAAAATCCTGATGATTTTAAAGTAACAAATACAGGAACTGATTTTTCTGCACCAAACTGTATTGAATATGATATTGGTCAAACAGAAGAACATCATATTAATTTTACTACAAATAAACAAATAGAAAAGATATCATGGGCACAGAGATTCGATTCTATTCTTGATAATGCAGTTTTTAATATTAGATTTAGAGATTCTAGTGGCACAGATGTTTATATTTTAAAATTTGAATATGATAATCCAAATTATGAGTTTAGAAATGGAAATAATGATGTATTATTAGGAACTATAAGTTCTCCTCTGTTATATTCTTATTTTAATGTTACATTTAATAGTAGTACTGGTTTATGGTTTGAATACAGAAGAATATCAGATGGTTTAGTACAACTTAATGCAGAAGATACAACGATAGACGGAAGAAGTTTAAGTACTGTTTCTTCTTTATTTTTTGAAGTGTTAACCACGGATTCGGGAGAAAAAATATTTATCGATAATTTAGAAGTTACTTTTTCAGATGCTATATTAGGAGAAGAACCACCAGAATATGAGTTTCAATTTGAAGTAAATTTATATGATTATGCAACAGGAAACGAATTACTCTATGTACCAGTAGATTATACAGGATATGTCCATTTAGCATATGATTATGTACGATGTACAATAACATCAGATTTATGGTCTGGTGACTATTTTTATAGTTCAAATCCAAAAGATAATCCGTTACAATTTGCAGTAGAAACGACACAAGGTAGTTATCACAGAATAAATTTTTCATGGTGTTTTGGCGAAGTAGAAGATGAAACAACATATTGGCAAAATTACTCATTATATAATCAGATATATTCAGGTCAAACATTTAATGTATATTTAGTAGACCAAGATTACGGTGATGATTTGGGTTGGTTTCACTGTGCTGGGTCAAAACCCGTATGGTGTGGTTTAACTCCTAGATTATGCACTGATAAAGGTTTATATGATGACGGGGAACAGGTATTAATACGTTACCAAATGCCAACATTTCAAGAATTATATGATTGTCCATATGTTGATGGAAACGAGTATTATTTATGGATATATGACAGAGCAGATTTAAACCCATTAACACAGAGACCAGATGACGGGATAAGTGCAAAAAAAAGTGTATCTTTAGGTGTAGAAGGTGGACAACCGCATACAATAACATTTAGTAAAAGCGATTATGGTACGTTATCTGGTGGATATGATGAATACAGAATTTATTTAGGTGCTCATATCGGTGGGTCTTTTTGGACATGGGGTCAAACATATTGGATGAAAGAACTAGATTTTACAATATTTGAAGGCGGGTTTAATCCACAAGGTAATTTTACAAGTGTATCACCAGACCCCGCACACATTGGACAAAAATTTAATATAACCTATGAAGCAAATAACAACGGTAAAATAACATATAAAAATTTATTTGACCCAGATGCTGAAGAAAAACAATTAACATCATTTTCAAAACCTTTAAGTGGGTCTGGATATATAGCAAGTAAATCATTTTCACAATTTGGTAGTTATTGGTTAACATTATATGTCGAAGGTCATTACGGAAACATGACCGAAGTGGATAATTATTTATTAAATGTAAATACAACAAATGAGAGTTATGGTAATTTTGGATATAATGCAGAGTTTTTAGTATGTGAACCAGAAAGGGCAATAGCTGGGTATGACCATTTAAAAATTCATTATAAAACCATGAAAGATACCGAACCAACATTAATAACAGTAACCGACCCACGAAATCAGAGAACAACATTAAGTACAACGGTAACGAAAGGTTATGGTACGTTTGAAACATTTTTAGAAGATACATTTCCTATCGGTGAATGGACTATTACTATGTACGGAAACGATACGTTAAACACTACTTTTTATACTGTTGCAACTGAAAATAACTGGATTATGTTTGCCAAAAATGAATATACAACAGATGATATATTTAATATAGAATTAAAACATGATGTAAAAGTAAAAGTAAAAATATTATATGATGATATAGAAATCGGTCAAGATTGGTTTTTAGAACAAGATGTTTTAAATTTTGGTGTATATGAAGTACCAATACAATACGCAAGACCTCAATATATTGGTTTATATACTGTTGAATTATGGCAAGTAAACGATTTTGTAGAAAAAAAACTACTTGCGACTGATTATTGTAATGTAATAATGCCAATAGTAGATGACGATTATACATTATCAGATGACCCAGATGCATCAATAGTACAACATCCAGTTTTAAAACTTGTAGCGGGATTATTAATAATAATGGTATTGACTATATTACCTCTTGGTGCTGGTAGATTCATAAAAGACATACCAAATTTTATTTATGGTGCATTTATGTCTTTTGGTCTTGTTGTAAATGTTGCATTATCACTATGGGAATTTTGGACATTGATTGCTATTGCCATGATAATGGTTTTATTAATAGTGTTTGAATACGTAAAAAGTAAACGTCAATAGGTGTACTCATGGCAATAATTGAAAATAAACTGGAAAAAATATTTCTAATAGTCATTATACTATTTTCAGTTTATAGTATACAATTTGCCTTTGACTATTCACAAAATAGAACAATATTTAATATACGAGATGTAAATATCACTGGTTATGATAACGAAACAGGATTCGATTCAAATACTGCTATTGTAGAAGTACCAAATATTTTAGAAAGCATTGGCGGTTTTGCATTATTACAGGTATCAGGTGCACCATTTATAATTAATTTTGTATTTGGATTTATCGCTTTTCTGTTATGGTTATGTTTAACTGTTGTAATAATTGCATACATAAGAGAAATGGTAGGATTAACTTAAAAGGTGAAATAATGAAAGAAAAATACAACAAAATAAAAAATAAAATGCCGTTATTATATGTTTTAATAATGGTATTTTTATTAATGCTAGTAACGTCTTTTAGTGCCAACAGCAAAATATCAATAGATAGTGCAAATATCCCGATAGGTGGTATTATTATTTGGACTGGTCATGCTTTCAATGATTTTGATTCATGGGGAAACATGATTAATAACTCTGATTGGCATTTATGTAATGGTGTGAATGGAACGACAAATTTAGAAGGTAAATTTATTTGTGGTTTTGACCCCGAGGACAATGAAATAGATACTATAGGTTATACATCAGGTAATTCATCATATACGTTAACTATTGACCAAATGCCAGAACACCAACATATATTTTTTGATAATTACCGTAATGTCAGAGGGGGAAATATTTTAAATGGTATAGTACAATATGCAAATGATAAATTAGGGGGTATTCAATCTATAACAAATGCAGAAGGTGGTAGTGAACCTTTTGATAATAGACCTGACTTTTATATAGTTGCATATATACAAAGGGTTAGTTAAAATGATAGAATTATTATTGAATGAACAATTTTCTTATATGGTTGTTCATTTTATCTTTCTTTCTTTCTTTATTATAATGTCAGAATGGAAAAAAGATTTTATATATTTTTTTGTAACGGTTGCATTTAGTGTAGAAATGGGAATATATCTTTTATCAATATCAGAAATACATATAATAATATCATTAATATTTTTTGTACTTGCTGGTTATTTTATGGTACTTGCAATGGGATACATTCCGTTTTTAAAACCGTATACAGATGCATTTAGGGAACATTTTGGATTGAATGATGATTAAATAGAGGTCTTTATATGTTTGGAAATCGTATACTTAAATTAAGAGCTAAAAATAAAAAGGATGTTGATAAGACAATAGTTATAAATAATAAAACAGGACAAAAATTATCAATAGATAATTTTGAAGATGTAACGATACTTTTGCCTAAAAAAGCAACCAAAAAGAATTTAGCAATTATATTAAAAGAAAATAGTGGTTGTGTTTTCAAATGGATAAGTAAAAAACTTGATCGTTTTTCAGTTGACGAAAATACATACTTTAATACCGATAGCAGTAATTATATTTCAGATAATAGTATAGTTGTTTCTGTTTATCTTGAAGGTATACCAACGGCATTAAGTCATAAAAATGTCGAAAAAGAAACAGTCACAAAAGAATTAACTTTACTTGATGGTACTACAAAAAAATTTTCATTTGAAAAAATAAAAGGTGTAAGTGTTGACAGTAAGGTTATAGATTATCTTCTTAATCGTGGTCTAACAGATGAATTCACAAAACCAAAAATAGGTTTCGGTAGTGCAATACAAACATTATTAACTATAATCATGTTAATACTATTAGTGATTACAACTGTAGGGGTTTTTCTATGAAAATATCAAAACCAGACAACAAAAAAACAAACAATGAGATAGTAAAAAAAGAAAGTTCTTTAATGGATGACATACAACATAAACCAACGAAAGAACTACCAGAAAGTATACAAAGTGCAACTATATTAATGAACAATGAATATAAAAGAAGAAAAACGGTTTTAAGTAATAGACAGGTAACATTAATTACAACTCTTGATGTTATTGGTCAGTTGTATGATATTGCATTTCTTCAAAAGTGGGTCGATAATTATGCAGAATGGCGAACTTCTGGAGACAGTGGTCGAGGTCGAGCAGATGTTACCGACATATTTAAATTTAGTTCATTAAGAGAAGATGCAAAACATAAAGAGTTAATGGGCTTATTAGGTAGGAGATAATATGAAAGACAAAATTAAAAATTGTCCAAAATGCAAAAATATTATGAAGTATAGAGGTACACATATTTTTTTTTGTTTAACTTGTAAACGGTTATATGAATTAACTACAGGGTATTGGACATATAATAAAAAAAAGGAATTATTTTTTAAACGAGAAAAGGGTTGGAGAATAATAACTAAAAACGGTTGTAGATAATGTCTTTAAAAGATGCATTGGATTTAATAAGCGAAGATGCGGAACAAAACCCATTTAAAATAGATGATAAAGGTTATACCAATGCATACTATACAGGATTACAGATATTATCATATTACAAACAAAAAATAATAATGAAAATACATAAGGTGAAAAAATGGATAAGGAAAAAGCAATACAAGTAATGCTTAAAAGATTTAAAGATATACCAGAAAATGCAAAGTTTATTTTTTATAATAATCCAAACAAGTTTAAGCATTTTATAAAAGAACCTGTTAATCCTAACCATATTCATTATATACGTGGTAATAGAAAAGATAGGAAGAGCAGATTTATAAAGGTAGCAAAATTAATATTACCAAGTTTTGGATTTTTCACCTTTGATAAAGTAATAACAAATACTATTATATCATTTCTATTATATATTACTACTGTATTACATCCAGAAACATTTATCGTTAATTTAGTAGGAATAATATTTACAACATATTTAATAATAAATATATATGGTGATAAAGATGGCATGGGCATATTCGGTATTTATAATAATAATGGTTTTATTCGGTCTATATTTTGCAGAAAAACAGTTTAAACTAATAACTGGAAGTATTAAATTCTTAAAAGGGTTATTTAATGCTATACGGTTTTGAAGGTGGTCTTGGTAGTGGGAAAACTGTTGGTTGTGTAAGATACATAAAAAAAGACAGTAATAAAGATTTACCAATACTTTCTAATATAGATTTATATGATATAGAATATAATATTCTCGATGTTGACAAAATGCTACAAAATGAATATAACAAAGTAGAATTATATAATGTATCTATATTAATTGATGAAATAACTTTATATATGGACTGTCGATTAAGTACCACAAAACAGAATCGTGTGTTTTCATATTTTGTACTTCAATCAAGAAAAAACGGAGTAAATGTTTATTATACTACGCAAGACTTCGGTATGACCGATAAAAGATTATATAATTTTACGCATATATACGTATTATGTGAAATGATTTTTCCAAATGAAGAACCAGAATTAACGGTAAAATATGGAATAGATAAAGAATACGGTTGTATTAAAGATATAAGAAGATATATATATATGGATTTTAGAAATAGAAATAAACCACAGAGAACAGAAATAATTGTTTATATAAAACCATATTATGATAACTATGATACCGACCAAAAAATCTTACCAATTTTCAATAAAAATGATGAATAATATATTAGGTGTATTTGCATTGATAAATGCAATAATATTTTATTCCTCTTATGTTGTGTTATATGACATTCGGGTTAATGCAAAAGTTGGCGAAATGATAAAAGAACCAATGATTAATATGGTTTTATGCATGTGGTCTTTTATGTTTATGTGTGCTTGTATTTATATGATAAAAAAAGAGAAAGATTAGAGATTAAACTCTAAATCTTCTTTTTTGTTGTTTCCACTAAAAGCGGTTTCTATTTTTAGGATATCTGATTTTAGTGTTTCCAATACTTTTGTTTTTTGTTCTTCGGTGTATTCATATTGATTGCCTTTTGCAAGATTAAGAATTAATGATAATCGTTTTCTTGCAACGGTCATTCTTTTGTCCATAAGACGTTTTGATTTTTCTGCCTTGGTCTCATTTTCTGGTGCTTTATTTCCTGACATTTTATATCTCCTATTATTATATATCATGTTGCTTTATTTAAAGTTAATGGTTTACTCATTTTTTGGTTGATAGTATTTAAGTTTTTCCTTTTACAATACATCGTTTAACGTGTTGTCTGAATTCTTTTTCTTGTTAATGTAATATATATCTTTTTTTATTAAGGGTTACAGAATATCGTTTCATTTTAGCCTTTCTGTTGTACAATCCAATCTTTCTTAAATCTCCTTACATCTTTAATATATCTATTATGATGATAATAACAAAAACCAGTCGATTTCACTACTGGAAAGTTACCACATATAGGACAAACATGCATTTTTACTAAAAACCCCTATTGTCTAATGCAAGAGAAATTATTATAAGAAATATATTTCTTGGTTTCAATATCATGTTATCTCATCCCTCAACTGAATGGTTTTAATCTTCTAGTACCCATCGAAGTATATCTATTTCTCTGAATATATAACTTCTTAAATGATAGTTTTTTTCTTTTGTAGCATCTTTAGTTAACTGGCTTATTTCTTCTTGGATTTCATTTTCTGTTTTCATTTAATCAACCTCTATAACTTCATCTTGCTTAATAAAAAAGTTTTTTGACCCTTCATAATGTATAATTATATATCCTGAAATTGTAACATCTCTTATGATTCGTGTTTCTTTTTTTGGTATCCAGTTACATATATTCAGCTTGAAGGTTACTTTCTTTCCTATGTCTTTATGAGTTACTTCCATTTTTAGACCTCTAATACTATATTGTTTTTTATACTATATAAACCTTTTTACAATATATATATAAAAGGTATAGGTAGGGAAGATAAAAGGTATTAATCGGTTACGGATTACATCAGGAAAGGATAATATATTTAAATCTTCCCTACCAAATAGTTTTTAATTGAACTTTATTGTTTCTCTTATTATGTTGCAAAATGTACCTTTTGGTGTTTCCGTTCTTGATGTTTGAAAAGATACATTTCTTTCAACTAAATGGTTATAGATTTCTTTTAAAGAGTATTCTTTATCTTCAACGAAACCAAAACCAGAGTTAATTAAAAACTTTCCAAATGTGCTTAATTCAGATAGGAAAAAAGGAAAACCCGCTTTTAAGGTTATTATTTCACCTTCTTTTTTAACATCTATATACACATCTACATATTGATAACCTTCGTCATTTTTTAAAGATGCACGATATTTTATGTTTCCTATGATGCCATTATGTGCCCCATCTTCTAATAGAGTACGTGGTTTTGTTGCCTTTAATTTTATACCTTCTAAATTTTGTTGTTCATTTTCTTTTTTTTGTGTCATGTTTTTTTGTCTCCTTGTGTTTTTTTTGTATATCGTTTACAAAATTTTGATAATTTTTGTAACCATAAAATATAAAAGTTTTTAGTTTTGGCGATATTGCCATTAAAGTCCAACCGAAAAAAAACGAAACGATTACGATTATTAGAGCAGTAAAGCATATGTGCATAATATCACTCCTTATAAAAGTTATAGGAATTTATTGTTTTTGTGAATTTTTCTAGTGTATCTTTTCGTATTTTTTCAATATCTGTGATACATGCCTGTAGCATAAATTTAGTTTTTTTATCTGTTGTTGGATTTAATCGTATTGTAGAAAGTAATATATTAAACGACACAAAACCTTCTTGTATATGTTCATTTACTATTTTAAGTATGTCTTGCCTATCATTATTTAACTCTTTCATGATTCCCATATTTATCAACCTTACTTTCTGCACTAATAAAACCTAATTGAATGGTTAAATATGCTAATATCATAAATATGTCGGTTATTACCATTTTTTTATATATTAGTTTCATTATTACCCATGTAAGAAACAACATGGATTGTATTAATGCAATTTTCCATAACGTATGTAAAGCATAATTGTTTTTGTATTTATTTTTCATTTAACCATCTGTACTTATACAATGTGTTTTTTCTGTTTGACAACTAGGACAGTATAAAGAATGTCCATTGACCCACATTAAATATGTATTTTTATTTACGATAAATGTCCTATGGCATTTAATATTTTCACAAACAAATAAATAACTATGTTTTGTCATATTATCTTTTTTTAGGTAAAAATTGACCCTTCTTATACATTTTTCCGTTTATTTCTTGTTCATATGTTGCACGTGTTATAGCTCTACTACCATATGTTTCTACTCTGTTTTTATTAATAGGTAATTCTGATTGACTTAATTTATTTTGATAATAATCCCATGCATAATCTATTTGATTTTGATGTACGTTTACAATTTCAGTTCTACCGTTTACTTTTTTTCTTCTAAAACCAGCATTTGACATTAATAATTTAAGTTCTCTTTTACCTTTAAATGACCACCTTTTAAAATATATATCCAGTGTTCTTTCAAAATCATTATATTCATCCTGTGTATGTATTACCATTTATATCACCTGTTAGTTTTACCCCATGTTTATTAGAAAAATAAAATGATATGCTTATATAATTATGTTTATCAAAGTTCTTTAAATGTTTCAACATTGGATAATACATAAAGTATTTGAAAAAATTATAATGTGCATTACTTTTTTGTCTTGTTTTATACCTAGAAGAAATCATACCAATATAGGTTTTTTCATAGTTCATAGTTAATGTATAATATTGTTTTTCTATTCCTATATGAAAAAACTTTCTATCTATATAAGTTAAACTTTCCATTATGTCAAATAGTTCACCAAAATCGAATTTATCAAGACAAAAAGCATTAAAACCATTTGGTGTATTTATCAAATATATATCAGAAAGATTAAAAGAGTTTATTGTATATCTTAAATTATCTTCTAATAACGGTAATTTATCTTTATCTATATCAAAATCCATTAATAGTATATGTTTACCGTCTTTCGTTTGTGAATTTAAACCAATACATAAAAGTTCTTCTATTTTACCACATCCTCTATACAAATACCATATTTTTCTTTTGCCATTTCTACAAATGATTTTAATAGTTTTGGATATTTCTTTTTTAATGCAAAATATACAATTTTATTTGTTAACATATATTCCAAAAAATTTATTATCATATTATGGGCTATTACTTCTTGCACTCTATATGAAACCTCTTCAACTAATACTATATCAGGTTTATTTTTCGCTGGATTATTTATTATATTTTTGTCTATATTTATATCAGAATAATGTAAACATCTTGCTATAGATTTTCGCATCATATTAATGGTTTTATCTAGTTCTAGATATTCATTCTGTTTTTGTCTATATCGTTTGTTTTCTGAAGGTATATATTTTTTAACAACGGTTCGTTTTGTGCCATCTGTGTAATTATATTCATATTTATATACAAAAACTTCTTTGCCTTTTTCATTTTCCACTTTCCGACTTTTATTTTTATCTTGATATAAAACTCTGTCGGTCATGTACTAATAGATAACAGATGGGAATTTATAAACTTATGTGTATATAAATAGATATATAAACATA
>Ga0180430_10005289_pt1 | contig 10747 bp, 8 predicted proteins | sample SS_ome_9_FD_132999 | JGI IMG/M metagenome (GOLD analysis project Ga0180430, IMG submission 132999) | Hypersaline lake sediment archaeal communities from the Salton Sea, California, USA - SS_1_S_2 metaG | ecosystem: Environmental > Aquatic > Non-marine Saline and Alkaline > Hypersaline > Sediment... | reverse complement strand
CTGAATGATCAGGGCGCCGGCGACGATGCCCCAGCGTTTGTCGTCATGGTGACTCGTCATACTGCGGTTCCTATTGGGATGAGCTTGAGGGTTTCGGATGGGCGCGCAAGGATTGAGAGTGACTTGAGTCTATGCGTCGACCGGAGTGCTCGCGTGCTGCTGTGCTTGAGATCCCTCGCCGGCAGGTGCGGGATAGGGCACCAAGAGCTCGTAGTCGACTAAGGCCCAGAGCCTGCGACCCTGACGGCTCAGCAGCCGGCCTGGCTCTGACTCAGGGCGAACAATCACATGCCGGGCCTTGTGATCCAGCACATCCCAGCCAAGGTCGCGCAAGCCTTGGCGTGCCTCTTGGCAGAGTTCCCGCAGCTCGGTCTCTGTCAGATAGCCCTGCTGCGAGGCGGTCTCGGCATCGATCCCATCGATCCAGCGATAGATGAGCACATACATCCGCTCCCAGTCGTAGGCCACCCTAGCGCCCTCGGGCTGCGCGGCCTGATCCTCGGCCAGCACGCGGTCATACCACCAGCGGCGGTGGTCGATGCGGCCGAGCTGCCAGTCGAGATAGCGGGTGGCTGGCGAGTAGATCGCCAGCGGTGCCTTGGTCGGGATGCGTAGGCCGGCACTGGCGCGCAGGCGTTCCAGATTGGCGAATTCCTCGAAGGGTGACAGGAATTCGCTGACCGCGATGCGGTCGCGCTCGGCCCAGTCGAGCGGCTCGCTCGGCGGAATCGAGATCAGTGCTTCTTGTGCAAAGCGGCTGAACTTGACCACCAAGGCGAAGCCGGTTCGCACTGGATGGCTAACCGGGACGCGATAGACGGCCCCGGTCGCGCCAGCGAGCTGGCGGCCGACCTTGCGCAGCCGGTCGCCCACGAACCACTGCGAGGGCAGGATCGACTCCAACACCGGCCAGCCATGGCGGGTGACATAGAGATCCCCCGACTGCTTGCCGCGCAGATGCAGGTAATCCACGCCAAGCACCAGACGCCGCAAGGACTCGGGCGCGGCATCGAAGGCGCGTGGCTGGTGCCGATGGCGTCTGTAATCGAACTGCTCCAAACCGTCGTTCCTCAGCCGTCGTCTGGCTCAAGACAGGGCAGATCCAGCAGCTGCTGGTAGTCGTCCAGGCTGCCGCCTTGCAGACAGCACTCGATGATGCGCTGTCCGGTCGGCAGCAGATCGGGGCCGAGGAAGGCCTTGAGTTCGCGATGGAAGAACTCGGTGAGGATGGCGGCGCCTTGGTCGTAGGCGTCGGGGCCGACCTCGGGCTGATGCTCGACCTCGAAGAACCAGTTGCCGATGGTGCTGCCCTCCATCATGATGCTGCCGGGGGTATAGCCGAGCAAGGAACAGCGTGAGGGCCGCATGCGGTTGGCGGCAAACCGGGCGCCACCGCGACGGGCGAAATACTCGCGCGCGATCCACTGCGGCATGAAGCCGACCTCCCAGATGCCGATGTGCTGGTTCGGGATCAGCACATAACGCACCTCCGGCGTCTCGATGATCTGATTCAGCAGCAGGTTGGCGTGATCGACCATGCGCCCGGTGGCGAACGGCCAGTAGGAGCCAACGCCCTCGGAGGTCATGCCGGCGGTCTCGACGATGCTGGGATTGGCGTGGCCGCGCGGCGCCACCAGCCGCCAGAGCCAGGCTAGCGCCGGCGGTAGCAGATGGAACAGACCGACGATGCCGTAGGTGGGCCGCTCGGCGCTGCAGGGCGGGGTGCGCACACCCATGCTGCGCACGTCGACATCGACCGCGCCCTTGACCACATCCGGGATGATCTTACGCGGGATGACCACGCGCGGGTTCGGACAGGGCTCGCCCGGGGCGTCCTCGATGTGCTCCCAGATCAGGGTCGTTGCGCCTGGACGGCCCTCGATGTTGAGGAACAGCAGCGGCTCCGGCGGATGCACGGTGAGCGCCTCGATGTGCGGGTCGGTGCCGTAGCGGTCGATATGGTTGCAGCGCACGAACCAGGCCTCTTCGGCATCGATCAGGGTCAGCTTGCCGTTGCCCTTCTCCAGCGAGGGATGGCAGAGCGCCATGTCATCGGTCACCGGGCGCAGATCGCAGCCCTTGGGTAGGGTGAATTTGCGCTTCTCACCGGTCTCGAGGTTGCGGCCGATCAAGAGGGTGCCATCGGGCCGGCGATGGGCGTATTCGAGCATCTCGCTCTTGCCGCCGCCGCTGGCCCCTTCGTGTGAGATCACCACCTTGTTCTCATAAGGTGTAACGACCTGTACCGTGGCGCAGTGCATGGTCACCCAGCGCTCTTCCTCACCGATGTTGAGCAGCACCCCATAGACGCCTTTTTTGGCGCTGGGGCCAGGGTAGAGGTTGTAGCTGAAGACCTCGTGGAGGCCATCGCGGCGGTTATGGACGACGACCTGACGGCCATCAAAGTGGGTGTGCCGAAATGGCGGCGCGACGTAGATGACGGCCTTGGGCTGGAAGTCATCGGGCAGGTCCGCGACCGGCACGATCCCTTGCAGCAGCGCCAGCCCGAGGGCGAAGAAACCGGCATTGTCCGGTGCGATCACCAGTGCCTGGGTGGCCGGGCTCGGCAGTCCGGCATAGAAGGCGAAGACGGCGAGTGGCTGCGTCTTCAGCCACGCAAGGGTTTCCTCGCGCACGGGATCGCGGGATGTCCCGAAACGCTCGACATAGGTGGTCTTGTCCGTCGGCCGGTCGTCGCCGATGACCATGCAATCGGGGTCGCGCCGGCGCATGTAAGGATCGATGTAGTTAGCGCAAATGCCATTACGGGTGCGGCAGACATTGGCCTCGACCACCCGGCCGACTCCAGGCACCTGGTAGTCGACCGCATGGTTTCCTTCGCGGGCATCGCGCACCGCGAGGGCGATCAGCTCCTCGTGGGAGCCAGCCACGGTGACACTTGGCGCGGCCGCGAGCAGTGCGCGCGTCTCCGCTGGCAGCGGCAGATCGAGCAGCTGGCGCGATGGCTGATTGCCGTCTGTCGATGGGCGGGGGGAGGCGGAGGTATGATCGAGTAGGGACATGATTGGACCCAGTATGGAGCCGGCGCGAAGGGCCTCACCTCAGCAGCGCGGTTTTGGCGGCGCGGCTGATGGGGCTGTGATCCTGATCGCGGCGGTGACTTCAAGATTGAGGTAGGTCGATCATAGCGAGACTGATCGATGCCGATCAGCCCATCAGGGCGCCGATGTCTTCGAGAAAACGTTCGGACACTTCGGATTTTTCGATGTATTTTTTGCCAGCAGTGCCGATTCGCCTCGACCCTGCGTTGTGTCTATGCCGAAGCAGGGCCTAGCCGACCCGGGCTTGAGCCGATGCGGAGCCCGCGCCGAGTCTGATGTGGATGTTCTAAATAGCGATGCGGCGAGCGATGCGGCGAGCGATGCGGCGAGCGATGCGGCGAGCGATGCGGGGAGTGCCGCGGCTAGTGCTGCAAGAAAGGCGAGCTGGAGCGTTTTGCGCTCAGCCGCTCGATGTCGAGCACGGCAAGCAGGCGCTCGATCATCTGCCGTTGGGTTTGGTGGTCGCCGTGCTCGGCCTCGATGTTGTAATACTCGCCGAGCCGATGGCGGGCGACATAGTCGGACAGGGAGCAGTCGAAATTGGTGCTGTTCAGCTGCTTGTGCATCACATTCAGGCCAGCGGCATTGAGCGCAATAACCCGGCGTTTGAGCCTGGAGTCGGGGCTAAGTGGTGCTGTGCTCACGATGAAGATTAGGTTGTCCTCATCGCGTAATCTGCTGTTGCCTTTGGTGCTGCTGCTGTTACTGCTGCCGCTGCTGCCAGAAGTGCCAGAAGTGCCGGTGCCGCTGATGCGACTGGCACTTCTGCTGCTGCTGTTGCCGCGGTTCGCGTGGCCGCCTGGATTGCCATTGTCGTTCAGCCGGGCGCCCGGATAAGCCCTGAGTGTCGCGCTCTCGCGGGCCATCGAGATGGTGCCGGCACCGCCATTGCCACTCCAGCCGTTGTGATTGTTGTGCAGGGCCAGGACGGGGCCGCGGCGATCTCGGTAATGATCCAATATCGCCTGGCTGTAGCCGGGGGCGGGCTGGCGTTGACCAGGGCAGCGTCTGGACTCGGCATTGGAGCGGCTGAAATTGCGATTGGGGTCCTGGCCTAGGAAGTTGCGCTGCCCGCCACTGTCGACCGCTAGCAGACCACCGCCATAGTCGATCACCGCCTGTACCGCGACATCGAAGGCGGTGTCTTCGTTGTCGTGCGGCAAGATCCAGAATGGTCCCCGCGGATGTTGTTGATGCTCGAGGATGTGGAAGGTCCAGCGGAAGCGGCCTTCGCGCACCTGTTGCTGCCGATAGCAGAGCCCGGCGGCTTGGATACGACTGAGGTGACGGCGGATATCGGCTGAGTTGGCACGGGTCGGCTCCAGGCAATCGCTGATGGTTATCGAGGAGCCTCTCGATCCGTCACCCGCGCAGCCTGTGAGCAACAGGATAAGCGACGGGATGATCAGCGGGATGATCAGCCGGGTAAGCAGCAGGTGAGCAAGTCCGAGGGGCTTGCTGGGGCGGTCTAGTCTGAGCAGTGTGGGCGTGCTCATTCCGCCTAATCCTCATCCTTGGCACCGATGCGGAAGAGCTGATGCAGCAAGATCGCGAGTACCGTGGCTAGGGTCAGTGACGAGCTGAACACGGGCTTGATCCAGGGATGCAGCTGCGTGTACATCTGCGGCAGGATGTCCACGCTCAGGCCGAAGCTGAGGGCAATACCAACCACAAAGGTCTTACGCGGGGTCATCGGCGTGCTCAGCAAGATCTTCAGGCCAGCCGCGATCATGAAGCTGGTCACATAGAGCAGGATCGCGCCCATCGCCGCTGGCGGCATGATACTGAATAGCATGCTGAGCTTTGGACAGAATGCCAGGACGATGAACAGGCTGCCGGCGACTAGGCCAACCCAACGGCTGGTAACGCCGCTCGCGGCTGAGAGGCCGATATTACTGGAGGAGGTATCCACGGCGACTCCGCCCAAGGCGCCACTGCTGAAGACCGCGATCGAGTCGGCGAATAGGCCCTTGCCGACGTTTTTCATGTCTGCTTGTCGCCAATCGGCATCATTGATGCTCTGACAGGTGATCAGATTACCAAGGCTCTTCAGGCTTGCGCACAGTGAGACGATCAAGAAGGGCAGCACTAGCGACCAATCAAAAGCGAAGTGAAACAGCTCGATCCCCTGACCGGGCAACGCGAGCCAAGGCGCTTGCCAGACTTGCTGCCAGTCGCTCTGATCCAAGAGGCCCAACAGCGACGAGAGCAGATAAGCAACGACCATGCCAAGTAAGACGTTATAGAGCCGCAGGCGGCCCCTCGTCCAAAGGTTCAGCCCGATCAGCAGTAGTAGCGTCAGGCTGGCAATGCCGGTATTGATTGGATCAATCGGATCTCCCGAGAACGCGATGCCGAGGAACTTGGAGGTTCCCAAGGGCACCAGCGCGACCCCGACCATCAGCACCACGACGCCGGTAACGCTGTTCGGGAACAGGAAGCGCAAATGACCGATGACCCGTGACAGCAGCGCCTCGAAGACACCAGCTAGCATGATCATGCCGTGCATCAGCGGCAGCCCGCCGAGCCAGGCCGCTTGCACGGAGACGGCCAGATAAGAGGGACTGCAGAGGTTCGGACAGAGATAGCCGGAGCCAATGGGGCCTTTGTTAATGGTCTGTAGCAGGGTGCCGATGCCAACCGCGATCATCGACATGCCGACGACCGCCGCGGCCTGCGTCATGGAGCCGCCAATCTCCTGCACGATGACCACCGGCAACATCAATGATGAGGTCATCAGCACGCAATGCTGAAGGGCCATCACCAGTGTCACCCCCCAAGGTGGCTTTTCATCGACCCAATAGAGGATGCCCTCAGGCCGCTTGCTCATCGTTTGCCTATCCTTTTCCTATCGTTTGCCCATGGTTTGCCGATGGTTTGCCGAGATCAGTGATTCGTCTACCGCTGGCTCAGTAGCGTAGCCAAATCGGGTGGCTGACGGCCATGTCTGAGCCGACGAGATAGACCTCGTCGCCTAGCTGCGCGCGTCGCGCGTACAGCAGTTGCTTCGAGGGCGCCGATTGCCCAGGCTCAGGCCACATATAGGTTACCCAGACCGCGCCATCCGCAGCCTCGTCAAGGCGCTCCATGGCATCGCGCACGAAGTCATGTCCAACCGCATCGCGATAAGTCAGTGCATGACGCGTGCTGCCGCCCGGAAACGCTGGGTCGACCACTAGCTTGCCGCTGTGCGAGATGACGTAGACATACAGACCGAGCAGGTTGTAAGCGCTCGACTCATCAGCAAGCACGGCAAAGGCGTCCTTTCCTTGCTGCTCGATCAGCGCCACGGCACGGTCGACCAGATCGGTCAGGAACACCATCTCTGGACGAATGTTGTATAAGCCGCTCGCAAGCACCAGGCGCTCACCCTCAGGCGTGGTGACAGCGACCGCATAGGTGCTCTTCCAGATCGGTAGGAGTGCGTTGGGTGGCGGTGAAAAATAATGCACCCATCCGGCCGACTGCGCTTGATCGAGTCCAATGCCGACCAGCCATCGAAGCACGGGCTTGCCAAGCACATCCTCGAAATCGATGAGATTCTTACCCACATGCGCAGGCTGCATCGGGTGGAAGAGACAGCGACCATCGGTGTTGTAGATGAAGAGATAGCGATCATCCTTGAGCCAGCGGCTACCAGGCTTGCTGAACTCGGTAAAGGCGGCTTGGCCCTGCCGTTCAACCAACTGTGCCGCGTCGTTGACCAGGGTAACCAGATCGCGAACGGCGGCCTGTTCATAGATTCCAGGGTCTTGCCAGTCGGCGGCAATTGCCAGCCTGGCGCAGAGGAACAGGACGGAGAGCGACAGGACTGAGCGCGACAGGAGCCAAACCTTAATCCGCACTAGGTATCCCCCCATCCGAGCCGCCTCAGATTCCGCAGCACTTGCGCACGATCGCTATACGGCCGTTTGACCCCGTTTTGATCGATGTAGGACTCGTGGCCTTTGCCGGCAATCAGCGCAACCCATGACTCATCCGCGGGCGCGTCGGCCAGTCGCTCGAAGAGCCTGGCGATTGCGGCAGCCCGATCCAAGATGACCGTTGGCGCCGGATTGCATTGCGTCATCCCTTGCAGGCTGTCGTTGGCGATGCGCCGCGGATCTTCGAAGCGCGGATTATCAGAGGTCAGGATCACCTGATCCGAGCCACGACAGACCGCAGCCCCCATCAACGGCCGCTTGCTGCGATCGCGATCGCCGCCGCAGCCGAACAGGGTCAGGATCTTGGCTTGCGGGAAGGCCTCGCGGATGGCGCCGAGGAGATTCTCGAGCGCATCCGGGGTGTGGGCGAAATCGATGACGATGCTGTGCTGCCGATGGACAAAGCAGTCGAAGCGCCCAGCGACCGGCTGCAGGGCGCGCCAAGGTGCTTCGGGCTCGGCGCCGAGCAGCCGGGTCGCCAGCGCGCAGGCCAGGGCGTAGTTGGCGCGGTTGAAGCTCAGCGCGAGGAATGGGCGCGCCCGCAGCGCCGCAGGCGCTATCGGCGCTGCCTCGATCCGCATCACCGGCACCGCGGGCTCAGGCTTGAGGCGCAGCCGGCGCTCGACCTCGGCACTGGTGGTGAGCAGCGGCACGCCCTCGGCGAGTTGATCGAGGATCATCGCCTTGGCGGCGAAATAGCTCGCCTCGTCGCCATGGTAGTCGAGATGATCCTGGCTGAAGTTGGTCCAGGCCGCGGCCGCGAAGCGCAGCCCCTGCACGCGGCCTTGGTGCAGCGCGTGGCTGGAGACCTCCATCACTAGGGTGTCTGCCTCGGCGCGGCAGTCGCTGAGGATGCGCCGCAGCTCGATATAGGGTGGCGAGGTGAAGCCGGTTTCGGCCAGCGGCTGGCCGTTCAGCGAGAGCCCTAGGGTACCGATGCTAAGCACCTTGCGCCCGGCCGCGAGCAGGATCGCCTCCAGGTATTTGATCGTGGTCGTCTTGCCATTGGTGCCGGTGACGCCGGCGATCCGCCACTGGGCTGGCCCGGCCGGATAGAAATGATCGCAAAGCCGCTCCAGGGTCTCGCCCCAGGCATCCGGGGCGGTGACGAAGACCGGGCGGCCGGTAAGCGGCTCAAGCTGGGATGACTTAGCTTGGCTCATGCCGGCCTCTTGATCGGCGCCAAGCGGCCGATTGATCACCAAGGCGCCAAAGGCGCTGCGCGCCAGATAGCGCTCGATGATCTCGGCATCGGTTCTGCCGTCATCAAAGCGCTGGAAGCAGAGGATCGAGCTGGGTGTGCAGCGGTCGGCGCGCCATTGGATATCGGTTAGGCCGCTGAGGTTGAGCGCATCGAGGTCGGGGGCCTCGGTGAAGCGGCAGGCGTGAATGACTTTGTGCAATGGGTCTGTGCTCAAGCCTTGCTCCCTGTGTCTCGATTGGGGCCGAATCTAGCCGCGGTGGCGTTATAGGCCTCAAAGCCAAGCCGGCGGCGCAGTTCGGGAAAGGTCATCAGCCGCTGTGGATGACGGCCTGCTTTGAGCGCATCCAAGACCTCGGTCATCGCCTGCATCGCCGTCGCCAGCAAGGTCAGCGGGTAGGCGGCGATACGGTAGCCAATGGCCTCTAGCTCGGCCGGCGGCAGGATCGGGGTCACACCGCCCTCGAGCATGTTCGCGAGATGAACGCCGGGGGCCTCGCGACAGATGGTTGCCAGCTCCTCGCGCGTCTCCGGCGCCTCGACGAAGAGCATATCGGCACCCAGCTCGCGAAACCGGTTGGCACGCTCGATCGCTTCGTCCAGGCCGAGCAGGGCACGCGCATCGGTACGCGCCAGGATCAGGATATCGGCGCCCGCATCGCGCGCTTCCACTGCGGCGCGGATGCGATCAAAGGCTTCCTCGCGCGCGACCACGGCCTTGCCGCGGGTATGACCACAGCGCTTTGGCGCGACCTGATCCTCGAGCATGATCGCCGCGAAGCCGGCCTTGGCGAAGCCGCGCACAGTGCGTTGCAGATTCAACGGATTGCCGTAGCCGGTATCGCCATCGCCGATGACCGGGATGCGGATCGCTTCAAGGATGTTGCGGCCCTGGTCCAAGACCTCGGCATAGGACATGAGTCCGGTATCCGGTGCGCCGAGCCGATGCGCGGCAGCGGCAAAGCCAGACATGAAGGTCAGCGAGAATCCGGCCTGCTCGATCAGCGTTGCGCTCAGCGCATCGCCACAGCAGGGCATCGAGATCAGACCGCCTTGCGCAAGCAGCGCGCGCAGCTGGTTGGGGGCGGTGATTGGGGTATCGCTAGCCATTGGCTCGGTTGCCTGTTCGGTCTTGGACGTCTTTAGCGCGACTGAGTGCATCCGCGCCCCGATTCTGCACCCCTGGAGGATTCGGACACAAGCCATCTGAGCCGAAAAGCAAAGGCTGTTCCGCGACCCTGGCCGCGGCTGAGGATGCTTCTTGGCCAGGCGCTAGGGCTTAACGAGGCTGCTGGCCTTGAGGTTCCGTTTGCCGCGAGGGGGTGCTTGGATTAGCCTGCTGCGCCAGCGGCTCATCTTGTCTCCACCGAATCCCTAGAGGAAAACCATGTCGTCCCGCCCCGAATCCGTATCGAACGACGAAAAGACCGCGTCGTTGACCCCAGCCTTGGCCTTTCGCGCCGCCCTCGGTGGCGCCATGATGGGCCTGGCCAATCTGGTGCCGGGGATCTCGGGTGGCACCATGCTGGTCGCGGTGGGTATCTATCGGCGCTTCATTGATGCGGTCAGTGATGTGACCCGGCTGCGGTTACGGATGCCAAGCCTGGCGCTGCTCGGCGTGGTGGTGCTGGCCGCGCTGCTGGCGATCGGCGCGCTCAGCGGGGTGATCGCTCAAGCCCTGGTCGATTTCCGCTGGGCCATGTTCAGTCTGTTCATCGGCCTGACCCTGGGCGGTGCGCCGCTGTTGCTGCGGATGACCCGACCCTTCAATGGTGCTGCCTCTGTCGGTGTTGCCGCTGGTGCCACGGTGATGCTGGCGCTGGTGCTGTTGCAGGCCAGCGCGGCCGAGGCCGCTGGCGTCCAGGGCAACTGGCTGATGCTCGGCGTCGCTGGCATGGCCGGGGCCTCGGCGATGATCTTGCCGGGGGTCAGCGGCGCCTACCTGCTGTTGCTGCTTGGCCAGTACGAGCCGATTATTCATGCCATCAAGGATACGGTGTCGGCTGCCACCCGGCTCGATCTGGCCGGGGTACTGGCCCAACTCGGCGTCATTCTACCGGTGGGTATCGGTGTCGTTCTCGGCGTGGTGCTGGTCGCCAACCTGCTACGTTTCCTGTTGCATCGCTACGAGAAGGCCACGCTCGGTGTGCTCTTGGGGCTACTGCTCGCCGCACCCGCCGGGCTGTATCCGTTCCGGGAAGGCGTTCCGCCCCAACTTGGTGATGTCTTCGAGGGCCAAGTCGTCACCGAGCAGACCATCGCCGAGTTGGCGGCCCCGAAGAACGCCAAGGACTGGCCCCAGCGTCATTTCACGCCGACCCTCGGCCAGCTTGGCGGCAGTCTGGGGCTGGTGCTTGTCGGGTTCTTGGTGACGCTAGGCATTGCGCGGCTTGGGGGCGAGGAGTCTGATGCCTCGCCAAGCTCGGCGACCGCGTCCGAGCACTGAGATCGGCGCGTGACGGCAGTCTGCATTGAGACGATAGACGGGAGATGACGTTTGCGAGAAATCGCCTTAGTGCCTTGCGTCATCGCTCGGAGGGTCTGAATACAGTTGCGCCACT
>Ga0180430_10005288_pt1 | contig 10747 bp, 6 predicted proteins | sample SS_ome_9_FD_132999 | JGI IMG/M metagenome (GOLD analysis project Ga0180430, IMG submission 132999) | Hypersaline lake sediment archaeal communities from the Salton Sea, California, USA - SS_1_S_2 metaG | ecosystem: Environmental > Aquatic > Non-marine Saline and Alkaline > Hypersaline > Sediment... | reverse complement strand
TTTTCCTTCCGTGTGTTCAGTCTATTCCGTGGTTCCCTTAAAATATCACTCTTTAGCGAATTGATCTATTTGCCTTACTCTCTCCTTCGTGCAGGCTTCGCCGGTTTTGTATCCGCCAATGGCGGTTCGTGGTCTATTTCTTTTCCTGTGGTTCAAGAACGCAATATTCCCCTTTGTTTGCTGCTTCAATTCTTAACTTCGTGCGATTGGCCGTTGGCAAATAAGGCCTCAGCTGGCCCAAAACCCGCCGACATCCTTAACCATCTCCGCGGAATTTCCTTCGCCAGCCCCTTGCAACCTGTTGCGCGCTGTCCGATAATATCACTGCACGTTATTTCACGAGGGCGGGACGCCTTAAAGGAGAAGATGTCATGGCGAAGACGACCGATATTCGAATTGTCGAGACGAACTGGACGACCGAGACCTACGCCTACCGGGCGCCGATGAAGTTCGGTGGACGCGTGGTGACTGACGTGACCGTGCTCAACGCGGCCGTCGAGGTAGAAACCCGCGATGGCCGACGTGCCAAGGGGCAGGGATCGATGACGATGGGCAACGTCTGGGGTTGGCCCAGCGGAGTCCTGTCGGCCGACGAAACCCTTGAAGCGATGGTCGCCCTTGGATGCCGGCTCGTCGAGGCGGCCCGCGACTGCACGTACGTCGGTCATCCGCTCGAGATCACCGAGATCCTCGCCTGCAGCTACCAGTCGGAAGCCGACAATGTGATCGCGAAGCTAGAGCTTGCCGAAGCGATGCCCGTGCTCGCGCAGCTCGTCGCCGCCAGTCCGCTTTCCGGTGCGATCTTCGACGCGTACGGCCGAGCGCTCGGTCAATCGGCGTTCAACCTGATGGGTCCCGACTTCTGCGAGCCCGACCTCAGTGCGTTCCTGACCGAAGACTTCGCCGGCCAGTGGCTCGACCGGTACACGCTCCGCACGCCCAAGCCGACGATGCCCCTCTATCACCTCGTCGGTGCGCTCGATCCGCTGACCGAGGGCGATATCCCTGAGCGGCTCGACGACGGGTTGCCCGAAACCCTCGGCGAGTGGATCACTCGCGACGGGCTAACGAACATGAAGATCAAGCTCAACGGTGACAACGTCGCGTGGGATGTCGACCGCGTACTGGCGATCGAGCAGGTCGCATGCGAAGCTCAAGCCGCCCGTGGCTGCCAGACGTGGTGCTACTCGGCCGACTTTAACGAACGGTGCGAGAACGTCGATTACGTGCTCGAGTTTTTAGATCGAGTGAAAGAGGGATCGCCCGAAGCGTTCGACCGCCTGCAGTATATCGAACAGCCGACCGCCCGTGACCTGCGTGCCAACCCCGAGAATCGCATGCATCGGGCCGCCAAGATCAAGCCGGTCGTCATCGACGAATCGCTCGTCGACCTAGAGAGCCTCGAACTCAGCCGCGAGCTCGGTTACTCGGGCGTCGCCCTTAAGGCCTGCAAGGGACACGGCGAGGCCCTGCTGATGGGAGCCGTCGCCCAGCACTACGACATGTTCCTCTGCGTGCAAGACCTGACGTGCGTCGGTGCGTCGTTCCTACACTCGGCCAGCATGTCGGCCCGGATCCCGACCGTCGCAGCGATCGAAGGCAACGGCCGCCAGTATTGCCCCATCGCCAACGCCGGCTGGGAAGACCGCTACCCCACGATGTTCAAAACCACCGACGGGCAGCTGGGAACCTCAGTGCTAGATGGTGTTGGGCTTGGGTTTGATTGGTAGTCGCTTCGCTCCAGTGGTTAGGGGTTAGTGGCTAGTGGCTAGTTGGTGAGGCGCGGCGATAATTGGTTGTCGCCATGAGTAAGGTTATTAAGGACATTTTGGCCAACGGCCATAAGCATCGTAGCCCAGGGTGAGTGTAGCGCAACCCTGGGAATGCGGTTCCTTTTTGACATCATTCCCCAAAGGGGAATTTCATCATCCCCAGGTACGTTGAAGTTCCCCTACAGGGAACGGTTTTTTTAATAACGGTTTGTATTTATTCAGAACTCAACCCCAGGATTACGCTACGCTCACCCTGGGCTACGATAAGGTTGACCTTCGGCCAACAGAAAACCCGTCGACAAGGCGACCCGTAATTTAACAACACCGACAAGCCACTACCCACTGGAGCACAGCAACCCGCCATGTCCTTATTCGCCGAGCAGGAAGACCGAAACCGACGGAGTGCGATGCCCTTGGCCGAGCGGATGCGACCGGTCGAGCTCGATGAGTTCGTCGGGCAGCAAGATTTCGTCGGGCCCGGGCGGCTGCTGCGACGGATGATGGAGGCCGATCGCCTCGGGTCGGTCATCTTCTACGGCCCGCCGGGTACAGGCAAGACAACGCTCGCACGCATCCTGGCCGGTTCGGTCGGCGGATACTTCCAACAGATCTCTGCCGTCGCGTGTGGTGTGAAGGAGCTCAGGCCGATCCTTGCGGTCGCCCAAGATCGCATCGCCGCCGAGGGCCGACGCACGCTGCTGTTCGTCGATGAAATCCATCGCTTCAACAAGGCCCAACAGGATGTGCTGCTGCCCGACGTCGAGCAAGGCTCCGTCATCCTCGTCGGTGCGACGACCGAGAACCCGTTCTTTTCGATCAACTCGGCGTTGATCAGCCGGTCGCGCGTCTTCCAGTTTAAGCCCCTCGATGTCGATGATATTGAAACGCTGCTGCGTCGGGCAATCGCCGATAACGGACGAGGTCTCGGCGGGTACGAAATCGACGCAACCGACGAGGCGATTCGCTACCTTGCCGAGGTCTGCGACGGCGATGCACGCAGGGCACTTTCGGCACTTGAGGTCGCCGTCCTCTCGTCGCACCAAACGCCAGTGCCCCTAACGGTCGAGCTGATCGAAGAGTCGGTCCAACGCAAGGCGATCCGCTACGATCGCGACGGCGACTCGCACTACGACATCATCAGTGCGCTGATCAAAAGCGTGCGTGGCAGTGACCCGGACGCGGCCGTTTATTGGCTCGCTCGGATGCTCGAGGGTGGTGAGGACGTGCGGTTCCTGACGCGGCGTATGGTGATCCTTGCTTCGGAGGATATCGGCAACGCAGACCCGCAGGCGTTGCAGATAGCGGTCGCGGCCGCTCAGGCGTGCGAGATGGTCGGTCTGCCCGAGTGCCAGCTAACGCTCGCCCAGGCGGTGACGTATCTAGCGTGTGCACCGAAGTCGAACGCGGCGACGATGGCGTTAGGCGCCGCCCAATCGGACATCCGCGGCGGTCGGCTGCTGCCGGTCCCGATCCACCTTCGCGACGCCCATTACGGCGGTGCAAAGAAGCTCGGTCACGGCAAAGGCTACATCTACGCCCACGACGCCCCCGACGGCGTCGCGAAGCAAGATTACCTGGGCGAACACCGCGAGTACTATCACCCGGTCCCACGAGGTTTCGAACGCGAGCTGCAGAAGCGGCTGGAGTGGCTGCGAAAAAGGTTGCGTGGGGAAGGGGAGTCGCAAAGCGACAGTGGTTAGGGGTTAGTGGCTAGTTGGTGAGGCCCGGCGATAATTGGTTGTCGCCATGAGTAAGGTTATTAAGGATATTTTGGCCAACGGCCATAAGCATCGTAGCCCAGGGTGAGCGGAGCGTAACCCTGGGAATGCGGTTCCTTTTTGACATCATTCCCCAAAGGGGAATTTCATCATCCCCAGGTACGATGAAGTTCCCCTACAGGGAACGGTTTTTATTAATAACGGTTTGTATTTTTATCGGGAACCAAATCCCAGGGTTACGCTCCGCTCACCCTGGGCTACGATAAGGTTGACCTTCGGCCAACAGAAACCCGTCGACCCGGCGACAGAGAATATCGTTCATGAACAAGATACCGACCCCGGGCGAAATCGAGATCGATGTCGATCATCCACATGGTAGGGTTACAACGACGCTGGATGCTTGGATCGAGACGGGACCGGGAAAGCGACCGTTGGTTCGGCCGATTGCTGCACGCGATTTGCGGACCGGGCAGCCGGTTTCGATTCTGGTTGTGCCGCTGAGATATCGTAATAATTGGTTTTCGCGATTGTTGATTCGTCTTGGGATCTTGAAAGATCCTTGGGGCTGATTCCGTACGATTGCCCTCCAACACCGTCGAGATTTGACGAATTTCTCAAAGTGAAAGTCGAAAGGTTCGACAGTTTCGGATATTTGCATACGATAAGCGATCGCGCTCCGACGCGCCGCTAGTTTCCAATCTTTCGCTCCACCGAGACAAGCTCGGCGGTGGCGGGAGCAAGCAAACCGCCACATACTTTCTAACCCCTAAAGCGAAGCGACTGCCATGCCCGACTTCAATCAACTCGCGAAGCAGTACATCTCCGAATTCCCCGCACTGACGCCTGTGGCAGCGACGCGGCTGGGCGATCATCGGTTCGACGGGGAGTTGGACGAGGTCGACGAGGCCGCGTGGATCGCCCGAGCGAAGTTTCAGCAAGGGTGGCTCTCGCGGTTCGATGAGGTTGATCCAAAGCAACTATCGCGCGACGAGCAGGTCGACCTGATCATGCTCCGCCGTCGGCTCGAGTCTTTGCAGTGGCACATCGAGACGCTCCGCGAGTGGTCGTGGAATCCGCTCGTCTACACACAGCTTGCCGGTAGTGCGATCTACAATCTCATGTCCCGCGAGTTCGCGCCCGTCTCGCAGCGGCTGATCGACGTTGGCCGACGCCTCGAGCAGTTCCCGCGTTTCTTCCAGCAAGCCCGTGAGGTGCTGATCCCCGAGCTCGTTCCCGAAGTCCACGCCTGCACGGCGGCGACCCAGAATCTCGGTAGCGAAACGCTGATCGATCATCTGATCCGCCCGCAGCTCGACTCGCTAAGCGGACCCGACCGGACACGGCTCAATCGAGCGATCGAAACGGCAACGGCTGCGATCGAAACGCACCAGCGATGGCTCGAAACGGATCTGCTCGCCAAAGCCGAGGGCGACTACCATCTCGGCGCCGAGCTTTACGAGCAAAAGCTAACGCACCAGTTGCAAACACCGATCGATCGACACGAAATCCGTCAACGTGCCCAGAGTGATCTGCAGCGTGTCCGCGACGAAATGTACGAGCTCGCTCAGGGGATCTACAAGGTGAAGCACCCGCTGACCTCGTTCCCCTTCGACCCGCCGGGCGAGTACAAACAGGCGATCATCCGTGCGGCCCTCGAAGAAGCGTACGCCGACCTGCCGGCGCGCGACGCGATCGTCGAGACCGCCGGCCAGTCGCTCCATCTGGCGACCGAACACGTGAAGCGTCACAGCCTGGTCGAGCTCCCCGATGATCCGCTCGAGATCATCGTCATGCCCGAGTTCCAGCGAGGCGTCGCCCTGGCGTATTGCGATTCGCCCGGCCCGATGGATGCGGGACTTCGCACGTTCTACGCCGTCGCTCCGCCGCCGGCCGACTGGACCGAGGACCAGGTTCGCTCGCACCTGCGCGAGTACAATATCCGCTCGATCCACAACCTGACGATCCACGAGGCGATCCCCGGTCATTACCTGCAGCTTGCCCACGCGCGGCGGCATCCGAGCCTGCTACGAGCGATCCTAGCGTCGGGCGTTTTCATCGAAGGCTGGGCCGTCTACAGCGAAGAAATGATGGTAGAGACCGGCCTGCTCGGCGGCGATCCGCTGATGCGTCTGATCGTCCTGAAATGGGCTCTAAGGGACTTCACCAACGCACTGCTCGACCAGGCCGTACACGTCGATCGCATCGAGCAAGAAGAGGGGCTGAATCTGCTGATCGAGGACGCTTTCCAAGAGGAACGCGAAGCGAACGCAAAATGGCGTCGTGCACAACTGACGTCCGCTCAAATGTCCGAGTACTACGTCGGCCTGATCGAAGTCACCGGCCTTAGACGCGAAGCGGAAGAGCGTTGGGGCAACGATTTCGAACTTCGCCGGTTCCACGACGAGCTCTTATCCCACGGCTCGCCAACGCCATCGCTGCTGCGGTCGCTGATGTTCGATCTAGAGATTTAGATCGCAGGCCGAAATCTGGAAACCGTAGGACGGGCTTCCAAGTCCATCAACGAATGGCTTCAACCTTGACAGGCGTGCAGGGAGCCTTCGACGCTAGCGGTCCCATGCCGTTTCGATCGTAAAGACAAACCGCCTCAGGGTATATTTGACGTAAGATTGCCACCCGCCAACCAAGAGCAACGTCAACTCTTGACGGACTTGGAAGTCCGTCCTACGGGGCAAAAAATGCCGACGGGGTTTGTGATTCTTGACCTGGTCTGAGAAAGATGGACCACGGACCGACTACGCCCAGACCAAGCCTTCATCTAGGTCGCCTAGCAGCAGGCAGCCGTCATCGGTGACGACGACGATATCTTCGACCCGAACGCCGCCCATGTCGCGACGATAGAGGCCGGGCTCGATCGTAACGGCGTCGCCGGCAATCAGCTTCGGGCCCTTGAAGTCAAGCAGCGGCGGCTCGTGAACGTCGAGACCGATCCCGTGCCCCGTCCCGTGGGGCATCGAGCAGCGACTAAGCGGATCTTCTTCGCCGTGCAGGCCGACTTCGTATCCGGCGTCTTGGATGACTCGAAGCGTCTCGCGATGGATGGCCTCGCCCGTTACGCCTGCAGAGACCTTCGCCGTGGCGGCCGCCTTCGCCGCTCGAACCGTCGCGTGCATCGCAAGGATTTCGTCAGAAATATCGCCATGAACGACCGTCCGCGTGCAGTCGCCGCAGTAGCGAGTCTCGCGGCTTCGCGGGAAGATGTCGACAATGACGGGGCTGCCAGTGCGAAGCGGCCCGCTGCCGCCGTTATGGCAATCCGCACCGGCGGAACCACAAGCGATAATCGAAGGGGGATTCGTGAAATTCCGCTCGAGGAAATAGAGATCGATCGCAAGTCGAACCCGCTCGGCAGTGAGCGGCTCACCCTTGTGTAGCAACGTTCCGTCAGCATCGGCCTGTGCAGACGCAATTAATCGACACGCCATCTCGACCGCTCCGTGTGTCGTCTGCTGGGCGTGGAGCAAATGCTCGATCTCGTCGTCCGACTTCGAGCGACGCTCGCGAACGTACATGTCGGTATCGCACTCGACGGCGATCCCGGCCTTGTGAATCATTTCGGCGAAGATCAGCGGCAAGGTGCGATCGGCGATAACGGACCGCACACCCGCACGAGACAGGCACTCGGCCGCCGCTTGGGCGGTCGCCGTTTCACGGTCGCCCGACAGGCCGGTCTCGGGCTCAAACTCGGCCGGGCAAGCGACGCGATCGACACGAGCGGACTGGCGAGCACGCTTCATTTCGATATCTCGCAGAATTAGGATCGACTGACCGCCTTTATCTTCAGGCAGTTCGACAATCGCCATCGGGTCGCCGGCCGAGAAACCGACCCGCCAATAAAGCGTGTTATTCGTGTCCGCAATCCCTGCTAGGATCGTTGCCCGCCTGTGCGAATTTTTGGAGCTTGTCATTTTTAGATGTTCGATAATCGTGGTTCGTTTCCATGCTACCAGCCGCCGAAGTAATATATTACATAATCGGCCCCTACAGCGAAACCCCTGTAAAAGATGCGATATTCCCGTAGGACAGACTTTCAGGTCCGTCGACGAATGGCATCGACCTTGGGTCGGCGTGCAGAGAGCCTTCGTCTCTAGCAGTTCCCTACCGTTTCGATCGTAAAGACAAACCGTTACTATGTATATATGGCGTAAGTATTCTACCCGTCAACCAAGAGCAAAGTCAACTCTTGACGGACTTGGAAGTCCGTCCTACGGGGAAACGAAAACTTGCCGAAACACTCTTAACATTCGGGGTAACTTCTCTACTGAAGCTCGCTGATTAGCGATTCGAGCCGCGAGATCTCAGCGGCTGACGCCTGTTGAAGCGGTCGACGGGGCGGTCCGGCATCTTGACCGACCAGCGAACAACCCGCTTTCACGAATTGCGTATACTTCCCGCCACCTTCGATCAAAGAGAGAATCGGAAGGAGCCGATAGAAGATTTCTCGAGCCCGGTCGACATCCTTATCACAGGCTGCAGCCTGATAGAGAGCGACATGCTCTTTGGGTAGCAGATTCGCGATCCCGCCGACCCAACCGACCGCTCCGAGCAGGAAACTATCGATCGACAACGTGTCGCATCCGCAAAAGACATGCATTCGGTCGCCCAGACGGCGGATGATTTCGCTAACTCGTGCCGCGTCGCCCGTGCTCTCTTTGACGTACTGAACATTAGGCAGCTCGGCCAGCCGTTCGATAAGCTCGGGCGTCATGTCGACGCCGGTTCGGCCTGGATAGTTGTAGAGCATGATCGGAATCCCGACGGCGGCGTCGACCACTCGGAAATGCTCGACCAGCTCCTCATCGGTCGGAAGCGAATAATACGGTGCGGCCAATAGCAAACCATCTGCCCCGGCAGCCTCGGCCTGGACAGCATAGTCGACAACATCACTTGTCGAGGAGGCATTCGCACCGACAAGAACCGGTACGCGACCAGCCGCCGCGTCGATTGTCGCTCGTGTGACATTCTGTCGTTCCTCGGCCTTGAGCGCGTAAAATTCGCCCGTACTGCCAAGCGGAATCACGCCTTGCACGCCGCCTGTGGTGATCAGCCAATCGACCAATTCCGTAAGTCTTTGGTAATCAATCTCTTCAGACGCAGTCATTGGTGTAGCCAGCGCGGGAAAAATACCACGGAAAATGTCACTCACGGCAGACTCCTTTTGATTAGAGATCTTCGTACAGAAAGCATGAGATGTGTACAATGAAACACTGTCGACACTGAAAATAGGCAATTTCCATGCACTTCGTCGACAATATACAATCTCTGAGTATAATAATCTTGTCGACAAAGTCAAGGGGTCTACAAAAATTCGAAATTACTCGATCTTTGCGTCAAACACTAGTAGTCAAAAAAATACAATTGTCGATATAATAGAAATCTATATCGTTCGAAATGTGACCTATCAGCTTCATCGGTACATTTATGCAACTTACGAATTACATTAAAGATGACATGCGTCGGCGGATCGTTTCGGGAGAAAAACCGCCGTTCGACCTGACGTTGCTTGGCATTGCCTCGCATTACCGTGTAAGTTTAACGCCAGTAAGGGCAGCGGTTTCTGAACTCCTCGAAGAAAAGATCTTGCGGAAACTGCCCAACGGTCGACTTGAAATCGACATGGAAAACGCGTTCCGACAACCGCCTCCGGCTGCGATCGCGCCTGCAACACCTCCGCCGTCGACCTGTGACTGGGACCGCCTCCTGCTGGGCGAGATCATGCATCTTTCGCTCAAATCTCAACCCGAGTACCTTCGCGAGGAACCGCTTGCAAAGAAATACGACGTCGGTCGGTCGATTATCCGCCAAACGCTCGGTCGATTGGCCGGGGCGGGCATCATCGAGCATGTACCCCGTTGCGGCTGGCTCGTCCACCCTATTCGCGAAGACGACCTGACTGCCTACCTTCAAGTTCGTGAAACCCTTGAGCTAAAGGCGCTACAGCTCGCACAGCCGAATCTGGAGCAGGTCGAGCTCGCACGATTGCTCGAGGGAAACTCCTCACAAGGCACCGATGATCAACCGCGGCTGGACAACGGACTTCACCAGTACGTGATCGAAAAGTCGGGCAACCGCTACATCATGCAATTCTTCCGTCAATACACGGCCAGCTACTACACGGCCGTCTTCGACTACGCGGCGCCCGAAGCCCACGTCGTCGCCGACATGGCAAATCAGCATCGTCAAATCCTCTACGCCCTGATGGAACGCCAATGGGATACTGCCCGCCAGAATCTCGCGGAACACATTTGGGCCCAGAAGCCGAATCTGATGAAGGTGCTCGTGCTGGATGAATAAGTGTGAGGGGCTAGGGATTAGTAGAAATTTTATGATTGCTGTTTTCTGCGAAGTCGATATATTATATGCTTGTTTTGTACAACGTATGTAGTATTGATCTTACGATGGAAGCAAGAAATTTACTGCTAGAATCGCCAAAAAATCCCTAGGCCCTGATCCCTACGAGTTTAGCCATGTCCGAAACCGCCGAAAAAATGAGTGTTTTGCAAGCCCGACAGGCTGGATCCGTCGGGAAGACCGTCTTGCTTGAAGGCTGGGTCCGTACGCGACGCGATTCGAAGGCGGGATTCAGTTTTATCGAACTGAACGACGGGTCGTGCATGGCCAACATCCAGGTGATCGCCGACAAAGAGATCGAAGGGTATGCTGCCGTTGTACAAAAACTAACGGCTGGCTGTAGTATCGCGGTTGTCGGCACGGTGAGTCAGTCTCCGGGCAAAGAGCAGTCGACCGAAATCCACGCGGTCAGCGTCACTCAATACGGCGACGCCGACTCGCAGACATACCCGATGCAAAAGAAGCGACATTCGTTCGAGTTCCTTCGAACACTCGCACACCTTCGCCCTCGAACGAACACGTTCGGTGCGGTCGCTCGAGTGCGGAACAGCATCTGCCGGTCGATCCACGACTTCTTCCAAGAGAACGACTTCCTCTACATCCACACGCCGATCATCACGGCCAGCGATTGCGAAGGGGCAGGCGAGATGTTCCAGGTGACGACGCTCGATCTGGACAATCCGCCACGCGACGAGGGACGCGTCGATTACGCGCTCGACTTCTTCGATCGCCCCGCGTTTCTGACCGTTAGCGGCCAGCTCGAAGCCGAGATCTTCGCCTGCTCACTGGGCAAAGTCTACACGTTCGGCCCGACGTTCCGCGCTGAGAATTCGAACACGACCCGCCACCTGGCAGAGTTCTGGATGATTGAGCCCGAGATGGCATTCT
>Ga0180430_10005286_pt1 | contig 10750 bp, 11 predicted proteins | sample SS_ome_9_FD_132999 | JGI IMG/M metagenome (GOLD analysis project Ga0180430, IMG submission 132999) | Hypersaline lake sediment archaeal communities from the Salton Sea, California, USA - SS_1_S_2 metaG | ecosystem: Environmental > Aquatic > Non-marine Saline and Alkaline > Hypersaline >... | reverse complement strand
TATTAAACGTTAAACTTTATTCTGGCTACTCGCTTCTTGCTTCTGACTACTCTTAGCATTAAATTACATGATGTTTTTATATGAATGTTTAGAAAGGAGACTATTGTGGCCTCAACAGCTGATTTTAAACCGGGTATGATCATTATATATAGCGGCGAATTATACAAGATCGTCAGTTACCAGCACAGTAAGATGGGACGAGGTGGCGCCGTTGTTCGCACCAAACTTAAAAATGTATTGAATGGCAAGGTTCTTGATAACACGTTCCGTTCAGGCGAAAAAGTGGAAACCGCCCGGGTCGAAGCTCATATTATGCAGTATCTGTATAATGATGGCGATCTTTATTACATGATGGATCCCGAGTCCTTCGAACAGATCCCCGTCCCCGCTGATGTGATCGGTGACGACCATTGGTATATTCGAGAGAATGATGAAGTCAAGATCATGATGTATGATGAGAAACCGATCGCCATCGAACTGCCGACTTCCGTCGTTATGGAAGTCACCTACACCGAACCCGGTGAGCGTGGCGATACCGCTAAAACCAATGTTAAAAAACCCGCCAAAGTTGAAACCGGATTGGAAGTTCCCGTTCCGCTGTTCATCAACGAAGGCGACATGATAAAAATTGATACGCGTGACGGTCAATATCTTGAGCGAGTGAAGAAGTAACTGGTAACTAGTGACTAGTGACTAGTGACTAGTAAACTTAAATTTTTGAATAACGAGTTACGATTAAAATCATAATAAGAGGTAAAAAATGAATATACCTAAAGAACTAAAATACACTGAATCTCACGAATGGGTAAAAGTTGAAGGCGATGTTGCTGTTATCGGAGTTTCCGATTTCGCTCAAAGCGAATTGGGTGATATCGTTTTTGTCGAAATGCCCGACGTCGGTGACGAAGCTGAAAAAGGCGAGTCCTGCGGCACTATTGAAGCCGTCAAGACCGTATCCGACATCAATGCTCCGGTCAGCGGTGAGATCGTTGAGGTCAACGAAGCGCTCGAAGATGAACCCACCTTGGTCAATACCGATTGCTACGAAGAGGGCTGGATCATGAAGATCAAAATGAGCGATACATCTGAGCTTGATGATTTGATGGATGCCGGGGCATACGAAGAATTCGCCGGCTAGAAAAAATAATCCGATAAATTGAGGTCTGCAATGCCATACTTGCCGCATGGTAATGATGATATCAAACAGATGCTGAAAAAGATCGGTGTAGACCACTTTGAAGATCTGCTGAAAAATATCCCCGAAGTATTGAAAGGCGATGTTTCCCTGGATCTGCCCGGCGCTTTATCCGAGTTAGAGATCCAACAGGAAATGCAAAACTTGCTCAAGAAAAATACGGCTTGTCACCAAACCGTTTCATTTCTTGGAGCCGGTGCTTACGACCATTTCATTCCCAAAGTCGTGGATTTTATTATCTCGCGTCCCGAATTTGCGACAGCTTACACTCCCTATCAGGCTGAGGTCTCTCAAGGCACTTTGCAGGCAATGTACGAGTTCCAGTCGTTGATCTGTGAATTGACCGGTATGGATGTTTCCAATGCTTCCATGTATGACGGGGCCACTGCCATGGCAGAAGCCGTGTTGATGGCAAAAAGCATTAAACGCAAGAAGAATGAGGTCATCGTTTCAAGCACCATCCACCCTCTTTATCGCAGAACGCTTGAAACCTATGCCGAATCGCTAAATATGACACTGATCGATTGTCCTCTCAAGAACGATCTGACCGATAAAGAAGCATTGGATGCGCTATTCAATGAGAACACATCTGCCGTGATCGTTCAAAGTCCGAATTTTTTCGGAGCCATTGAGGACACTGCTTATATCTCTGAAGCGGCGCACAACCATGATGCCTTATTCATTCAGGGCGTTGATCCCATTTCCCTGGCTATCCTAAAAACACCGGGCGAAGTAAATGCCGATATTGCTTTCGGAGAAGGCCAGTCATTGGGCAACCACCTGAATTTTGGCGGTCCATACCTGGGATTATTCGCTGCAAAACAGGATTACGTCCGCAAAATGCCCGGCCGTATTGCCGGCATGACGGAAGATGCAGATGGCAACAGAGCATATGTTCTGACCCTGCAAACAAGAGAACAGCATATACGTCGTGAAAAGGCAACATCCAATATCTGCTCAAATCAAGCGCTTTGCGCACTGGCCGCAACCGTATATCTTGCACTGATGGGACGAAGCGGTTTACAACAAGTTGCGGAACTCTCGTTGCAAAAGGCTCATTACCTGAAGGAAAAGATCTGCGAAATCCCGGGATTCAAAGCTGCCAACAGTGCTCCCTTCTTCAAGGAATTCGTCATTGAAACGCCAATTCCCGCCAAAGAGATCATAAAAAAAGCTCTCGATAAAGCCATTTATGCCGGGATCGATATTGGCACATTCTTCCCTGAACGCAAGAAACAGCTTCTTATCGCTGTGACGGAAAAGAGAACAAAAGAGGAATTAGACGATTTCGTCGAGTTTCTTGCCGAAATTCGGTAACCAGAAGCTAGAAGCCAAAATAAAGTTTAACGTTTAGAGTTTAACGTTTAATTCTTGAACCCCTGACGGGGTTCTTTATTTATTAAGTAACAAATTGCTATATTCTTCTTGGACTCTTCCAGAGTCCTCTCTCGAAATAAGATTACTAATCTCAGACAATGAAGGAACCCCGTCAGGGGTTCAAGAAGATTATAGACTTTGCATCCTCCTCCTTCTCTCCAATCCCGGCGGGGTTGAACATATACCTCCCCGGACTCCGCGTACCGCCGAAGCTTCAGCGAAGGAGCAAGTCCGGGCAATTGATCCCGAAATTAACAACCACGGAGTGGTTGAAGAGTTAAACTTTTAAACTCTAAACCTTAAACGAATTTTCTTTGCATACCCTCAGCTTTTTATTATTTTGGCTGTTGTTTACATAATATCAATCAGGAATGTGCCGTATGAAAAATGCTTTCAGTGAATCACGTGAATTGATCGCAATACTTGAACAAGATCATATTTTTCAAAAAAAGATCGATAATGCTGCTGCCCTCATGATCGAAGCCCTGAATGCCGGGAACAAGATCCTTTGGTGCGGGAACGGCGGATCCGCGGCCGATTGCCAGCACCTTTCTGCCGAACTTCTTGCAAAATTAAACCACCTGCGTCCGGCTTTGGCATCGCTTGCCCTGACTACCGACACATCGTTTCTGACGGCCTGGATCAACGATACCAACCACAGTCGCGAGCTGTTCTCGCGCCAGATAGAAGGTCTGGGAAACGAAGGCGACATAGTAATCGCAATTTCGACCAGCGGCAATTCGGACAATATCCTGGAAGCGGTGGTTACGGCGAAAAGCAACAATTTGAATGTGATCGTCTTGAGCGGAAATGAAGGTGGAAAGATCAAGGGTTTGGCAGATGTTGAGCTGATCGTCCCTTCACAAAACACCCAGCGCATTCAGGAAATGCACATCATTATCGGTCACACGCTTTGTGAAAAGATCGAAGACGCATTTGTAAAATAAGGCAATATGCAAAGGACCTTCAAAGATTTCATCTATCATCTTCAGGGTGAACGCCAATTGTCACCGAACACGGTGAGTTCCTATAAAACCGATATCTCACGTTACCTGGCCTGGCTGGAAGAACAATATGTTGAGAACGAAAAGACGATCACGACCGATCAAGTTATCACATATCTTGAAGAATTAGCCGGAATACCGCTTGCTCCGACCTCCCTTGCCCGTAACTTATCATCCATTCGGATGTTTCACCGATTCATGGTCAATGAAGGCTACTGTGAAAAAGATGTAACGGAACATATCGATTCGCCGAAATTACCTAAACGGCTGCCGAAAATACTGGATATTCCGGATATTGAGGCGATCTTCACCGAGATCGATACGTCCATAGATGCGGGGGTACGTGACCGTGCTATGCTGGAATTGCTTTACGGATCCGGATTGCGGATATCTGAACTTCTATCGCTTCGATTACCCGCCCTTATGCTGGACGATGGCTGGGTGCGTGTAATTGGAAAGGGCTTCAAGGAACGCATTGTCCCGTTTGGCGATGAAGCGCAATCCTGGCTTCTCAACTATATTCGCAATGTCCGGCCCATGCTGGCCGCAAATATTAAAGCGGAAGATATCATCTTTCTGAATATGCGAGGTGCCCCCTTGTCTCGCATGGGTGTGTGGAAGATCATTCAAAAATACGCTCAACTTGCCATGATCGATAAACCGGTATCTCCACATGTGTTCCGGCATTCGTTCGCAACCCATCTGCTTGAAGGCGGTGCGGACCTGAGAGCCGTACAGGAAATGCTTGGACACTCGGATATCGCAACCACGCAGATCTATACACATCTTGACAGAAACTATTTGAAAGAAGTACACAAAACATTTCACCCCCGAAAGAAATTATAAATATGAACCCGAATATCATACAATACCTTTCCATGGTCGTTCCCATCCTGCTGGCACTGACCGTTCACGAATACTCTCACGGTTACGTGGCGTTCAGACTTGGCGACAGCACAGCCAAAAATATGGGACGCCTGACCTTGAACCCCGTTTCACATATCGATCCCATCGGTTTGATCATGCTATTCGTAATAGGAATGGGTTGGGCAAAGCCGGTACCTATCAATATCTATGCTTTTCAAAAACCCAAACGGGATCTTGCCTTGTCGGCCGCGGCAGGACCCGCAGCGAATTTTCTTATGGCAGCTGTTGCCGGATTGATGTACAGGATATTTCCGGGGCTTATCCCCCTGACCGACGATCCCGGTCTTATCCTTTTTCTAAAGATGAACCTGCTGTATTTCATGCTGATCAATGTCGGATTGGGAATTTTTAATCTTATTCCAATTCCTCCCCTGGACGGCTCCAAGATCCTGCGGGGGTTCATGAAAGACAAGCATGTTCACATTATTGATTACTTGGAACGCTATGGCGGTATCATATTGCTGGCTGTCGTGTTCCTGGGCAGGCTGACCGGCTTCTCCGTTTTCGGACGCCTGATCGGTCCGCTTATTAACGGTCTGGTCTACTTATTTTCAGGAATACAATTATGAAAAATTTTCTAGGCTATAACGAACAGGACTTCCCTATCCCCGAACTCCCGAGCGATGACGCCGTCCTTGGGCGCGTGATCGAAGAACACCGTGAAAGATACTTCGTCGCCACTGAAAAAGGTGTCTTTGAATCCGGTGTCACAGGCAAGATCATGTTCTCTTCGGATTCCAAAGATAAATTCCCGGCTGTCGGGGATTGGGTGATCCTCTCTCCCATGGATGAACATCAGGGGATCATTCATGAGATACTTCCGCGAAAAACACTCCTTCGCAGGCGTTCTTCCGGCAGAAAGGCAGGAGAACAGGTGATCGCCGCGAACATTGATTCCGCATTTGTGGTCATGGCCGGGAACGAAGATTTCAGTATCAATCGGCTGGAACGTTACCTGACCATTATTTACGATGGCGGTATCAAGCCCATTATTATTTTAAATAAGACCGACCTGTTCACCGAGGACGAGATTAATGAATTTGTTCAAGAGATCAAAAAGCGGCACCCCGATGCAGAGCTGGTCTGGACGTCCGCCCTCACCGAAAAAGGGCTAAAATATGTGATCGAACATCTCCTGCCCGGCAAGACCTATTGCTTTGTCGGATCATCCGGGGTTGGAAAATCCACCTTGATCAACCGCCTGACCGGCCGGGAAAGACAGGAAACCGGACACATCAGCGATTCAACCGCCAAGGGCCGGCATATCACAACCTTTCGCGAATTGATCGAACTGGAAAACGGCGCATTCCTGATCGATACACCGGGTATGCGGGAAGTCGGATTATCCGCTTCCGATGCCGGACTGGAGGAAACCTTCTCCGATATCATTAGTCTGGCAAATGATTGCCGTTTCAGGGACTGCTCTCACACGAACGAACCCGGATGCGCTGTTCTAGCTGCCTGTGAATCAGGAAGGATCTCAAAAGAAAAACTCGAAAATTATCATCGTTTGAAGCGTGAATCGGATTACTACCAGATGGACGATTATGAAAAACGCGCCAAGCAGAGATCATTCGCCAAAATGGTGAAGGAAGTCAAGCGGTATAAGAATACGAATCGTAAGAAGAAGATATAATTGAGCATTCTCCTACTCCGTCAGCTGACGGATTCGAAGAACAGGCTGGGCACTGGGTGCTGAGCGCTGAGCAGTGAGAATGTGAGAAAATAAAGTTTTAGAACCAAAAGTAGATTTTTCTTTATTTCCTGATATCGTGTTCTTTAGCAAAATCAATAAGCTCATTTCTGAAATCGATATATTTTTTGCCTTCTATTCCCAGCACATTGTCGGGATCATGGATAATACTATCCTTATCAACAAAAAGAAAACCATCATCTCTTCGTATCATAAACATCTTCTTGACACTATCACCCATTGAAACAGAGCTTCGTGCTTTAAATGAGAATAATAGTTTGAACCCAAGATCAGCACCGGATGTGTCGATCTGCAGATCGTTATGCCTGATATAAATGATATCGGGATCATGGGCGTCCAATATGTCATCCACAATCCTGGCTTTGATAACCAAGGGTTTGTTTGTTGAATTTTGTTTGCATGTTTTACAGCCGACTGTAGCTGTTTGCATGGTTTCAATAACTTCAGCCAATACTACGCCCTTGCTGTTCATAAGGAATTTCCAGGGATATGGCAACTTGAATAAGCGCTCAGACATGCTAAAGCCCATTGGATATGATATTGAATTATACTTCCAATAGATCCCTTTATAGGGAAAATCATAATAGTATAGTTGAGTGCTTATGTACGCAGCTGCAAATTCCTCAACAAAATCAGAGGAAAGCTCGGGTTCTATAAAACGTATACCTCCCGTGAGATCCTTTCTTTTTTTTATTTGGCTGTGATAAACCGCTTTGATCGAATCATATCGTTGTATTGCGGGAGGGAATTCTTTTATGATCGGAATGGGTTTACCGTATGGATATTTACCAAGATCGTTCTTACCTGTTTCCTGAACGTGAGAACAAGACAGTACAATTAATAATACCGAAATATACATCAGAACTTTTTTCATGGGCCTATCTCCGGATATATCTCTGAATACGCATTAAGAACATACAACATGCAAGTCATTTGAAAAAGAGATATTTCCCCTCTTTCCTACCCCGGCTACAAGCTTTAAAACCATTTAAAAGAGACGCAAGATCTTGCGTCCCTACAATTTAAAAATATTGGTTAATCTTGACCTTATTCCTCATTCAAGGTTGTTCGTTCCCGAAATCCCTCTCCCTGCATAATGGAAACATTGGAAATGGTCACAAAAGCAAAGGGGTCTTCGCGTTTGACGATACGTCGAATATGCTCGATCTGGCGGGTGGCTACCACACAGTAAAGGGTTTTCTTTTCTTTTTCGGTATACATGCCGACCGAATTCAATCCGGTCACACCACGGTTCACTTCATCCATGATGCGTCGTGAGATCACGTCCCACTTATCTGACATGATCGTAATGGCGCGTTCGGAGGTCAAACCTTCAATGATCATATCAACCACCTTGGATGAGATGGCAAGGGATATCAGGCAGAATAGGATCAGATCTACATTCTTGAACACGATGCCCATGGTGATGATGATAAAAGTATCAATGATCATGAACGACATACCGAGTGAAACGTGGAAGTATTTATTCAGGATGCGGGCGATAATATCCGACCCGCCTGTAGTACCGCGGCCTTTCATGATAATACCCAAACCGCCACCAAGCAGCAAACCGCCGTAAACGGTTGCAAGAATAGGATCATGGGTCACGGGTGGAAGCTTCAATATAACATCGATAAGATCAGAGAACAGGGATATCCAGATGATCCCCCACAGCGTTTTCATTCCGAATTTTTTCCCGAATATCCTAATACCGATGATAAACAGAGGTATGTTCATCGCCAGCATGGTAATACCTGCAGGCCAGTTAAAAAAGTGATAAAGTATGGTGGAAATTCCCGATACGCCACCTGCCGACACCTTGTTCGGGATAAGGAACAACATCAATCCAGATGCCATGATCAAGGACCCGGCCATGATCATGAGATAATCCAGAATATTCTTCTTTCGGATACGATCGCGTTCTGTCATACGCACCTCCCTGAAAACGAGGGAATATATACTATTTATAATCGAGAAGCAAGTTCAGTGATACAAAATACCCTGGGTTAAAAACCCAGGGTTACTGATAACATTATTTTTCAGTAACACCGGGTTTTAACCCGGTGATATTCTACTTTTTCACCGCTACTAACATCCCCGCTCCAATTGCAATAAACACGATATTCGGTATCCAAACTGCCCAAAAGGGGTCCATAACTCCGGCAACCCCGGCAACTTTTCCAAACGTTAACAACACGTAGAAAGTAAATAGCAGGATCAGGCTTGCAGCTACTCCACCGCCATAACCTCCCGATCTTCTTTGAAATGTTACCATTGGAATACCGATCAGTATCACAATAAAACAGGCGAAATTCATCGCCGTTCTGAAAAACAAGTTGGTCTCCCAGCGCATGGTTTCCATGCCCAACTGACGGGAGCGGTCAATAAAACCCTGCAACTGCCGAAAGGTCATGATCTCAGGGCGGACGCTTTTTTGGCGTAATTCCCTTGGACTAACATCTAATTTCATGATCAGAGTGTCATGATGAGAAAAGGTCTCTTCGATGTCACCAAAAACCCTGTGTTCGGCATTTAGCAGCATCCACTCTTCACTTTCTTCAATCCAGCGAACATGCTTTGAATCGATCCTCTCTGTGATCTTACCGTTGATCACTCTGTGCAAACCCGCATTCCGGCCCCTGCCGTTTGTAATATTATAACGTCGGATGGTAAATATCTGCTTGTCCGGTAATTGAAAATAGACTTGCCTGTGTATTTTCTGATCATGTGTTCTGTTCGTAAGTTTCATGTTGTTTTGTTCGAACTCCGTAACCTCCTGCTGCGCCGGAACAACAACCCTGTCCTCAAAAAAGAAGGAAAACATACTTAATAAAACACCAAAGATCAGAAATGGCAGGGCAAGGCGATACAGGCTCATTCCCCCCACTTTCAGGGCTGTCAATTCATTGAATTTGTTGGTTTGCCCAAAGAAGAATACGATCGATAATAAAGCTGAAACGGGGAAACACCAGTGAAGCATCCAGGGGATCATCAGCCAGTAATAGTGGATCACCCCGGCGAAGCTGAGTTTATTGTCCAGAAATTGCGCGATTTTCTGGACCAGGTCCACAAGAAGAAAAATGCAAATAAACGTAAGCATGATAAATAGGAACGTTCGCAAATACTGCTTCAGCATGTAACGATCTAAGAGTTTCATTTATTTCCTGCAGGCTTATGTCGGATCTTAATATAATCAATACTCTTGGGAGTCGCCCGAAGCACCGTGAATTCCATATGCTTAATTGTAATGACCTCTCCGTTTGAAGGAAATCTGTCAAGATGATTTAACAAATACCCGGCAATGGTCTCATAATCACCTTCCGCAATATTCAACTGATATTCGGAGTTCAAATAATCAATCTCAGTTCGACCGCTCATCAACAGATCTCCGTTGTCGTGTCGTTTAACTTCCTGGGAAATTTCATCGAACTCATCATCGAATTCGCCGAAGATCTCTTCAACGATATCCTCCATGGTCACCAACCCCGAAGATACGCCGAACTCATCTACGATAATAGCAATGCTGGTTTTGGTATTCTGAAATTCCTTCAGCAATTCAATGATGCTTTTCGTTTCGGGATAGAATTTTATCGGTCGGATAATACTTTTGATCTCCCTGTCGCCGTTCATGATGTCACGCAGGGATACATAGCCGGTGATCTGATCAATATTATCACGGTAGGTAATGATCTTTGAAAAGCCGCATTGGATAAATGCAGTTTTTAGTTCTTCCGTTGTGGCATCTTCGGAAATGGCAATAATATCCGTTCTGGGTGTAATGATCTCTGACGCTGTCGTATCGGAAAAATCGAAAAGGTTGTATATATATTTTTTCTTTTCCTCGTTCAGGATCCCGTCTTCATAAATATCGAAGATGCTTTGCTCTATTTCGTCTCTGCGGATCATGATATTCATAGCTTCGGTATCACTTTTGAACAATCTCAAGAGCCCTGCTATCATTTTTTCAAAGAATCTTGCCACCGGGTGCAGAATAATGCCCGGGACTTTCATGACCGCGGTTGAGAATAGAAGATAGGAGTTCGGCCGCGAACGGATCAGGGATTTTGGTAAAACCTCTCCCAATAACAAGATGGCACCGGCCACCACCAGAATGACCTGCCACCAGTTAAAACCGGCATAGGTACTCAGAAGCAGTGTCGCAAAGGTGGTGGTCAACACATTTGCCAATGTATTGCCAACCAATATTACGGTTAAATAATGTTGCCTGTCCTCATACATTTTCATCGCAGAAGCCGCGAAAGCTTTTTTCTGAGATACCCATTTTTGTAGTTGCAAGGGGTGCGCGGAAATAACCGCGATCTCGGATCCACTGAAAAAGGCGGACAGGATCAATCCCAAGGATGTTAGAACGATATGTGTTATCATGTTCATATTTTATTGAAAAATCATAAGAAATGAAAGAAAGTTATGAGTTATGAGTTGTGAGTTGTGAGTTGTGAGTTGTGAGTTATGAGTTATGAGTTATGAGTTATGAGTTATGAGTTGTGAGTTGTGAGTTGTGAGTTATGAGTT
>Ga0180430_10005285_pt1 | contig 10751 bp, 4 predicted proteins | sample SS_ome_9_FD_132999 | JGI IMG/M metagenome (GOLD analysis project Ga0180430, IMG submission 132999) | Hypersaline lake sediment archaeal communities from the Salton Sea, California, USA - SS_1_S_2 metaG | ecosystem: Environmental > Aquatic > Non-marine Saline and Alkaline > Hypersaline > Sediment... | reverse complement strand
TCGAGCGTGTGCACGATATTGTCCTGCCTGCCCTGGACCTCATTGAAGAAGAGCCCGGTTTCAAATTTGAGATGGAGCAAACACTCAACCTCATGGAGACCTTTGAGGATTCTCCTGAAAACAAACAACGCTTACTAGAAACATATGAAAGTGGGAATTTTGAATGGGGAGCCACATTTACGCAACCCTATGAAGGGCTTGAATCAGGAGAACAAATGGTTCGTCAAACTTACCTGGGAAGACGATGGATTAAAAACACCCTGCCCGGAATGGATGCACATGTAGCTTATAACATTGATGTGCCGGGCCGTTCTTTACAGGTTCCACAAATCTTTAAAAAATCCGGCATCGATTACCTCTTTGTTTCCCGAATGAAAGAAGGCTTTTATAATTGGTACAGTCCGGATGGAACAAACATTTTTACCTACAGTCCGGGTAACTATGGCTGGTATCATTACCATCATAAGGTGCTTGATGAAGATGCAATTACAGCCATGCACGAGTTAGCAAAAATATTGAAAGGCTGGAATGAATATTACCGGGAAAGAAATATTCCGCCCCATTACGGAGTTGTACTCAGCGCGGATGCTGGTGGACCTAAATATTACAAAGAGGTCATTGAAGGTTGGAATGAGATTGCAAAGAATTCAGGTATACATATGCCGGAAATACAGCATTCAACGGCCATGGATTTCTTCCGTGAAGTTGATGTTCCTGAAGCAAAAATTGATTCAATCTACGGAGAGCGCCCAAACCTCTGGTTATACATCCATGGTGCGGGGCACTACCAGGCAATCTTAGCTAAAAAGTCTGCAGCAGTGAGCATTCCCGCTGCTGAAAAATTCACAACGATTGCTTGTCTGCTGAGTGGTGATTTTTCTGATTATCCACAAGAAGAACTATTTGAAGCCTGGTACAAGTCCATTTACCCCGATCATGGCTGGGGAGGCAAAAACGGGCATATTACCGACAGCCTTTTTCGTTTATCACTTGAACAGGGCAACGAAATTGGTATGGAATTGCTGAATACTTCATTGAATAGCATTGCTGATAAAGTTGAGTTGAAGAAATCGCAGAATGTCATCGTATTCAATGATCTGTCATGGAGCAGGGAGGGTTATGCCAGGGTTGATATTTCCCACTTGAAAGGAAATGATTGGCTTGTAGTCAGCGGTACTGGAGAAGAAATTCCAAGCCAGCTAATAAGTTCAAAGTATAAAAAGGAATTGGTTTTTAGCCTGGAAGATATGCCTTCAATTGGTTATAAAACTTTCAACATAAAAAAAGGCAATAGACTGACTGCTGATATATCTACTGGCTCTAACTTCTGCGACAATCAATTTTATACCATGCACCTGGGTCAGGGAGGCATTACCAGCTTATATGATAAAGAACTTCAAAATGACATCTTTAATACCACAGCTATGGTTGCCGGTGACTTATTTCACATGGGATACAATGGAAATGGAGCTGGCGAATTTGTTACCATAACAGCCCCAAACTATGGAGGCATGGAGCGCGCGCATCAGGAGGAAAGCAGCTGGAGGCTGATGGAGTCCGGTGCTGTTTATTCCAGGTACATTTCGGAATATGAAATGGACAACTTTTCTGTTCAACAAATCATTACCATTTTCCACCAGAAGAAACAAATTGATCTGGAATATATAATCCCTGACTGGCCAGGTACACACAACCGTCAGCTGCGCGTAATGTTCCCCTTAAATATGAAAGAGGATGCTCAGATTTCTTACGATGTACCGATGGGTATGGTTCATGTGGGTAAAGATGAGTTAACAATGCGTCCCGGAGGATCGGCCTGGGGAGGCAACTATCGTCAAAAGCCGGAAGAGATTCACCCCCGGGAGATCCAGAACTTCATGACTGCCAATGGGAGCGGATTTGGATTTACCATGTCCACCGACGTAGTTACCGCCGATTGGGTCGATCCCAGTATGAGTTCGGCCCCCTACCCTGTGATTAATTCAGTCTTGTTATCCACGCATAAAAGTTGCCACGGGGAAGGAAACTGGTATGACCAGACGGGGAGTCACACCTTCAAATTTTCCATTAGCTCACATGCGGAAGGCTGGAAGAACGGATTCCATTTTGGGGTGGAAAACAATCATCCACTTAGAACGATTTCTCGACACAATAAGCAAAAAGGTGATTTACCATCTGAATATAGTTTTATAAGCACCTCAGATCCTTTTACTGTGATTACAACGATGAAGAAAGCTGAAGATGACAGCGAAGTAGTGATCCGGCTAATGGAAGCAGAAGGAGCAGATAAAAACATTGAAGTAGAATTACACGAAGAAGTGCGAAGTATCTCAAAAACGGATATGATAGAGGAGAATCCTGAAAAACTTGATGAACAGGGTAAAGTACTGCAACTAGAGCTGGGTAAACATGCTGTTGATACCTATAAAATAAAACTGTACTAATATGACACACAGGTAAAAAAAATCGACATGAAAAGAACAACATTAGGAATCCTGGTTTTTCAAATCCTTTTCATTCAATTAGTTGCACAGGAAAATAAGAACGATCATTCTTATTTTACAAAGGGTAGGATTCATATTGTGAGTTCTTCACATCAGGATATTGCCTGGATGGATACTCCTGAAAAGTGTATTGAATTCAGAGATGAAAATATGATTACCCCGGCCTTGAAGCGAATGGCTGAGAACTCTGATTTTAAGTTTTGTGTAGAAAATGCCATGAACCTTTATGAATACCTGGAACGTCATCCCGACCGTTTCGATGAAATAAAAAAGTTCACTGAATCCGGGCAACTGGAGTGGGGTGCAAACTACAATCAGCCCTATGAAGGTATGTACGATGGTGAAGCACTCATACGTCAAACCTATTTAGGTAAGAAAAGGCTTCAAAAAATGATACCTGGTGGAAACTACACTTGCGCATGGGATGAAGATGTACCAGCACGTGTTACTCAACGTCCCCAGATGTTTGCTGAGACAGGAGTGGAATACCTGCAATTCAGTCGATTTGAACCGGGTTTATACAATTGGTATAGTCCGGATGGGAGTTATATCTCCTGTTTTACCCCGGGGCAGTACCACATGTCGGGAGTAAATGTACATAATGCCGGTAGTGATGAAAAGGCGAGAACAAAAGCGTTTATTGATAAGTTGAATGACTGGAATGATTATTATAAAGAAAGAGAATTATCTCCCGACTTCATTTATATAAGTTCGCATGATTTTGCCACCCCCCTGGATTATGACACTTATTTTGCAGAGTGGAATGCGAGAGTAGACAAAGGTGAATCTGATTTGCCCAAAATCAATTATTCAACCGGAGCAACATCTATTGAGGCAGCTATCCGATCAGGTAACCCAGATTCCATTATGGGAGAACGTCCAAATGTATGGTTATATATCCATGGACCTGGGCATGAAAGGGCATTGAAGGCATCTCGTTATGCCTCCCGAAGGTTAGTTGCTGCAGAGAAGTTTGCAACGTTTGATGCCATGATAAAGAATGATTTCAGTGCTTATCCACAAGATGAACTCACAGAAGCCTGGCAAGATGCAATTTATGCAGATCATGGCTGGGGTGGACGCTTTGGTCATATTACAGACAAGCTATTCCGTACAAAATTTGAAAATGCCGGAAAGATTGCTGATGAAGTAGTTGAAAGATCTATTACCAACATTGCCAGCAATATTGATTTCAAGAAAGATGGTATTCCTGTGGTAGTGTTTAATTCACTATCCTGGGAGCGCAATGACCCGGTTACTTTCAGTTTAAATACGGAAGGGATTTACGACACGAACTTCAAATTAGTTGATAATAAAGGTAAAAGCATTGACTTTCAATTTATTGCTACTGATGGAATCGATAGCGATTCATGGCTGAAATTTGTATTCATTGCCGAAAATGTTCCTGCACATGGTTATAAAACTTATTACCTCCTGCCCGGTCAATCAACAGATGATGAAAAGCTAAGGATGGATTATAATGGCGAAGAACTGGCCAATCAGTTTTATACCATTAAACTAAAGCCTGGTGGAATAAGTTCAATCATGGATAAGCATATCCAGCAAGAACTAGTTTCTGAAAGCGACTTTTTGTTCGGGGAAGTGTTTGCTCTTGAGTCAGTAGGTCACGGTGCAGGCGAGTTTACCAGAATTCAGCAACCAAGCATGAAAGGTTTTACTAAAATGAGTCAGTATGCACCTAACTGGCAATTGATTGAAAATGGGGCAGTGCGCGCTGTGCTGGAAACAAGTCATCCATGGGAGCACTGCATAGTAAAACAACGATTAATTGTATATAATCATTATAAAAGAATTGATTTTGAGGTCGATATACTTGGATTTGACGGCACTCATTCACGGGAATACCGCCTGGCCTTCCCGATGAAAAATGATTCAGGAGATGGTAAATTAGCCTATGAAAGCCCGATGGCGGTAATTGAAGTTGGTAAAGATGAATTGCCAATGCCTGGTGGATTCTCAAAACCGGAACAAATTTATGATACTCCCTGTAGGGATATTCATCCTCGTGAGGTGCAGGATTGGTTTTCTTACTGGGATGAAAATAAAGGGGTAAGCATTAGTACGGATGTCGCAACATTCGATTGGATCAATCCTGCGAATTCAGATTCGAAGGAAATCATTTTACAGCCAATCCTTTTTGCCACCCGAAGGAGCTGTAATGGAAGCAGTGATTCGAACTGGTATCTTCAGCGGGGAAACCATCATTTTAAGTTTAGCCTTAGCTCCTTTGGCAGCGACTGGTTCAGTCCTTCAGAAGGTTTCACCTGGAAGGAAGGTCGTGCATTCGGCGATCAGGCAAACCAGGCCATGGATGTCCTTGTTGTGAAGGATATACCGCAAAATGGGACCTATCCTGATGGCTTATCTTTTGCATCGGTCGACCGAAGCAATGTAATTGTATCGACCATAAAGAAATGTGAGGACGACAATAATGTAGTGCTTCGCTGCTACGATATCGAAGGAGTTGATTCAGAGGTGAAAGTAGATTTTTTCATACCGGTTAAAGAAAGCTGGCTTACCAATATAATAGAGGAAGACCCGGTTAGAGCAGGTAAAGATGACACCTTTAGGATTGGTAAATATGCGATTGAGACATTTAAATTAAAATTTTAAAAACGGACTTGTGAGACATTTCAGACAATTAATTCCAGGTATTCTTTTTGTGGCTATTTGTTATAATGCTATCGGACAAGAAGCATTAAAAGTTAGCAATGAAGCTTTCGAGATATTAAAGAAAGTTGCGGAGTCCCCGCTTGCTGATGGTGAAATTCTCCTGTCCTTAACCACACATCAGGATCTGGGATGGGTGGATGAAATCGAAAAATGCGTCGTCATGCGCGATACCCAATGGATTACTCCATTTATGGATCGCTTGATTACAGATCCTTCTTTCGAAATGGATATTGAGCAGGCCTCAATTATCCAGGAGTATATCATCCGGCACCCCGATAGAAAGCAGGAAATAAGCAAACGCCTGCAGGAAGGCAGAATGCTGATCGGTTCAACCTATACCCAACCCTATGAGGAAATGTACTTTTCTGAATCACTTGCACGCCAGTTTTATTTGGGTAAGCTCTGGTTAAAGAAAGAATTTGACGGTTACAATGCTAGCTCCTATTACAACGCCGATGTCCCTGGCAGGGCCATGCAAATGCCACAACTTATGGCGAAAGCCGGGGTAGATAACATGTTTATCAGCCGGCATGGAAGGGGAATTTTTGATTGGTATAGCCCCGATGGATCTTCCGTGACCACCTATTCGCCGGGACATTATATTGATTTTTATAATATCCTGGGGAAACCAAACGAGGAGGCTCTAAAAGAATTGGCAAGTCAGGCTCTGATCTGGAGTGAGGGTTATAACGATATCCCCGGGGAAAACACAGTAATGCCGGCGGTATTGAATTTCGAATTCATTTGGGATCCCAAACCAGTAGAAAACCTGGATCCATTTACTCAATTCTGGAACATGCTGGAAGAGGTGGAGAATGAAGAGGGTGAAAAGCTCCAGGTACGTTTACCGGAAATCAGGTTTTCAACCCTGGATAAGTTTTTCACCCAGATCAGGAAGTCCACAAAAAAACTGCCATCCATTATGGGGGAACGCCCCAATGTTTGGCTTTACATCCATGGGCCCTCTCATCACTGGGCCCTGGACCACAGCCGGCAGGCTGATATGCTGCTGCCTGCAGCTGAAAAATTTGCCACTGCGGATGCCTTGCTTAGTGGATCCTTTTCCAAATATCCTGTGGACTTATTGGCTAAGGCCTGGGAATCAAAAATATATCCGGATCATGGCTGGGGAGGAAAAGGTGGACAGAGTACCGATGATATTTTCCTGTTGCGCTATGCCGATTCACATGAAAAAGCAAAGAGAATGGTTGAAAACTCATTGCAATCTCTGGCCAGTAAGGTCAAGAGCTCAGATGAAAATGGGATTCCTGTAGTAGTATTCAATAGTTTAAACTGGGACCGGACCAGCCCCCTGACCGTTCAGATGAGCTTTGACCCTGAGTCAGCAAAATCAATAGTTCTGCGCAATAAGCAAGGAAAGGATGTTCCGGTGCAGCTTTCTAATGTAAGTAGAGATGAAGCTGGATATTTGAATTCAGCTGAGATAAATTTTGTGGCATCCAATGTACCTTCCATCGGTTATGACACTTACTACATCCTAATATCAGATGAGCCAGATGTTCAAAAGAAGGAAGCCTTCACGCCTGAGTTTGAGAATGACTTCTATAGGGCCAGCCTGGCTGATGGAGGCCTTTCCAGCCTGTATGATAAAGAACTGGGTATGGAGCTTATAGAAAGTAGTTTTTTTAAGGCCGGAGAGATTTTCACCATGAAGTCGGAAGGAAATGGAGCAGGGGAATTTGTTGCTGTTCAACAACCCGAAATGGAAGGTTTTGATAAAACCGGAAACTACAAAACAACTTGGGAGATTACGGCGGACGGTTCGGTTTTCACCTCATACAGGTACCGTCAGCCCATTCGCTCTGCTGTGGCTGAACTGGAAATCACCTTCTATCATCAAATTAAAAAAGTAGACTTTGATGTAAACCTGATGAACTGGGATGGCACCATGTTCCGGGAGTTCAGGATGGCCATGCCCCTTAAAATGGAGAATGGAGACATTGCCTATGAGGCCCCTTTCGGTGTGGTAGAAGTGGGAAAGGATGAGATGGAGGGAGCTGCCGGAGAACGTTATACTATTCCTTGTAAAGATCTTCATCCCAGGGGGATCGAGAACTGGATAAATGCTTCCGGTGATAAATTCGGACTTACCCTCTCATCAAGCGTTGTCGTAATGGATTATATTGATCCCACAGATGAAGGGCTTTCTAATACCATACTTCAACCCATCCTACTGGCCTCCCGCAGGAGTTGCCATGGCGAAGGAAATGATTATCATCAAACGGGTAACCACAGTTTCAGCTTTTCTATTACATCCCATGTGCCCGGCTGGAAAAATGGAGTAAAGCCAGGAAGGGAGGCCAATGAGCGATTGTTTGCAATCCCGGATCCTCAAAAATATGCAGATGCCGAGCTTAAGGAAAGTATGAGCTTTTTACAGATTGATGCTGAGAATGTGATCATCTCAGCCATGAAAAAAGCCGAAAACGATAACGGTGTTGTGGTCCGCCTCTATAATCTAAACGAAGAAGAAAGCGATGTGGAGTTGCGTTTTTCTGAGAAGTTTAAAGAAGCATGGGCAACTAACCTGATTGAGGAGATAGAAGAAGAACTTGAAGTGAAGGAAGGTCTGCTCCGTTTTAAAATCGGAAATCAGTCGATAGAAACTATATTACTGAAATGAGAAGTGGGATTATTCTGATATTGTTGAGTACTGTATTGATTTTTGGATGTGATAACAGGAAGCCAGTACAGGCACCCGAAGCATTTTTGCCTGTACCAAACAATGCCCAGCTCAAATGGCATCAAGCCGAGTATATTATGTTCATCCACTTTGGTATGAAAACCTTTTATCCCAGTGATGACCACATGGGGTATGGGAAGGAGGATCCAGAGAAATTTAATCCCGTGAAATTTGATGCCAGGCAATGGGTGGCAGCGGCCAGGGCGGGCGGATTTAAAGGGATCGTTTTAACAGCCAAGCATCATGATGGCTTTTGCAACTGGCAGACGGAGACTACTGAACACAGCATAAGATCTTCCCTGTGGAAAGAAGGAAAAGGCGATGTAATCAGGGAACTGGCGGAAGCCTGCCGGGAAGGGGGTGTCTATTTCGGAATCTATGACTCCATCATTGATAAACACTTTGAACATGCCGGATCTGAGAACTATCCGGATTACGGATCCTACTATTATGATCAGCTGAAAGAACTGAGTACCTCTTATGGACCCATTGATGAGTATTGGTTTGATGGCTACCAGGCTGATGGACTGAAAATGGATTATAAAAGAATTGCTGAACTAATTAAAGAAACACAGCCTGAAGCAGTGGTTTATGAATCGGGTACCATGGTTAAGTACCTGCCTGATCGCAGCATTGCCTAGCCCGGTGCCCATGGTGGAATCGGCCCCGATCAAAACTACAGGGTTGAAATAGAAGATACCATTCGCTGGTATCCATCCGAACCATCTCTTATTCTTCAGGGCAACTGGTTTCATAACAATACACCTGTGATTGGTCTGGAGCAAATTCAGGATTATTATCTGAGCTCGGTTGCCTATGGAGTTACTCCTTTAATGAACGTTTCGCCAAATACCGATGGTTTGATAGATGAAGCTACGGTAGAAAGGCTTGCTGAATTTAAAGTGTGGGTTGACAAAGTAAACGGCAATGATCTGGCCAGATCTCCTCAGGTAAAAGTCACTGCCAGCAGCCATCGGGGAAATGCACCTGAGTTTTCTCCTCAGATGGTAAACGATGGCAGGTACGAAAGCTACTTCGCCACCGATGATGACCTTTTAAACGCTGTCATTGAACTTGATCTTGGATCTGTCCGGGAAATCGATGGGTTTATTATCCAGGAATACATTCCGCTTGGCCAGCGCATTGATGGATATACCATTGAATGCCGGGTTGATGGCAGATGGACTGAGGTTTTCTCAGGCAAACGTATTGGTTACAAGCGAATTATTCTTGAAGGCAGGGCATCTGCGAAGGATATTGAATTCCCGGCTACTGATGGAGTTCGATTGAAAGTTGATAATGCCCTGGCCAGTCCGCTAATCAGCACTTTTCAGATAGTGGGTAGTATGTAGAAATGCCTGCAAGTTTTCATTTATCAGGTAAAAACATATGCAAAATAAAATGAAAAAACCAGTCTTATATCTTCTCTTCATATTCCTTGCGCTAAGCTGCTTTGCTCAAGATTCAAAGGTAAGCGATGTATGGGTGGTGTTTAAAACTCATTTTGATTTAGGCTTTACCGATTTACCTGAAAGTGTTTTTGAACGTTATCGGGTTGAAATGATGGAGAAGTCTTTAGGAGTGATTGAAAATAATATGCAGCAAGCACCCGAAAAACAATTTTCCTGGACCATGGCTGCTTGGCCGCTACAAAGCATAATTCTCGGGCCCTCCCAGTCCCCGGAACGAAAAGCCAGAATTGAAAAGGCAATTCAAGAAGGCTCACTTGTTGCTCATGCACTGCCATTTACGACACATACCGAATCACTTGAATACGAGGAACTTGTCAGGGGGTTAACTTACTCTTCTTCAATTAACAGGAAGTACGGGCTTCCCCTGGCAATTAGCGGGAAGATGACAGATGTTCCGAGTCATTCCTGGATATTGCCTACCTTATTAAATCATGCAGGCATAAAGTTTTTACAACTGGGGTGTAATCCGGCAAGTCAATATCCACGCTTTCCGGAGTTATTTTGGTGGGAAGGTCCTGATGGTTCCAAAATATTATGCCATTATACTGCATTATATGGATCCGATATTAAACCAAAAGAAAATTGGCCGTACAAAAATTATTTAGCGATGCAAATGACTGGTGACAATCACGGCCCGCCATCAGAGGAGGATATCGAAAAATTATTAGCTTATGCCGAAAAAGAAATGCCGGGAATAAAGGTCCATTTTGGAACTCTTGATGATTTTGCAAAAGCTATTCTTGCCGAGAATCCGACTCTCCCAACAGTTAAAGGAGATACACCAGATACATGGATACATGGATTAATGGCAAATCCTCAGGAATCTAAGATTGCACGAAACATCCGGCCTCTGGAACCAGCTTTAGATGCCCTGGACACCCATATGAAGATATGGGGTTTACATACTCAAGCACTGGCAGATAAGCTATCGAAAGCATATGAGCAGAGCCTCTTATACGGGGAACATACTTGGGGCATGAATGCCGAATATGGTCCGCGCTATAGCTACGGTGATGACTGGGAACAATGGTTATCGGAAGCTGCATCAGAACCCCTTCCAGCCAATGGGGACTATGCGAAGTTGTCTAATAGTAATGCCCGTAATACAAAATCAGGCAGTAAAACAAAGTGGTTAAAATCTTACGAAGCACATCGGGATTACATTCGTAATACAGACAGTATTGTTACCAGGGAACTAAGTACCCGTTTGAACTCCCTGGCAGAATCAAGCGAAATCAGAGGGAAACGTATGGTAGTATATAATTCCCTTCCCTGGGAACGTTCTGGAATGATAAGTGTACCATGGGAACAAGACCGCTTGATTTTTGTGAAAGATGTTCCGGCAAACGGGTATGTTACAATTTCTGAGAACGATCT
>Ga0180430_10005283_pt1 | contig 10753 bp, 7 predicted proteins | sample SS_ome_9_FD_132999 | JGI IMG/M metagenome (GOLD analysis project Ga0180430, IMG submission 132999) | Hypersaline lake sediment archaeal communities from the Salton Sea, California, USA - SS_1_S_2 metaG | ecosystem: Environmental > Aquatic > Non-marine Saline and Alkaline > Hypersaline > Sediment... | reverse complement strand
GGGGACCGCAGCCGTCGGGAAACAGCCCCATGGCGGCAAAGATCCTGCTGGTGGAGGACGACAGCAGTGTTTCCACCGTGCTCGAAGCACGGCTGGAGAGCTTCGGCTACCGCGTCTGCGGCGTGGCCCGCAGCGGCGACGAAGCCATCGAGGCGGCCCGCCGCCGGCAACCGGACCTGGTGCTCATGGATATCCTGCTCGAGGGGGAGATGAACGGTATCGAGGCGGCACACGAGATCGGCAGCCGCTGCGACGTGCCGATCATCTTCCTCTCCTGCCTCGGCGAGAACGAGGTGATCGACAGCGCGGTGCGCGCCAACCCCTACGGTTACATGGTCAAACCCTGGGACAACAGCCAGCTCCGCTCATCCATCGAAGTGGCGCTGGTGCGCCACCAGGCCCACCGCGAACGGGAACGGCTGATCCGCCACCTGGAGCATGCCCTGCTGGAAGTGAAGCGTCTGAGCGGGCTTCTTCCGATCTGCGCCTCTTGCAAGAAGATCCGGGATGAAGAGGGCGGCTGGCACCAGTTGGAGAGCTACATCTCGAACCACTCTGAGGCCGATTTCACCCACGGCCTCTGCCCCGACTGCCTCAAGGAGTACTACCCGCAATTCGTCGATGGCGAGGATAGGTAAGAACCCGGATCAGTCTTCGAGAATACTGCGGATCGTGGAGCGGAGCAGCTTGAAGCGATAGGGCTTGTGCAGGAACCCGCTGAGCCCTTCCCCGCGGAAACGTCCCAGCACTTCCTCTTCGCTGTAGCCGCTGGCCAGGACCACCGGGACGTCATCCCGCACCTGCCGCATCTCGCGAAAAGCCGCTTCGCCGTCCATCTCCGGCATGGTCAGGTCGAGCAGCACGCAGGTGATGCGGTGGGCGTTCTCGCGGAAGACGTCCACGCCCTCGCGGCCGTTTGTGGCCAGCAGCACGTCGAATCCCATCCGCTCAAGCATCCGCCGCCCCACCGTGCGCACCGGCCGCTCGTCGTCGACGATGAGCACGGTGCCGCAACCGCGCCACTCGTCCGGATCGGCGCCGGTATCGGCGGCCCGGTTCTCCTCTTCCCGGATGAAGGGGAAGAGAACGAGAAAGATGCTGCCCTGCCCCTGTTCGCTCCAGACCCTCAAGGCACCGCCGTGGCCACGGATTATGCCCAGGGCTGCCGACAGGCTCAGCCCCCGGCCGGCAAACTTGGTGGAGAAGTAAGGATCGCAGAGGCTGTCCAGCGTGATGCGGTCCATGCCGCAGCCGGTGTCCGACACCTCGAGGTAGACGCAGCGACCCTCGGTCAATTCGTGGCCGTAGCGTACATCGGCCCGGCAAGAGGCTCCGCACTCCAGCACGCCGGTGCGCACGGTGACCACGCCGGCGTTGCCGTCGATGGCTTCGCGGGCGTTGGTCACCAGGCTCTGCAGCAGTCGCACCAGTTGCACCTGGTCGGCATTGATCCTTGGCAAATCGTCGGCCAGTTGGTAGTCGAACGCAATGTTGCTGCCGACCCCGGCCTCGAGGCCCTCGCGCATCGCTTCGATGGCCGCCGAAAGGTTCAGCGCTTCCATCTCCAGCGTCCCCTTGCCCGCGTAATCGAGCATGAGGCGGCAGATCTCGGCCGCCCGGGTGGTGGAGTCGTCGATCTCGTCGATGTTCTCGCACACCGGGGAATCCGCGGGCAGGTCCATGCGGGCCAGCTCGGCATTGCCCTGAATAGTGGTCAGCAGGTTGTTGAAGTCGTGGGCAATGCCGCCGGCCAGCAACCCGAGGCCTGACGGACCGTCTGAGGCGCTCCCCGGCACCGTCTCATCGGCAGTGCCCGCGGAGCGGATGACGAGGATCGAACCACTGAGCCCACCCTCCGGCCCGTTGATGGGACTGGCGGTGACGAGGCAGCGCCCGCCCATCCGCGGGATGGTCAGTTCAGCGGCGTGTTCCTGCCCGTCGATGAGCAAGCGCCCATAGGGGCATGCCGGCGGTGGGCTGTCCTCGCCGTGGATCAGCCGAGAACAGGGCACACCGCGGAATTCCTCCGGCTGCGCCTCGAGGTTTCTCGCCAACGCACGGTTGATCCGCACGATGCGGTTTTCGGTGTCGACGATCACGATCGCGTCGGGGATGGCATCCAGCGCAACGCGCTCGAGGGTGGACCAGGTCGATTCGAGGGTGTTCCGCTCGGTGGCGGGCAGGTGCCGCACCCCGGAAGGGTTCGAGAATGTCATGCCGCGTCCCCTGTTCTCCGTTCGTTCACCGTTCACGCGGGCTCTATATGATTGTTTTTGCCCGCGCCCTCCCCGCCGTTTCGCGGCCGGGAAAGGAGTTCTCGTTCAGCCTCCCTATCGGCCGGCGGGGGCAATCAGTTGAGTATTTTTTCCGATTTTTCCTGTACATGAAACCGGCGCCCCGCGGGGCGCCGGTCGTCTGGCATCGACTGTTGCCGCTCCAGGCTCAGGGCATCGGCGAAGCCGGCGGGGTCTTGCTCTTGCTGTCGGCCAGAACCTTGCTCAGCGCGGCGACCATGCCGCCCACGTCGGAGAGGTTCGAAGGGATGATCAGCGAGTTGCCGGTCTGGGCCAGCTTGCCGAACTCACCGAGATACTGCTCGGCAATGCGCAGGTTGACGGCGTTCATGCCGCCTTCCTCGTTGATCGCGGTGGCGATGGCCCGGATGCCGGCCGCGGTGGCCTCGGCCACCTTCTCGATCTCGGCCGCCCGGCCCTCGGCCTCGTTGATCCGCTTCTGCTTTTCACCCTCGGAGCGGGCGATCAGTTCCTGCTTGTCACCATCGGCCACGTTGATTTTGGCCTGCTTCTCACCTTCGGACTCGGCGATCACCGCCCGTTTCTCGCGCACCGCCCGCATCTGCTTTTCCATGGCGTCCTTGATGCTCTGGGGCGGGATGATGTTCTTCACCTCGTAGCGGGTGACCTTGACCCCCCAGGGATCGGAGGCGCGGTCCACCGCGTCGACGATGGCGTTGTTCATCGAGTCGCGCTCTTCGAAAGTGGTGTCCAGGGCCAGCTTGCCGATGACGCTTCTCATGGTGGTCTGGGCCAGCTGGGTGGCGGCGAAAGCGTAGTTGTTGATACCGTACGAGGCCTTCTTGGCGTCCACCACCTGGAGGTAAAGGATGCCGTCCACCTCGACGGAAATGTTGTCCTGGGTGATACAGACCTGGGGCGGCACGTCCACCGCCTGTTCTTTCAGCGTATGCTTGTAGGCCACCCGGTCGACGAAGGGCACGAGGATGTGCAGGCCGGCCACCAGGGTGGCCTGGAATTTACCCAGCCGTTCGACGATGAAAGCCGACCGCTGGGGCACGATGCGGATCGTGCGCACGAAAATAATGAAGACCAGTAAAATGACACCAATGAGGATGATTGTTCCGACGTCCATGATGGTTCCTCCTTGCCCGATGATCAGCCGATGCGGCGGACGGTCAACGTGATGTTATTCTTGCCCGTGACTTCCACGGCAGCCCCTTCGGGGATCTCCTCGCCGGCCGCGGCATCCCACTGGCTGCCGCGGAACTCCACCCGGCCCGGCAGATCCGGCTTGATCTCCCGGATCACCACGGCCCGGCCACCGACCCAGTCGTCGAGGTTCTCGGCGGTGTCCATCTTGAATCCCACGTGGCCCATGAAGGTGGTGCTCAGCCATCGGCGCAGGATCAGCAGCAGGAGCGTGGACGAGACGAGGAAGATCAGCAGCTGCAGGTTGATCGAAATGTCGAAAAAGATGCAGAGCAGGGCCACGACGAAGGCGCCCACGCCGAAGAAAAAGATGATCAGCCCGGGTACGATGAACTCGAGGAGCAGCATCGCCAGCCCGGCGATGAACCAGAGCAGTTCCGGCTTCAGCCAATCCTTCCAGGTGTCCATCGCTCACTCCCTTCACGGTGAAATTCTGTTGTTCACTCCAGACTACGCACCGGCAGCCGATTTGATTCGCGTGGAAAGGTGGATCTGTTGAGACCACTATAGCCAATGCGGGAAAGGGCCACAAGCCGCCGAAACGGTTGCCTTTTCCACTCGCCGGGCTATCATTGATCATCGGCAGCTACGAACGGAAAAGGAGGGAGACTCTCGATGACCGGCAGCGACAATGTGCTCAGCGTGGCGCTGGGCGACTTCAGGGTGAGCCTGGTCTGCGACGGGCACTACCGCCTGGACGGCGGGGCGATGTTCGGCGTGGTGCCCAAACCGATCTGGGAAAAGCGGATGCCGGCGGACGAGCTGAACCGCATCCGCATGGGGCTGAACGCCCTGCTGGTGGAGACCGGCACGGAGAAGATCCTCGTCGAAGCCGGACTGGGCACGTTCCACGACGAGAAGCTGCGCCAGCAGATCGCGCTGGAGCAGCCGGCCACCCTGCTTGACGGCCTGGCCGCCCTGGGCGCGGTCCCGGAAGAGATCAGCCACGTGGTGCTGACCCACCTCAACTTCGACCATGCCGGCCACTGCACCACCCGGGGTGAAGACGGCATCTTTCGCCCCACCTTCCCCAACGCCCGCTACAGCGTTCAGCGCGCGGAGTACGACTTCGCCGTCGACCCGCCGCGGCGGCTGCGCGCCTCGTACGTCGCCGACTCGGTGCTGCCGGTGATGGAGGCCGGCCAGTGGGAGCTGCTGGAGGGCGACAGCGAAATCACCCGCGGGGTGAGCGTACGCCACACCGGCGGCCACACCGCCGGCCACCAGGCGGTGTATATCGCTTCGGCGGGCAAGGAACTCGTCTTCTGGGGGGACATCATGCCCACCAGCCGTCACATGGATCCGGGGTACGGCATGGCCTACGACCTCTACCCCATGGACACCCTCCGTGTGCGTGAAGCGCTGGCCGCGGACGCCGTGGAACGGGGCCTGCTCTCGGCCTGGGTCCACGAGCCGGAACTGCGCTTCGGGCGGATCCGGCGCGGAGAACGGTACTACGAGGTGGAGAGCGTCACCGGGTGACCATGACCCAGCGCAGCAAAGCAGCAGAATCGGTGAGCGGCCCCTGGACCGACAGCTGGCCCCGGGGCGTGCTCATCGTGCTGCTCACGCTGCTGGTCTATGTTCCGGCGATCACCGGCGGGTTCATCTGGGACGACGACTTCTACGTCACCGGCAACGAAACGCTCCGTTCGGCCGGGGGCCTGCTGCGAATCTGGGCCGAGCCCGGCGCGGTGCCTCAGTACTACCCGCTGGTGCACACCACCTACTGGCTGGAATATCGCCTCTGGGGCCTCGATCCCTACGGCTACCACCTGGTCAACGTGCTGCTCCACGCCGCCGCCGCGGTGTTGCTCTGGGTCCTGCTGCGGCGGCTCGCCGTCCCCGGTGCCTGGTTCGCGGCAATGGTTTTCGCCCTCCACCCGATCAACGTTGAATCAGCAGCCTGGATCACCGAGCGCAAGAACGTCCTTTCCGCGGTGTTCTACCTCGCCGCCCTGCTCGCCTGGTGCCGCTGGTCCGGCCTCACCGCACCGGCACGGCCCGGGAAACATCCGCGGGGCCATACCCCACGGGCACCGCTGCCCCACGGCGCGCACTATGCGGCATCTCTCTTGCTCTTCTTCTGCGCCCTGCTGAGCAAGACCGTGACCTTCTCGCTCCCCGCGGCGGCGCTGCTGCTGACCTGGTGGCGGCGGGGCCGCATCGGGAGGCGCGATGTGCTGCCGCTGCTCCCCTTCTTCACCGCCGGCCTCGCCGCCGGTGCGCTGACCCTCTGGATGGAAGTGGAGCACGTGGGCGCCAGCGGCGCCGAGTGGTCGCTGACGCTGATCGAACGGCTCCTGCTCGCCGGCCGGGTGCTCTGGTTCTACGCCGGGAAGATCCTCTTTCCGCTGGAACAGTGTTTCGTCTACCCGCGCTGGGAGGTCGACGCCGGCGCCTGGTGGTGGTATCTCTTTCCCCTCGGCGCCCTGGCGACGCTCGCTGCCGGCTGGCTGCTGCGCCATCGCCTGGGGCGCGGCCCGCTCACGGCCCTGCTCTACTATGCCGGCACGCTTTTTCCGGCCCTCGGTTTCCTCAACGTCTATCCCATGCGCTACAGCTGGGTCGCCGACCACTTCCAGTACCTGGCCGGTATCGGACTCATCGTCCTCGCCTGCGGCTGGGCCGCTTCACGGCTGGCCGCAGCCGGGCCTGGGGCCCGGCGGGCCGGCATCGCCGCCGGGGCGGTGGTCCTCGTCCTTCTCGGCGCCCTCTCCTGGCGCCAGGGGCATGCCTACGCCGGACGAGAGACCCTCTGGCGCGACACCCTGGCCAAGAACCCCGGCGCCTGGATCGCCCGCAACAACCTCGCCGGCCTGCTCACCGAGTCGGGCCGCTTCACCGAGGCCATCGAGCACTACCGCGAGGCGCTGAGGCTCCGTCCCGGCGACACCGACGTCCACGCCAACCTCGGGCTGGCGCTGGCCGGCACCGGTGACCTGGACGAGGCGGCAGCGGAATACCGGCTGGCCCTGGCGGGGGACGCGGAAAACGCCGGCCTGCACGCCCGGCTGGCCGAACTGGAGGAAGAACGGGGGCAACTCGAACAGGCAGCCGTCCACTACCGGGAGGCCCTGCTCCTCGAGCCCGGCGATGCCCCACGCCACACGCGCCTGGGGGCCGTGCTGGCCGGACTGGGCCGCACGGAGGAAGCGATCACCGAGTATCGACGTGCACTGGAAATCGATCCCGGTTTCGCCGACGCACACAACAACCTCGGAGCGGCACTGGCCGACCAGGGGCACATCGCCGAGGCCGTGGCCCGTTATCTCGAGGCCCTGCGGCTCGACCCCGACTCGGCCGACGCCCGGGTCAACCTGGGCAACGTGCGGGCCGCCCAGGGACGCCCGGGCGAGGCCGCCTCGCTCTATCGCGACGCACTGGCCATCAACCCCCAGCTGGCCGACGCGCATAACAACCTCGGCTTCGTCACCGCCATGGAGGGGCGGCTGGAAGAGGCGGTGGAGCACTACCAGCGGGCGTTGCGCATCCGTCCCGACTTCGTCAGCGCTCTGAACAACCTGGGCAACGCCCTGGCCGCCCTCGACCACCTCGAGCCGGCAGCGGCCGCCTTCACCCGGGCCGTTGAGCTGCAGCCCGGGTCGGCGGACATCCGCTACAACCTGGCCATGGCCCTGGCCCGACTGGGCCGGCTGGAGGCGGCGGCAGAACAATTCCGCGAAGTGCTGCGTATCAACCCTGAAGACGTGCAGGCACGGGCCATGCTGCGGCGGCTCGAAGATGGGCCGCCGCTGGGCCGCTGAGCGCCGGCCCTATACGAAAAGGAGATCGACGATGGCACGGACGGGCACCACGATCTGGATCGTTCTCGGCATTGGAGCGGCCCTGCTGCTGGCGGTGGCCCTGATCTACGGCCCCGACCTCTACCGCAAGGGCGAATCGATCGTGGCCCCGATCATGGAACTGACCCGGTCCGAGGAGGCGCTGAGCCAGCTCAATGCCGAACTGCCGTTCACCGAGCCGGCGGATGGACTGGTGGCCGAAGAACGGCTGGCGGCATTCTTCGAGGTTCGGCGCCGGCTGATCCCGCACTACCAGTCGTTCGAGATTATCGAGAACCGGATCGAGCGCAGCCAGCAGGAGGATTTCGAGACCGCGGGCGAGGTGCTGGACGCGGTGACCGGAACCTTCGACGCCCAGATCGCGATCCTCCGCGAAGAGGGCATGTCTCCCGCCGAGTTCCGCTGGCTGGAATTCGCCGTGTATGACGGCTGGCTGGACAAGGTGGAGCAGGCCGAGCTGGGCGGCTCATCCCTGGCCAACACCAGCGAGATGAGGAACCTCACCACCGAAGACCTGGCCTTTGTCGACGGGTTGCGGCAGACATACGGCCCCTCCCCGGCCCTGGACGCGGTACACGAGCGGTTGACGGCGCGGCTCGCGCAGGTCGACGCCCCCGCCGCGGCCCCGGCCGTGGAAGACGTGCCGCCGGCGAACGGCGAACTCTTCTGGCGCCACCGGGAGACCATCGCCGAACTGAAGCTGGACGAGTACGACGACATGCACTCCCGGCTGCGCCAGGGCTCCGGTGCGGGTGTTACGATCAAGATCGATGGGGACAAGGCCGACGACGAAAACTGACCCGCCGCGGTGTCCACGCCGCACTCCGTTTGTCGTCAAGTCTATTTTTTCGCGAAAAATTCCCTGATTGCACCTAAAGATAATCTCGCCTGTACCGATAACAAGATCGGATAGGGAGAACGTGAAGGAGGAACCACGCTCGGAGATCGGTCCGACCTCGAAAAAAAGAAGGGGGAACCATGAATTCCACCCGGCACGGCAGCGACCTCAGCCTCAGACGTTATACCTTCCAGGCCCTGGGCCTGCTGGTGATCATCCCCTTTCTCACCCTGATCTACATCTTTCGCGAGCACCTGGACGGCAAGGCGCCGGTGCTGCTGCTCACCGGGGTGCTGGCCCTGCTCGGGTTCTACCTGCTCTGGGTGCTGATCCGATCGATCATTCGCCTGCAGCAGGGGCTGGAACAGCTCGCCCGCGGAGACACCTCTTCCATCAACATGGAAAAAGAGCCGTCTCAACTGCGCGAGATGGCCGAAATCATAACCGCGCTGAACGAACTGACCATCGAATTCCGGGAGAACGCCCAGCAGCTTGAGTATTTCATCGAACAGTTCGCCACCCTGGCCGAGATCTCCGAATTCACCGCCCGTATCCCTGACATCAGGGAACTGCTGTCGCTGATCCTGAGCAAGGCGGTCTCCGCCACCGACGCCCGACGGGGGTCGGTGCTGCTGCTGAGGGACAGCGGCGAGGAGCTGGAGATCGTGGCCCGGGAGGGCTGGCAGCTGAGGGACGCCGGGAACGCCACGGTGCCGCTCGAGGGTTCGGTGGCGGAAAAGGTGATCAGCACCGGAAAACCGCTGCTTTCGGAAGAGATCGACCTGGAGTTCGACCTTCATCGCACCAACGATCCGGACGTCTACTCGTCCCCCTCGTTCCTCATCATGCCGCTGAAGACGAACAGCGGCACGGTGGGCGCGGTCTGCCTCTCGGAAAAGCGCGGTGAAAAGGTATTCACCAACCATGACCAGCAGTTCCTCACCGTGCTGCTGGGCCAGGTGGGCTTCGCCGTGGAGAACGCCCGACTGCTCAAACAGGCGCGCGAAGCGGCGAGCAACCTCAAGGAAACGGTGCTGGCCCAGCAACGGGAAATCGAGGAGGCCCACGACCAGATCCTCCAGTCTGAAAAACTCTCCGCCCTGGGCCAACTGGCCGGCGGCGTGGCCCACGACTTCAACAACATGCTGCAGGCCATCCTCGGCCACACCACCATCGCTCAGAAGGGACTCGAAGGGGACCAGCGCCGCTACGTGGCCCTGGAGCATGTCCGGCGGGCGGCGGAACGGGCCGGCGCCCTCACCGGGCAGCTGCTGGCCTTCGGCCGCCGTCAGAACCTGCAGCCGAGGGTGATGGAGATCAACGGCATGGTGGAGATCACGGTGACCATGCTCGGGCGGCTGCTCGGGGCCGACAACGGCATCGAACTGCAGCTGGCCCTCGACCCCTCTCCGGGCCGGGTCAACGCCGATCCGCGACAGCTGGAGCAGGTGCTGATGAACCTCTGCATCAACGCCCGGGACGCCATGCCCGGCGGGGGGCGGCTGACCATCGGCACCGGCACGATCACGCTTGACCGGTGGTTCTGCGAACGCCACCCCTGGGCCCGCCCCGGCACGTTCACCTTCATCCGCGTCAGCGACACCGGCTGCGGCATGGATGACGAGACCCGGCGGCAGCTCTTCGAACCGTTCTACACGACCAAGGAGCCGGGCCGCGGCACGGGCCTTGGCCTCTCCACGGTCTACGGGATCGTCCAGCAGCACGAGGGGATGATCGACGTGGAGACAGAGCCGGGCCAGGGCTCTATGTTCACCGTCTACCTGCCCGCCACCGAGCAACCGGTGGAACGGATCGAAACGCCCGAACCCGCAAAAGTGCAGGGCGGGCGAGAGACGATCCTGCTCGCCGAGGACGAGGAAGCCGTGCGCGAATGGGCCACCGAAATCCTCGAAGCCGTGGGCTACGTGGTGCTGCCGGCGGAGAATGGCCGGGTGGCGCTGCAGCTCTTCGAGAACCACGCCGACTCGGTGGACCTGGCGCTGATCGACGCGGTGATGCCCGAGATCAGCGGCTTCGACCTCTGCCGGCACATCCTCGAGGTGCGCCCCTCCGTGCGTATCCTCTTCTGCAGCGGGTACAGCCTGAACACCATCCCCGGGGAGTTCCTCGAGAAGAACGGTCTCCAGCTGCTGCAGAAGCCCTTCCTCTCCGACACGCTGCTGCGCAGCGTGCGCGAGACCCTCGACGGCCAGCCGGCCGCCGCGGTGGGCTGATCTTTCCGCCCCCGGGCCTCCCGTTGTTGTAAACTTGACCCGAAGCGGCGGGGATGGTCACCCCTGCCGCACGAACTTCCACCGGGAGGATTTCCGCATGCCGCACCACCGCCCGGGGGGCGTCGCGCCGGCCGCCATGCTGGCCGCGGCGCTGCTCCTCTTCGCAACCATCACCGCTTTTGGCGACCCGCTGCCCCTGCTCGTGGACACCGACATGGGCCTCGACGACATGCGGGCCATCACCCTGCTGCTCGATGCCGAGGAGTGGAAAGTGCACGGGATCAGCACCGTCTTCGGGTCCCAGGAACCGGAACGGGGCGGCCGGGCCGCGATCCGCCTGCTCGGCGGCGTGGGCCACCGCCGCCTGCCCGTCTCCACCGGGGCCGAGGAGCCGCTGGACGGGAAGTT
>Ga0180430_10005282_pt1 | contig 10753 bp, 11 predicted proteins | sample SS_ome_9_FD_132999 | JGI IMG/M metagenome (GOLD analysis project Ga0180430, IMG submission 132999) | Hypersaline lake sediment archaeal communities from the Salton Sea, California, USA - SS_1_S_2 metaG | ecosystem: Environmental > Aquatic > Non-marine Saline and Alkaline > Hypersaline >... | reverse complement strand
TGCGCTGGCAAGGCGTGGAACTCTCGGGGCGTAGCGCAGCCTGGTAGCGCACCTGCTTTGGGAGCAGGGGGTCGCACGTTCGAATCGTGCCGCCCCGACCAGCATCACGTTCCACGCCGCCAAGCGTGCTAGATTTTCGGTGGGCGTAGCGCCCACGGGTCGCTCGAGCGGGAGTAGCTCAGTTGGTAGAGCGTCAGCCTTCCAAGCTGAATGTCGCGAGTTCGAATCTCGTCTCCCGCTCCATCTTTCTTTTCGTGCACCCGTAGCTCAGTGGATAGAGCAGCCGCCTTCTAAGCGGTAGGCCGAGGGTTCGAATCCTTCCGGGTGCACCACCTTTTCCCGTTGGCCTAGGCGCTCGAACTTCATCGCCGTGGGTTCCTGATCGTGGGTCGGGCGGTTTCGTGGTTGGTTTCATTCTGGTGGCGGATCGGTGAATCGACACCGTTAGCGTCATGAGCGTCGTGGTTGCGAAGGGGTCGCCATGCCCTAGCCGCGTTGCGGGCGTGGTAGTCAGTGCCATTCGTGACCAACCTTGCCGATGCCTTGCTGCGGCGGTGCCGACGAGGCGCCCGAAGCCATGCATGGACGACAATTCGCTATGGTCGCACGTCGCATGGTCCGGCGTGGCGCGCGACGGTGCTGAGGCGCGACGTTTCATGGATGCATGCGGGTTCCCGCGCCAATCGCGGGTCCGCAGTCGAATGAAATGGCAAGGCATGACCATCGGCTGGAATCATCCTCGGGACGGTAGGTTCGCGCAGGTAGCGTCGCCACGGGGTCTCCCCGTGAAAGCTGACCGTCCTCATCACCCACGGAAGCCTGGCTACACGGCGACGCGCGGCCAAGCCACCCGCGGAATCAGGGTCGTCGGCCCATGGTGCGTGGTGGGAGGCCACGGGCCTCAGAATGTGATGAACCCCCTGACGCATACGTTGCTTGCGTACGCCGGTGCACGAAGGGTGCCGCGAGAGGGCTGCTCCGTTGACGTGCTGGAGGTGAAGGCAATAAACTCGTGTTGAAACACATATTTCAAAAATGCCTCATTCGGAAACGATGCAATCTAGGGAGCCCGATACTTGCTGACTCTAATCGATCGAATCGGAGCGCTGAAGGACGTATCGGCGACGGAAGCCCGGCTCACGCGCTACCTGAGTCATGCCTACTCCGACGTACCCTTTCTCAGCGCCGCCGAGATTGCTCGACGCGCCGGCGTTTCTCCCGCCACCGTGTCTCGCTTCATCCGCAAGCTCGGCTACGACGATCACGGTGCCCTGAAGCACAACCTCCAGGTGGAGTTGTACTCCGTCGCCACGTCACCCGCAGAGCGCTTCAAGGTTCGCGGTGAACTCCCGGCACTCGAGACGGTACTCGACAGCTACGTAAGGCAGGTGACCCACAACGTCGAAGTCACGCTCGCCTCACTCAATCTCGACGAGCTCGAACAACTATGCCTCGACCTCCTGCAGGCCCAGCGCGTCTTCATCATGGCTCAGCGGGTTTCATTCGGACCGGGCTGGAACCTTGCGCTCACCCTCGGCCAACTACTTCCGGACGTCCGTGCCGTCGAAGGGGCCCGGGCCACGCTTGCAGACGAGTTCAGCGCCTTTCGTTCCAACGACTACGTACTGATTCTCGCGCTAACACGCATCGGAACCGACATACGCCATGCCGTCGAGTACTTGCAGCGCAGAGGCGTTCCCTATGGCGTGGTGACGAACCTTTCCAGCGAGAGCGCCCGCAGCATGTTTCAGGGAGCGCAAACGTTGTTCGTTCGCACGCAGGGCGTCACCGCCTTTGGCGACATGGTTCCCCTCCTCGCACTGACCCAGCTCGTGACAATCGCGGTCGAGCGGGTTGCGCCGACGGCGCATACCTGCCTGACCGACGGAGAGGTCGCCTACAAGGCGTTCGCCACTTTCGAGGAGGCGGAGGAAGGAGGCGCAATGTAACCATCGTCACGCACCTCGCTGCACTTCACGAGCGGCGAAGTATCGCTTCGGTCCTCAACTAACCAGTCCACCACCTCAAGCCATGGAAGGAGCACCACCCATGCCGACACCGTTTCGCAATTTCTTCCGGTCCCTACTCGCCGCTCTCGTGTTCGGAAGCTTCGCCGCCGCCCAGTCTGGACAGAACACCCTGACGCTCGCTTATGGCGAGGAACCCGACCCCCTCGACCCGCAGCGCACCAGCACCGCGGTCACGGGTCTCGTGATGCGTTACGCCGGCGACACCATCCTCACTAAGGATCTGACCGGCGCGTACGCAGACGGACTCGCTGAATCGTGGGCAGCCTCGGAAGACGGCTTGACGTGGACGTTTCGCCTCAAGCCTGACGTCACGTTCCATGACGGCACTCCCCTGGACGCCTCGGCCGTTCGCGACTCCATCCTTCGCGCCCTCGATCCCGCAACCCAGTCCCCCATCGCGGGAAGCCTGTTCGCGCCGGTCACCGACATCGAGGTCGTCGATGCGCGGACGTTTCGCATCCAACTCGAGTCGTCGTTTGCCCCATTCCTCGACAACCTAACCGACCCTCGCGGCGCGATCGTTCAAGCAGCGGCAGCCGTCGAACTCGGTGCCGATTTCGGCCGGAAGCCCGTGATGAGCGGTCCATGGCGGGTCGAGGCTTGGGAATCCGGGGAGCGAATCGTACTCGTCAGGAATGACGACTATGCGTGGGGACCGTCCTACACGCGGACCGGCGCCCCTAGGATCGAGCGCATCGTGTTTCGCATCGTACCGGAGGCTGCGACGCGCGCAGCCGCCTTCGAAGCAGGGGAAGCACAAGTCGTCATGCCGTTCCCCGTGAACGATGTTCCTCGCTTCCTCGACGATGCACGATTCGAAATGGTTAGCTTCCTGCGCAAGGGAATCGCGCGCCTCATGGAGATGAACGTGCTCGTGGCACCCTTCGACGACGTACGCGTCCGTCGTGCCATGAACCACGCGATTGATGCCAGCGTGATGGTCGACGTGGTTCTCGAGGGTCGCGGCGTGCAAGCCTACGGGGTTTTGCCGCCCAGCATCTGGGGGTACTGGGAAGGCATCGAGGATTACGCTCCGAGTTACGATCCCGACGCCGCCCTAGCATTGCTCGCCGAGGCAGGCTGGACGCCCGACGCTTCGGGAACGCTGCGCAAGGACGGAGCGCCACTCACCTTCACGCTTCTCAGCCCACCCTTCGACGACGCCACGCGGAGCGCTCAGATCGTGCAGCAGCAACTGGCGGGCATCGGCGTTGACATGAAGATCGAGACGATCGAGTTCGGCACGCTGCTTGAACTCGCACAGGAAGGGACGCATCAGGCCAATCTGATTGGATACACCTACGCGAATCCCGACATCGTCCACCTGTGGTTCCACAGTTCCAACATCGGCACCGGTCTCGCCCACTCGCACTTCGATTCCCCCGAACTCGACGCGTTGATCGAGCGTTCGCGCGTCGAAACCGACGAGGCTGTCCGCCTTGAAGCGTACGCCGACATCCAGCGATTCGTCGCCGACCAAGCCCTGTGGGTGCCGTTCTACATCAACGACAACTACATCGCCACGAGCGCATCGCTGGAAGGCGAGCAGGTGCATCCCGATGGCTTCCTCCTGTTGAACGACGCCAGCCTCGACTGATCCTTCGTGATCCCGTTCCTCCTCCGTCGCCTCGTGGCCGCCATACCCGTACTGTTTGGCGTGTCGCTCCTGGCGTTCAGCATGACCCACCTGACCCCCGGCGACCCCGTCAAGATCATGCTAGGTGAGCGGGCGACGGCGGAGGACGTGGCCAGGCTACGGCTCGAACTCGGGCTTGACCGGCCTCTTCCGGTCCAGTACTTGAGCTTCGTGTCACGGGCGCTGCGCGGCGACTTAGGGACGTCGCTGCGCAGCGGTCAACCGGTTGCGCGCGAAATTGGCGACCGGATTGGCGCGACCGCAACGCTCACGTTGGCGGCTATGGGCATCGCCATCCTCGTCGGCGTTCTGCTAGGAACGCTCGCAGCGATCCAGCGATCGTCCGCCGTCGATGCGTTGATCATGATGATTGCGCTCGTAGGGATATCCATGCCCACGTTTTGGAGTGGGCTTCTCCTCATCTTGCTGTTCTCTTTGACCTTGGGTTGGTTCCCGATTACCGACGGAGGCTGGTCCGGACTCGTACTTCCCGCCGTTACCTTGGGACTACCAGCGGCCGCCGTGCTCGCTCGCCTCACGCGGTCGGCTTTGCAGGAGGTCCTCAACCAAGATTTCGTTCGCACCGCTCATTCCAAAGGCGTCGCCGCGACGGCAGTGGTGGCTCGACACGCACTGCGAAACGCTCTGATTCCCGTTGTGACGATCATTGGCCTTCAGTTCGGAAACCTCATGGCTGGATCCGTGATCGTCGAGTCGGTCTTCGCCCGGGCAGGCATCGGGCGCTTTGCGGTCAACGCCATCATGGCGCGTGACCTGCCTCAAGTGCAGGGAATCGTGCTCTTCGCAGGCGTGATCTACGTTGTCATCAATGCCCTCGTCGACGTGGTGTACGCCGCCATCGACCCCAGGATTAGTGTCCGATGAGCGCATATGAGCCCATGGCGAATCCCGCGCCCCGAGCATGGCGACGCTTGTGGCGAAAACCTGGAGCCGTCCTTGGCGGAGCCCTCGTCGCGGCATTCACGGCACTCGCCCTGTTCGCACCCGTCGTTGCGCCTTACCCACCCATGGAGATGGATTTTCGCGCCGTTCAGCAACCGCCCAGCCTCGCGCACCCTTTCGGTACCGACGACTTAGGTCGCGACGTGTTCAGCAGAGTTGCGTACGGCGCGCGCATTTCCCTCCAAGTCGGTCTGATCGCCGTTGGCATCGCAGCCGTAATCGGGACGGCTATGGGGCTGATCGCAGCACTGGCCGGCGGTTGGCTCGACGGTGTGATCATGCGCTCGGTCGACGTCATGCTCGCCTTCCCCGGAATCCTGCTTGCTCTAGCCGTCGTTGCGGTCCTCGGACCGGGACTCGCGAACATGATGATCGCCGTGGGCGTATCGGCCATTCCGGTGTACGCACGAACCGTCCGTGGCACGACGTTGTCGGTCATGGAACTCGACTACGTGGTGGCTGCACGCTCGCTCGGTGCCGGCCACGTTCGCGTGGCGCTACAATACGTCCTACCGAACGTTTCGGCACCGATCATTGTTCTAGCGACGATCGGAATCGCGACGTCCATCCTCAGTGCAGCAGGATTGAGTTACCTCGGACTTGGCGCTCAACCACCGACGCCCGAATGGGGTTCCATGCTCAGCGACGCGCGCGCCTACCTGCGGACCGGCTGGTGGATGGCCGTATTTCCCGGTCTTGCAATCATGATCGTCGTAATGGCGTTCAACCTGCTCGGTGACGGACTTCGCGATGTGCTGGACCCACGTACGCGGTGACCGTCCCGAGCCCATCACCGAGCACGGTTCGGCCGTGACGCAACAAGAGGAGGAATGCATGGGTCTGCAGGAGACCATTCGCGACGAGATGGAGCGCGTGAACGGTTCGGTGTCGGTCGCTGCGAGTGACCTCGACGGCGCACGCCCGCTGGTCCACCTTGCCGAAGCGCGACATCGCGCCGCAAGTACCATTAAGTTAGCGTTGCTCGTCGCATGGCTCGAGGGAGTGGCCGAGGGGCGGTACGCACTCGATCAACCGTTGCCGATGCATCGCGACGACGCCGTTCCCGGCTCTGGCGTCATGAAGTTGCTCACGCCCGGGCATGCCTACCCCGCCATCGACGTGGCTCACCTGATGATCTGCGTGAGCGACAACACCGCCACCAACCTGCTGATGCGACTCGTGACGGTCGACGCCGTCAATCGCCTCGCCGAACGTCATGGCTGGGATGCCACACGGTTGTTCGGGCCGCTGCAGGTCACGCCGCCGAGCCACCCCGCTACGACTAGTGCGCGTGACCTGCATGGCATGATGCGGGGATTGTGGATGGGCGACCTGCTTCCGGAGCGAGAAACCGAGTTAGCCCGAAGCGTTTTGCTTCGCCAGCAGTACACCGAGCACCTCGGACGATACATCGGGTTCGATGGCTATCGGCACGAGGTGGCCACGGTCGACGTATCGATTGCCTCGAAGAGTGGTGCACTGCCCGGCCAGCGCAACGAGGTCGCCGTGATTCGGCGTGGCGATCACGGATTCGTCATGAGTATCATGGTCGAGGTTCCGTCCGATCCGCGCTTTCATCTCGACCATCCTGCCCATGTGACGATTGCGCGAATCACGAAGGCGTTGTTCGATCACTACCTCGGCGCGTGATCGCACGCGCTGCACGATCCGCCACTCGGAGACCACCATGGACCGACTGACCCAACGCATCGTGCGCTATGCCGACCTCTACGGCCCATCGGGGTATGAGGATAGGGTCGTGGCAGCGGTTCGAGACGACCTGCTCGCGCTCGGCCTCGAGGTCAGCGTCGATGGGTTCGCGAACGTCGTTGCCCCCCTCGCACCACGACGAGCGTCCCATCCCGTCGTGCAGATCAGTGCTCACCTCGACGAGGTGGGCTTCGTCGTTCGTGACGTCGATGAAGACGGGTTCTTGCTTGTCCATCGTGTCGGCGGTGTGCATGACCAGGTGATTGCCGGCCAGCGGGTCGTGTTCCTCGCGGAGCATCACGTCGACGTCCGTGGGGTCGTGGGTGTTCGGGCCAAGCACGCCTGCACGACGGAGGAGTTGCGTCGATCCGTGGGTGTCGACGAGGCTTTCGTCGACATTGGCGCTCGTGATCGGGCCCACGCCTTCGAGATGGGTATCGAGGTCGGCACACTCGGCGTTTTCGATGCCGCGTCGCACGTTCAGGGCGAGCGTGTGACGGGCAAGGCGCTCGATGATCGCGTGGGTGTGGCCGTCCTGGTCGAACTCGCCGAGCGTCTTGCAGGCGTCGCGCTACCGGTGGACGTCGTCTTATTGTTCACATCGCAAGAGGAGTTCTCGGTGCGAGGTGGCATCAGCGCGGCACGGCGCATAGATGCCGACGTCGCGTTCTGTATCGACGTGGCCATCGCCACGGACGTGCCGATCGGTCGACCGTCCCTTCCCGTCGCGTTGGGCGCTGGACCGGTGTTGACGCGGTTCACGCGGGGCACCATGAACGGGATGATTCCCAGCCCGCCCCTTCGACGCCTCGCTCGTGAGGTTGCCTCCCGGATCGGCGTACCCCTCCAGCAAGGGGTCCTTCAGGGAGGCTTGAGTGACGGTGCGTTCACCCAGCACGAGGGGCGCGGCGTCCCGACGCTCGACGCCTCCTTCCCGACGCGGTATACGCATACGCCGGTTGAAACCGTCGACCTGCGCGACGTGCGGGACTTGGTGGCTTGGCTCGAGGCCATCGTGACTCGGGGGGTGTCGGTCGAGGATTTGCGCCGTGGCTGATGGGGACGTCGCGAACGGCTGTCGCGCCCCGGGGCGTGGCGACCTCGGCATGGCGTCCGCGCCCGGTTGGGCGTAGCCGAGACCTCGGCGGATTACCACTCGCTGGGCAACGCAAACCGGTCTCGTTCGTTACACGTGGGCAGCGTCCATGCGGCAGTATTCCAGCGTGCGGATCGTGGAGGTGGCAACATCGAGCCGCGACCGAACTTGTGACGCTGCGTCGCTGTATGCGTTCGTCGGCGTGACGGCTGCCATCGTGCGACGTGCCGGTGGAGTGGGAATGCCTTCAACCGTCGTGCTAGGTGCACGTTCCGATGGAGGCGTGCTTCGACCCAGCGCGTGACGCCGGTGGGCTCGTCATGGCACGGCAGGCATCGAGGGTCCATCGCCGCGGGCGATGCGGGTTCCGTTGGGCCTCACGAGCCGTGGTGAAGCGTGCTCCTTGGAGTATGACGGCGTCGAGCATGGGAGGCGCACCGGGATGCGCGGATCACATGAGGTGCTGGACTCGGCGGGCAGGGACGATGGTCGACTCGGGGATGCCATGACGGCACGTCGCCGGCGGAGGACACCGGAGTTGCGCCCCTAGGACCGGCTTCGGTGGCGCGCGAAGCTGGGTCGAACCCTCGAGGGTGTATCACCCTACGACATTACATCAGTGCATGATACGGGCCATGGCGAATCCAACGGGCGACCCGTACGTCATCGAATCGGCCCTCCGGACGCTGCGCACCTTGCTTGCCCTCGGCGGTGTTTCGCGAAGCATGACGCTCGCCGACCTCGTCGACATCACCGGCGAGGACAAGAGTGGTCTCTACCGCTCCCTGCGCACCCTCGTCGTGGCCGGCTTCCTTCGCTAGGACCGCGACGGCAGCTTCTCGCTCACGAGAGCTGTCCACCTGCTCAGCGCCGCGGTCGGCCGCAACCAAGACCTTTCCCTCGTCGAAACCGCCGCACGCTTCCTCGACGACTTGGCCATCACGAGCGGTGAGGACGTGCACTTCGGCGCGGTCACGGGTGACTTCCTCGTCATGATCGACAAGCGAGCATCCGCCGCAGCCGTACGCCTCTCCTCCATCGGACTCGGACAGTCGGTACCGCTGCACGCCGGCGCACCCCTGTTCGACGAAGTGGGTCACGTGATCGGCGGCATCAGCGTCGATAGTCCTGCATTCCGCATCAGCGACGAACGCCTCGACAGCCTAGGGCACCTCATCCGCGATACCGCGGAAGCCATCTCCCGCGCCATGGGAAGTCCCGGCACTTCCCCAAGGCGCTCCACGCGTGAGCCGAACGTTCAGGAGGTTTGACCCGTCGCATCCCCCAACCCACGCCGTTCCCGTTCCCCATTCCCAATCTTGAAGGAGATCCCTATGCAGTGGATACGGCGCACCCTTCGTTCCGTCGTCCTCGCTTTCAGCATGCTCGCGTTCTTGGGCGCAGCCTCGGCACAATCGTCCGTCGCCATCCCCATTTCGGCCGACCCGACCTTCAACCCGTGGCACCCCAACGCATTCGTCGAATCGGTCTTCGGTAACCGCGTCCTCTTCGGTAGCCTCACCGAACCCGGGGTCGACCTGCAACCGGCACCCGACTTGGCCGTCGCATGGTCCGCATCGGAGGATGGCCTGAGCTGGACGTTCGAACTCCGTCAAGGCGTCACGTGGCATGACGGCGAAGCCTTCGATGCCGACGACGAGGTGTGGGCGCGCTGACCCCTCGCGTCGGGTGCTCTCCGCCTGAAGGACGATCTTTCCGAATTGTCGTTGGCTGGCGAGGCGTTCGAACGCGTCGCCAGCCTCCTCGAGCGGATAATGCCGATCGATGATTGGCGATACCTTCCCCCCGGAAGACAAGGTGCATGAGCTGCTTGAACTCGGTGAAACTGCCGAGCGGCGCGCCGAGAATTCGGCGGTGCTGCTGGTACATCTCACGGATGCTAATGTCCGGCGCGTCACCGCTAGTCGCACCACAAACGACCAGCGCGCCTCCCTGGACGAGCGAACGAATCGCCGGTCGCTAGGTCGCGGCCCCCACCGAGTCGACCACCAGATCCACGCCCCGAACGTCCGTGGCATCCATCACCCACGCGTCGAACGGCTCGTCGTAGCCGACTTTGACCGCGTCGACGCCGAGTTCCATGGCGCGTGCCGCCTTGTCCTTCTTTCTTTTCGTGCACCCTTAGCTCAGTGGATAGAGCAGCCGCCTGCTAAGCGGTAGGTCGAGGGGACGAATCCTTCCGGGTGCTCCAGTCCTACCCCCCTTACCCGCCTCGCATCACCCGGTTTCGCCCTTCCCGCTTCGCGCGGTAGAGCGCCTGGTCTGCACGCGTGTGAAGCGTCTCGAACGCCTCATCGCCCTCCTGCCAACTCGCCACGCCAATGCTGACGGTGGCGCGCACGTCATGCTCATCGACCGTCGAGAGTTCGCTCTGGATGAGGGCGCGCAACTTTTCGGCGGTCGCGACGGCATCCTCGGCACTGGTTTCCGGCAGGAGAAGGGCGAACTCCTCACCTCCCACGCGACCCAGGACGTCGCTCCGCCGCAACGCCCCTAGGCACACGTCCGCAAACCGTTGCAGCACCCGGTCACCCACCGGGTGCCCAAACGCATCGTTGATGCGCTTGAAGTCATCGAGGTCGAGAACGAGCATGGCAAGATCATGCCCGTAGCGCTGGCTGCGGTACACCTCCGAGGTGGCGTGCGTGAAGAAGCTTCTCCGGTTCGCGAGACCCGTCAAGGGATCCTCGTTCGCAAGTCGACGGAGCCGCACGTTGGCCTCCTCGAGCGCAAGGCGTTGCTGCTCGAGCTCGCTCACGTCCTCGAACGCGAACACCCAGGCGTCATGAAGCGAACCAAGTTCGGTTCGCGAGACGTCGACCCGCAGGTACCGTTCTCCCCCGTCGGGCTGCATGAACGTGAACTCGTCGTGCCAGGCGGCACCATAGTCGAGCTCCTCGAGCGCGCCTCGAATGGAGCGCTCCTCGACGTCGTGAACGCCCAACCGGTCGAGCAGGACGTCGATGGTCGTGCCATGCAACCCCTCGAAGAGGCGCATGAACGCCTGGTTGGCGTACACGAGTTGGAACGCACCGTCACTCACGGCAAGCGCCGTCGATGAACGATCGGAGGCCTGGAACAGCGATTGAAGTCGTTGGCCGAGTAGGCGACCGCGCGACATGCTGCGCATCGTGAACACGGCGATGGCGGTGACGAGCAGCAGGGCGGCCACCACCAAACTCAGCACGAGGGCGAGGTTCCTCGTGAGCCAGGTTGCGGCGACGGCAAGGCGCTCGATGCGTGTGACGATCGTGAAGGGGTATCGGGAGGACACGTGGAACGCCTCGAAGGCACCGT
>Ga0180430_10005281_pt1 | contig 10755 bp, 11 predicted proteins | sample SS_ome_9_FD_132999 | JGI IMG/M metagenome (GOLD analysis project Ga0180430, IMG submission 132999) | Hypersaline lake sediment archaeal communities from the Salton Sea, California, USA - SS_1_S_2 metaG | ecosystem: Environmental > Aquatic > Non-marine Saline and Alkaline > Hypersaline >... | reverse complement strand
TGCGTGCGATTCGAATGCTTCTCAGTCCCCATGAATACCAGATTCACGGGTGGACTGAAAAGATCGTCTGGGCGTTTTGCAATCACAACGAGGTGATCATCATGGGGCCTGCGGCCAGTTCCAAGTCTCACACCTGCGGGTTGTTGTCGGTGTGTGACTGGATGGTGGCTCCCGGGGTGACCTCCACGTTTTTCGCGTCCACGACCAAGAGTGCCCTGGAGCGACGGAGTTGGAACTCGATTCTTCACTTCCATCAGCTGTTCAAGAATCGGGGGGCTCCCGGGATTTTATCCAAGACCCGGACTGCGATCATCAACGAAGACGACGCGAAGAACGAGGATGGTACGCGCAAGGGGTTTGATGTGAAGTCGGGGATTTTCGGGATTGCGGTTCTTGCGGGGACCCTGGAGGATGCCAAGTCGAACATCATCGGGGTTCACCAGCCGACGTGGGATGGGGGTGTTCGGTTGTTTGCGGACGAGGCGCAGGCGGTGAAGCAGGCTTTCATTGAGGCGCGGACCAACTTGTTGATTGGGACTCCGGATGTTCGGACGATTCTGCTGGGGAACCCGATGCGGTTTGAAGATCCGCTTGGTACGCTTGCGGAGCCTCGGGAGGGGTGGTCCTCGGTAACCATTGAGGACGAGGTCTGGGATACCCGTGGGGGCGGGGTGTGCATTCACCTGGACGGGGAGAAGAGTCCCGCTGTGGTGGAGAAGGGTGGGGCGAAGAAGTATCCTTTTCTGATCAATCGCAAGACCATGAGTCGGGTTCTCGCGGCCAACGTCGGGAACGAGGAGAGTCGGGACTACCTGACCATGTGTCGCGGTTGGATTGCGAACGAGAGTGATTTTGACGTCGTGCTCCCGGGATCTTATGTATACAAGTTCCGGATGCAGCGCAAGGTGGTTTGGCGTGGGGAGCCATTGAAGTTGGCTGGGATTGACCCGGCATTCAGTTCGGGTGGGGATTCCGCGGTTTTGCAGACGGCGAGCTTGGGCTACGACGAAGACGGGATTCGGGTTCTTGCCTTTGATTCTCCGACTCCCCTGGTCATCTCCGACAAGGACAATCTCCCGGTGGAGTACCAGTTGGCGGAGCAGGTCCGTCGGTTTGCCGGGTTGTACGGGTTCAAGGCTTCGGATACTGGGGTGGATGAATCCGGGATTCAGCGGCTCTCTGACGTATTGGAGATGGAGTGGGAGCGAGGAATCTGGCGGTGTTCCTTTGCGAAGAAGGCTTCCGACCTGCCGGTCTCGGTTCACAACCCCACGCCTTGTCGGGAGTATTACAAAAACGTGGTGACTGAGCTGTGGTATTCCATGCAGCAGTTTGGTCAGTTTGAGCAGATTGCCCAGCTTCCGCAGCAGGCGGCGAAGGAGTTCGGGATGCGTCGGGTTTTGCCGAGGCGTCCCCGGCAGCTGGAGAGCAAGAAGGACATGCGGAAGAGGTTGGGTCACTCCCCGGATACTGCGGACGCCTGTGCCCTGGTTCTCGGGGTTGCTCGCCACGTTCACGGGTTTACTCCTGGGGCGACGATGTACGGGCCTTCCGGTCGGGGATACATGGGGGTGGGGCAGTTCTCGTCCTGGAGGGAGCGGATGGACGGAATCGAGTCTTACAGCGAGGACATGGTGGAGGCGGCTTCTTTTTAGAAAAAAGTTCTTGCCTTTTGAGTACACAGAGGATATACGACGGAAACATGCGAGTACGACACATACGCTTTTCTGACGAGGATTGGGAGCTTTTGGGGCAGTTGGCTCAGCGGTTCCGTATTACCCGTTCTTCTTTGGTTCGTCAGATTGTGGTGCGGTGGGTCTATCGTCAGAACCTGGAAGAAGAAAAGAAAGAGGATGCCAATGAACGATGAGAGCAATGTAGTGGATTTCGGTAGTGGGAAAGCCCCCGAGATGTCGGGGATGGACATGGAGTTGGCCGAGGCCGTGCGGGCTGATCTCCAGGAGGTGGCCAAGAAAGTCGTCCGGCTGTTTGCGCCTTTTGCTCAGGGACCTCTGGGTACTCCGATGTACCAGGCGGACATTCGTCTCAAAGAGGCGTTTCACTGGATCAACGAGGGCGTCGGGTTGTACAACCACTTGAACTCAGCCGCGGTTGACGCGCTGGCGGAATCCGGACCCGGGGTGAAAGATGTCTAGGGAAAAATTTGAAATCTGTCCTTTTAGCAACAAGCGGGTAAACATTGTTGAAACCTCGTTTGAGCAGGCGGGACATAAGCAGACCGGGTACATGGGCATCTGTGAGGGATTCTGGTTTACCCGGGTTTTTTCAGACCTGGAGGAATTGAAGGAGAAGTTGAGTATGCGCGGTGCCCGGAAGACGTACGTCCGCCCGAAAGTCCAGGTGACCCGGTACGAAGACGATGCCCTCGACGTTGAAATATTTGGAGAGGATTGAGCGGCTATGCTGTCTTTCCGGACCAAGAATGCCATTCCTCCCGGCGGGCTTTTCTTTTTCAAGGTAGAAGAGACCGACCAGTACTTTGAGCATCCGAGCGAAGAGATTCTCCTGCGCGATATCCGAAGCCACTACGCGGCCAACGGGTTTGAGGTTCCGGAGAATCTTCAGGAGGTTGTTCGGGATTACATTTGTCGGCATGCCCCGGAGAGTTTTTGTCGTGGGCATTCTTCTTTGCCTCGGGCTTTGATTTTGTCTCCCCTGAAGATTCGGGAATTTACCCGGATTCTATACCGCAAAGTGAAAAACCTCAACGAGGACTTGTGTTCTTTGGAGGAGGCTGAGGCCCGGGCTCGCATTTGTGGCGGGTGTGACATGAACCTGAAGCACTATTGCACTACTTGCAATGGGTTGGGGGCTTTTCGGAAAATTTTGATTGGGAACCGAAAGACTCCGAGGGACTGGGACCTGGGGGTTTGCGGGGCTTGTTCGTGTTTGTTGGGGGTAAAGATTCACATGTCAAAAAAAGTATTGGAAGGAGCCCGGGACTTCGGGTACCCTGACCACTGCTGGATGAAACCTTTTTTGAAACCGAGCGAGGGCTCTGATGGCTGAAGAAACTGCTGATCGTTTGAAGACTGTGGAAGAGAATGGGAATCCTGTGAAGCGCAGGATCAGTACGGCGACCGCGGCGCACGCGGTTTTCCGGGACCTGGATGCCGAGGCTGATTCCCGGCACAAGCAGTGGGCTCGCATATCGGGTTTGGTTGACGGGAATTGTCCCTACCGCCCGGAGACGCTCAAGGCTTTGGGTATGGGGTACCGGTCGAATCTCAACAATCGGAAGGCGGAAGCCATTGTCGACACCAATGTCGCGGCTTTGCACGAATTGATTATCGAGGTACCCCAGTTGATCAATGCCCGTCCTGCCGGGGTTGACCGGGAGGATATGGCCGGGGATTGGGGATCTGTCTTCGCGGACGAGTATTCCCAGTTGCTGCGTCGCTGGTCGGGTTTCTACTACAATACCAATGCGGCTTTCCGGGATTGTGTGGTCACCGGATGGGGAGCCATGGTATGGCCGAACATCCGTGGGTGGAAGAGCAAAACCTACCCGGCGTACAATTTCCGGTTCCCGAAGAAGGCCAGTGTCTGTGTCGACGAGATTCCTTTTTTCGGGTTGTACGACGACATTGAGGCGGGATGGCTGTTTCGGAAGATTCAGAATGAAAAGGTGGCCAAGGCCGCCGGCTGGGATGTCCGGGCTGTTAAGCAGCTCCTGGTTGAGTGTCTTACGGGCGGGAAGCGCAACGCGGAGAACGAGTATTCCGACTCCGAGTATCTGAATCTCCAGCTTTCCATTCGGAACAACGACGCCGAGTTGGAGAGTCGCCTGACTACTTCGATCCGGGTCAAGCATTTGATGGTGCAGGAAGTAGAGGGGGACCAGAAGATTTCCCATTACATTCTCCCCGACGATCCCCAGGTTGAGTCTTTCCTTTATAAGAAGGAGGACATGTATGCGAAGATGTCCGATATTCTTTGGCTTCTTCCTTACGACTACGGGAATGGAATGTTGGCCTCGGTTAAAGGTCTCGGGCATCGGATTTTCAACCATTGCGAAGTGGACAATCGTTTATATAACCAGATTCTGGATGCCGGCCAGATTTCTGCCTCCCTGTTGATCCAACCGGCTGCCGGGTCTGAGGTGGAGGAGATTTCTTTGCTTCGGGCTGGGATGCTCTCCGTGCTTCCCCCGCGGGTGGATGTTGTGCAGTCTTCGTTTAAGCCTCCGCTCGAGCCCCTGATTGCCTTGTCTTCCATGACGGATTCCATCTTGAACAACAATACCGGGGTTTTCCGTCCTCGCCGGGAGAATCCGCTTAGCAAGGAGACCGAAAAGACGGCGGCCCAGATTTATGCCGAGCAGGAGCGGGAGGCCCGGGTTGAAAAGAACCAAGCTGCCCGGTTGTACCTGTGCTGGGATGAATGGCACAAGCAGACGGTGAAAAGAATTTTCTCTTTGTTCACTTCCGGGAGTGCCTCGGACGAAGAGGTAAAGGCGGCTCGAGAGTTCAAAGAGCGGTGTATCGCCCGGGAGGTCCCCGAGGAAATGTTCGAGTCTTGCGAGAAGTGGGTAGTCTCCGCGTCGCGGGCAGTAGGCATTGGTTCCCAGAGCCTCAAGCTTCGTGGTTTCCAGCAGCTCATGGCCTTGCGGGGATCGATGGACGAGGTGGGTCGGCGCAATACGGAGCGTGAGTACACCGCGGCCTTGCTGGGCGGGTACCACAGTGTGGACCGGTTCTTCCCATTCTTGAACCGGGACAAGGTCGCCAGCAACGAGCACTCGATCTCTTCGATGGAGAACAATGATTTCATTCAGAACCAGGCGGTTCCGGTGGGTCAGGACCAGCGGCATACCATTCACCTGTCGGTGCATGCCCAGTTCTTGTTTGGCTTGGTGGAAGCGATTCGTAATCCGGAAGCCCAGGTTAAAATCGGCGAGGTATTGCACGCATTCCAGCGGGCGCTCCCCCACATGGAGATGCACATCAACTACCTGGCGCAGGATGAAACGCGAAAGAAAGAGGTGGACGAATTTACCACGCTCATTAAGAAACAGTTTGTTCCGGTCTATCGGCAGCTGTTCAAGCAGCAGCAGCAGATAGAGGCCCAGAACCAGGAGAACCAGCAGGCGATGCAGCAGAAACTCCAGGCCGCGGACGAGACGCTTCTCAAGCACCAGGAGCGGATGAAGGACTTGGAATTGAAGCACCAGGCCCGGATGGCTGATGTTCAAAGTCAAAACCAGGCCCGGATGTCCAAGATGGAAGTTAAGATTCGGAGTGATCTCGAAAAGACATTCCAGACCATGATGCTGGAAGAGCGGAAGACCATGGAGAAGCTGATGAATGATCGCCTGGTCGCTCAAGCCAAAGCACAAAAAATAACCGAGGGGATATAAGTATGTCGTTAGCGAGACTATTGAGGTCGGAAGAGGGTAGGGATATGGTTCGGCGGTGGGTTGGGTCTTCGGACTCTTCTTTGATTATGTCGGAGTTGAAAGAGGATCTTTTTCGATCCGTCGTAGCGACTCCCCCCAGCGAGAACATGCACCGGGATGCCTTGAAGTACGCTCAGCTGTACGGGAGCTTTTCGGTTTTGGAACTCTTGTCCAACGCCAAGCTGTACGCGGAGAACCCCCCGGAAGAGCTTGCCGACCTGGAGTCTTCTTACGGGTATGAAGATATTCTTTCTCAATACTCTGGGTCTCAACTAACCAATGAAGGAGATGTGATTGATGGAAACTGAGAAGATTGACGAAGTGCAGCGGAACAACGATTTGGTAGATGATATCTTTGGTGAACCTTCTGAGTCTCCGGGATTGGCAGAGGAGAACCAGGAGCCGGAAGCGTCGGAGGACTCTCAACCCGAAGCTCGCCCGGCGGATGAAGATAAGCCCGAGTCGGCTTCTTCTGAACCCGAGGAGATCATTGAGCCTCCGCTTGAGGATGAGCCGGACCCGGAAGTTGAGAAGAAGTCAGAGTCGCAGCCTGAATTTTCTGATCCCGAAGAGCTTGACCCCAAAGCCAGTGCTTCTTGGGCCATCTTAAAGTCAGACAACAAAAAGCTGAAGGCCAAGTTGCAGGAGCTGGAATCCCGGGAAGTGGCTGATCCCGAGCAAGTCAAAGCCCTGCAAGAACAGATAGCCGAGAAGGAAGAGCAGATTGATAAGTATGAAGACCGTCTCGGTCAGTATGACTTGGCGTCCACGAAGAAGTTCCGGGAAAAGTACGACTTCAAGATTTCGGCCAAGCTGGGGCAGGCAGCCAATATGCTGGCCCGCCTGGGTATGGAGAAGGCCGAGGCGCGGACTTTCGTTCAGCAGCTTTTGAAGCAGGGATTGGAAGATCGAGTTCAGCGGCTTTCTGAAGAAGCCCCGGCACTCCAGGGAGCGCTGATCAATTTGTTCGAAGACATCGACGACTTGGCGCTTCACCGCACCCAAGAGTTGCGGAATTGGAGGCAAGTCAAGGCCGCCCAGTCTGAAGAGGAAAAAGCGTCCGGGGTTCGCAAGGTAATCCAGACGATAAAAGATAACATGGCTGCGGTGAACGAGGAGCTCCAGAAGAGTGGTGACTTTTTGTTCAACAACAAAACGCAATCTGAGGAGTGGAATGCCCAGGTATCCCAGCGGCTTGAGGCGGTTGGTGGCATTTTGCAGTCCGGAGATTTGAAGGTGATTACCCGGTATGTGGCTGAAGGCCTGGCACTCCCGACATTGCGGAGCCTCTATACCGCAGAGCGAAAGAAGCGCAAAGCTTTGGAGTCTGAGTTGACTCAGCTTTCCGGTTCCACTCCGCCTTTGCGTGGTGGTGCGGATCGAGAGGCCCCGGCTCGTCAGACCCAGAACGAGAGTACTGAAGCGACTCTTGATAAAATCTGGTAGAAAAGGTTTGACAAATTCGGATCTTTCCTGTATGGCTAGATTCATATTTGGGACTATCCGCACTGCCCATGCGGCCCCAGCTGGGTTACGCCAGGAGACATGTCCGATTGCTCCGTCGGAAAAGGCAATAGAGTTGAACCTTAACTGAGGAGAATCAGTAATGATTAAATCTGGCGAATTGGTTGATTACAACCAAAAGTTCATCGACACCGCGGAGCACTTTGACCAGTTCATCACGAACCGGGCTCGGAAGCATCCGTCTGTTTGGTTTGATCGGGTACCTCGCGGAGTCCTTACTCCGTTTTCCGGTCTTACTTTGAAATCCAACATCTTCCACGGCGGCCTCGGAGAGCAGGCAGGACTGTCAAACTGGAGTCGAATCCAGCCGTCCCGCAAACCTTCCAAGGGCGATGCCGGGTATGATGCGTGTAATTACGATCCGAAGACTTTCAGCTATGCATGGGAAAGCCGGCAATTCACCGGGTTCCAGGCCAGCTGGCAGTCCGAGCCGATCTGTCTGAACGACATTATGTATGTCGAGCAGGGGAAAGAGCAGGCTCGCCTGATCGCTTCCTTCCTCCCATACATTACCATGTCGGTCTGGGAAAACTGGAACCGTGAGAATTATGTGAAGCTGGCTGTGGATTATAGCCAGGGTCACATTCTTACTTCGGGCGGTTTGGACTATTCCGAATCTCCCTCGGTGCGTTTCCACTATGACCCGGAAGTTGAAGACGCCGACGGCAATACCTACATCCTGTTTGACAGTTCGATCGAAGTCAGCACCCTGAACTGGTCATATTTTGACTGGTGGCAGGACTACCTGGGTGACGAGTGTCCGGAAGCCGCGCTGGCGTCTATGGATCAGTTGCCGGTGTTTGGTCTGATGCTGCATAAGCGGGACTTCAACAAGATGGTCATGGGTGATCCCGATCTTCGTGAAGATCTTCGGGCTGCGAAGGCACAGGTCTTGATCGAAGACTACCGTTCTTTCACTGAGTGGAAAGGGTGGGCGCTGATTCACGATCGTAACCAGATGCGCTTCAAATACGAAAGCCTGCAGACCGATCCCACCTACGGGTCGGAGAGTCTGACGGGCTCGTATGTGAAAGCCAACCGGGTGACCCCGATGCGTGAAGGCGAAGCCGTCACTATTGGAAACCTCCCGGAAGCGAATCCGGATTACCACAATGCCGAATTGGCCATTGGGGTGGTCTTCATGAACCAGGTGTTCCAGAATCTCGTCCCCACCAAGATCTCGAATCTCGGCAGTGGGATGATCTTCGGAGCGAAACCTGGCTTCAATGGTGAGTTCGCCTGGATCAACGAATATGACAAAGACATCAACCCGATGAAAGAGGTTGGTTACTTCTTTGCCCTGTTCAAAGCGTTCCCGAAACCGTTGATGTACAGTCGCCACGCGCTGGTGTTCCTGTATCGCCGTTGTCCTCAGACCTGGTCCACGACCTGTGATCTGGGCAGCTCCGATCTGGCCACGACCGCGGTAGCGATCACGAGTGCTGAAGCGGATGTTTCCGTGGACACCACCAACAAGACGGTTACGTTGACCCTGGCTCAGTTGTTGAATTGTCAAACCGGAGCGGCGGTGACGCTGGCTGGTGCTGACATTACCAACACCAGTGCCATTATTGCGGACTCGTCCCAAGCGCCCACGTATACCTTGGCCTTTGCTGAAGGGACTACGATGGACAGTGCGGCGGACTTCGCTAACAGCGCAACCGTGGTGTGTGCATAACTTAACCAGGCCGGCCCTCTAACCGAGGGTCGGCCATAGCTACAAAAGGAACAGAATAATGAAGAAGTTCTTGGTTACATTCGTGCTTCTGGTTGGTTTGGCCGCCTTGGTTCACGCTGTGACGGTTACCAATGGCAACCAGGTAATTACAATCACCACCCTGGAAGAGAACATCCCTGAGACGACTACGAATGATGTCGGGCATGTTACTATTCCTGGCGCGGGTAAGTTTACGGTAGTTGCTTCGGGCACCACCAACCAGTTGGTGTTTATTAGTTCGGGCGGGACTACCAACGTCATCGATGCCGACATTGACAGCTAACTGAATATGAAATGAGCTCCGGGGGTGCCTCGGAGCTCCTTTCAGAAAGGACCACACAGAATGAAAAAGGTATTTTTATTCTTAGCGATGCTGGGTGTCGTTTCCGCAGTACATGCTGAAACAGATTACCGAGCCTTGGCGGTTATTGATGACATCCGGAAGGGTGTTCAAAATCAGAATACTCCAGTGACCCTTCGGGCTACTGGTGACGTCATTGCTGGTGACGATGTTGTTGTGACTGATGACATCACAGCTGGTGGAGACATCACCGCGTCTGGGGCGATCTCTGGGGCTTCGGTTTCCGTTTCGGGCGACTCGACCGTTACGGGGGACTTGGTTGCGGAAGCGGACGCCTCCGTAGCCTCGAACCTGACGGTGACGGGAACCTCAACGCTGACCGGAGACGTAACTGCGGAAGCGGACGCCTCCGTAGCCTCGAACCTGACGGTGACGGGAACCTCAACGCTGACCGGAGATGTTTCGTCTGAGGGCTCTATTCAAGGTGGCGCGTATATTGTTCTCGGTAGTGTCACTGGGATTCTCGATATCGTTGATACCGGGGTTGGTGCTGTGACCAACAGCCTGGTTTGTATTGTCGACGGTACCACCAACGTCGTATTTGAAAACTTGCAATAATTACTGGCGATCTCCTCCGGGGGTAATTCCCCGGAGGGGTAGTCGGGAGGTTCGGTATATATGAGTTCCTGTACTAATTGTTGTTCTGATCCTTGTTATCCCGAACCTGTTGATGTGACCATCAACCAGACTATTGTTCAGATTGAGTCTGGGGAGGTAAGCTGGGACGAAGCGACTTTGGTTCTTGTTGCCGGGGTTGCGACTTTGCCCTATCTCCCGCTCCACCCTGAGAATGTTAAGGTCTATGTCAACGGCCTGGCACAGACCGCCAACGTCGATTTTACTATTTCCGGTCAGACCATCACGTTCCTTACTGAAGCTCCTTCTAGTGAGGATCGGGTGGTGGCTAACTATATGTATGCTTCTGATGGTTCGGTCATCGGTGAGGTGGGGACTATTGCTGCGTGGGGTGGGAGTCAGCTTGTTCCTCCGGATGGTTGGTTATTCTGCGACGGGTCGGATGTGTCTCGCACCACCTACGCGAATTTGTTCGAGGCTATCGGGGTTTTATATGGGTCTGGTGATGGAGCGACCACTTTCACCCTTCCGACGATGGAGTCTACTTTTTACGACGGGGTCACCTACGTCACCCGGAAGTCGATTATCAAATACTAAGGAAGAGGACATGAAGATAAATCGTCTTATGCTTTGGGTTTTGCTTCTGGGTTTCGTGGCGAGTCCGGCATTCGCTTTGCAAAGGCTTCCTGCTCGCCAGTCTACAGTAGATCCGTCGGGTATTGTGTTCTCTTCAGAGACCAATCTTCAGGATGCCCTGGAAGACTTGTCGGGTTGGGTTACCAATTCCTTGGACTTGGTTTTTGATTCTGACCTTACGGGGAGCAATGTTTTCGGTCTTTTATATACTAATGACATGGTCTACGGGGAAATGGATTTTGGCCTTGTCTACACCAATGATTTGACTCCGAGCAATGACTTTGGGCTAGTCTATTCCGATGACATCGCCGACGTAGTCCGGGATAGCGACTTGACTCTCAGTAATGATTTCGGGTTGGTCTACACCTCGCAGGTGTTGAACATCTTGCGTGAGGATGCCACGATCGAGGTAGATAGCTCAATGTCTTGGGCTGAAATTTATGCTTTGGGGGATACCTATGATTATCTGGCTGAGGGCGTGGTTTTAACTTATCAGTTTGATTCCGGGACCTATGATTTGGC
>Ga0180430_10005279_pt1 | contig 10762 bp, 12 predicted proteins | sample SS_ome_9_FD_132999 | JGI IMG/M metagenome (GOLD analysis project Ga0180430, IMG submission 132999) | Hypersaline lake sediment archaeal communities from the Salton Sea, California, USA - SS_1_S_2 metaG | ecosystem: Environmental > Aquatic > Non-marine Saline and Alkaline > Hypersaline >... | reverse complement strand
TTTTCGACGACCAGCAACTGAAAGTGGCAGAATGAAACACCTCCCCATCGCACTGAGCGCGCTGTCGCTTCTGGCAGCAAGCCCCGTACTCGCCCATCCCGTGACCGTGCAGAGCTGCGATCGCGAGGTGACGTTCGACGCGCCGCCGGAACGGGCGGCGTCCAACGACGTGAACCTGACCGAGATGATGCTCGTGCTCGGCCTGACCGACCGCATGGTTGGCTACACCGGGATCTCGGGCTGGAACAAGCTGGACGAAGACATGCGCGCGGGCGTCGCCGAACTGCCCGAACTGTCGGAGCGCTACCCGTCGCGCGAGGTGTTGATCGGGGCCGATCTGGATTTCTGGTTCGCCGGCTGGAACTACGGCATGCGCGTCGGCGGCGAGGTCACGCCCGACACGCTCGCCCCCTTCGGCATCGATGTCTACGAGCTGACCGAAAGCTGCATCCACATCATGGACCGCGAGCGCATCGCGATCGATGACATGTTCACCGATATCCGCAGTCTCGGCACGATCTTCGGCGTGGAAGATCGGGCCGACGCGCTGATCAAAGGATGGCAGGCGGACCTGGCCGAGATCGCCGAAACGATCCCCGAGGGCGACCCGCTGCGGGTCTTCGTCTATGACAGCGGCGAGGACACGCCCTTCACGGCCGGGCGCTATGCGATGCCGACCGCGATGATCGAGGCCGCGGGCGGTCGCAACATCATGGACGATGTGGAAAGCTCCTGGACCCGCGTCGCCTGGGAGCCGGTGGTCGAACGCAACCCCGAGGTCATCGTCATCGTCAACTATGGCGAGGTCACGGCCGAGGAGAAGATCGACTTCATGCGGTCCAATCCGGCTTTCGCCGATATCGACGCGGTGGTGAACGACCGCTTCGTCGTGCTCGAATACGTGGAGGCGACGCCGGGGCCGCGCAACATCCGCGCTATCCGCACGCTCGCTGCCGCCTTCCACGGGGAGTGATCGGCTGATGCGCACCGTTCCAGGGTCTGAAAGCGCCGCCCCCGCACTTGCGTCGCAGGCGCGCCTGTCGACGCTCCCGCGGCCGGTGCGCGCGGCGGGGTGGCTCACCGGGTGTGCGGCGCTGGTGCTGTCGATCTCTGCGGCGATCAGCCTTGGCGCGGTTGCGATTCCGCTCGGCACGGTCTGGGGTGTTCTGCTGGAGCGTGCCGCACCTGGACTGATCGAGCCCGGCTGGTCGGCTGGGCGCGCGGCGATCGTCTGGGATATCCGGCTGCCGCGCGCGCTGCTCGCGGCGCTGGTGGGCGCGGGGCTGGCGCTGGTGGGGGCCGTTCTGCAATCGGTCACGCGCAACCCGCTGGCCGACCCGCATCTGCTGGGCATTTCCTCGGGCGGGGCCTTCGGGGCCATTCTCGCGCTCTTGCATACCGGCATGTTCCTCGGGCCGGCCACGGTGCCGACAATGGCCTTTCTGGGGGCGCTCTGCGCCACCGGGATCGTGCTGACGCTGGCCAGTTTCGCCAACGCAACCAGCGCCGACCGCCTCGTGCTGACCGGGGTCGCCGTCTCTTTCATCGTGATGTCTCTGGCCAATGCCCTGATCTTTCTGGGGGATCCGCGCGCCGCGCATACGGTCGTCTTCTGGATGCTGGGCGGCCTCGGGCTCGCGCAGTGGTCCTATCTGCTGTTTCCCGCGCTTGTCCTGCTTGGGGCAGGTGTCTGGCTACGCAGCGTCGCGCCGAGTCTGAACGCCATGACGATTGGCGACGAAAGTGCAGCGACACTGGGCATCCCCGTGGCGCGCTTCCGGCTTGCCGTGTTCGTGGCCGGCGCGCTGGTGACAGGCGTCATGGTCGCCTATTCCGGCGTGATCGGCTTCGTGGGCCTGATGATCCCGCATATCGTGCGGCTTCTGGTGGGGGGAGACGCGGCGCGCGTGGTGCCTGTGTCCATGCTCGCAGGCGCGATCTTTCTCATCTGGGCCGACATCGCCGCGCGCACGCTGATGCGGCCGGAAGACATTCCCATCGGCGTCATCACGGGGCTGGTCGGCGGGGCCTTCTTCATATGGCTGCTGCGGCATCGCTCCGGACGGATGTGAAGTTACTGCCAGCGTCGCCACCCAGATCTTGTTTCACACCCGGCGAAACTGCGCTGCAACGACCGAAAGGCGCGATGCTTGATCGTCTTCGATCGCCGTCTTGAATATATGGTATGTTATAATATACGCTCCAATCATCGCTCGACGGAGGCCATCATGGGCAAGCGCGGTGAGAAGATGCAGGCGGACGTGCTGGCGGTTCTGCGTCGCCGCGGCGGCCCGCTGTCCGCCTACGAGGTGCTGGACGCGCTGCGCGAAAGCTATCCCAGGATCGCGCCGCCCACGATCTACCGCGCCCTTGCGGCCCTGACGGAACGGGGGCGCGTGCACCGGCTCGAATCGATGAACGCCTTCATCGCCTGCCAGTGTGACCGGCACATGCAGGCCTCGATCCTGTCGATCTGCGACGATTGCGGAACGGTGGAAGAGAGCGTCGCCCCTGATCTGCTCGACGCGCTTTCGAGCGTGGCCGGCAAGTCCGGCTTCCGGCCCGCACGGCATGTGATCGAGATCCATGGGCTTTGCGCGTCCTGCGGCGCGGGACAGGTGCCGGCATGACGTCGTTGCGACCCGCCCTTCGCCTGCTCCTGCTCGGGGCCGGTCCCCGGCTGGCTGGTGCGGCGATCATCGTTGCTTTGCTGTGGCTGGGCTTCGTCTGGGCCACGTCCAGCCCGGGGGCACCATGACCGTCGCGCTCACGTTCCGCAACCTGACGCTGGGCTACGATCGGCACCCGGTGGTCCACCACCTGGAGGCAAAGATTGCCGAGGGCAGCCTGACGGCCGTCGTCGGCCCGAACGGGGCGGGCAAGTCGACCTTGCTCAAGGGCGTGATCGGCACGCTTGCGCCTCTCGAGGGGCGCATCGCGCTCGCCGGTATCAACCGCGACGACATTGCCTATCTGCCCCAGCAGTCCGACATCGACCGCTCGTTTCCGATCTCGGTGCGGGATCTGGTGGCCATGGGGCTCTGGCGCGAGATCGGGCCCTTCGGCCGCCTGCGCCCGTCCCACCGCGACCGCGTCGCCGCGGCGATCTCGGCCGTCGGTCTGACCGGGTTCGAGGATCGCCCCATCGGGGCGCTGTCCGGCGGGCAGATGCAGCGTGTTTTGTTCGCCCGGCTCCTGCTGCAGGAGGCGCGGCTGGTGCTGCTCGACGAGCCGTTCACAGCGATCGACGCCCGCACCATGGCCGATCTTCTGGGCATCGTGCGCCGCTGGCATGGCGAGGGGCGCACGGTGCTCGCCGTGCTGCACGATTTCGAGACGGTGCGCGCAAATTTCCCCGAAACGCTGATGCTGGCGCGCGAGCTCGTGGCCCACGGGCCCACGGCGGAGGTGCTGACGGCCGAGAACCAGTTCCGCGCCCGGACCATGGCCGAGGCGCCGGACCCGGAGGCAGGCGTCTGCGACCGGGGCGCGGCATGATCTGGGACGCCGTCATCCAGCCCTTCGCCGATTTCGGCTTCATGCGCCGCGCGCTGCTGGGCTGCGTCGCGATCTCCGTCGGCGCGACGCCAGTGGGCGTGTTCCTGATGCTGCGGCGAATGAGCCTGACCGGCGACGCCATGGCCCACGCCATCCTGCCGGGCGCGGCGGTCGGCTACCTCGTGGCGGGCCTCTCGCTCGGGGCCATGACCATCGGTGGCATGATCGCCGGCATGGCGGTGGCGCTCCTGTCGGGCTTCGTCACGCGGGCGACGGCGCTGCGCGAGGATGCGAGCCTCGCGGCCTTCTACCTGATCTCGCTCGCGCTCGGCGTGCTGATCGTCTCCACGCGCGGCAGCAACGTGGATCTGATGCATGTGCTCTTCGGCACGGTGCTGGCGCTTGACGATGCGGCGCTGATCCTGCTCTGCAGCCTCGCCAGCCTGTCGGTGGTCACGCTCGCGCTGTTGTTCCGCCCGTTGGTGCTGGAATGCGCCGATCCACAGTTCCTGCGCTCGGTCAGCGGGCTCAGCGCGGTGACGCATTTCGTTTTCCTCGCGCTCGTCGTCATCAGCCTCGTCGGCAGCTTCCAGGCGCTCGGCACGCTCATGGCCGTGGGCATCATGATCCTGCCCGCCGCCGCCGCGCGGTTCTGGGCGACCGGGATCGGCGGGCTGCTCGTCGCGGCCATTGCGGTCGCGATCCTCGCGAGCCTGAGCGGGCTGCTGCTTTCCTACCATTACAGCCTGCCGTCCGGGCCGGCGATCATCCTCGTGGCGGGGCTCGCCTACGGGCTGTCGCTGGTGTTCGGGCCGGCCGGCGGTCTCGTCGCGCGCGCCCTGCCGCGCCGCCACCTCGAAGCCTGAAAGGAAGTCCCATGACCAACCGCAGAACCCTGCTGAAATCCGCCACCGCCGCTGTCGCCCTCTCGCTGGGCGCGCCGGCGCTTGCCCAGTCCGACCAGCCGATCCCCGTCGTCGCCACCTTCTCGATCCTCGGCGACATGGTGGAGCGCATCGGTGGCGACCACGTGGCCGTCACGACGCTCGTCGGCCCGAACGGCGACGCGCATGTCTACCAGCCGACGCCGCAGGCGGCCCGCGCGGTGAGCGAGGCCGAGATGCTCGTGGTCAACGGCCTGCAGTTCGAGGGCTGGCTCGACCGGCTGATCGAGGCGTCGGAATTCGATGGCCGCCGCGTCGTGGCGACGGCGGGGATCGAGCCGATCGCCTTCGACGGCGCGCACGACCACGGGCACGGCGACGAGGAGCACGCCCACGAGGATGGGCACGATCATGCGCATGAAGACCATGCGCATGCGGAAGAGGCCGGCCACGACCACGACCACGACCACGACCATGAGGAACATGCCGAGGCCGGTCACGACCATGACCATGACCATGACCACGACGAACAGGCCGAAGCCAGTCACGATCATGGCCACGATCACGAAGATCACGCCGAGGCAGGGCATGACGGCCACGACCACGGCGCCTTCGACCCGCACGCCTGGCAGAGCCTCGACAACGCGGTTGCCTACGTCGACACCATCACCGCCGCGCTGTCCCAGGCCGATCCCGAGAACGCGGCGACCTTCTACGAAAACCGCGCGGCCTATGTCGCCGAGATCGAGGCGCTCGATGCCGAGATCCGCGAGATCGTTGCGGGCCTGCCGGAAGACCGGCGCATCGTGGTCACCTCGCACGACGCGTTCCAGTATTTCGCGCGGGACTACGGCCTGACCTTCCTGTCGCCGCAGGGCATCAGCACCGAGTCAGAGGCCTCGGCTAGGGACGTCGCCCGCCTGATCGAGACGATCCGGGACGAGGGTGTCTCGGCGGTCTTCTTCGAGAACATCGCCGACACGAGGCTGCTGGAACGGATCGCGGACGAGACCGGCGCGACCATCGGCGGCACGCTCTACCCCGGCGCGCTGTCCGAGCCGGACGGCCCGGCGCCCACCTATCTCGACATGATGCGCCACAACGCGACGACGCTCGCGCAGGCGCTGAACTCCTGACCCGAAAGGACCAGACCATGACCGCACAGGTTCCCGTCACCGTTCTCACTGGCTTTCTCGGCGCCGGAAAGACCACCCTTCTGAACCGCATCCTGACAGAGCAGCACGGCAAGAAATACGCCGTGATCATCAACGAATTCGGCGAAACCGGGATCGACAACGATCTCGTCGTGGACGCCGACGAGGAAGTGTTCGAGATGAACAACGGTTGCATCTGCTGCACCGTGCGGGGCGATCTCATCCGCATCCTCGGCGGGCTCATGAAACGCGCCGACAAGTTCGACGCCATCATTGTCGAGACCACGGGCCTCGCCGATCCGGCGCCGGTGGCGCAGACCTTCTTCGTCGACCAGGACGTGGCCGATCGCACGCGGCTCGATGCCATCGTGACGGTGGCCGATGCCGTTCACCTCAACGATCAGTTGGGTGAACATCATGAGGCCGAGGAACAGATCGCTTTTGCCGATGTCGTCCTGCTCAACAAGACGGACCTCGTCGATGTGGACGGCCTCGGTCGCGTCGAGGACCGCATTCGCAAGATCAATCCCTATGCCAAGATCATCCGAACCGACCATTGCGGGGCTGCCCTTGACGAGGTGATTGGCCTTGACGCCTTCAACCTCGAGCGGGTGCTGGCCGTCGAGCCGGATTTTCTGACATCGGACCACGACCACGAACACGATGACGATGTGAAGAGCGTCTCGCTCTCATCGGACGCACCTCTCGACCTCGACAAGTTCCAGACCTGGTTCGGGCGGCTCCTCCAGACCCGCGGACAGGACATCCTGCGCTCAAAGGGAATCCTCGATTTCAAGGGCGAGGACGACCGCTACGTCTTCCAGGGCGTGCACATGCTGATGGACGGAGCACCGATGGGCAAATGGCCGGAGGGCGCGCGCCAGTCCCGGATCGTGTTCATCGGCCGCGATCTGGACTCCATGGGGCTTGAGGAAGGCTTCGCGGCATGTCGGGCGGCATGACCGCAGAGGTCACGCGCCAGAACCCGCGCCAGCAGGGCTTTGCCGAGACACAGCTCGAACGGCAGGGCCTTGCGCTCGACACGGGCGCACCGGTCACCGCCGCGCGCGCCCTCGGCGCGGGTGTGGCCGCCGGGTTCGGAGATGGTGTGATCCGGTTCTTCCGTCCGGACGAGCCGCCCGTGATCGTCGGGGCACATGGCGGTCCCGTCCTGAGCCTGGCGGCCGACCCGGGATCGGACGGCGTGCTCACGGGGGGCGATGACGGCAGGTTCCTGCGTGTCTCGCCCGATGGAAACATCGAAGAGATCGCGAGCTTCGGCACGCGGTGGGTGGATTGCGTCGCGGCGGCGCCCGGTTACATCGCCTGTTCCTCGGGCCGGACGGCGCATGTCTGGCGCATTGGCAACACCGCGTCGAAATCCTTTGAGCATCCGAGCACCGTCGGCGGCCTCGCCTTCGACGCCAAGGCGCGTCGGTTGGCCGTCGCCCATTATGGCGGCGCCACGGTCTGGGAACGGGGCGAGCGGCGGTGGAAATCGTCGAAGCTTCTCTGGAAGGGATCGCACGGCGCCGTCGCCTTCAGTCCGGATGGCAAGTATCTTGTGACGGCCATGCAGGAGAATGCCCTGCACGGCTGGCGTCTGCGCGACAAGGCGGACATGCGCATGTCGGGTTACCCGGCGAAGGTGAAATGCTTCGCCTGGGTCGGCGACGCGCCGTGCCTCGCCACGTCTGGGGCCGACGAGGCGATATGCTGGCCCTTCGACGGCAAGGACGGCCCGATGGGACGCCCACCGGCCACCTGCGCCTATGGGGGCAAACAGCTCTGCACGGCCGTGACAGGGCTGGTCGGGCACAACGGGGTCTTCGCCGGCTTTGCCGATGGCAGCGTCCTTGCCGGGTGGCTGTCCGAGGGCGAGCCGCTCGAAGACCTCGTGGTCAAGGGGTCGAGCGGATCGCCCGTCGCCGCGCTCGCGCTTACACCGCAGGGCTGGCTCTTCGTCGGCGAGGAGTCGGGCCGCGTCCTCTGGGCGCGGCTCGGTGGAGACGAGGCATGAAACCCCTGTTCTCGCGCAGCAAGGCGCCAGCCGGTCGGGCGTCAATGGTCAAGGACTGGATCACCAAGCGCCTTGGCCTCTCGGATGACGACCTCGTTTCGGTCGCCGAGCTTGCCTGCCACGAGCCCGGCTGCCCGCCGATCGAGACCGTCGTGACGGTGCACGGCGCGGACGGGCAGCGCCGCACCTGGCGGCTGCACAAGCCTGTGGCCGAGATCACCGAGACCGATGTCGAGGCGCTGGAGGCGCATCCATGACCGGGACGGCGCCGGCACGTCACGACGAAACCTTCGATTGGGCTTGGGACGGGCAGGATCTCACCTGCGCCCTCACGCGCCAGGGCGCGGGGTCGCGCGCGCTTCTCCTGCCGGCGCTGTCCTCGATCTCGACGCGCGAAGAGATGGCGCCGCTGCAAGCGCAGCTGTCAGAGCGGTTCGAGACCCTGGCGCCGGACTGGCCCGGCTTCGGAACCGATGACAAGCCGCGCGTCGCCTGGACCCCCGCCGCCATGGCCGGCTGGCTCGACCATGTTCTGAGCCGCGTCGTCCCGGATCCGGACCTGATCGTCGCCGCGGGCCATGCGGCGGGATACCTGCTGCGCCATTTCGCGGGCGATCCCGCGCGTGCGCCGCAGTTCGCGCTCGTCGCGCCGACATGGCGGGGGCCGCTGCCCACCATGATTGGCCGCCGCCCCGGATGGCTCGCCCGCGTGCGCGCCGCCGTGGACATGCCGGTTGCGGGTCCCGCCTTCTATGCGCTCAATCTCAACGGTCTCGTGATCCGGCGGATGGCGAAAGGCCATGTCTACGCGGACCCGTCCTGGCTGACGCCTGCGCGCATGGGCGCCAAGCGCAGGGTCGCCCGCGCGGCGGGCGCGCGGTTCGCCTCCGTACGGTTCGTGACCGGGGCGCTCGACCCGTTTGAGACAGGCGCCGACGCCCGTGCCGCAGCGGCGGCAATGCCGCGCGGGCGTCTTCAGATGATCTGGGGCGCGGAGACGCCGCGGAAATCGAAAGCGGAAATGGAGGCGCTCGCCGCTGCGGCCGGGGTCACGCCGACCGTTCTTCCGCGCGGAAAACTCGGGGTGCACGAAGAATTCGCGGACGACTTATCGGCGGCGATCCTTGGACAGGCAGCAGACATCGAATGAGGGAGAAAACAGAATGAACGACACAACCGAGGCGGCCCATGCCGAGCACCTTGCGCAGGCACAGGATCATTACCGCTGGCGCCGGGACCACATGGAGGCCTTGGCCATCCTGAAGCGCGCCGAGGCCGCGATCTTCGCCCATGAAGCGCGCATCCTGGCCCATGACGCCGAGATCGCGCGCCACGAGGAACAGATCGCCCACGGCGATGCCCATGCCGACGCTCCGCCCGCGGACGAACACGCCCGGTTCGCCCATGACCACGCGGCAGGGGCAGAGCATCACGAGGCGCTTCTGGAGGCCATCCGCGCCCTCGACGCCCACATCAAGGAATAAAAATACCATGAAGGACCTGGATACCCGTCTTCCCGTCACCGTCCTCTCCGGCTTTCTCGGGGCTGGCAAGACCACGCTTCTGAACCGTGTGCTGAACAACCGCGAGGGCCGGCGCGTGGCGGTGATCGTCAACGACATGTCCGAGGTGAACATCGACGCCGATCTCGTGCGCGCCGACAGCCCTTTGTCGCGCACCGACGAGACGCTGGTCGAGATGTCGAACGGCTGCATCTGCTGCACGCTGCGCGACGATCTCCTGCAGGAGGTGCGCCGGCTCGCGACCGAGGCGCGCTTCGACTATCTGCTGATCGAGTCCACCGGCATCTCGGAGCCGCTCCCCGTCGCCGCCACCTTCGACTTCCGCGACGAGGCGGGCGACAGCCTGTCGGACGTGGCGCGGCTCGACACGATGGTCACGGTCGTCGATGCCGTGAACCTGCTGCGCGATTATTCTAGCCACGATTTCCTGTCCGACCGCGGCGAGACGATGGGCGAGGAGGACGAGCGCACGCTGGTGCATCTGCTGACCGACCAGATCGAGTTTGCCGACGTGGTGATCCTGAACAAGGTCGCGGATGCCGAGCCGCATCAGGTCGATGCCGCGCGCAAGATCATCCGCAGCCTGAACGCCGATGCGCGCATCATCGAGACCAACCATTCCGACGTCGCTGCCGAGGCGATCCTCGACACCGGCCTCTTCGACTTCGAAAAGGCGCACGAGCATCCGATGTGGGCCAAGGAGCTCTACGGCTTTGCCGACCACGTTCCCGAGACCGAGGAATACGGCGTCGCCTCCTTCGTCTATCGCGCGCGGCAACCCTTCGAGCCGGAGAAGATCCTCTCCGTCCTGAACGGCGAGATGCCGGGCGTCATCCGCGCCAAGGGGCATTTCTGGATCGCCACGCGCCCAGAATGGGTGGCCGAGTTCTCCCTTGCCGGCGCGCTCTCCTCGGTCAAGCCGCTGGGCACCTGGTGGGCGGCCGTCCCCCGCGAACGCTGGCCCGAGCACGACGGTGCCCGCGCCTACATGGCGCAGCACTGGGCGGAACCCTGGGGCGACCGGCGGCAGGAGATCGTCTTCATCGGGGCCGGCATCGACTGGCCACGCCTGAAGGTACGGCTTGACGCGTGCCTCGTGCCAGAACACATCGCGCCCGGCCCGGATGCACTCCCCGACCTGCCCGATCCCTTCCCGATCTGGCGGCGTGCGGATGTGGCATGACCTTCGTTCGGGAGATTGTAAAGGACGCGGAGCCTGGCGTTGGCGTCGCGGACACGCCCGAGGAGCTGTCGGCGCTGCATCGCCCTGGCTGCGCCGCCGCGATCTGGCGGCGTCAGCCCTTGCCAGAGTTCCAGTCGTGGATCGACGGACTCGATCCGGAGGTCCTGCCGAGGGCACGGGTGATCCTGCGGCCGGAGGCGGTGCGCGACGCCGCATCGGAGGTCTGCGATGCGTCCGGCACGCCCGTCGGCCCGGAGCGAGACCGTCTCGTGGACGACATCGCGGCACTCGCCGACATCTTTGCCGGGCTGATGCTTGCCCGCTGGTTGCGCCTGCGCCTCGACGCCGTAACCACGAACGCCTGCCGCCGCTTCCATATCGACGCGGTGACGGCGCGGCTGGTCTGCACCTACCGTGGCACGGGCACGCAATACGGCATCTCGACCTACGGGGCCGAGCCTCGCCGTGTCTTCACGGTGCCAACCGGCGCCCCGATCCTG
>Ga0180430_10005278_pt1 | contig 10764 bp, 8 predicted proteins | sample SS_ome_9_FD_132999 | JGI IMG/M metagenome (GOLD analysis project Ga0180430, IMG submission 132999) | Hypersaline lake sediment archaeal communities from the Salton Sea, California, USA - SS_1_S_2 metaG | ecosystem: Environmental > Aquatic > Non-marine Saline and Alkaline > Hypersaline > Sediment... | reverse complement strand
CCCAGGCCGGCCGTTACGACCAGCCGCCCGGCGAGGTTGCCGTCGAAATGCTGGTTGGCGCACTCGGCGAAGGTTTCGTAGGTGCCCTGCACGATGCCCTGGGAGCCGATGTATATCCACGATCCGGCGGTCATCTGGCCGTACATGGTCAGGCCTTTCTGCTCGAGGTCGCGAAAGACGTCCCAGTTGCCCCAGCGCGGCACCAGGTTGGCGTTGGCGATCAGTACGCGCGGGGCTTCCTCGTGGGTGCGGAACACGCCGACCGGTTTACCACTCTGCACCAGCATGGTTTCGTCGTTCTCGAGCCGCTGCAGTGTTTTCACGATGCGCTCGTAGCAGTCCCAGTTGCGCGCGGCTTTGCCGGTGCCGCCGTAGATGATCAGTTCGTCCGGTTTCTCGGCCACGTCCGGGTCGAGATTGTTCATCAGCATGCGCAGGGCGGCCTCCTGGTGCCAGCCTTTGCAGCTGAGTGAGGTGCCTGTCGGGGCGTGTATCGGGGAGTGGCTCTTGGCCTTGTAATTGTGGGGATTTACGCTCATTATCGTGCCCTGCCAGTCGATCGGTAATCGACTTGCCATTATAAATGAACCCGGCATCACCAGACGGGTCTTTATTCTTCGATAGCAGGCATACGGTATTGCTCGAAGACTAAAGGAGTGAAGAAAGTGAAGCGATTCCTGACCGCCCGAATGTGGTTTCTGTTCGCGGCTCTCAGCTGCGCAGGTTTACTCGCCTGGGCCTTGTACAAGCAGCACATCGATTTCGTCGACCCCTGTCCCCTGTGTATCCTGCAGAGGCTGGCGTTCCTGTGGGTCGGTGCCGTCGGGCTGGTGGCGGCCATACACGGGCCCGGCAAGGTGTGGCAGTGGATATACGGCATCCTGCTGGTTATCGGCTCCGTAATCGGCGCGATCCTGGCGGGTCGTCATCTATGGCTGCAAAGCCTGCCGGCGGACCAGGTGCCCGATTGCGGCATGGGGCTCAACTACATGCTCGACACCATGCCGGTGCTGGATGTGCTCAGGGAAGTGTTCTACGGTGCGGGCGAATGCGCCGAGGTGCTGTGGACCTTTTTCGGCATCAGCATTCCCGGCTGGTCGCTGATCTGGTTCGCGTTCTACACGCTGGCGACAATTTTTGTGCTGGCGTTCTTCAGGCAAGAGGCGGTGCGTGGCTGAGATGAATTCAAACAACGAGCCGGCCGTGGCGCCGGAAGGCAGTCATGCAGCAGACTGGGCGCCGGGCACCTGGCAAGGCTTCGAAGCGCGGCAGCAGGCGAATTATCCCGACGAGGCATCACTGCAGTCGGCGCTCAAAAAACTGGCGGAGCTGCCGCCGCTGGTGACGTCCTGGGAGATCCTGGCGCTGCGCGAGCAGATCGCCGAGGCCCAGGCCGGAAAGCGGTTCTTCCTTCAGGGAGGGGACTGCGCGGAGAACTTCAAAGAGGTCAGTTCGCCGATCATCGCCAACCGCCTGAAGGTTCTGCTGCAGATGAGCCTGGCGCTGATTCACGGCATGCAGCTGCCGGTGGTTCGCGTGGGCCGCTTCGCCGGCCAGTATGCCAAGCCGCGCTCTTCCGATACCGAGACACGCGACGGCGTGACATTGCCCAGCTACCGCGGTGATATCGTCAACGATATCGAATTCAGCGAGCAGGCGCGCGTGCCGGATCCGGAGCGGCTGCTCAAGGCCCATGCCTATTCGGCGATGACGATGAATTTCGTGCGCTCGCTGGTCGACGGCGGCTTTGCCGACGTGCACCACACCGAGTACTGGGACCTGAGCTGGCTCGATCATTCACCCCTGGCTGCCGAATTCCACCAGATCACCGAGAATCTAGGCCAGTCGCTGCGCTTCATGGAAACCATCACCGGCCGTGATGTCGGCAGCCTGCGCCGGGTCGACTTCTACACCTCGCACGAAGCCTTGCACCTGCCCTATGAGCAGGCCCAGACGCGGCAGGTCCCCAGGCAGTGGGGCTGGTTCAACCTGAACACGCATTTCCCGTGGATCGGCATGCGCACGGCCGCGCTGGACGGCGCACATGTCGAGTATTTCCGCGGCATCCGCAACCCGGTCGGCATCAAGATCGGCCCGTCGATCGACCGTGACTGGCTCACCGGGCTGCTCGACCGCCTGAACCCGGGCCGCGAGGCCGGCCGCATCGTGCTGATCCACCGCATGGGTGAATCGAATATCGAGGACAAGCTGCCGCCGCTGGTGCGCGCGGTGATCGATCACGGCAGCCCGGTGCTGTGGGTTTCCGACCCGATGCACGGCAACACCGAGTCCACCGGTGAAGGCATCAAGACGCGGCGTTTCCGCAAAATCCTCGGCGAGCTGGAACTGGCGATGGACATTCACCAGTCGATGGGGTCGCACCTCGGCGGGGTCCATCTGGAACTGACCGGCGAGAATGTCACCGAGTGCACCGGTGGAGCCCGCGACCTGTCGGACGCCGACCTGAAACGCAGTTACAAGTCGACGGTAGATCCGCGCCTGAACTACGAACAGTCACTGGAACTGGCGATGCTGATCGTCGACAAGCATTCTCGCCAGGAGCGCTGAGGACGGGCGCGGCGGCTGCCGGCATGAAAATCACGGTACTGATCGAAAACCACACGGCTCGCCCCGAGGACGGCCTGGCCGCCGAGCACGGCCTGTCTCTGCACATTGAGCACCAGGGCGTGTCCGTCCTGTTTGACACCGGCGCCAGCGGTGACTTCGCCGCCAACGCGGAGCGCCTGGGCGTCGATCTTTCCGCGGTGGATATCGCGGTCGTATCGCACCACCACTTCGACCATGGCGGCGGCTTGCCGGCGTTTTTCGCGGTCAACGACCATGCGCCGGTCTACCTGCGGCCGCCGCCGGACGGCAGCCCCGTGTTTCATGCGCTCGCCGTGATGAACCGCGATATCGGATTGCCTGACGGCCTGGTCGAGACTCACGCGGAACGGTTCGTGTTCGTCGAGGAACCCCTGGAGCCGTTTAGCGGCCTGTTTGTCATCGACCGGGTGCGCAAGCAGCACCCGGTGCCGGGCGGAAACCGCTACCTGTACCTCGAAAAAGACGGGCGGCGCGAAAACGATCCCTTCGACCACGAGCTGATGCTGGTCGCCCGCTCGCAGGAGGGGCTGGTGGTCTTCACCGGCTGCTCGCACTCCGGCGTGCTCAACATGATAGAAACCGTGATGGAGCTGTTTCCGGGCGAGCGGATCGCCGCGGTCGTCGGCGGTTTTCACCTGGTCGGTTTTCCGCTTTTCGACACGATGTCGGGGGGCAGGGCGCAGGTTCGCAAGGTCGGCAATGCACTGAGCGCACTGCCCGTAAACCACTACTGGACCGGCCACTGCACCGGCGGCAAGGCCTATGGCGTATTGCAGGAAATCCTGGGCGACCGGCTGTCGCGGCTGAACACGGGCACAACCATTGAACTTTGATGCGATAATGGCCGCCAGCGGTTGAGCTCGTTTTCATGCAAGGAGCCGACATTGACCAGCGAACTGACCATTACCCGACCGGACGACTGGCATATTCACCTGCGTGACGCGGCCATGCTGCGGGGCACCGTGCCGTCCGCGGCGCGCTGTTTCGGCCGCGCTATCGTGATGCCCAACCTGACCCCGCCGGTCGTGGACGCCGAGCAGGCCCGGGCCTACCGTGAGCGTATCCTCGAGCAGCGGCCCGAGGACAGCGGCTGGGAGCCGCTGATGACCCTCTACCTGACGGACAACACCTCGGCGGACACGATCCGGGAAGCGGTCTCGGCCGGTGTCACGGCCGCCAAGCTCTATCCTGCGGGCGCGACCACCAACTCCGATTCCGGTGTGACCGCCCTGGAGCGCATCTTCCCGGCGCTCGAAGCGATGGACGAGGCGGGTATGCCGTTGCTGGTGCACGGCGAAGTCACGCGGCCGGAGGTGGATATTTTCGACCGCGAGGCGCGGTTCATCGAGGAACAGCTGCAGCCGGTCGCCGAGCGTTACCCGGCGCTGAAAATCGTCTTTGAACACGTCAGCACGCGTGAGGCCGTGCAGTTCGTTCTCGATGCGGAGGAACGCGTCGGCGCCACGATCACGCCGCAGCACCTGATGTACAACCGCAACGACCTGCTGGCCGGGGGGGTGCGCCCGCACCACTACTGCCTGCCCATTCTCAAGCGCAACGTTCACCAGCAGGCCCTGCAGGACGTGGTCGTGGCGGGAGACCGCCGCTTTTTCCTCGGCACGGATTCCGCCCCGCACCTGCAGCACACCAAGGAAAACGCCTGCGGATGCGCGGGCTGTTACTCCAGCCACGCGGCCATCGAGCTGTACGCCGAAGTCTTCGAGGATCTCGGCGTGCTGGACAGGCTGGAGGCTTTTGCCAGCTTCAACGGGGCGGATTTTTACGGCTTGCCGCGCAACGGCGACCGGATCACGCTGCGCCGTGAGTCCTGGCAAGTGCCCGACGCATACGATGTCGGCCCGGGCCGGGTCGTACCGCTGAAAGCCGGCGAAACCCTGCGCTGGCGGGTGGTGGGCTGAAGCCGGCGCTGCGCCTCAGTCGTCCTTCTGGCGACCGGCCCGCTTGCGCTCGTGTTCCAGCAGGTGGATCTTGCGGATGCGGATGGCTTGCGGCGTGACCTCGACCAGTTCGTCGTCCTCGATGAACTCCAGCGCCTGCTCCAGCGTAAGCTTCATCGGCGCGGCCATCTGCAGCGAATCGTCCTTCAGCACCGTGCGAATGTTGGTCAGCTGCTTGGCTTTCAGCGGGTTGACGGTCAGGTCGTTGCCGCGGCTGTGGATGCCGATCACCTGGCCTTCGTAAACGTCGACGCCCGGCTCGATGATCATGCGCCCGCGCTCCTGCAGGTTGTACAGGGCGTAAGCGAGCGCCTTGCCGGTGCCGTTGGAGATCAGCACGCCGTTGTTGCGCTTTGAGATCTCGCCGGCATGGTAAGGGCCGTAGTGGTCGAACACATGGAACATCAGGCCGGTGCCGGCGGTCAGCGTGCGAAACTCCGACTGGAAGCCGATCAGGCCGCGCGCGGGGATGATGTAATCCAGGCGCACGCGCCCCTTGCCGTCCAGCTGCATGTTCTGCAGCTCGCCGCGCCGCTCTCCGAGCCGTTCCATCACGCCGCCCTGGTAATCGCTTTCCAGGTCGATGACCAGCGTTTCATAGGGTTCTTCGCGGCCGCGCTCGGTCTCGTGCAGGATCACTTCCGGGCGCGAGATGGCCAGTTCATAACCTTCGCGGCGCATGGTCTCGATCAGGATCGACAAGTGCAGTTCGCCGCGCCCGGACACCTTGAAGCGTTCGGGGTTCCCGGTGTCTTCCACGCGCAGCGCCACGTTATGGCTGGCCTCGCGCAGCAGGCGTTCGCGCAGCTGGCGGCTCGTCAGGTACTTGCCCTCGCGGCCGGCGAACGGCGAATTGTTGACCCGGAACGTCATGCTGATGGTCGGTTCGTCGACGGTCAGCGCCGGCAGCGGGTCCGGTTCGCCGCGGTCACACAGGGTGTCGGAAATCTGCAGGTTTTCCACGCCGGTCACCGCGATGATGTCACCGGCCTGCGCGGAGTCGACTTCCACCCGCTTGAGACCGTGAAAGCCCAGTACCTGCAATACGCGGGCGTTGCGTTCGTGCCCGTCGACGTCGACCACGGTGATCTGCTGGTTGGGCCTGACCCGGCCGCGCTGCACGCGGCCGATGCCGATCACGCCCACGTACGAGCTGTAGTCCAGCGACGAGATGCGCATCTGGAACGGACCGTCGCTGTTGACCGGCGGGGGTGATACATGCTCGACGATGGTTTCGAACAGGGGGCGCATGTCACCATCGGAAACCGTGTCGTCAAGCCCGGCAAACCCTTTCAGCGCGGAAGCGTAAACCACCGGGAAGTCGAGCTGATCGTCGCTGGCGCCGAGCTGGTCGAACAATTCAAATGTCTGGTCCAGGACCCAGTCGGGCCTGGCCCCGTCGCGATCGACCTTGTTGATCACGACGATGGGCCGAAAACCCATTTCAAACGCTTTCTGCGTGACGAAGCGGGTCTGCGGCATCGGGCCGTCCACCGCGTCGACCAGGAGCAAAACGGAGTCCACCATGCTGAGGATGCGCTCCACTTCACCGCCAAAATCGGCGTGGCCCGGCGTGTCGACGATGTTGATGCGCCAGTCGGTTTCGCCGTCGTTCCAGCGGATGGCGGTGTTCTTGGACAGGATGGTGATACCGCGCTCCCGTTCGAGTTCGTTCGAATCCATGACGCGCTCGGGCGTGGCCGCGCGCTCCCCGAGCGTGCCGGACTGCTGCAGGAGCTGGTCGACCAGCGTGGTTTTGCCATGATCGACATGGGCGATGATGGCGATGTTGCGCAGGTTTTTGATCACGGCAGGTTCCTGTTCTTCACGATGCCCAAAGGGCGCGCGCACGATACAGGCTGAGCCCATCCAAAGCAACAGCCTGGCGACAGCAGGTTCGCCGAATCACCGAGCGGCCCGGCAGCGGCCTGGTGGCGCCCCCGGTTGATCATCGGTTACGAACCCTGAATCCCAGGGTCGCCAGCGGTGCATGACTGTTGCCGGCGCTGATGTCCCAGCCGTGGAAATCGCGCCGGAACGGGTATTGCTTGCGCAGGCGGTCGAAACCGGCCGCGAGGGCGCCGCTGTCCGCCGCCAGGGCACGCATCGCGGCGTCGTGCCGGGGTACGAAGCAGGCTGCCTCGAGTGCGGCTGTCAGCGGGCAGTCCGCCCGGCTGATGTCCAGTTCCAGCTGCGGCAGTCCGGATTCGTCCCGTTCGGCCGGGGGCAGGCCGGCCCAGTCACGAAACGCCTGGTACACCATCCACGTGCCGTTGCGCTTGCCGTCGTCGCTGTAGCCGGCAACGTGGGGAGTGGCCACCACCGCGCGCTGCAAAAGCTGCGGGTCCAGGTCGGGTTCGCCGGGCCAGCAGTCGAGCGCGGCGTGGATGCGTCCGCTCTCGATCTCCTCCAGCAGGGAAGGGCCGTCGACCACGTTGCCGCGGGCCGTGTTCACCAGCAAAGCGCCGCTCGGCATTCGCTCCAGCTGATCGGGCCCGATCATGCCCAGCGTAGGATACGGTCCCTCGCGGGTCAGCGGCACGTGCAGGCAGACGATATCGCAGTCCAGGGCCTGCGCCTGCGAAACCAGGCCGCTGACACCGGCATCGGTCAGCGGCGGGTCGTTGGCGACGGTTTCCACGCCCAGCGCACGCAGCAGTTTCTGCACGCGCGAGCCCACGTTGCCGCGGCCGATGATGCCGGCTTTCAGGCCTGCAAGCTGCTTTTCCAGCCGCTGGCAGGCCAGCCAGATCATCGCCAGCGTGTACTGGGCCGCCGAGTCGGCGTTGCAGCCCGGTGCGTTGCACCAGCGGATTCCGTTGCTTTCCAGCCAGGGAATGTCCAGGTGGTCGGTGCCGATGGCGGTGGTGCCGACGAAACGCACCGGCGTGCCCTCCAGCAGTTCAGCGTTGGCCCGCGTGGTCGTGCGGATGATCAGCAGGTCGGCGTCCTCCAGGTGTTCACGCCGGATCGCCCGGCCGTCCATGTAGACCGTTTCACCGTGCCGGGCGAACGTCGTTTCGGCGCCGCGGATGTTCTGGTCGACGACGAGTCTCACCTGATCAGAAACCTGCGGCCTGGCCGTCCTTGCGTGATTCCGAGGCGCCGAACCAGGTGCCGTGCTGCGGGTGCTTCATGATCGCCTGGTAGCCGCCGAACGGCCCGCGCGCGTATTGGATGCGGTGGCCCCGGGCCATCAGTTCGCGCACGACTTCGTAGTCGAAACCGGTTTCCAGGTTGACGATACCCCCGTCTTCCATGACATCGCCGGTCGGCTCGCTCGACCCCGAGTGGTGGATGCGCGGCGCATCCCCCGCTTCCTGCAGGCCCATGCCGAAATCGACGAGGTTCATCACGATCTGCGCGTGGCCCTGCGGCTGCATGCCGCCGCCCATCAGCCCAAAGCTGATCCAGGGCTTGCCGTCTTTCGTGATGAACGCAGGAATGATGGTGTGGAAGGGGCGCTTGCCCGGCGCGTAAGCGTTGGGGTGACCGGCTTCAAGGGTGAACAGCTCGCCGCGGTCCTGCAGCACGAAGCCGAGGCCCGGCGGAGTCATGCCGCTGCCCATGCCGCGGTAGTTGCTCTGGATCAGCGAGACCATGTTGCCCTTGGCGTCCGCGGTCGTCAGGTAGATCGTATCGCCCTCGCGCAGCACGGCGGGGTCGCCGTGCGGATAGGAATCGGCCGCTTCCTGCATGTCGATCAGCGCGTTCCTTTCACGGGCGTAGGAGCTGGAAAGCAGCCGGTCGACGGAAACGTCCATCCACTCCGGATCGGCGTAAAACCGGGCGCGGTCCTCGAATGCGAGCTTTTTTGCTTCCAGGAACAGGTGCACGTGGTCGGCGGAGCCAAAGCCCATCGAGGCGACGTCGTGCTGTTCCAGGATGTTCAGAATCTGCAGCGCCGCGATGCCCTGGCCGTTGGGCGGCAGTTCCCACACGTCGTAACCGCGGTAGTTCACCGCGACCGGCTCCACCCATTCGCTGCGGTGGGACGCCATGTCCTCGTAGGACAGGAATCCGCCGTTCTCCTGCATGTAAGCGCCGATTACGCGCGCGATGTCGCCGGTATAAAAGACATCGCGCCCCTCGCGGCCGATCCGTTCCAGCGTGTTGGCCAGGTTGGGATTCTTCCACAGCTCACCGACTTCGGGCGCGCGCCCGTCGATGGTCATCTGTTCGGTGAAACCGGGGTACTTCGATAGCCGTTCGACGCTGATTTCCCAGTAATGCTGGATGGTCTCGTGAACAGGATGGCCGTTGCGGGCGTACTCGACGGCGGGTTTCAGGATTTCACTCATCGGCAGGCTGCCGAAGCGGCCGTGCAGTTCGAACCAGCCGTCGACCGTGCCCGGCACGGACACCGGCAGCGGACCGTAGGGCGGAATCGACTCGAGCCCCTGTTCTTGAAACCACTCCAGGGTCAGCGACCGGGGCGAGCGGCCGGACGCGTTCAGGCCGTGCAGCTCTCCGCTTTTCGCGTCCCAGACGATGGCGAACAGGTCGCCGCCGATGCCGTTGCCGGTCGGCTCCATCAGGCCGAGCGCCGCGTTGGCGGCGATGGCCGCGTCGATCGCGTTGCCGCCCTTTTTCATGGTCTCCAGTGCGATCTGGGTCGCCAGCGGGTGGCTGGTGGCCGCCATCGCGTGCGGCGCAATCACCTCGGAACGGGTGGCGAACAACGCGCCGGTGACGCGATCAGCGGCCATGGCGGCCTCCGTGAGGCAAAAAACCGTGAGAAGGGAAAAAAACAGGGACGACCGTCTGCTGCCCGAATGGCGTGTGCTTGGCATGGCTGGAACTCCGCGGCAATGGGTTCATAAGGGGACGCAAGTCAAATGGGACCGTTAAAATTTTCCGCTACAATGATACCGTTTGGGCGCGGCCCTGTGTGCAGGACCGCCGACACGTCAGATTTTCAAACCAGAATATGCACGAGGAGTTGTTATGAACCGTCCCGTAAGAGTCGTCGTCACAGGTGCAGCAGGCCAGATCGGCTACCAGCTCTGTTTCCGTATCGCAGCCGGTGACATGCTTGGCCCCGATCAGCCGGTGATCCTGCAGTTGCTTGAAATCACCCCGGCGCTCGGCGCGCTGGAAGGTGTCGTCATGGAACTGCGCGACTCGGCCTTCCCGCTGCTGGCGGACGTGGTGGCGACCGACGACCTGGAAACTGCTTTCCAGGATGCCGATTACGCACTGCTGGTCGGTGCGATGCCGCGCGGGCCGGGCATGGAGCGCAGCGACCTGTTGTCCGCCAACGGCAAGATTTTCGGTCCCCAGGGCGCCGCCATGAACAAGGTTGCCAGCCGGGACATCAAGGTCCTGGTCGTCGGCAACCCGGCCAACACCAACGCCCTGATCGCGCAGGCGGCCGCGCCGGACCTCGACCCGCGCAATTTTACCGCGATGACGCGCCTCGATCACAACCGCGCCCTGGCGCAGATGTCCGACCGCATCGGAACGCACCATTCCGAGATTCGAAAAATGGTCATTTGGGGCAACCATTCCTCGACCCAGTACCCGGATATCCGCTTCACTGAGGTCGGCGGCGCGGGCGTGGCCGGCAAGATCGATCACGACGGGTACGTGGAGAACTTCATTCCGGTGGTGCAGCAGCGCGGCGCGGCGATCATCAAGGCCCGCGGCGCATCCAGCGCCGCCTCGGCCGCCTCGGCTGCGCTCGATCACATGCGCAACTGGGCGCTGGGCACGCCCGAGGGCGACTGGGTATCGATGGCGGTTCCGGCCGACGGCAGCTACGGGATCGAGCCCGGCATCGTCTATTCCTTCCCCTGCGTCTGCAAAGATGGTGATTACGAGATCGTGCAGGGCCTGGAGATCGATGCGTTCAGCCGCGCACGCATGGATGCCAGCGACGCCGAGCTTCGGGACGAACGTAAGGCGGTGGAAAGCCTGCTCTGATTTTTTTGCAGGACCGGCTCGATTCACGGCCCGGACCCCGGCATTCCGGGCCCGCCCGGTGAGTCCGGAGTGGTTGCCCGCGCCGTTTCGTTTGTTTGCGGACGGTGCGGAGAGCAGGTAGTTTAAGCCTCTGAGCGGCCGGCGCGTGCTGCGCCGGCTCGCTTTACTTGCTCTTTGAATGGGTGTTGGCATGGCGGAATTTCCTCGAAAGACACTGGATGACTGGCGGGCACTGGCTGATAAGGAGTGCCGTGAACGTCCTCTTGAAAGCCTG
>Ga0180430_10005277_pt1 | contig 10766 bp, 8 predicted proteins | sample SS_ome_9_FD_132999 | JGI IMG/M metagenome (GOLD analysis project Ga0180430, IMG submission 132999) | Hypersaline lake sediment archaeal communities from the Salton Sea, California, USA - SS_1_S_2 metaG | ecosystem: Environmental > Aquatic > Non-marine Saline and Alkaline > Hypersaline > Sediment... | reverse complement strand
CGGGCACGGTTGTGCCAGCGGTCCCATGTGCTCCTCATCCGCCAGAAGGCGTAAAGGGAGGTCTGTCAATGGGTTTAGGGGACGGTAAAGGGATACGGCGAATTCTTATCCTGTTGGGCGTGGGGGCCATGGTCCTGGTGGGGCTGAACATGGCGGCATCCCCGGTTCCTCACGGCATGGAAGAGCAGGCCTTCGCTGCAGCCGATGCCCCCCCCGCCCAGCAAGTCCCCCCCGCCACGGGTCATATGGACTTGGGCGTTATCCTGCCCCTCTGGAGTTGCCTGCCTTTTGCCGGCATGTTGCTTTCGATCGCGCTCCTCCCGCTGATCGCGCCCCATTTTTGGCACTACCATTTCGGCAAGGTCGCAGCCTTCTGGGCCGTCCTTCTGGGCTTGCCCTTTCTGATCGCCTTCAAGGGGACCGCCCTGCACGAGATCCTGCACATCCTGCTGGCGGATTACGTGCCCTTCATCATTCTTCTGTGGTCCCTGTACACCGTGTCCGGCGGCATTCTCCTGCGCGGCACGCTGAAAGGCACCCCGGCGGCCAACACGCTGCTGATGGTGGTGGGGGCGGCCATGGCCTCGCTGATGGGGACCACCGGCGCTGCCATGCTTCTGATCCGCCCCTTGCTGAACGCCAACAAACACCGCAAAAACCGAACCTTCATGGTGGTCTTCTTCATCTTTCTGGTGGCCAACGTCGGCGGGTCCCTGACCCCGCTGGGGGATCCCCCCTTGTTTCTGGGCTATCTGCACGGCGTGCCCTTTTTCTGGACCCTCAATCTGCTGCCCCATGCCCTGATCATGGCCGTTTTACTGCTTATCATCTATTTTGTGCTGGACAGCTACCACTACCGACGGGAAGGGGTCGTCACGCACGCTTCACGCCACCCGGTCGTGCCCCTAAAACTGGAAGGCCTTCCCAATTTTATCATCTTGGCCGGCGTGGTCCTGGCCGTTTTGATGAGCGGCATCCTCGAGTGGGGCGAGATCAGTATCCTGGGTGTCCACCGGGCGGTGCAGGACTGGGTGCGGGACATCATGCTGATCGCCCTGGGCATCCTGTCCCTGGCGTTGACCCCGACCCGACTCCGGGAGGACAATAACTTCTCTTGGTTTCCGATCATCGAAGTGGCCTATTTGTTCATCGGCATTTTTGTCACCATGATACCGTGCCTCCTCATTCTCAAGGCAGGTCCCCACGGTGCCCTGGCGTTTCTGGTCACCGGCGTCAAAGAGCCCCTGCATTACTTCTGGGTAACAGGCGTGCTTTCGGGTTTTCTTGACAATGCTCCGACTTATCTCACGTTTTTCAACACGGCCCTGGGGAGCTTTTACCCGGGCATGCCTGAGGCCCAGGCCGTGTCGCTGCTTACCAGTGAAAACGCGGTTTTCTTAAAGGCGATTTCCTGCGGGGCCGTTTTCTTCGGGGCCTTCAGTTATATCGGCAACGCCCCCAACTTTATGGTGCGTTCCATTTCCGAGGAACTGGGTACCCCCATGCCGAGCTTTTTCGGCTATATCTTAAAATACGCGGTGGTCTTTTTACTGCCCTGCATGGTGATCGTCACCGTGGTGATGTTTTAATCGGCGGGAATAGGAAGCGCCATGCCCCTGCACATCCTGAAATCCAAATTCGCCATTATCGGCGGCGGCCGCTTCTGCCGGATCCTGCTGGGTTACCTGTTCGACACGGCCTTCATGGAACACCCGCCCGTGGTGCTGGGGGTGGCCGACATCAACCCCCAGGCGGAGGGCCTGCAGTACGCCCGGCAATTGGGTATCCGGACGACCACCGACTACCGTGAGCTCTATGCACTGGACGAATTGCAGTACCTGCTGGAGTTAACCATGGATCCAACATTGGCGGACCTTATCCGGCAAACCAGGCCAAAGTCGGTCAAGCTGGTCGACCATATCGAAGCGCGCTCCCTGTGGACCGCCGTCCAGCTGGAAAAGGAAAAAAAGGATGCGCTCTACGCCCTGCGCCAGCAGCCCGACGTCAGCACCGAGGTCGAGCTGTTTTTCCAACATTTTGCCGATCACCTCATGAATGTCATCCAGGCGCGCAACACGCGCTATATCGAAATCGAACAGGAACTCGTCAGAAGCCAATGGGTGCTCTCCCAGAGCATCCAGGGCAGTACGATTCCCACCTTCGTCATCGACGAGAACCACCGGATCACCCACTGGAACCGCGCCCTGGAGAAACTGACCGGCAAGACGGCGCAGGAAATGGTCGACAGCCGGCGGCAGTGGGATCCCTTCTACAAGGCCGAACGCCCCTCTCTCGCCGATGTGGTCCTGGACCAGGCCGGCGAGGCCGAGCTGCAGGCGCTCTACGGCGATCACTGGCGCAAATCGGCCCTGATCGAGAACGCCTTCGAGGCGGAGGGCTTCTTCCCCGGCCTGGGAACAGGCGGCAAATGGATCTGGTTCACCGCGGCGCCCATCAAATCGACCGACGGCCGGGTCATCGGGGCCATCGAAACCCTCTGGGACAAGACTGACGAAAAGCGCGCCGAAGAGGAGCGCGAGCGCCATACCTGCGAACTCCAGACCCTCTGCAAGGTCTACTCGGCCCTTAACGACGACACGGATGTGGCCGAACGCATCGATCGCGCCCTCGACGAGGTTCAGACGTTCATGGCCGCCGACGATCTGGCGCTTTACCTCCTGGACGCCCAGGGCGATTTTTCCTCACGGCACTGCCGTACCGAAGACGAAATGGACGACTGCTACCTGCCTGACAGCGCGGAACTGCGCACCATCCGCCAGGTGGCCCAAATCGGAGAGTTTCTCGTCACCGAGGAGCCGCCCGGCGCCCGCGGCGGCGAAAATACGCCCCCCGCTAAACCGCTGTCGCTGGCCTACATTCCCATCACGAGCAAGGAGAACACCAATCTCGGCGTGATCCGCATCGCCATCAACAAGCTCGATTTCTTCTCCCTCGACCAGAAGCACGTGCTGGAATTGATCGGCAACCGCATCGGTGCCGCGCTGGAAAATGCGCGCCTGCAGGACCAGTACATCAAGTCTCAGGAGAAGTACCAGACCCTCTTCAACAACGACCCCCATCCGATTTTTATACTTGAACGCCAGCACTATACGATCCTGGACATCAACCGGCGGGCCGGCGATGTTTACGGCTACGCCCACAAGGAGCTCGTGGGCACCCCGTTTGTCGATCTTTGCGACCCGGAAGACGAGGAGCTGCTGCAGGAGTTGGCGCACATGGCGGGCAGCCAGTCCGTGCTGCTCGCCAAGAAGCGCAACTACCGCAAGGGCGGGCGGCCGTTTTACGTCAACATCAGCATCAGCCCGGCACGCTACGGCGACAGCGATGTCATGATCGTGGCCACCACGGACATTACCGAAAGCGTCGAAAAAGAGACCCAGCTCATCCAGGCCAGCAAGATGACCACCATCGGCCAGCTGGCGGCCGGCATGGCCCACGAGATCAATCAGCCGCTTAACGTCATCCAGGTCTGCTCCGACCTGCTGGACAAGATGGTGCAGCGCGAGTTGGCCTTCAGCAAGGAAGAAATTGAAACGCTGGCCCAGGATATCCGCCGCAACGTGCAGCGCGCCTCCCGGGTGATTCAGCATGTGCGTGATTTCGCCCGTCAGTCCGATGTGGGGCGCCAGAAAGTGAATATCAACGACCCAATTCGGGACGTGTTCAAGGTTCTTGGCCATCAGCTGACGGTGCACGAGGTTGATCTCACCCTGGATCTGTGCGATCAGCTACCCTGGATTCTGGCGGATCACAACCGCCTGGAACAGGTTTTCATCAACCTGGTGACCAATGCCATGGATGCCATGGATGAGAAAAAAGAGCATCCGGAGTGGGTGGATACGGGAAAGCACTTGACGATCCGGTCTTTCGTGGAGGGCGGCCAGGTGGTGGCGGCGGTTTCCGACACAGGGATCGGCATGACCGAGGCGGTGCGGGAAAAACTCTTCGACCCCTTCTTCACAACCAAGAAAGTGGGCAAGGGTACCGGTCTCGGGGTCAGCATATCCTACGGCATTGTCAGGGACTACGACGGCCGTATCGACATTGTGACGCAACCTGGCCAGGGCACGACTTTCGAATTGCGGTTTCCCATTTTTATCGACGCTACGGAAGAGTATGCATAAAATTTTGCTCATCGACGACGAACCTGACATCTTACGGGTGTTGGCCATGTCCCTGCGCGCGGACGGTTATGAGGTAGTGACAGCCGCCAGCGGCGAAGAAGGCCTGGCTGCTTTTGCCGAACAGCGACCCGCTATCGTGCTGGTGGATATTAAAATGCCGGGGCTGGACGGCATCGATGTTTTACAGCAGGTCAAAGCGCAGGATACCCTGTCGGAAGTGATCATCATCACGGGTCATGGCGATGTGGACAATGCCGTTGAAGCCCTGAAGCACGGTGCGTCCGATTTTATCAACAAGCCCGTGCGGGACGAAACCCTGGCCATTGCCCTGAAACGCGCCGCAGAGAAATTGGCCATCCGGGGCCAGTTGCGGGATCACACCCGCGAACTGGAAGCCAAGGTCGAGGCGGCTACCCGGGCCCTGAAACGCCAGGCCCAATTTCAAGCCAAGCTCATCCGCAGTTCCACCGACGGCATCGTTGCCACGGACCGGGATTTGCGCATCGTCATTTTCAATCCCGGGGCCGAAAAGATATTCGGGTACACCCGTTCGGAGGTCCTGCGGCGTTTGATGCTGGCGGATATTTATCCACCGGAGCTGGCGTCGGAATTCCAGATGGGGATGCGTGAGGACGGGGAGCGCATGGAGATTCCGCCGCGGGAGATCGCGGTGACGTCTCGCAACGGGGCGTCGATTCCAGTCCGGTTCGCCGGCTCCTCTCTGCATGAGAAAGGTCGAAAGATGGGCACGGTGGCCTTTTTCCAGGATCTGCGCGAAATCAAGCAACTGGAAAAGGAACTTTTGCGCAGGGAACGCCTGGCCGCCATCGGCCAGACGGTGGCCGGGGTGGCCCACGGGATCAAGAACATTCTGCACGGTTTGAAGGGCGGGCGCCATCTGGTGGACGTCGGCATCACCCGGGGTGACAACGATCGATTGCAAAACGGCTGGGACATGGTCAGGCGCAACATCGATCGAACGTCCGACCTGGTGATGGATCTGCTGCGCTATTCTAAAGAACGCGTGCCTGAGGCTGAGCCCTGCCGCCCCAATGAGATCGCGGCAGAGGCATGCGAACTGGTGAAAGAAGCCGCCGAGGCCGATGGCATCGCCATTGCAAAAGACCTGGATCCTGCCATCGGCACCGTCACGATGGATCCGCATTCCCTGCACAGCGTCCTCCTCAATCTGATGTCGAACGCCTTGGACGCCTGCCGGGACGATCCGGACACCGCCAAAAAATTGCAGGTCACCATCCGGACGCGTCGTGAGGCCGATGCCATGCTCCGGTTCGAGGTCGCGGACAACGGCATCGGTATGCGTGCCGAGGTTCAAGAAAAGCTATTCACCTCTTTTTTCAGCACCAAGGGGCACCGCGGTACCGGACTGGGGCTGATGGTAACCCGTAAATTGATCGAAGAAGACAACGGATCGATCGCCGTGGAATCCACACCCGGAAAAGGTACGACTGTTTCGGTTCGATTGCCCTGTCGATCGACAGACCAAGGATAGTGAAAGGAACGCCGCACCATGCCCAAAAAAGTTCTGGTCGTTGACGACGATCCCGATGTTCGCCTGTTCAATTCCTCCGTCGTGCAGGAGCTTGGCTTTATTTCGGTCGAGGCCGGCAATGGCGAGGAGGGCCGGCAGATGGTCGCACAGGAAATACCGGACCTGATCATCCTTGACGTGATGATGCCGCTGCAAAGCGGAATACGGCTCTACCGCGCCTTGAAAACCGATGCTGCTTTCGCGAACATACCCGTCATCATTCTCTCGGGGATTTCACAGCGTTCTTTCAATAAATCCCAGGAAGCGCTGACCGCTTTCGAGGGCAGCGACATCCCGGCCCCGGAAGCCTATATCGAGAAACCTGCCGATTTCGAAACGCTTGCGGCGCAAATTAAAAACTGCATTCACCGGAAGTGAACGCGGGAGAAGTCATTATCACAAAGGAAAACGCGGGCATGACCATCATCAAGAAAATGCTGTTTGCCTCCAGATTTCAGGAGTTGACCTTTGATGCTTTGGAATCACTGCTGGACCTGAGAGCCGTGGGTCTGGATCACGTCGTGTTCCTCTACGTGGTGGAACGCGATAAAGTGGCCATGCACCGCGGCATCGGTTATCAGAAAAGCGAGGAAGTAAAGCTCAAAGAAGTCGCCAACATCCATTTCATCGAGTGGGCGGAACAGCTCTTCGAGCAGGGCATGGAAGTGGGTGTGCACATCGTTGTGGGAACCCTGGTCCAGCAGGTAGTGCGGGCGACCGACATGGAGAAAGTGGACCTCATCGTCATCGGCCGACCGACCCGGGGGCTCCTGGAACAACTCGTTTCCGGGTCGGACATCTCGGCTCTGATCCGACGCACCCGGGTGCCGATCCTCGTCTACAAGCAGCAGCCTCTGGAGGCTGTCGAGAAAGCGTATCCTTTTAAACGACCCCTGCTGGCCACCGACTGGTCGCCGGCGGCAGCCAAGGCGCAGGACTACCTGATGAATCTCAAAGGGCTTGTTGAAGAAATCAACATCATTCACGTGGGCAAGGATAAGGCATTGAACAGTCTGTCCGCCATGGATGTGCAACGCTACCGCAAGACCCACCGCGAAAAGCTCCGGGCGATTTGTGACCGGTTTGAAAAAGAGGGCATCAAGGCCCGTTCCCATTTGTACGTGGGGGATCCCTACCAGGAAATCGAAAGAGCCGCCCGGGAGTGGCGGGCCAGCGTGATCGTCACCGGATGCTCCGGCAAGGGAACCTGGCGCGAGCGCATCATCGGCAGTGTCCCCCGCTTCCTGGCGGAAAAATCCGACCTCTCATCTCTGATTGTGCCCCACGGAGGGGGAGCATAACACCGCTCGGGCCGTTTTGCCCCCACAAGATCCTGTTGGGCCGCTTCCATAAAAACAACCGGCCCTCAAGACCAGTTCGCTATGCAAGCATCCCGTCGCTATGCAACCGAGCCTAAGTCCCCCTGTTAAGACGCTATCAGCTGAAAACCGGCGTTGGACCAGGCAAAGATGCCGCCCGCCAGCGACCTGACACGTGTGTATCCCGCCTGGCGCAGGATGCTGGCGGCGATGTTGGAGCGGTACCCGCTGCCGCATTGCAGCACCAGTTCTTCGTCCTTTTCCGCGGCGGGCAACTGATCGGCGAGAATATCGGACAAGGGTAAATGCTCGGCCCACTTGATGCGGCTGGCGTCCCATTCGGCCGGCGTGCGCACATCGATGATGCGGATGCCGCTCTCTTCCAGGCGGGCGGCCAACTGGTGGGGCGAAATTTGCTCCAGTTGTTCCACCGCCCGGCCGCTCATCAGCCAGGCCATGATCCCGCCGGAGAGATACCCGAAGATCAGATCGTAGCCGATGCGATGCAGCTCGGTCATCATGCGGTCGTAATCCTCGCGGTCATCCACCACCAACAGGATTTCCGCCTTGGGATCCACCACCATACCCACCCAGTTGGCCAGCTGTTTTTCGAATCCGATGTTGATGCTTCCCGGAATATGAAACCCGCCAAAGGCAGCGGAGTCACGCGCATCGATAATGACCGCTCCGTCGTTGACCATCTCTTCGAATTGCTTCGGGGTCAGGCTTTTATCCATGGGGCAGGCATCCATGGTGGCCGCGCCTTGAAGATTGGTTTGAATGATGTGGGAAAAGCTTTTGGGCCGAACCGGAAAAGCCGACATCACTTCCTTCTTGAAGGCCTCGAAAGAAGGAAACCGCAGCATGGGGTTGGCCCGCCGTTCGTAGCCGAGGGTGGAACTCTTCTTGGCGCTCATGCCGCGACCGCACAGCGAACCCTCGCCGTGGGCCGGGAATACTTCCAGGTGATCCGGGTAGCCGGAGAGTTTAACGTAGAGGCTGTCATACAAATTTTGCACCTGTTCATCCAGGATTTCCGCACCGGGCAAGTCCGGGCGGCCGATGTCACCGACGAAGAGTAAATCCCCGGTGAGCAGCATCTGCGGTTCTTCGGCGCGCGCCATATCGGTGACCAGCAGGGAAATGGCGTTGGGGGTGTGTCCCGGGGTGTGCAGGACTTCGAGTTTTGCGGCGCCGAGTTCGAACACGTCGCCTTCCTTGAGATCTTTGTGGGTGTATTCCACCGGGGCACTCTCATGGATGTAAATGTCGGCGCCCGTTGCCAGCCGCAACTCCTGATCCCCACTGACATGATCGGCATGGACATGCGTGTTGATGACATGGGTGATCTGCATACCCTCTTCCCGGGCGATCGTGAGGTAGTCCTGCACGTCCCGTTTGGGATCGATAACGGCCATGGCTTTGGCTCGCGGGCAGCCAATGACATAGGAAAGACAGCCTAAACCGGGTACGGCAATTTGATTGAAATACATGACGCCTCCTTTTGTTTCTGATGAACGCCGACAGGGATGGGCAGGTGCACTCCTGCCGTTGGAAATCCGTTCGCTTCGCCCTGATCCGGGCGGTCTGATCCCCAACAGCAGGTCATGTGAGGGGGTGGGTTAGTCGAAGGCCATATCGGTTTTCCACGCTTTCCAGACGTTGCCGACCAGTTCCGGCCCCGGCTTGAGCGTCAGTTTACCCGGCCGCCACCCGGACGGGGTGGCTTCCGCCCCTTTCGTTTTTCTGACCAACTGAAAGGCCTGAATCTGCCGAAACGATTCCAGGACGTTGCGGCCCACCGGCGGTGTCAGGACCTCGTAGCCCTGAATCACGCCGTCCGGATCGATAATGAAGCGACCCCGGTTTTCCACACCGGCCCCTTCGTTATACACCCCAAACAATTTTCCCACTTTTCCACCGGCATCGGACAGCATGGGAAAAGGGACGCCGCCATCGACCATTTTGGCCAGTTCGTGATCATTCCACATTTTATGAACGAACATGCTGTCAATGCTCATGGACAGTATCTCAACGCCCAGATTCTGAAAGTCCTGGTATTTTTCGGCGACCGCCGAAATCTCGGTTGCTCATACAAAGGTGAAATCGCCGGGGTAAAAGCAGAGCAGAACCCATTTACCCAAATAGTCGGACAGCTTCACGTTGATAAATTTTCCCTGCTGATATCCCGGTGCCACAAAGTCCGGTGCTTTTTCGCCCACATGAATCATTTGCATATCCTCCTTGATGGGTGCGGTTGTCTCCTTTGCGGCGGTCTCCGGGACCGCCTCGCCAACGGGTCCTCCCGTGGGTCGGGCGCACCCGACCGGCTGCTCATCTGCCATGTGTCTCTCCTTTCGTTGATGATTGCCGCCTCAACCCCGCTGCCATTTTTAAAAAATAGGAAACCCCTGCCTGATGGTCAGCCGGCACAACGGTGAAGCAGCATAAAGAGGGTGTATCTCAGGAATAACGTGATCGGTCGGTCGGTGGAGGGTGAAACCGTCCGTCCGGTTTCACGAACCATCATGTCGCGTCAAGTCAGGTATGAAGTTTATGAGAATATGCCCTTTTTATTAAGCCGAACGCAACACGGATGTCAAACAAATCAGGCATGGGCGGAAGCGGGGGTTCGGGGGCGATCCGGGTCTCTGCGGGCCGGCATCAGGAAAAGCGCCCGGACACCCACCCTGTGCTACAGAATGACGAGGGGGGGTGCCCGGGCCTCACGTTCGCGCCGCCACCGCTTTATTTTTCCACTTTATAGCCCATGGGCAGTTTCTTGAAGCGACCACCGGTGATGATCGGATCGCCCTTGTAGCCCAAGGCCTTGAAGCCGATGTAGTCCGTGGTGCCCACAAGGTGGCTGACATCGCGCCCCTTGGATGCCATGTAGCTGAAATCGGTGCCTTTGTGGGCGATTTTCTTGAAGTCCACCTCGCGGTTGTCCTGGTGGCAGCGATCGCAGGTCCGCTCCGATTGCAGGCTGGTGTGGCACTGGACGCAGGACAGGGCCGATTCGGCGGGCATGATTTCGTGCTCCACCCGCCAGTACATCTGGGAGGCGGTCCATTCGTACTTGCCGCTGTATTTCAGGTCGGCGGCCTTCATCCCGTCCGTGAAGGACTTTTGCCAGTCGCGATGCTTCCAGTAGGCGGTGGTGTCCTCTTTGTCACGGGGGAAGAGATGGGGCACGAGCAGATAGTCATGCTCGGCGTCCACCGCCTGGATCCCTTCCATGATCTTGAAGGGCGCGATTCTGGAATTCGGATCGTTGATGGAGCCGACGGGCTCGGAGATGTTGACCGGCCCTTTTCGCCAATCCACCTTGTCTCCCAGAAAAACACGCTTGGTGAAGCCGCTGTCCCAGGTGTAGACAGGCTTGGCGGATTCTTTCCAGCGGAACTCGCCCTTTTTCCAGTTGTAGTCCGGCATGCCGTATTTGTCTTTCTTGGGCTTGCGTTCCGTGTCGCCGGCCTTGGACCAGTCCCAGAAGACCTTGGTGGGCTTGCACTTGGCATACACCGGCGCATGGCAGGTGCTGCAGGCAATATTCTGGCAATGCTTGTTCAGGTGGTGATCCAGCAGGTCGTCCCCATGGTGGGGGCTTTCGGTGTGGCATTTTTCGCACGAGAAGCTGCCTTCCACTACGGGCACGGAGGAACTGCGTCCGGCGATTTTGTGGTTGCGGGTGCGATGGCACTCGGTGCACTGAAAGTCATAGCCGCCCATGTGCACGTCGCAGTTGCG
>Ga0180430_10005276_pt1 | contig 10769 bp, 9 predicted proteins | sample SS_ome_9_FD_132999 | JGI IMG/M metagenome (GOLD analysis project Ga0180430, IMG submission 132999) | Hypersaline lake sediment archaeal communities from the Salton Sea, California, USA - SS_1_S_2 metaG | ecosystem: Environmental > Aquatic > Non-marine Saline and Alkaline > Hypersaline > Sediment... | reverse complement strand
TATATAAAATATCTTAAGAAAAAAGAATCCTCATTGCTGGGTGTTTTCGGTAAGGAGCAGGCAAAGATCGTGAACAGCGATATCAGAAAGCTGATCGAAGTCTTTCGCGTTCTCGAAAAAATGGGACTTGCCTCTGTTCCCAAGTTACTGGAAGACGTGGACAGTTATATAAAAAACCCTAATCTCTTACAGGAATTCGTAGAAGGCTTATACAATTTCTGGCGAACCTTTGAACGATTTATTATATGTGATTCAGATACCTTCCCCTTGGACAAGCGCCCCTACCGCACATTCAATTCCACCATTGAAACCTTGATGCATCTGGTCAGACAAACCTATCGTGATATTGAAGAGAACATCATTGGACGGCATCCCAATGTCTTCAGACAGGTTGCCGCAGGTGCCGAATTGGGTGTGATAACCAGAACAAAAGACCTTGAATTGCCGAATGAGACTAAATATCATAAGCTCGAAAAGATCCCCGCGATAAGGCAATTGCTCTTATACCCTCCCTTGCTTCTGGACCCTCCGATGAATAAACGGTCGGGCAAGTTTGAGCAGGTGGATGTCAATCCCCTTGACCTGGTTGATGTAAATAAGAATGAATGGATATGTTATCCCGCTAAGGTAGGACCATTATTGATCCTGGTTTATGTTCATGAACGCTTTTTTGAATTGGGTTTCTCGCTATGTAACCTTTTTGAATTGGCTGACGACGATTATTTGGAACAAAAGCCTGATGCTGTTTATCTCTACGGTGTTCCTTCCGGTTCGTTGGATGGGATCGCTCCAATGCCGACCGTTTTTTACGAAGACAACGACAATGACCTCTTGGTTGGAGCCGTTCCGAATGATGACATATATGGATATTTCGGTTATCTGAAAAAAATGATCCTGACCCTACACAATATTATTATGATGAAACGCAATAAAATGCCATTCCATGGTGCCATGATGCGTATCATTACAAAAGATGACAGAGCCAAAAATATTCTGATCATTGGAGAGAGCGGCACAGGCAAATCGGAGTCCCTGGAAGCTTTGCGGATCATAGGTGAAAAACAGATCAAAGAAATGATCATCATCGCCGATGATATGGGTTCGCTGGATATTGATGATAACGGGGACGTGATCGGGTATGGTACCGAAGTGGGGGCTTTTGTGCGTCTCGATGATTTGCAGCCGGGTTATGCTTTCGGTCAGATAGACCGCTCCATCATCATGAGCCCCAGCAAGGTCAATGCCCGCATCATTTTGCCTGTTACGACGTATGAAGAAGTTACGAGAGGGTATAAGGTCGACCTGGTATTATATGCCAATAACTATGAAGAGGTTGATGAAGACCATCCCGTGATCGGAAAGATCAATTCTTCCGAGCGGGCGCTTGAGATCTTTCGAGATGGAACGGCCATGAGCAAAGGAACAACCACATCTACCGGTTTGATCCATTCGTATTTCGCCAATATCTTCGGACCGGTGCAATATAAAGCATTGCATGAAGACATCGCTAAACGTTTCTTTGAAGCCCTGTACGACAACGATATTTTTGTCGGCCAATTCAGAACCCGTCTGGGTGTTTCAGGTTGCGAAATGGATGGTCCGGAAAAGGCCGCTAAAGCCTTGCTTGATATATTATAAAATCTAGCCAAATCGATTGCTTTAAGCTTTGCATTTAAAAGTGCCATAATCCCTTTTTATGATTATGAATTATAAATTATGGATGATGAATTCAGTTGTGAATTGTGAGTGGTAAGTGGTGAGTAGAATGCCGAAATATGTTTAAGATTTACGGTTTAAGGCTTGAGACGTAAAATGTAAGATGTTGTGAGTAGCGAGTACATAAGAAGTGACCCCGGAGGGGTCGAACAACAGTATAAACTTTTCATTCATAAAGCTACAACCCCGGCCGGGTTGAATAAGTTAAACACATAAACTGTAAACTCTTAAACGTTTTATACCTTCTTCTACATTTCTCAAACTTGATCTTAATACTTAAGATAATGTAAAAAACTCTTGTATATTAAGCACTTAGTGCGGTATATTTGGCTCAAATTCCTTTGTTTGAAGGAATTGGTTTATTTATATTAGAGTGTATAATTTTAAAAGGAGTTAATATCTCACGAACAATGAGACCGAATCCGAAGCAAAAAGAAGACACAACAAGAATTAATGATGCCATCCGGGCCAACGAGGTAAGACTTATCTCAGAGGATGGCGGTTTAATAGGGATCGTAGGCATACGAGAGGCGCTTGACATAGCTGAGAAAAGAGATCTGGATCTGGTGGAGATTTCACCAAATGCCAATCCCCCCGTATGTAAGATCATAGATTACGGTAAATTCAAGTACGAGCAACAAAAGCGCGAGAAGATCAACAAGAAAAAACAGCACGTCATTACCGTTAAAGAAGTTCGTTTTCGCCCGCATACCGACACTCACGACATCCAGACGAAAGTCCGCAAGATCCGTGAGTTCATTGAAGACGGTGACAGGGTGAAGATATCCGTCATGTTCCGTGGAAGGGAAATGGCCCACCAAGAAATGGGACTGGATACCATCAACAAGGTGATCGCACTTCTTGAAGACGTAGCTAAAATCGATAAAGCGCCCAAACAGGAAGGTCGCTTTCTCACGGCTTATCTCGCCGCCAAGAAATAAGGAGAAAAATATGCCCAAGATGAAAACAAATCGTGGTGCAGCCAAACGGTTCAAGGTAACCGGATCAGGCAGAATTAAACGTAAAAAAGCCTATGCAAGTCATATTCTGACTAAGAAAAGCACAAAGCGCATCAGAAAATTGCGCGAGCAAGCTGGAATTTCATCAGCAGACAAGAAACGTGTAGACAGAATGTTGGGAATATAATCCCTCTGACTTGAAAGGAGTTTAAAATGCCAAGAGCAAATAGTTCAGTACCAAGACATCGCAGACACCGTAAGATCGTTAAACTGGCAAAGGGCCAGTTCGGTGCGCGTCGCAAATTATACAAAACTGCAGTTGAAGCCGTTGAACGCGGTTGGGTTTACGCTTATCGTGACCGCCGCCAGAAAAAACGCGATTTCCGAAAATTGTGGATCACTCGAATCAATGCCGCCGTACGTCAGCATGGTTTGAGCTACTCGCGATTTATTCACCTTCTCGGTGAAAAGGGTGTGGAAATTAACCGGAAACAGCTGAGTGAAATGGCTATCCACCAGCCTGAAGCATTTGCAAAGTTGGTCGAAACGGTAAAGAAATAATTTAGCTGATACAGATAATTAACCATGCCCGTCCGGTAATTGCCGGAGCAGTTGGCGATAAATACGAAAAAATTGCACTATGACCAAAGATACGATACTCGACGTTCAGAAGCAGTTTGAAGAAGCGCTTGCCAAAGCCAAGGATAAGCCTTCCCTGGAAGAAGTGAAAAATCTCTTTCTCGGACGGAAAGGCAAAGTGGCGGGCCTTTTTTCTTTGATGGGGGAAATACCTCCCGAAGCAAGAAAAGAGGTCGGGCAAATGCTGAACAAATTGAAACTGGACCTGCAAGCAAAGCTGGATGGAAAGATCGCCGGTTTTTCCGATGAAAAAGAAACAAGCGAATGGGTTGATTACAGCATGCCGGGGTTTTCCATGCCCAAAGGTTCACGACATCCCCTGACACGGGCCGTGGACGATATGCTCTCCATTTTCAAACGCTTGGGCTTTGATATTGCCTATGGACCCGAAGTTGAAACCGATTGGTTCAATTTTGAATCCCTGAATTTCCCGCCCAACCATCCCGCCCGCGATATGCAGGATACTTTCTACACCGAAGGTGGCGGCGTATTGCGCACGCACACCTCTCCGGTTCAGACCCGCTACATGTCCAAACATCAACCGCCTATTCGCATTGTTGCACCGGGCCGTGTGTTCAGGAATGAAGCCATTTCCGCGAGGTCATACTGCCTGTTCCATCAGATCGAGGGTTTGTACGTCGATAAAGATATCACCTTTGCCGACTTGAAAGGGACCATCGAGCTATTCTGCCGCATGTATTACGGAAAGGATGTCAAGATCAAGTTCCGTACATCGTATTTCCCTTTTACCGAACCGTCGGCTGAGATCGATGTGTCCTGTTTCCTTTGCGGAGGAAAGGGCTGTCGCGTATGCAAGCATACAGGGTGGCTTGAGATCATGGGCTGCGGTATGGTGGACCCGAATGTCCTGAAAGCCGTGAACATTGATCCGGACACCTACACCGGATTTGCCTTCGGCCTGGGTGTAGAGCGCATGGTCATGATGCGTTTGGGTATCAACGATATCCGCATATTGTTTGAAAATGACGTGGAATTCCTGAAACAGTTCTAAATTGGAAGATAAAAATGATCGTTTCGATAGATTGGTTAAAAGAATATGTTGAACTCGATATGCCGCTGGAGGATCTGGCGGACAAGCTTACCGTTGCCGGACTTGAATGTGTGGTCAAAGAAGTCGGCAAAAGCATACCCGAGGGTGTGGTTGTAGGTAAAGTGCTGGAAAGAAAAGCACATCCCAATGCCGACACCTTGTCCGTTTGTAAGGTCGATGTCGGTGCGGAAGATATTTTAAATATTGTTTGTGGAGCTCCGAACGTTGATGCGGGACAATTTGTGCCCGTGGCAACCGTGGGAACTCAATTGACTCCCGATTTCAAGATCAAGAAAGCGAAATTGCGCGGCGAGCCCTCCGAAGGTATGATCTGCGCGGAAGACGAACTTGGTTTGGGTGAAGACCATGCGGGTATCATTGTTCTGGAAGGCGAGCATGAATTGGGCAGGGCTTTCAGTGATTACTATCCCACACAGACAATCCTGGATGTTGACGTAACCGCCAACCGTCCAGATGTAATGTCCCATTGGGGTGTTGCACGTGAGATCGCGGCTATCTATGGAAAAGAGTTCAAGAAAGCATCCGTTAAACTAATTGAAAACGGGCCCCATATCAATGAAATAGCCATGGTAGAGATCGCTTCTCCCGATGGTTGCCCACGTTATACTGCTCGGGTCATTCAAGATGTTAAGATCGGACCTTCGCCAAAGTGGATGGTGGAACGGCTTGAGGCATTGGGCCTGCGTTCCATTAACAATGTTGTTGATGCCTCCAATTATGTGTTGATGGAGACCGGGCATCCACTGCATGTATTTGATTACGATAAACTTGCCGGACATACCATTCATGTCCGCTTTGCAAACAATAAAGAAAAATTTGAAACGCTGGATCACAAAGAACGTGAACTCAGTGAGGATATGCTATTGATCTGTGACGGAGAAGAGGCTGTAGCTCTGGCCGGTATCATGGGCGGAACCGAATCCGAAGTCAGTGAAAAAACGGTCAATGTTCTTATTGAAAGCGCTTATTTTACACCTTCCGTGATCCGAAAAGGCTCTAAAGAACAGCAGCTTTCAACTGACGCATCCAAACGCTTTGAACGTGGTACCGATCCTAATGAAACATTGACATATGCCCAGGATCGTCTTGCCGCTTTGATCTTGGAATTGGCAGGTGGAACACTGGCTAAGGGTATGATTGATATTTATCCGGAACCCATCACGAAAAAAACCGCTCATTTGAGAGTTGATCACGTAAAACGCATTACCGGTATCGACATTCCTAAAGACAAATGTAAAACTACATTAGAAAAACTTGAGTTTACAATTGTCAAAGAAGATGACAATTCGTTAACTGTCGCCATACCGACTTTCCGCCCCGACGTGGAGCGTGAGATCGATCTGGTTGAAGAAGTATTGCGTATCGATCATCTGGATAAGATCCCGTCCATGACGCGCATGACCATGTCCATTGCCGAAGAATACGACAAATTCCATCCCTTCCTGGATGATATCCGAAATTTCTTTGTCGGGTACGGTATGCATGAAGCCGTTAACAACTCACTGGTTAACGAAAACACGGCAGAACAAAGCATCTGGGATTATACACCTCTTAGGATTTTGAATCCTTTATCAGCGGAAATGAATATGCTCCGCAGCGACATGATCCAGCCCTTGCTGGGTTCTTTGCGCGCGAATGCATTAAAAAAACGTTCGAATATCCGTTTGTTCGAACTTGCCAACGTTATAGAAAAGAACGATTATTCCGAGACCCGCGCCGAAGAGCATTATAATTTGGGCGTTCTCTGTTCAGCTCCGGTTTGGGGATTGAACTGGACCAATGAAGATAAGCCTGCCGACCTATTTTACATGAAAGGTATTCTGGAACACCTTCTGGGGAAACTCGGTTTTAATTTTAAATTGAAAGAAAATACACATCGGGACGAATTCGACATTTTATACGACATTCTAGTCAGGAAAAGCGTTGTCGGAAAACTGGGGCAATACAAAAATGATCATTTTGAAAAACTGCAATTACAGTATCCCGTAGTGGTTATGGAACTGCAGCTGGGGAAACTGTTCAACTGGTACAATCCCAAGGATCAATATGTCCCCGTACCGCAGTTCCCGTCCATTTTCAGGGATATGACCCTGGTCATGGATAAAAACTGTAAATCGGAAACTATTTTGAATGAAATAAATCAAAACGGAGGCAAATATCTCGTTGACCTTGTGCTATATGATGTGTACATTGACGATGAGAAATTAGGTAAAGATAAAAAGGCATTATCATTTCGTCTCGAATTCAGATCTAAAGAGAAAACTCTGAAGGATGAGGCGGTAGATAATGTGATGAACTCGTTATTTGAACGTCTGAAGAATCAATATGGAGCTCAGTTAAGGTAATGGATATCAGCTCTTTTGAACTCTTAGAGAAAAAAATACACCAAACCCTGGATGTTCTGAAAGAACAGAAGGGTACTTCCGCTAATGATGGGATCGTCCTGAGTAAAAGCCAGGTTGAGCGCATCACCGAGAAGTTGGCGCAAATATCGGAGTGGATCGAACATGCAGAAGTATGACCCCGACCCAAATACTGTGGAACTTGAATTTCCGGAGGACAAACCCCTGAAAGTAAGCATTTACGGACAGGAGTTCCCTCTGAAGGGGAAAGATCCCGAACTCATTCGGCAGGTCGCTGCCTATGTGGATGAGAAAATGATGGAGGTCGGTGCGAACATGCCCGGAACGACCACGATCGATAAGGTCGCGATCATCGCGGCCCTGAACATCGCCGGTGAATTATTTCAATCGAAGCAGGATAAACAATCCGTTGAGGAATATATTCAGAGCCATTCTGAATCGTTGATCAAATTGATCGACGATCATCTCAATATACCATAACCGCTCCATTTAAATTAAAGGAGTAAACATGAATGTCGGCATTGTAATCGCGATTGCTGCAGCATCAGCATTATTGGCTGCGTTTATTGTTTTCATGATATACCGTGCTCAACTCGGTAATCTGAAAAACTATAAATTCGACCTGATGGAGAGCGCCAGAAAAGAAGGTGAGACCCTTAAAAAAGAATTGATCCTTGAAGGCAAGGATGAAGCCATACGGATCAAACAAAAATCAGAAGATGAGTACAATGAAAAACTGCGTGATATCCGCAATTCGGAACGTGAACTGCAAAAACGAGAAGGGAATCTTGAAAGAAAGATCGAAAGCGTCGATCAACGTTACGACTCGGTACAGAAATATGAACAGGACCTGAAGGGCAAAGAAAAGGATTTGGATACTCGTGGAGAAGAAATCGAAAAGCTGATCGACGAACAGCAAAGCAAATTGGAAAAGATCGCCGGTCTATCACGCGAAGAAGCCAAACAAACTTTAAAAGACTCACTCTATGAAAAAGCCCGCGTTGAAGCGCAGGTAAAGGTCAAAGAGATCAAAGAAGCGGCAACGCTGAATGCAAACAAGGAAGCCAAGAAGATCATTATTGAGGCTATTCAGCGTTCAGCTGCAGACCATACTTCGGAATCCACCGTTGCGGTCGTTCCGCTTCCAAATGATCAGATGAAAGGCCGTGTGATCGGTCGTGAGGGACGAAACATTCGTCACTTCGAAGCATTGACCGGCATTGAATTGATCGTTGATGACACTCCCGAAGCCGTTGTTTTATCCGGCTTTGATCCCGTACGCCGTGAAGTCGCCCGCCTGGCATTGGAAAAATTGATCCAGGATGGCCGTATTCACCCTGCACGTATCGAAGAAATGATCGAAAAAGCAAATAAAGAAGTCGAAGAGTCCATTATTCAGGCTGCTGAAGAAGCAACCCTCGAATTGCAGTTGCCACCTTTCAATGCCGAGATGATGCATTACATCGGTTCATTGAAATACCGTACATCGTACGGGCAGAATATATTAAAGCACTCCATCGAGGTCGGTTGGCTTTGCGGACTGATGGCCGCCGAACTGGGTATGGACGGGCAACTCGCAAAACGTGCCGGATTCCTTCATGATATCGGCAAGGCTATTGATCGTAATGTCGAAGGCACACATGCCCTTATCGGCGGTGAGATCGCCCGCAGGAACAAAGAAGACAAGATCGTGGTCAATGCCATCGAATCGCACCATGAAGAAGTGGAAATGAACAATCCGATCTCGGCATTGGTTCAGGCCGCGGATTCGATCAGCGGTTCACGTCGAGGTGCCCGCGGTCAGACATTGGAAAATTATATCCACCGCATGGAAAAATTGGAAGAGATCTCCAATGGCTTCAAGGGTGTGAATAAAACATATGCTATCCAGGCTGGACGTGAAGTTCGCGTGATCGTTGAAGAAACCCAGATCGATGATGCCGCTTCAGACCTATTGGCGGAAGACATTGCCAATAAGATCCAGACGGAACTGACCTATCCGGGACAGATCAAGGTAACGGTTCTAAGAGAACATCGCTCCATCGGATACGCAAAATAAATGAGGACTATGGAAACGACGATCTTAAAAGGCAAAGTTGTTGCGGAAGCCATAAAAGACGGATTGAAAAGTCGCATAGAAGCTTGCAAAGCTTCCGGTGTTCATCCCGGACTCGTAGTGGTGCTGGTGGGAGAGGATCCCGCTTCCAAATCCTATGTGCGAAGCAAGGGAAAAGCTTGCGAAGCATTGGGTATTTATTCAGAGACGATTCATCTTCCTGCCGAGACCTCACAGGAAAAATTGAATGCCTTGATAGATGAACTGAATATTGATGATCGTTTCCATGGTATTCTGGTTCAGATGCCGCTTCCGAAGCATCTGGATGAGAACGAGATCATTGAGCGCATTTCAGCCGATAAAGATGTGGATGGTTTTCACCCCGTGAGTGTCGGTAAACTGGTTCAGGGACGGGTGACATTATTACCCTGTACCCCGGCCGGTGTGGTTGAAATTCTGAGATATTACAATATCCCCACTAAAGGGAAACATGTCGTGATCATCGGACGTTCGAACATCGTCGGTAAACCGATGTTGAATCTTATGTACCAGAAATCCGAGTATGCGAATTCGACCGTGACCATTTGTCACACCGGTACAAGGAACATGAAAGAACACACACTGCAGGCGGACATTTTGATCGTTGCGGCCGGCGTACCGGAAATGGTGACGGCAGATATGGTTAAAGAAGGCGCCGTAGTGATCGATGTTGGTGTTAACCGGGTCGATGATGCTTCCCGTGAAAGAGGATATCGTTTGACCGGTGATGTAGCTTACGAAGAAGTAAAAGAGCGTTGCGCGGCCATTACTCCCGTCCCAGGCGGTGTGGGGTTAATGACCATAGCCATGCTGATGAAGAATACGGTACAAGCTGCCGAAGATCATGTGAAAATGAAAAATGATGGCAAAAAATAAGAGAAAAAAAAGATATCTTTTTACATACTTTTTGATTCTATTACTTGGATCCACCGGCGTCTTTTTAACAAAAACGGACGTCGGTTTCAATATTGTCTACAGAATTCTTCGTCAGCAAATAAATCAACGCTATGATTTTACCCTATCTATCAAAGAGCTCAGTACACCCCTGAAAACCAACCTGCAGGCGGATAAACTGGAGTTTTCAAATAAGGACTCCACCTTCATTGTCAGTATTGATACTCTGAACATTGACTATAAAGGCATATTTGAGCTTCTGGGCAGACGGCATGTGGACAGCCTTAAGCTTATTGAGCCAAAGATATATGTAAAGCTTGACGGGAGTGAGAAAGAAGAAAAGGCATTCAAGGGCTTGAATTTTCCCAACTTGCTCGTTAACAATATCAAGATCATCGATGCCGATCTTCGTATCGATATGCAAGATACCTTGATATCGCAGAGCATTGATCATTTTGACTTCCACTATTCGGGGAAAAACGAGATCGCAACATTGATCATCAATGATCTGAAACTAAAGAATGAGGCCTTGGATATTGATGTCAAAGGTCTAAAAAGTGAAGTTGTTTTAAAAAACGATATTGTCAAGCTTCGTGATCTTGATTTTGTTTTTAACGATTCAAAGATCCGCTCCAACGGTAAGATCCGTTACATGGAGCCTTTCCGTTTTCAGTTTAATTTCCACGTCAAGGATTTCGCCATTGAAGACTACCTCGATCTTCCACTGATCGAAGCGGAGGATAATATTGATCTTGATCTGGATGTCATGGGCGATTTTGAGGAGTTTACCGCGACAGTAGACCTGAATGGTACCTTGAACGGGAAAAAGATCGACCAATCGGTATTGAATATCGAGTACAAAGACGATTATCTGCATTTGCTGCAGGCCAATTTCAAGAATAGCGCAACCGATATTTCGCTGTACGGTTCCTACGGGTTGAAAGATAAGTACGTGTCGGCAACCCTTACTTCACATAAATTGCTGGCTTCCGAATGGCTGAAGTCATTGCCCCAATTCGGACTTGTGGGAC
>Ga0180430_10005274_pt1 | contig 10771 bp, 7 predicted proteins | sample SS_ome_9_FD_132999 | JGI IMG/M metagenome (GOLD analysis project Ga0180430, IMG submission 132999) | Hypersaline lake sediment archaeal communities from the Salton Sea, California, USA - SS_1_S_2 metaG | ecosystem: Environmental > Aquatic > Non-marine Saline and Alkaline > Hypersaline > Sediment... | reverse complement strand
TCGAAGGGCTCGGGCTCGGAGTAGCTGCTGCGGTACCGGCCCCGCATGGCCTCGAAGCGCACCATCTGCTGGTACCCGCCCAGCCGCTCGTCGGGCTCGTGGGGGAAGGACGGATGGTCGTCGGGGTACACGTCGATGAGCTTGACGATCCAGTCGGCGTCGGTCTGTGAGGTGCTGACGTAGAGGCGGGCGACGACGGGGCCGGCCAGGGCGAGCGGCTCGTCGAGGGGGTCGGTCTGGAACACGGCCACGTCGGGCCGGCGGCTGGCGAAGCGCTGGTCCTCGACTACGTAGGATCGGTTACCGCCCCGCAGACTCGTGGCCACGAAGGGAACGGGGCGGGACGGGTCACTGAGGTACTCGGCAAAGCCCGCTCCGCCGGGGGCCGCGAAGGAGAGACCGCCGTCGCGATCGAGGTACAGCCGTTTGGTTGGGGCGGCGGCCGGCGGCCAGGTGTCGAAGCGGCGCCACTGGTTGACGCCGGTGTTGAAGATGGTGGCCTCGGCCAGGTCCCAGGTGCCCTCGTCCTTGAGGTGGTAGTTGAAGAAGGGGACCTCGAGCTCCTCCTGGTAGAAGGTGGAGTTACCCTCGCCGAAGTACACGTGCCCCAACGAACGGCCCTCGTCGCGCGACCAGCCGCCGTGGAACCACGGCCCCTGTACCAGGATGTTGGTGGTCTCCGGCGGGTTCTGGCGCTCGATGGCCTTGTACACGTTGAAACCGCCGTACAGGTCCTCGGCGTCGAAGAGGCCGCCTACCGTCATCACCGCCGGGGTGACGTCGCGCAGGTGGGGCAGGATGTTGCGGGCCTGCCAGAACTCGTCGTAGTCCGGGTGCTCCACCGTCTGCTGCCACAGGAAGTTGTCGGGCATGTACCGCTGTCCCTCGTCGGCCACGGCTCCGAAGCGGATGTACCGCTCGTACGGGTCCCAGGCCGGGGCGTCCCACTTGATGCCCGTCCACCAGGCCTTGTCGGTGGGCGCCGGACGGTGGGTGCCGAAGGTTGGGTACCCGCCGAAGTAGGTGAGGGAGAAGGCGCCGCAATGGTGGAAGTCGTCGAAGTAGATGTCGGACATGGGCCCCTGGGGCGATACCGCCTTGAGGGCCGGGTGGGCGTCGGCGATGCCGGCGGCGGCGTAGAAGCCGCGATAGGAGATGCCCAGCAGGCCGACGCGGCCGTTGTTGCCGGGCACGTTCTGGACGAGCCAGTCGATGGTGTCATAGGTGTCGCTGCTCTCGTCGACGTCGGTGCTGTCGCGTTTGTCTGCGATGTGGGGTGTCATGTTCTCCCACGTGCCCTCGGACAGGTACCGGCCCCGCACGTCCTGGAAGGCGAAGCTGTACCCTTCGCGCACGAGGTTGATGTACCAGTTGAGGTCCTTGACCTTGTACTCGCCGGGGCCGTAGGGGCCGGCGCTGTACGGTGTGCGGATGAGGAGGATGGGGTACACCTGAGAGGTGTCGCGCGGAGTGTACACGACGGTGTGGAGGTGGGCCCCGTCGCGCATGGCGATGCGGTGCTCGGACTTGTCGAAGTGCTGCCGGATGAAGGCCGCGTCTTCGTCATTGGGCCACACGGCCCCGGCGGCGGTGGACAGACACAGCGACAGCAGGCCGGCGACGAACAGGTACTGGGTGAACCCGGTGCGGTGCATGGCTCTCACTCGGATAGGGGTTGGCAGAACGCGCTCGGTCCAAGATAGACCGCCTCGGCGCCAGTGCCAGGTTGGAGTTCGCCCGGGCTTGGGCGACCACCCGCGGCGCACCGGCGCAGTTCGTATCTTCCGGTCGGCCCGGAGGGACAGGCGTCTGAGCGACAGGTACCTGCGCCGGCCGGGTCCACAGGCCGCGATCACCAGGTGAGAGGAGGACAGGATGAGTGGACAGAGCGCCCGCCAGGAAGCTGTTGCCGCCATCACCAAGTACGAGCCGTCGGGACCGCCCCTGAACTTCAGCGAGCAGTCCATGGCGGACCTGTTCGGCACCAACGTCTTCAACGACAAGGTGATGAAGGAGCGGCTGCCAAAGGAGACGTACAAGACCCTGCAGAAGACGATCCGCGAGGGAGCCAAGCTCGACTCGAGCGTGGCGGACGTGGTGGCCTCGGCCATGAAGGACTGGGCCATTGACATGGGGGCGACGCACTACACGCACGTCTTCTACCCGCTCACCGGCTCGACGGCGGAGAAGCACGACAGCTTCCTGGCCCCCGACGGCCAGGGGGGCGTGGTGAACGAGTTCTCCGGGGCGCAGCTCATCCAGGGCGAGCCCGACGCCTCCAGCTTCCCGTCTGGCGGCATCCGCCAGACCTTCGAGGCCCGCGGGTACACGGCCTGGGACGTGACCAGCCCGGCCTACATCTACGAGAACCCCAACGGCACGACGCTGTGCATCCCCACGGCCTTCGTGTCGTGGACCGGTGAGGCCCTGGACAAGAAGACGCCGGTGCTGCGCTCCATGCAGGCCCTGGACAAGCAGGCGCGCCGCGTGCTGGAGCTGTTCGGGCACCGCGACATCGCCATGGTGTCGTCCACGGCCGGCCCGGAGCAGGAGTACTTCCTCGTCGATCGCAACTTCTACTTCGCCCGCCCCGATCTGCTCAATGCGGGCCGCACGCTCTTTGGCGCCGCACCGCCCAAGGGGCAGGAGTTCGACGACCACTACTTCGGCGCCATCCCCGAACGGGTGCTGGCCTTCATGCTGGAGGTCGAGCGCGAGCTGTTCAAGCTGGGCGTGCCGGTCAAGACGCGGCACAACGAAGTGGCCCCCGGCCAGTACGAGATCGCCCCGGTCTTTGAGACCTGCAATGTGGCCACCGACCACCAGCAGCTGGTGATGATCACCCTCAGGCGCGTGGCCGAGAAATACGGCATGGCCTGCCTGATGCACGAGAAGCCCTTTGCCGGCGTGAACGGCTCGGGCAAGCACGTGAACTTCTCGCTGAGCAATGCCACCCAGGGCAACCTGCTGGATCCGGGCGACACGCCCAGCGATAACGCCCAGTTCCTCGTGTTCTGCGCCGCCTTCATTCGCGGCATCGATCGGCACGCCGAGATGCTGCGCGGCACCGTGGCCACGGCCGGCAACGACCACCGCCTGGGCGCTAACGAGGCGCCGCCGGCCATCATCTCCGTCTTTCTGGGCGATGTCCTGGCCAAGGTGTTCGAACAGATCGCCGCCGGCGGGGCGCGCACCGCAAAGAAGGCCGGCACCCTGACCGTGGGGGCCGACGTGCTGCCGCCCCTGCCCATGGATGCGGGCGACCGCAATCGCACCAGCCCGGTGGCCTTCACCGGCAATCGCTTCGAGTTCCGGGCCGTGGGCTCCAACCAGTCCATCGCCGGGCCGCTGGTGGCGCTCAACACGATCATGGCCGAGTCGCTGGACTACATGGCCACTGAGCTGGAGAAGGCGACCAAGGGCGACCCGAAGAAGCTCAACGGCGCCATCCAGAAGCTGATCAGGCAGGTGATGACCGAGCACGGCCGCATCATCTTCAACGGCGACGGGTACTCGCAGGATTGGCACGAGGAGGCGGCCAGGCGGGGTCTGCCCAACCTGCGCAACACGGTGGACGCGCTGCCGGCCATCGCCTCGAAGTCCTCGGTGGCCCTGTTCGGCAAGTACAAGGTGCTGTCGAAGCGCGAGCTGAAGAGCCGCGAGGAGATCTACCTGGAGCAGTACGTCAACAGCATTATGGTGGAGGCCAGGCTGACGGTGGAGATGTCGCGCACCATCATCTTCCCCTCATCGGTGCGGCACCAGGGCGAGCTGGCCGCCACCTGCGCCAACCTGAAGGCGGTGGGCTACGAATTCGACACCGACACGCTGGACCGGGTGACGGAGCTGGTGAAGGGGCTGCAGGACAGCACCAATGCGCTGGCGTCGCTGCTGGAGGCGGGGAACGGCAAGACCCTGGCGGCCGAGGCCAAGCACGCGCGCGACAAGATCGTGCCGGCCATGGCGCAGGTGCGGAAGTGCGCCGATTCCCTGGAGGGGCACGTGTCTGACGACCTGTGGCGGCTGCCGACGTACCAGGAGATGCTGTTTATCAAGTAGGGCGCGCTCTGGCACCAACGGCGGAGGCCTGGTCGGACCTGGTCCGGAGGGGCCTCCGGCTTTCTTGGAGACCAGTTGCTGCCCGAGGGTGCCCTGCGCGCTGCGCCGCACAGCGCCCCAGTGGTGGCCGGGGTCGCTCGAGGTGGACTCAGCTCCCTTCATCCCACTCCTTCTGGCAGAGCCCCTTGCAGCGTCACCAAGAGCCGGCGAAATGCCTGGACAACCCTTCCTCATTGAGGTCCACATGGAGCGCGAGCGCGTGGGCTCGCCCGACGTGTACCCGTTCTGTCTGCCTGCGTGTCGGCACCTGCAGCGCCTGGAGCTGCACCCGCGCGTCACCTTCCTCATCGGCGAGAACGGCATGGGCAAGTCCACTCTCCTCGAGGCCATTGCCGTGGCCTGGGGCTTCAACGCCGAGGGGGGAAGCCGGCACTTCGGCTTTGACACGCGGGCCTCCCACTCGCCTCTGTGGGAGTATCTCCGCCTGTCTCGCGGCGTCCGCAGGGCCCGGGACGGGTACTTTCTGCGGGCCGAGAGCTTCTACAACGTGGCCACCCAGATCGAGAAGCTGGACGAGGACTTCGACAACATCCCCCGCATTGCGCCCTCATACGGCCAACGCGCCCTGCACGAGCAGTCCCACGGCGAGGCCTTCCTCTCGCTCATGGTGGAGCGCTTCAAGGGCAACGGCCTGTACCTGCTCGACGAACCCGAGGCCGCCCTGTCCCCCAATCGCCAGATGTCCGTGCTCACGCGGATCCACGACCTGGTGGAGGACGGCTCCCAGTTCATCATCGCCACCCACTCCCCCATCATCATGGCGTACCCCGATGCCGTTATCTATCAACTGGCCGAGGACGGGATCCGCCAGGTGGCGTACACCGAGACCGAGCACTACGCGGTGACCCGCTCTTTCCTCGGCAACCACGAGCGCATGCTGGACATTCTGCTGGGCCGGGACGGTGAGGGTGCGTGAACCCCTCCCCGGCACGCCGGCAGGGGGCGGCGACGAGTTCGACTTCCCCCACCTCGAATCGTTTCCCGCCGGCCAGATCGCCGCTCCCCTCGACGCCGAGCGAGTGAGGGCTCTCCCTTACTCCCCGCGGGTCGCACTGACGCAGGAGGAGGCCCTCACGATCGCTGGCCTGGTGCGGGACGGGGACGCGTTCGCCTGTGCGTGCTGGCAAGACGTGGTCCAGTCGGCTAACGACGTACTGCGGCAGGGATCCTTCGCCGGCGACCGCGGGAAGCCCTACGTGTACGCACCCCGTCAGTATCTCGCCAACGCAGGGCTCGCCTACCTGCTGACGGGGGACGAAACCGTCGCCGCTTTCCTCCGATGCGTGGTGCTGGACCTGATGCCTCGTCCCCTGGCCTTCTGGCTGCACGCGTCGCTGCGGCAGTCCAACTACCGCAACGGGGTGGGGTCTCTCGAAACGGCCCATCTAGGGGCGGCTGTGGCGCTGGCCACAGACCTCGCGCAGGACATCTTCACGCCCGACGAGATGCGAGCGATCCGGGACGCGCTCAGGGAGAAGGCCTTTGGCCCGTGCGTGAAGTTCGTGCGCACGCGGGGGAAGAGCGTCAACAACTGGATGGCCGTCGTCGCCGGAGCCGTCGTCGTCATGGGACGGTTCCTCGACGAGGAAGACGAGGTCCGGCATGCGGAGCAGGCGATCTACCGCTACCTGGAGGTGGTCGAGGCGGACGGAAGCTACGGCGAGAACCTCGGCTACCTGTCCTACCCGATACAGTCGCTCGCCAACCCGGTGCTGGTCCTCGGTCTGGAGAGGGTGAGGCCCGCGTTCCTCAAGTCGGGCCTGCAGGGCAGCCTCGCGTGGATGACCTACCACTACCTGCTCCGGGACCCGCACGACGGCGTGTGCGCCAAAGGCGCGATGAACCCCGGGGACAACGACTTCGAGCAGATGCCCAACTACCTGGTCTGCCAGATGCTGGCGCGCATCTTCGACCAGGGGCTGGGGGTCTGGCTGAACCAGACGTACCACGGAGCGGACGCCAGTTCCGGCGCGATCGGGCTCATGATGCACGGCAGGTTTGGCCGGAGTGCGCTCGAGCCCCGGAGTCCCGAAGAATGCGACCTTCCACTGTTTGAGACGTTCGAGAACGGTCAGGCCTTCATCCGCTCTTCGTGGCAGCCGAACGGCATTGTGTTCTGCCTAAGAAGCGGCGGGCTCAACAGGACAGGCCTGGCGCACGAACGGCCCGACAGGAATGCCATCGGGCTCTTCGCCTACGGGGAATACCTGGTGGGGTTCCCCGGCAGGGCGAGCTACAGGAGCCCCGTGCACCGGGACTGGGACCTGCAGACACAAAGCCACAGCACCGTGTGCTTCGGTGGCCGCAGCCAGGACACGGGGCGTCTGGCCGCCCGGATCACGGCGCAGCACGACGATGCGCACCTGGCGTTTGTCGAGAGCGAAGCCGCTCCCTGCTATGGGGAGGAGCCGGTACACGTGCGCCGCAGCGCAGTGTTCGTCAAACAGCCGGGGTACTTCGTCATCTGGGATTACGTGTTGGGGACCCGGACCGACCGCGTGGACTGGCAGATCCTGCTGAACAACCAGGAGGGCAGAAGCAGCCTGCGAGCGAAGGGAGCGATGGCCTACACCTTCTCGATGCCGGCCGCCTCGCTCGCCATCCGCGTGTTCGCCAGCGCGCCCTGTTCGGAGAGTGTGGTCGAGGGGTACATGCACCGGTCCTACTCGTATAACCCCCGCGATCCCGGGGAAGGCGAGAGGGGCAGCGGCATACTACTGCGGTTGAGCACGGAGGAGGACGTACGCGAGGTCTCCTTCGTGACGGTGTTGTTTCCCGTCAGGCGCCAGGAAGATCTGGAGCGGTTCGGCGCCACCGCCGCCATGGAGGCGCCGGGCCGGGTCGCGCTCGAGGCGGTGTGCGGCGACGCCTCGGCGAGCTTCGCGTTCTCCAACGAGGTGTCCGAAGGGCGCGCGACCTGCCGCATCTGTGTCACGGCATCGGAGGGGGGCAGGGAGGTCTACGCAACGCAGATAGAGGGCCGAGGGGAGGGGGCGTGAGGGAGTGTGCTGACCTGGCCGCGGCGAGCCCCCTTCGCGCGGCGACTACAGACCGGCTTGACGGACCATCGCTCAGGCCTACTCGAGCACGGTGAGGCCGTACTGGGTGAAGCGCCTGTCCCCGGTGACCACCGCGGCCCCCATATCCCGAGCCGTGGCGATGATGAACCGGTCTGCTGGATCGCGGTGGTGCCAGGGCAGCAGGTTCGCCGACATCAGGACATCCACGCTCAGGGCGGCCACGTCGAGTCCGTGGTGCGCGACCACCGCCTCAAACCACTCACGCGGCGCCAGGGGCAGCTTCAGAGCACCTCGTGCCGCCTTGAGGCTGACTTCCCACGCCGAAATGGCGGAGACCGCCGCCGTGTCTGCGCGGTCTATGGCAGCGCGGGCCTCGTCGGACAGCTGGGCACTGTCCGAGGCCAGCCAGATGAGAGCGCACGTGTCCAGAACGAGTCGACGCTCAGGCATCTTCCCACTCGGCCTCGGTAGGTGCAGTGAGGTCGCCGTGGATCTGGACCTTGCTCAACTCCGGGTCGGTACGAGTCCTGGGGCCCTTGCGGACCGGCACCAGCTCCGCGACGGGCCTGCCGTACCGGCAGATCGTCACCTTCTCTCCCAGCTGTTCTACCTCGGCAATGAGCGCGGACAGGCGGGTCTTGGCCTCGTGAATGCTGACGCTGGTCACGGCTACCTCAGTGTGGTTGAGTCTATTGGACTAACTTTAGTCTTGTAGGTTCATACGGTCAAATGCGCGGTGTGCTCCCTGCCCACATTGAGAGACCTTACTCCATCCTGCCAATCTATCGCGGTGCTTTGCACTGAGGACGGCCGGGCTTGCTTGGCGTGCGCGTCCGGGCAAGAGACGCGGTGATGGTCCTCTCGCCTCTGAGTGACGCCCTCGACTGCGAGGCGTTGCGGAGTCCGGGCAGTCCGCGACGCTTCTGCTACCGGGAGGGCGTGGGGCTGCCGGCTCGTGTTCCGCGTTGACAGGGTTCCGTGCCGCGAGTTAGTGTGAGCGTGTCCGTAGACCCGTCCGCCGGCAACACACAGCCGAGACGCAGAGGAGACCTAAGCCGGCATGAGTGACACGTACACGCGCGCCCGCGAGTTCATCCTCACCCACGCCCGCCTGCTGGAGCGCCTGCTGTTCGCGGCCAGGTTCGAGGGCGGCGATGCGGCCGCGGTGGGTCGGGTGGTGGCCGCGTACCAGAACGGCGACGGCGGGCTGGGGCACGCGCTCGAGCCGGACCTGCGCTGCTCGAGCAGCCAGCCGCTGTTTGCCGAGGTCGGCCTGTCCGCCCTGCGCGACGCGGGACGGCGGGAGCCCGAGTTGGCCCGCAGGCTGTGCGACTACCTGGAGACGGTCTGCGACGCGCGGGGGCTGGTGCCCATCATAGACGCCCAGGCTCTGTGCGAGCCGCGGGCTTCGCACTGGACGGCTGCGGGCGAGCCCTCGCTGAACCCCACCGCCGGGATCTGTGGTCTGCTGCACTTCCAGCAGGTCGAGCACGGTTGGCTGGAGCGGGCCACACAGACCTGCCAGAGCCTGCTGCTGGCGCAGCCCCCGCAAGAAGGCCACACGCTACTGTCGGCGGCCCAGTTGTGCGAGCACATACCCGACCCGCGCGCCGCGGGGCAGCTCACCGAGGTCGTGGCCCGGGCCCTGCCCCAGGCGACCTTCTACATCCCCGAGGCCCCGGTGACGGAGTACGGCCTGACGCCGCTGCACTTCGCCCGCGCGTCGGACTCGCAGTTCGCGCCCTTCTTCACCGCCACGCAGCTCGACGGCCACCTGGACGAGCTGGCCGCTCAGCAGCAGGAGGACGGGGGATGGCCCATCCACTGGGAGGCCCCGGGCCCGGGGGCCACGTGCGAGTGGCGCGCCCGCGTCACCTATGAGGCGTTGCGGGTGCTGGACGGGTACGGCCGGCTCAGCCGGGAGGAGTGGCCCGCCGGATGATGGGCGGGTACTGCAACGACACCGGCGGGATCGGGCTCAGTACCCCAGCGCAAGATCCCCGTCCACGGGCAGGGCCGCGCCGGTGACGAAGGAGGCCTCTGTCCGCCGGCGCAGCTTCACCCGCAGCCGTCGTCGCTGTCAGTCCGGTGCCTGGACGTGCAGTGGTGCCAGTGGTACCACTGCCTCAGTGGCTTGATGAGGAAGGCGACTATGCGCCACAGCCACAGACGTCTGAGTTCGTAGACGGATAGGGGCCAAGATCAATGTGTGTCTCGTTCCACAGCCGCCTGCCTATCTCGGACCAGCCCCATCCAGGAGACGTTGCCCAATCCCCTGCCGACGACCACGCCGGCGCCGTCGAGAGATCCTCCGAGGATCTGGTCGAGCTTGGGTCTCTGTGGCTCATCAGGTCGGTCGCGCGGGAGTGAGACCGACCAAGTTGGTCCTGCCCTGGTGCGGGCCCACCTGCCTGCCTCGGACGTCAGGTCTCAGGTCTTCACGACGGTACTGGGGACGCCTCTCGTTCACATCCGCCTTCCTCATGCGCGCCTCTCCTTCGGCCAGTCATTGCGAGGGCACTGATGATCCTCGTCTTGTCGCCACGATCCGTGTGCAAGGCCATGATGAGGCAGTATCCCCGGGTGGCCCGAAGGTGAGTGATTAGCGCTCCTCATCTTACCAATCTATCGCCAGCATGGGGGCTCACATCGAGGCCATAGCCGCCGTTCGGACCCCCTTCCTCCGGCCGCTCTGCCTCTGGGGGACGGCGGGCGCGTGCTGCTGCTTTCCCAGGTATCCGGCCAACCAGTGCGTCGGCCTCAACGCCCGGCGGGTGGACCCCAGGCTGGCATCTCGCGCTTGGTGAACTCATCGAACAGGGGGACGGTGAATGCCGTGTCGCCGTGCGAAGGACTCCAGATCATGCCCTTCCTGATCAGTCCGCTGCGCAGGGGGCCAAGGCTCTCCACCTTCCTGCGCAGGAGACGGGCGATCTCTCCTGACCGGTGTGCGCCCGGTCCAAGCTCTGCCATGGCGCGCAGGTAGTCCTGTTCGCGGGGGGTGAGTCTGTCGAAGCGGACTCGGAAGAAGTTCCTGTCCAGGGCCTCTGGCTCGATATCGACCTCTGCCTCGCGAAGGGGGCGCCTGATGGCTTCCCCAGCGGCGGCATCCGGAAGAGGGCCTACGGGGGGGTAGTCGAACAGCCGCTCTGCATAGGACTTCGCGTCACCGCCCGCAGGCCACCGGCTTCGCCAGCAGCGGCGTGTACGGACGGCCCGGAATCAGCTGCTGACCATTGGAGAACCCCTCGGGGCGATCGGCCAGCTCTGCCACCATGCGAGCGCGCCACCCGGCCAGCCTCTCCTGGCAGGCCGGGACGGTGCTCAGATCGCGCAGCTCGTGGGGATCGGCGCCCAGGTCGAAGAGCTGCTCCCGCCCATCCGCTGCGAACCACACGTATTTGTCGTGGCCATCGGTCAGGCAGTGATACGCCGGGGCGTGCTCGATGTGCAGGGGAGCGCGCTCCGGCCCCGCCTCGCCGCGCAGCACCGGCCACAGGCTGCGTCCCTGCACCGAGTCCGGGATCTCCACCCCGGCCATGTCCAGCAAGGTGGGCATGAGATCCTCCAGACTGACCACGTCGTCCAGCACCGTGCCCGGGCTGATACCCAGCCGCGACGGCGCCTGGATC